>UEZI01000009.1_pt1 | contig 22914 bp, 17 predicted proteins | sample 1903671 | NCBI WGS metagenome assembly UEZI01 (sample SAMEA4776352, study PRJEB27445) | saltern metagenome | biome: Hypersaline environment; feature: solar saltern; material: Pellet | place: Spain | collected 2014-08 | depth 0 m
AACCTCGGGTTCGTCGAGGCGATGACCCTCGGCGGCGGGACGATGATCGGAGCGGGCATCTTCATCCTCCCGGGGTTGGCCGCCGAGGGGGCCGGTCCGGCCAGCTCCGTCTCGTTCGTCCTCGCGGGTGCCGTCGCGCTGCTGGCCGCGCTGTCGCTGTCGGAGCTGGCGACAGGGATGCCGATCGCGGGGGGGAGTTACCACTACGTCAACCGCGCGCTCGGCGGGCTGTTCGGGAGTGTCGTCGGCTGGGGGATGTGGACGGGGCTGATGTTCGCCAGCGCGTTCTACATGATCGGGTTCGGACAGTACGTCGTCGTCCCGATTCCGTTTCTCGACGGCCGCGCGCTGATCGTCCTGATCGGGGCGATTGGCCTGCTCGGCATCACGGGACTCAACTACTACGGGACCGACGAGTCCAGCGGCGCACAGAACCTGATGATCGGCGCGGAACTGGTCGTCGTGCTGGCGTACGTCGCCGCCGGCGTCTTCTTCGTTGAGCCGGGGAACCTCGCGGAGTTCGCGCCGACCGGCGCGACGGGCGTTGTCGCCACCACCGGGACGGTGTTCGTCACCTACCTCGGCTTCGAGATCATCGCGACCGTCGCCGGCGAGATCAAAGACCCCGGCCGGCTGATCCCGACGACCATGGTGTTGTCGGTCGTGAGCGTCACTGCGCTGTACGCCGTGATCATGCTCGTCTCGACCGGTGTCGTCCCGTACCAGCAGTTGGGTGGGTCGCTCGTCCCGGTGTCGGACGTGGCTCGGATCACGCTCGGCGGTGCCGCCGGTGTCGTCGCGGTCACCGTCGCCGCGGCGGTCGCCGCCATCTCCAGCTCTAACTCCTCGATCCTCGCCGCCTCGCGGGTCATCTACGCAATGGGTCGCGACGGGCTGATGGACGACCGACTGAACGTCACCCACGACCGGTTCGCGACACCCCACCGAGCGATCGTCGCCACCGGCGGCGTCACCGCGGTGCTCGTCCTGTTGGGACTGCGGGTCGCGGAGATCGTCGCGCTGCTGGCACAGGTGGCGAGCTTCAGCTTCCTCGTCACGTACGGACTGATCCACGTCGCGCTCGTCGTGTTCCGACGCGTCGACCCCGCAGTGTACGACCCCGACTTCCGGATTCCGAGTGTCGGCTACCCGGCGGTACCGATCCTCGGCGTCGCCGCGACCGTCCTCGTCATCTCGCAGATGCGACCGACAGTGATTCTCGTCGGCACCGGAATCGTCGCGCTCGGTGTCGTCTGGTACGCTGTCTACGCCCGCGACCGGACCGTTGAGGACGGACTCGCCGGCGAAGCGATCGCCGAGGCGTTCGAGCCCGGCGGCTCGGTCCGGGAGGCGGTCAGAGCGGCGCTCGGGGAGTCGACGCAGCCGGAGCCGGACACAGCGCCGTACCGTGTGGTCGTTCCGGTAGCGAACCCGACGACACAGCGGCGACTCCTCCGGCTCGCGGCGGCGACGGCCCGTGCCCACGCGGACGACGGCTCCCCCGAACTGGTCGCGGTCAACGTGACGGGGACGGCGTCTTCGCCGGACCGAAACGTCGCCTCCGACCGACTGACCGGCGAACGCGACCTGCTGACGAACGCCGAGCGGATCGCGGCGGAGATGGGGATCGATCTCGACGCGCGGTCGGTGATCGCCGCCGAGCCGGGTGAGGCGATCGTCGAGGTGATCGAGGAGACGAACGCCGCACAGGCGGTGTTGGGGTGGCAGGGATCGACCGACGACGGCGACCGGGTGTTCGGCTCGACGCTCGACGCGGTGGTCGAACGCGCCCCGTGTGACGTGTCGCTCGTGGAACTCGACACCGAGATCGGCAGGCCGGTCGCGCTGGCTGGCCCGGGCCCACACGCGCCGGTCGCTGCACAGCGTGCGGTCGACTTCGCGACCGTCGACGACACGACCGCGACACTGCTGCACGTCCACCCGGAGACGGACGACGAGGACGCGACCGAGGCAGGCCGACGGGCCGTCGAGTGGGTCGCACAGCAGGCGGATCTCGACCCGACAGAGTACGAGACGGCGGTCGTCGTCGGCGACGACGTACCGTCGGCCGTCGCCGACGCCGTCGACGCGTACGACACGGTCTGTGTCGGGCTGTCGGAACGCGAGACGGACGACCGAATCCGGGTCGGCTCGATCGCTCGGCGGACCAGCCGCGACGCGTCCGGCAACGTCACAGTCGTCAGACGGGCGGGGACGATCGGTGTCGGGGACGAGCGCGCACGCGCCCCCGTGGCGACCGACGGCGCGGAGTGACGGGCAGTCGGTCGCCCCGTCGCGCCGCATGATGACCGGTGCTCCCACCTCGGCGGTCCGGAAGCGGGCGGAGAGTCCGTGCCGTCGGGCCGGTGTCCGTCTCGCCTGCCGAGACCGTGTGTGTTCGCCGCGCCCTGCAGTGAGCGTCGGCCGAGCGTACTCCGGACGGCCTACTCGACGGGCGATGCGTCGAACGTCGTGAGAAACTGCTGTACGGCTTTGTCGGTGCCGGCGACGACGAGCTGTTCGTCGCCACTCAGCGGTCGCTGTGGGTCGATCTGGCCGGAGAGCCCCGCCTCGTCGCCGATGGCGATCACCCGACAGCCGGTCCGCTCATAGATCCGTGAGCCCGCGAGCGTCGTCCCCGCGAACGCCCCCGCGGACACGCGGACGAGCCGGATCTGGTTCGCCGGGGCGGGGATGTCCTCGCCGCGGAGTTCGCGGGCGACCATCCGCGCACTGACACGCGGCACGGACAGCACATAGTCTGCGCCGGCGCTCAACGCCTTGCGCGTGGCGTCCGTGTCACTCACCCGGGCCAGAATCTCGACATCCGGATCCAGCGACCGCACCAGCGCGATCGTCAACAACGCCGACGAGTCGTCCGGGAGCCCGACGATCACCGCGTCGGCACTCTCGACATCCGCCTCGATCAACGTCTCGCGGTCCGTCGCGTCACCGACCACGTCCACCCTGTCGCGCTCCTTGGTATCGACCGTCACCGTCTCGATGCCCGACTCCCGCAACTCCGCCGCGGCGGCCCGACCCACCTCGCCGTAGCCGACGACGACGGCCCGGTCGTTGCGTCCATCGCGGAACGGCCGGGTGAAGTCGCTGAACGCCTCCAATGTCTCGTGTGCCCCCGAGACCACCAACACCGTATTCGACCGGATGACCGTGTTCGGGTCCGGCGGTAACTCAAGATCGCCGTCAACCCACGCGCCGATCACGTTCGCGCCGGTCTCTTCACGGATCTTCGAGTCTCGAATTCGCCGCCCGACGAGTCGGCTGTCGTTGTCGATTGGAATCTCCGCCACCTCGAGATCCCCGTCCAGGTCGATCGTGTCCGTCAGCTCCACCCCGAACGTCGACAGCACCTTGTCAGCGAGACGACGCCCCAACACGTCACGCGGGGACAACACCGTGCCCGCACCGACGGTCGACAACACCGCTCGCTTCTCGTCTTCGTCGGTGAGTGCGATCGTCTCCACGTCCGGGCGGACGGACCGCACCGTGAGGATCGTGTTCACGTTCGCGTCACCCGCGTCCGTGATCACTGCACGCGCAGTGTCGATGCTCGCCCGTTCGAACGTCTCCGCCGCTTGCGGCGAGCCGTGGATCGCCGAGTAGCCGTCGTCCGAGAGCCGCCTCGCGTCCGCCTGATCAGAGGCAATCAACACGTAGTCGACACCCAGCTCCGTCAGCTCGTCCAACAACACCTCCGAGTCCCGACGGTACTCACAGACGACGACGTGGTCCTCTTTCGGCGTCAGTCGGTTGTCAAGATCCACCTCCGCCCCTGTGAACAACGGAATGACGATCAGTCGGAGCGTGAAGAAGCCGATCACGATCGTTGAGATGTTCGTCACTGCGACGAACACGAGCGTGACCGGGTGACTCCACTCGCTCGCGTCCTGTCCGTAACCCGTGGTCGTCATCGTCTGGATAACGAACTCGAGCGAGGCGAAGATCGACTGGTCGACCCCCTCGAATCGGAGCATGATAGCGTTGTACGCGACGACGAGTCCCGCCACTAGGACCCCCAACGCGAACAGGTAGTAGACGATGAGCCTGTTCCGCCGCGAGAGCCCGATCGTAGACAGTCGAGAGAGTGGCAAGCCAGCGGGACAGACTCGCCGGTCGAGTGAAAAGACTGTTTATCTCTCCCGCCCGATTAGTCGGCACTGCTTTCCGTCTGTTCCCGCCGCGCGTCGATGATCGCTCCGAGCGCGCCGGTCCGGTCCGTCCGCGACCGACCGTACACCAGATACCAGCCGGTGCCGCCGACGATGATCGCCGCCGCGCCCACCAGCGGGAACGTCCCGCGCGTCGACCCGTTGGAGCGACTCCGGGAACAACGAGTCACGGCTCATCGCCAACGGGAACCGCGAGGAGGCTAGCACGCCCGCGTTCGCCATACTCGTCAGCGCGAGCACGGCCGTAACGGAGACGACGACGACGCCGACCCCGCCGAACAGCTGGCCTGCCGCGTCGGCCATCGGGGTCAGTGACGGGGTGTCACCGCCCGGCCCCCCGTTCGTCAACACCGCCGGGTCGTTGAGGCCGACGATCGCCGCGACGACCGCTACGTACAACACGACCATCAGCCCCATCGAGCCGAGGATTCCGAGCGGGAGGTTCCGCCCCGGGTCGGCGATCTCCTCGGCGACGCTGGCGACCTTCGTCACCCCGGCGTAGGAGACGAACACGAACGCCGCCGCGGTGACGACCCCGTCTGGCCCGTCAGTGACGAACGGCTGGTACCGCGCCGGATCGGCCACGAACCCGCTGTTGACGACGTAGGCGATCAACACGAGCACGACCGCCGTGACGATCACCGCCTGTGCGCTCCCGCTCTGTTTCGTCCCGGAGATGTTGAGCAACACGACCAGTGCGCCCAACCCGAGCGCGACGAGCGTCACCGACCCCGCTGGAATCGGGACGAACAACAACAGATACGCCCCCAGCCCGACCAACGCGAAGGAGCTCTTGAACACCAACGAGAACCACGCCCCGATCCCGGCGATCGTCCCGAGTGCCGGCCCCATCGCCCGGTCGATGTACAGGTAGGTCCCGCCGGACTCCGGCATCGCGGTCGCCATCTCCGCTTTCGAGAGCGCCGCCGGCAACACGACGAGCCCGGCGAGCACGTACGCCGCGATCACCGCCGGCCCCGCCTTCTTGAACCCCAGCGCCGGGAGCACGAAGATCCCGCTCCCGATCATCGCCCCCATACTGATTGTCAGCGTCGAGTACAACCCGAGATCTCGTTCCAACTCCTCACCCATCTACAACACTACCCACTTTCCATGTGTTTGAGCCGTCCCATTGACTTCGGGAGCCGAAACTGCCACAACCCTTTTTACGACGCTGATCGTCTTACCTGCGACTCGGTCCCGATGTTCTGGTTTCAAACTGCGAAACTCCGGCGAGTAGACCGACAGATTCGCGCGTCACGGGAGTGTCACACCCTGCCGACGGCGTCCCGACCCGACGAGCGGTGCCACACGACGAGTGACCGGGTGGACGATCTCACAACGGGTGGACCGCCGAGACGAGAGAGCGACACGGTGGGCGGTCACCCGATGCAACGCGGGACGACACACCTGTCCGTGAGGGAACTGTCGCGTTCAGTCCGACGGAACTACACAGACAGGACACCGACGACTGCGCGTGCCGAGACCGGACCGCAGCGGGACCACACGACACACTCGACGACCCAGTGACTCGTGAGCAAGGAGTGGGAGCCGGACGACGTCTTCGACGTGCTCGCGAGCGAGACGGCCAGACGCGTCCTCGCGGCGACCAGCGTTCACGCGATGTCGGCACAGGAACTCGGCGAGGTGTGTGACACGTCGTTGCCGACGGTGTACCGGCGCGTCAACGCGCTGGTGGAGTACGACATGCTCTCGGCGGAGCTGGAGGTAGACACAGACGGGACACAGTACAAGACCTACACGAACGACCTCGAACGGATCGAGGTTCTGGTGGACGACGGCTCGTTCAACGTCAACATCGAGATCGAGACAGACGCAGTCGACCAGTTTGGAGCGGCGTTCAGTGATCTCCAGGCGGGTGCCAACGCCGACGAGGAGACAGAGGGCTGAACTCGGCGACAACATCCCCCCGTGAGAGCAGGCTCTCGGCGGAGGGCACTGTCACAACCACCTGCCGCATCCTGTGTCTACAGACGAGCGAGGCGGGTGGCTCGGGGTCGCCGGAACGTATCTGACCCTCGGGCCCACGAGAATTGAACATTCTCGAACGAGTTGACTCCGAGGTCGTTCACGTGTCGAGGCAGGGAGAGCCGGCGACCGTCAACGCTTTTTTCTCGATTGTCGAAGGGAGCCTGTGCGCTACCGTACCGTGCTGAAGACGCTCTGTGGGTTGCTCGGTGTCGTGTTCCTGCCGGTGGTCGCGATCGCAGTGTTGTACGCCGTCTACAGACCGGCAGGGCGGCCGACACTGGATCGAGACCGCGACTGGAAGCCGTCAGTGAGTGTGGTGATCCCGACGTACAACGAGGCAACACTCGTGGGCGACCGACTGGCGGCGCTACTCGGGACGACGTACCCAACAGACCAGTTGGAGATCCTGGTCGTCGACGACAGTACCGACGAGACGGCCGCCGAGGTTCGCGCGTTCGCCAACGACCGGGCGACCGACGCGACGATTCGGGTGATCGAACGAGAGGAACGCGCAGGTGTCGCGGCCGCACTCAACAACGGGGTCACGGCAGCAACCGGTGAGGTAGTGTTCCGGACGGACGCAGACGCTCGTCTGGGAGACGAGACGATCAGTGAGGCGGTCGCAGCCCTGGCCGATCCGGCCGTCGGTGGGGTAACCGGGCGACAGACCGGGGTCGTTGGAGACTCCGCCGTCGAGTCAGACTACCGGAGCCTGTTGGCGCGGCTCCAGGCGTTGGAAACGCGGATCGACTCCGTGTTCATCGCACACGGGCCGTGTTTCGCGTTCGAGCGTGAGGCGTTCGAACCGCTTCCGCCGGACACGGTGGCCGACGACACCGCAGTCGCTGTCGGGATTCGGCGCGGCGGGAGACGGGTCGTGATGGACCCCGCGTTGGAGTTTACCGAGGGCGCAACCTCGGATATTCGACACCGACGAGAGCGGAAAGACCGACGGGCCGTCGGACTGCTCCAACAGTTGGTTCGTCACCGGAGCCTGCTCGGCCGACAGGGTGGGTACGGACGGGTCGTGCTCCCGCTCAACTGGGGGTTGATGGTCGTCGTCCCGTGGGTGCTCGCCGTTGTTGCGGGCGTCGCAACGCTCGGTGGAATCGCGGTCGCCGGACCGGTTGGGCTCCTCCTCCCGGCTGTCGCAGGTGGGTTTCTCCTGTTGGGGAGCCGCGAGGCGTTGGGACCGCTCCAACCGCTCCACGCCGTTGCGGACGCGTACCTCTCGTTGTTGATCGCGGGCGGGCGGCTAGTGCGTGGCAACGACACCGCAGCGTGGGACACCGACACCGGTCGGGAGGGGTTCGACTGATGCACATTGGCTTTGTCACCTCACAGTACCCACCGCGGACTGGTGGCGTCGAGACACACGTCTCGGCGGTTGCGACACGACTCGTCGACCGGGGCCACACCGTGACTGTCGTCTCCGCCGACGCCGGGCCAGACGTGGCAGACAACACGGTGCGTGACGGGGTACGGGTTCGCCGGCTCCGACCGTTGGGGCCGGAGGATGCGTTCCACTTCGCGCCGGGGGTCGTTTCGCTCGTCCACCGGCTCGACACGGACATCGTTCACGCACACAACTACCACTCACTGCCGATGGTGATGGCGGCGACAACGAGCGCTCCGTTGGTGTGTACGCCACACTACCACGGCGAGTCTGCGGACCCGGTTCGTGACCGGTTGCTGCGGTGCTACCGTCCGATTGGCCGGTGGGGGCTCCGGCAGGCACGGACAGTGGTAGCGGTCTCAGAGTGGGAACAACGGCGACTCGCGGCAGACTTCGGGGTCGACGCGACAGTGATCCCGAACGGGATCGAAGTAGAGCGATTCAGAGGTGGCTGTGGCCGCGAGACCGACGCGCCGACGTTGCTGACTGTCGGTCGGCTCGTCGAGTACAAAGGTGTTGCTCACGTCGTCCGTGCCCTCCGGGAACTGCCCGGATACCACCTCCGTGTGGCCGGCGACGGCCCGGATCGAGAGCGTCTCGAACGGGTCGCGCGCGAGGAGGGGGTCGCCGACCGCGTGACGTTTTTGGGCTACGTTCCAGCAGGCGACCTTCCGGACGAGTACGCAAGCGCCGACGTGTTCGTCACCATGTCGAGTGTCGAAGCCGCCGGGATCACTGTCGGAGAGGCGTTGGCCGCCGACACTCCATCCGTCGTCCGTCCCGCCAAAGGGCTACGCGACTGGGCTGATCGGGCTGGCTGTGTGGCCGCCGTGCCGTCGGAGCTTGCAGCGGCCGTCCGGATGGTGAGAGGACAGCCGACGGAGCCAGACACCCTAACAACGTGGGACGGCGTGGCCGACCAGTTAGAACAGGAGTACCGGACACTCGTCCACGAGACAGGAGGGTGACGGGAGCCGTCACTCCAGAAACTGACCGAGTGTTCGTCGGGCTGTCCGCCTGAAGTGACCGCTGAGAAAAACGAGCGACAGGAAGTAGACCACACCGCCGACACCGATCGTCCCGAGCAACGGGAGTGGGCGGCCGATGGCAAGAACACCGGCGAGAGACTCGACAACACCGAACATCACGACACCGGCAGCGATCTGTTCGAACACCGGACGGGGTGCGACGACTCCACCGAACCGGCGGCGTGCAACGAACTGGTAGGTGATCACGCGCAGTGTCTCCGCGAGCACCGTGCCCGCGACGACACCGACTGCGCCGTACACTGACCCGAGTCCGACCGCGGCAGGTACGTACGCGACGGTGACACCGAGGTTCACGCGGAAGACTGTCTCCGGGCGGTCGATCCCGTGTAACGCCGCTTCCATCGGGGTCCGGTAGCTGTTGGACACCTGATACAGTGCGAGCCCGGCAAGCAACGCGCCTGGTGCTGACTGGAACGACTTGCCGAACACCCCGGAGGTGAGCAGTGCCTCGCCGATGGCGACGGCGCCAAAGAAGATTGGAATCGCCAACAGCCCGGTGTACGCGACCGCGTTGATCAGGTCGGGGCGGACATCCCGACCAACGGAGTCGACGCCACTCGACCGGACGGAAAGCGGGTTACTGATGCTCGATGCGAACATCGATGCCGGCATCACGAGCTGTGCAGCGAGTGTAAAGTAGCCGACGCCGCTCGCGCCTGCAAACAGTCTGATCAACAACGGGTCAGCAGACGTGTAGAAGTTCGACAACAGATTTGTCGGCACCTCGTGGCGAGCAAACGAGAGCGTCCGACGGGCGACATCGGCCGTTGGAACAACGAGCGGTGCCCGGATGGAAAGCCAGACCAGCCCAGCGGTTACGACCGTTCCGACGGCGAGTCCGGCGACCGCACCGAAAGAATCGAGTCCCCACAGGATCAGCCCAACCTGGCCAGCCAGCGTCGCCACGGAGCGAACCGTGTCGAACCAGGTGGATCGTGCCGGATATCCGATCCCCGACAGATACCCCGAGAGCACGGTGAACAGTCCGAGCGTCCCAGTGACCAGCACGACCCCCACAGCGAGCTCGAAGGTTCCGAAGTACGAGACCGCGAACGGACGAACGAGGAGGAGAACAACCAGCGTGAGCACCGAAACGCCGGCGTGGACGGCGAGTCCGAACGTCAGAAACGCGGGGGGTGCCGTCTCGACTTCGGAGACGCGTTTCTTGATCGCACTCCCGATTCCCTCAGAGAACTGAACAACGACGAACGCTGCCGCGGTTACTGTCCGGTACCGCCCGAGCCCGTCACTGCCGAGCGCCCGGGTGAGAAACAGGACGCCGGCGAATCCGAGTGCGGCCTGTAACATCTTCCCACCGAGGCCAACGAGCGCCTCACGGCTGACCGACAGCTGTGAGGTGTCACGACCGCTCATTGGCCGATCGTTGCCTCGTGGTCGGTCTCGGCGTACGCGAGAAACGCCTCTCGGCCGGCCGGGCTGAACAGTGACCGGTCGATCTCGAACCCGTACGTCGCCTCGAGTTCCGGGAGTGTCCGACGACTCGCCGCGACCGTCGCTTCGAGTGACCCTTTCTCGCTGAACTCTGGGGGCCCACCGTACTGCTCTCGGCGCTTGGACTTGACGTACGCGTACGGGAACGTGACGAGGTCGTACAGTCGCTTGGCGAGCATCGCCGGGCGAGACCGGTGTTCGACGAACCCGTCGAGCGGCTCGTGGGTCACCGCCCACCGCACCGCAGAGGGAAGTGTGACCCCGGTCTGGAACTCCGTGATCTTCCCGTGGATGTCCCGTTCGATCTCGCCACGTACACCGAAGTCGTAGCCGAGCGAGCGGGCTACTTGACCGTGGTCGAACCAGACAATCGCGTCCCGGGCGTGGAGCCGTCGCCACAGGTCACGATCCTCTGCACCGCCGAGATCGCGGTACGGGACATCGAGCAACAACGAGCGCGGGGCGACGTTGATCCCCCGGCCAGAAAAGAAGAATCGTCCCTCACGGTTCCGTTCGACGGCGTGGAACACACGGAGAAAGTCGTCGACGATCCCGTCGAAGTAGTAGTCGTCCGTGTCCATCGACTCCAACACGTACTCCCCGCGGGACTCCTCAAACGAGATGTTGCGGTCGCCGCCTAGCCAGTCACACTCGTCGCTCCGGTCGAGCACGGCACGGAGGTGGGGGTACTCTCCAGCCAGTTCGCGCAACACGTCCCGGCTCCCGTCCGTCGAGCCGCCGTCGACGACCACGATCTCGAACGTCTCTGGATCCACCTGTTCTGCCATCGACTCCAACGACTCCGCCAGTGAGTCGACCATGTTGTAGTTGCAGACGGCGATAGAGTAGGTAGGGTCCCGGTCCATGCGTACGGTCACTCCGGGTGACGGGCAAAACGCTTCGGTTGCGCCCGACGCCAATCAGGTGTGGTTGGTCCCAGTGTGACATCTCAGAGGCGATACCAGAGGCGAATCAGGCGTATCCCAGATCTTCGAGTCTGTCTTTCACCGCAGTGTCAACATCGTCGTTCGGGTGGCGGCTGATACCCGTGTTTTCGGTGTCGAGGGTTGTGGCGGCTGTCTCACACCGTCGAATCTCGTCACTCGTCTTCGGCGTCGTCCGCGTGTTCAGTTGTCGCCAACGGTGGTGTGACGGTCTACCCCTCGAAAATACTCACTTGTATCCGAGCGCTTCGAGTTTCTCCGTAACCGACTGATCGTCCGTTCGTCCGGAGTCGGTGGGGTCGTAGTCGGCGGTGCGTTCGGCAGTAGTGACGACCCACGGCACCCGGATCAACTCTGGAACCGGCACACCACCGGGGTGGCCGTAGATGCCCCAGTCACCGAAACACTCCCCGTGGTCGGCTGTGATGGCGACACGATCAGCGTCGACTGCAGACAACAACACGGCGACATCGTCGAGACCGCGCCGGAGTTCATCGAGGTACGCCTCCCAGGCAGCGTCCACGTCAACGGTGTTGTTTTCGAGTGCGTGGAACACGCCGTACGTCCGTTCTTCCATCGGGTTCGTCGGATCGATTGCGTCGAAGTCGGCGTACGGTGCGTGTGGTTGTTTGTAGTGGGCGATCAGCCGCTCGGGGTCCGACTCCCTGTCGGCAGTGATCGTTCGATCAGTCACCGCGCGGGGTTGGACACCACCGAGTTCCTCGTTCCAGTCTGTCCGCCAGACCTCTTCGAGCCGCGAGAACCAGTCCGAGTCGAGTTTCTGTCTGCTGTTCGGGTTGAACGTGATGTACGCCGTCTGTTTGGTTTCGTCTCTCCACTGTGGTGTGAAGGTGTTCTCCATCCACTCTTTTGTTTTCGATCCGACCGACAGGGTCGTGGGAATCTCTGTCGGGAGGAACTCGTACTCGTCTGCAACCGTCTGCAGCGCGTCTGTCCGGCACGTGTCCAGAACGACCAACAGTTCCCAGTCACGGCTGTACACGTTTGTGCCGATTCGCCTCGGAATCGACGGTCCACGTTCACACACACTGGTCAGAAACTCCGCGGCAGTCGCCTTGACCGCTTGGTCCGGTGGCTGGTGTTTGAAGTACCGACGGACTGCCTGGACTGCGTCGTCGATTGACACGGTCGCTCATTCGTTTCAAAGTTTATATAACTTTTGTCTTATTGGAAAAACACAGCGTTACCGAGTCGACGGGCGGGGTCGGACGACTACCGTGGCTGGCAGATGAGTTTTCTGTTCAACGCGGTATCAGCGTCTGTTGGTGGAGACCACTCACTCACTCACATGTATCCCAACTCCTCTAACCGTTGTTGTGTCGCGTCGTCAACCTCGCCGTCAGTCTCTGTTCGGACGCCGACATCACTGACATCGTCGAGTTGTTCGTCAACGGTCCCACTGTCACCGTTGCGCCACGAGGTCTTCGCGTCCGCGACAGTGACACGACACCGCTCGTCTCGCCACCCGACGTGTTTCTCGACTAACCCGTTGTTCGCCTCGTACACTGCACGACAGTCCCCGTTGAACCGGTACAGCTCCCCCGTGTACCGGGTCGCGCGTTCCTCCATCGGTTCTTCCAACCCGTGTGAGGAGACGACGACGGGGTCGTCGGGGACGAACGATCCGTCGCCCCCGTTGAGTGTTCGACGGACGACCGTCGGGAACCGGGTGAGTGACGCCGGCTCGGTAACACGCTCGCCGTCACGGCCGCCGGGCGGGCGGACGAGCAATGGGACGTGGCACAACACCTCGTGAATCCCGGCACCGTGGGCGGCGACTCGTGCATTCGGCCGGGAACTGTCGGGGTCTCTGCGGATACGGCTCGGCTCGCCGAACCCCTCGCCGTGGTCGCTGGTGACGACGAGGAGTGTGTCGTCCAACACACCCCGGTCACGGAGCGTCGTCACCAGTCGATCGACCTCCGCGTCGATCTGGTGGATCGTCCCGTCGTACAGCCCTTCGAGCGCCCTGCGTTGCCACCACGGTCGTTGTCCGCCGTTGAACTCCCACACCTGATCGTCCATCTCGGCTTGCAGCGCCTGGAGCCGGTCGCCACCCCACTGGTCGTGGTCCTCGGCCGGGAGATACGGCAGGTGTGCGTCCATGTAGTTGATCGTCGCCGCCCACGGGCCAGACTGGTCGCGTTCCCACTCCAAGAACAGATCTGTGTACACGTCGGCAGGCGTCGAAGAGGTGAACCGATCCGGGAGAAGTCCGGGGTAGTCCCAGGCGAGCTTGGTGAACACGCCGTTGGCCACCGACTGGACGGTGTCGTCGCGGTCGAGACACCGGCGGAGGAACTGGACGTACTGCCCTTGTCCCTCTGAGAGGACGAAGTTCGACGGGTCGATTGCGTCGGGAAACAGGAGGTTCCGTGCACCCTCGACCGTGTCGAAGGCGTCAGGTAACCCGCAGTCCATGTCGGTGATCCAGGTGTTCTCGGAGAACACGCCGGTCGTGTAGCCCCGTTCCCGGAGTTCCTCGAAGATGGTGTGTCCGGCGCTGAGCTTGTCGCGTGCGCGCGTGACGCCGTGTTCGAGCACGTGGAGTCCGGTGAACATCGAGGTGTGACTCGGGAGGCTCCACGTGCCCGGACTCCGTGCCTGTTCGTACACCGTCGCCTCGTCGGCCAACGACTCCAGTGTCGGCGTGGTCTCGTGTTCGTGGCCGTGGAGTGACGTGTTGGCGGCGCGGACACTGTCCATCACGACCAACAACACGTTCGTCACGACTCCTCACCCCCGGGAGGGACCCACACCGTGCTCGTCCACCCGTCCGGATACTCACCCCGTCGCGGGGAGACGAGCCCGAGTTTGCGAGCGAGCAGTTTCACCGCCTTCGGCACCATCTCTCGGGGGTGGCGTCGACAGAGGTACCAGAGCCACTCGGCGTGTTCCGCCGTCGAGAACTCGCCGGCCGCGTCGTGGTGGGGGACGAGCCGCCGGGGGAGCCGGGTGAGGGACGCACCGGCCTTGCGACACCGAGTGACGAAGTCGGTGTCACCACCGTGTGGGCGCGACTCGTCGAACCCGCCGACGCGCTGCCACAACGACCGGTGAAACACCATGTAGCGACCGAGAACGCCGTCCATCGGCCAGTAGTCTTCCAACCCGACGAGATGCAGCGGGTGGGCGGCGTCCAACAGCCACGCGGTGAGGCGCGTCGGGAACGTGACATCGTCGTCAACGAGAACGATCCACTCCTCGTCGGCCCGTCGGATACCGGCGTTGCGGGCGACGTTCAGCCCTTCCTCGTCTGCGATGACCGGGTCGATCCACTCCGGGAGGCTCTCGACGGTGTACCGGGTGTCTCTGGCCGTCGGGACCACGACGGAGACCGACTCGAAGACAGCCTCTGGCTCGATCGCTCTGTGAGGGTCTCGATCGTGGCGGGGAACCGCCTCGAACTCCGAGTCTCCGACCATTCGTCCGGCACAACTCCGTGCGCTCACTTATACTCGTCGTCCCGCTGAGGAGCCGGAGGCGTGGGCAGACGGCCACGCCACAGCGGACGAACCACAAGGTTCATCGACCGAGACGGGGTAGCCAGCGTCTATGGGTAGCGTGAGGCCGAACGTCTTGTTGGTGATCCTCGACAGCCTCCGGGCTAGAAACACGACGCTGTCGGGGTACCACCGCGAGACGACGCCGTTTCTCTCGGAGTTTGCCGAGTCGGCGACGACGTACACACAGGCACGGGCACCCGGGTCCCGGAGTCTCCCGAGCCACGCCAGCATCTTCACCGGACACCCGCCGCAGGAACACGGTCTCCACACGCTCTCAGAACGGATTCGCCCCGGCGCAACAGCCTTCACACGGCTCCGTGACCGTGGGTACGACACCGGGTTGTTCACCGACAACCCGTACGTCGCCGACCTCGACACGGGGTTAGCCGAGGGGTTCGACCGAGTGTACAACAACCGCGATGTCTTCGAGGCTGGGCTGTCTCCGGCGGCGTTCGTCGAGGAAGCGGGGTTGGACTACTGGGAGTTTCTCCGGGCAGTCGTCCAGAACGATGCCCCGCTCAAGTCGTTGTGGAACGGGATCGCGTGGACGGCGAAGTGGCGGACGGGAGGGTGGTTCGTCGAACAGTCGGTGTTTACACCCGGGTTCGAGTACGCCACGTCGTTCCGCGAGTGGCGACGGGGACAGGACGGACCGTGGGCGGCGTGTGTGAATCTGATGGACACACACGTCCCGTTCAGACCGGGCGACGAGTACGACCAGTGGCAGACGGCCGAGTCCCGTTCCGTGCGACAGTCGGCAGCAGTGACCGACGCAGCACCGTCTGAACAGTGGAAGTACGGGTTGGAGTTGAACGCATACGACGGGACGATCAGACAAGCAGACGCAGTCGTCGAGCAGATCGTCGAGAGTCTAGCGTCGGACGGAGTGTTGGACGACACACTCGTGATCGTCACCTCCGACCACGGAGAGGCGTTCGGGGAACGTCGGGAGTACGACGGACACACGGACTCGGGGCACGGGAACAGCGTCGAAGAGAGCGTGTTACACGTTCCTTTGATCTGCAAGCGGCCGGGACAGACAACGGGATCACGAGAGACGGAGCCGGTGAGTCTCACTGCTGTACCGGCGGAGGTCCTGTCGGTGGTCGACGGCGCGGACGGCGGGTTCGGAACGAGCGACGCTGTCGTCGCCGGCGCTCGGATCGACGGGGACGACGTTCACGTGGTGTACGAGTCCGCCGACACCGGCGTCCGGAAGTTCGTCGTCTCGGAGGCGGAGTCGTACACGGAAGCGATACCGACACCCGCCGTGAGCTACCGGAGCGACGACGGGGTTCCCGAGCGGGTCCACAGGACTGTCGACTCGTTGGCCGACGCGGGTGTCACACAGACGAGTGACGCCGAGGTCGACACCGCGACACAACAACGACTGTCGGCACTGGGGTACACGGAGTGACCGACACCTCTTAGAGAGTGGTCGTGAACACCACGGTGTGAACACCGTTCTCCTCACTGTCGACTCTCTCCGACCGGACCACCTCGAACAGTACGGCTACCACAGAGAGACGTTTCCCGCGTTGGACACGTTGCTCGCGGACGGTGGTGACCTGTACACGGCCGCGTACGCGAACGGGACCCACTCGGCGGAGTCGATTCCGTCGTTTCTTCGGTCGCGGTACCAGCCGTCGTTGTCGGAAGAGGAGCCGTCACTGGCTGGTGTGCTCTCGGAGGCGGGGGTGACGACAGGTGCGATCCACTCCAACACCGTGTACGACGAACTCGTCGGCGCGGCGACTGCCGACTTCGACGACTACCAGTTTCTCGCCGACGAGTCCGTGTCGGCCGGCGAGCCACCGCTCCGGAAACGGTTGTTTCGCGGCCTCGTCGACGCAGTCAGACCGACGGTCGAACGGCTCGGCGTTCGGGAGCCGGCCGAGCGCGTTCAGGAGTGGTTGTTCCCGTCGTCGATGATCCACACTGTCGAAGAGTACACGGAAGCCGCCGCAGTGACGGATGCCGCAATCGACTGGATCGAGGCCGTCGAGGAGCCGTTTTTTCTGTGGGTCCACTACATGGACCCACACCGGCCGTACGGCGTCTCGCCGGGTGCAGACAGCTACGGTGCCCCCGCGTCCAACGGGGAGATGATCGATCTGATGTCGACGGCTGGCATCTCTCCCGAACAGATCACCGACGACCAACGGCAACGGATGCGCGACTGGTACGACACGGACATCCGTTACACGAGTCGTCACGTCGGGCGACTGGTGTCGTTTCTCGACGAGACACACCCAGACACCGGCGTAGTGTTCACCGCAGACCACGGGGACGAGTTCGGAGAACACGGTGCCTACTTCCACCGCAATCGGCCGTACGACGAACTCATCAGGGTGCCGTTGGCGGCTCGTGGCCCGACGACGGCAGATCGTGTCGTCGAAGAGCAACGGGAACTCGTCGACCTGGCGGCAACGATCTGTCGGTGGCACGGCGTGACGCCGCCGGGCGCGTTCCAAGGCACCCCGTTGTCGGAGGCGGGCGAGCGTCGTGTGCTCGCGACCGGGTCACACCTCGACCAGACCCCGATCCAAGCCGGCCGGTGGGACGGGTGGAAGTACATCCGTGCGCCGACATCGGAGCTGTACAACCTCGAGACGGACCCCCGAGAGACGGACGACGTGGCCACAACACACGAGTCGGTCACGCGCCGGTACGACCGCGAACTCACGCGACAGCTGGAGAAGCGGTCGGTTGCAGTCACCGGCGAGGACGCAGACGAGGCGGCACGCGACCGGCTCGAACAGCTCGGGTACCTCGACGACTCCGTCGAGTGACCCGGAGATCGGCGGGCAGTCGGACGGCTCACCGAGACGACGAGAGTACGACAGGGGGTCGGTGCGCGCAGGCGCGTCGCCTCGGCGAGCAGATACGTCTCGGGTGGTCACGGACCGCTGCCGGCAGACCCGCGCTGTCGGGACGACGGCGTGGCCCTGTCGACCGTGGGATAGGTTCTTATGCACAGCCGTGCTGAATCACAAAACACTTATAACAGACGGTCGCAGTGTACCGTACCCCTACCCATGGCAGCAGCACTGTGTCTCGGGTTCCCGCCGCGGACGACCGCGGTGGGGGAGACGGGTGCTGGTTGCCGCCCAACAACCCAACACGAAACATGACAGATACACAAGAGAAGATCCGCGCGCTGTTCCTGAGTGCGCTGATGGTGTTCAGCGTCTTCGCTGGCACCGTCGCGTTCTCCGGAGCGGCCGCGGCACACTGACGCAGAGGTAGACAGTAACACGGAGATCATCCTTCGGGACAGCGACGACAACAACCTTGCCACGGTTGGTAGTTCCAGCATCTCCACAACGAACGCCACCGCAACAGGTGCCGAGGGAACGGCCCTCACGGTCAACGACACTGGCTCCTTCCTCAGTGATGTCGACGAGGTCGAAGTGAGCAATGTCACAACCGGATCGGCCGCCACGGATGAGAGCGCCACCGTCGAGGCAGGCGACAGCGGGGTGGATTTCACCCTGGCTCCGGTTACCGTCAACGTCACACAAGATGGTACTCTTGACAACGCACCAACAACTGGCTTCAACGGGACGAACGTCGCGCTGAACTTCAGTACGGCTGCGACGACCACCGACATCGATGGTCCGGAAGGGTTCACCAGCGCAACGCGTGGTCCGTCGGACCCGAGTTCGGTGTTCATCTTCGACACCGACGGGGAGGATGTTCCACCTGGAACGTACAACTTCACACAAGGAGCTGACGCCGACGCTCAGCTCGAACTGGACGAGCTCGGACTCGAGTTCAGCGACGTGAGCTCGACGGAGATCTTCGACACCGAGACTGTCGATGTCGAGATCGGGACCAGCACCGTTGACCGTCCGCTCACTGTCGAAGTGCTCGACAGTAACGGCGACCAGGTTGGTGACGAGTTCGACTCCAACATCAACAACCAGGGTAACGCAGATGTCGACGACGTGTTCGGTCAGGCGAACGTTGCTGCCAACACTGACGGCGACAACATCGCGACAGGGAACTACTCGATCAGCGTGACGGACGACAACTCTGGCGTCCAGATCGAGTCCGAGACGATTGTCGTCGAGGAGGAGCCCGAGGCAGAAGTCGGCCTCGCGCAGAACGAGTTCGTCGAAGACCGCGGTGACGTGGTCGAGTTCACCGTCACGATGGACCAGGCAAACACGGCAGAGGTCCAGTTCGGTGACAACGAGACCGGCTACAACGTCACCTTCGAGGTCGAGGACGAGAACGACGACGGCGAAGTCACCGTCGCGTTCAACAGCTACAACGCAACGACTGGCGACGCGAGTGACGCGTTCAGCCTCGTTGCGAACGAAGACGAGGACGACGACACGTTCGAAACCTCTCCGAGTGAAGTGAGAGGCGTGAGCAACATCCCGGCTGCGACCGACTACGAGATCACCGTCACTAACGAGGCCGCAGAGGCTGAAGGCGTTGGAGCGGTCGTTCTCGAGCCGCGGAACAGCGGAGAGGTCAACACGTGGGTCGCACCGGAAGGGCAGAGCTACGACGATCTGGAAGACCTGACCGCCGAGATCGGCAGTAGTGTCACAGAGAGTGGCCAGGTTGCCGGTGAGGACCAGTTCGTCATCCAGCTTGAGGACACGACCGGTATCGAGGGGCTCCTCGAAAACACATCGAGCGCCAACTCGAGCATCGACAGTGATGTCTCCGAGTTCACGAACGCGACCGGTGGTGCGAACCTGAGTCTGACCGTGACGGAAGACGATCCGGGTCCGAACGAGGACCCACAGGAGATCAGCATCAGCGACAACTCTGATGTTGAGGATGTCTTCCTGGACAAGGACAACGACACGTACTACGCGTTCGTTGACGCCGCAGCCCTATCGTCGACCGGCGACTACGAGGTCGTCTTCACGGTCGAAGGTGAAGACGAGGACAACGATCGGGAACTCGTTAGCGGCGACACCGACGACACGATCAACAACACGATCGAGTCCGTCGACGCCGAACTCGATCTCACCGAGACGAACGTGACAGCGTCGGGCGACGCAACCGTCAGTGGTGAGACGAACCTCGCTCCTGGTACGGAGCTTCGTGTCCGGTTGCAGACGACCGGTGACCCGGCCGAGCGGTTCATCGAATCGGACCGTCCGGTTGTTGAGGACGACGGCGAGTTCACCGCCACGTACGACCTCAGCGAGGCAGTGCCCGGTGACGAGTACGACATCACCGTCTCGCGACCGGCCGGCGTCGACCTCAGTTCCAGCGCTATCGATGTCGACACCGCCTTCAGCGGAACGGTCCAGGAGGCTCAGGCGACACCGACAGACACTGTGACCGAGACGGCAACCAACGAGACGGACACCGAGACGGTCACCGAGACGGTCACCGAGACAGTCACCGAGACGGAGACTGAGACGGAAACCGAGACGGAAACCGAGACGGAAACCGAGACGGAAACCGAGACGGAAACCGAGACGGAAACTGAGACGGAGACGACAAGCTCGTCGACGCCCGGCTTCACGGCCGTGCTCGGCGTCGTGGCGCTGCTCGGCGCAGCGCTCGTCGCACTCCGTCGTCAGAACTAACGACGACTGACCGGCGGAACCGGTCACACTCACGATTCGCGGTTCTTTTTTCGACGACACGAGCCGGCCAGCGACAGCTCGGGACACACAGACGAGAAGGGCTTTTACCCGGCGGCGGCTATCGAGCGTGTATGCCGAGTGCCCTCACCGACCTGTTCGCGTGGGCCGTCGTCGCGGCGTTTCTGGCGGCGGCGCTCGCGGAGTGGCGCGTGCGAACGCGGGGGCAGGGGAGCGAGCGGACGGCCAGACTGATCGGCGCGGGGGCGTTTCTCGCGTTCGGCGGGTTCTGGCTCGTGTTGTTCCCGCACTTCGCGTTCACACAGAAGAGCTACGTCGAGGGGATTCTGTCGTTGGCAGCGGTGCCGGCGAGCGTCTACGCGGCGTGGTTGTTGTACAACGGTCGGGACACCCTGTTCGTGCTCGGGCGGGCCGTCGCGGTGATGGGGTTGGTGTATCTGCCGTTCGAGACGATTCCGGCGTTGACGCTGTGGGGTGTCGACCTCCCCGCGCCACGGCGGGTGTTGATCGAGGTCGTGGCCTCCCAGACCGGTGTTGCGATGAGTCTGTTCGGGTTCGAGCCGGAACTGCTTCGCGGGCCGGACGGCTACTGGAGCACCTACCTGTTCGTCGAGCCGAACGGTCACCGGCTGACGTTCACCGTGTTGTTGGCGTGTACCGGACTGGGGAGTATGGCGATCTTCGTCGGGTTGGCGGCGGCAGTGCGGGCGCCGTTGCGGCGGAAGCTCCGTGCAATCGCGGTCGCAGTGCCGATCATCTGGGCGCTCAACATCGTCCGGACGACGTTCATCGGGATCACGTTCGGCGAGCAGTTGCTCCACGTCTCCCCGGACGTGGTGCTCACCCTGTTTGGCGCGTCGGACCCGTACAAGGTGAGTTTCTTCCTCTCGGATCGGGTGATCAGTCAGGTGCTCGCGGTCGTCGCCTTAGTGGGGGTGACGTACCTCGTCTTGCGGGAGCTGCCGGAGGTGTTGACCGTGATCGAGGACGTGTTGTACATGGTGACCAACGAAGAGTACGATCTCGCGAGCGAGTTGGACCTCCCACGGGAGCCGACTACGGAGAGTCGCGGCGGTCGGAGTGCGGACTGAGTCGGGTCAGTCGCCGAGCACCGAGTCGGGGGCGTCGGCAAACGCCGCGAGCGCGTCACGTTCGACAGCGTGGAGTTCACCGGGCACGACGAGCGCGTGGAGCGGCGGCCCGAACGCGCCGTCGGCGAGCATCGCGAGTCGGTCGGCCGCGAGCGTCGGCTGCGGGCCACCGACACGCGCGACGGCGACACCGAGCGCGTCGGGGTCCCAGTGGGTCGCGAGCAGGTCCGCGGCGCGGTCGGCAGTCATGAACTGGTCGCCGTCGGGCCCGACGGGCGAGGCGCCCGCGGCCTTGATGTCGAGAAAGACGAGCGTGTGGAGCCCCCGCTCGCGGTTGGCGACGATCCGGCCGGGGACGCTGTCCGGGACACCGTCGCCGCCGTGGGCGTACGGAAACGGGAGCGTGACCGCACGGCCGAAGCGGTAGTTCTGGAGTCCAGTGGCGGAGGCGACCGCCGACTCGGCGGGGTCGGCCGCCCGGAGCCGGAGATCGGTGTGTGTCGTCGCGATCAGTGGGTCGCCGGGCGTACAGAACACCACGTCCGACTCGGCGGCAGCGTCCAGAATCGGCTCCGGATCGCGTTCGACACCAGCACGCGACCGGCGTTCGATCTCGATCCCGAGCGCGTCCGCGACATCCGAGAGATCTGCCCCAACGAGCCGGCTGGTGTACGTTTCGGCGAACACACGGTCGGCCGCACGGAGCGCGTCACGCCCCGCGACCGTCACCGACCGCTCGTCGTACAGTCCGAGTCCGACGAAAGTGAGCACACACACAGTCCACACAGCGGCGAGTTAGCCGTGTCGGTGCAGCATCGAGACAAGCAACGGGCCGCAACCCGTCGAACAGTACAGTCACAGAGCAGTCGCCGAGCGGTCGGCACCACGTTAGCAGACGCGAGCGAGAGACCGAACGAAGTGAGGGAACGAGCGAGCGCCCGCTCACGGGTCGTTCCTCCCCGTTCGTGTCGAGGCTCGCAGTTTTTGATCGACATTTTTTCTCCGGGAGACTGCCTCCGGCAGTCTCCCGCTGAGTGAAAAAGGTCGGTCTACATCCCCATATCGGTCGCCGGCTCCGGCACCGGCAGGTCGTGAGGAGAGACCGCGAGCAGTTCGGCAGCGTGGTCCAACGCCATGTCGAACCCGTAGTAGCGTTCAAGTTCGTCGCCGTCCGGGGCCGGGCGCACCTTCAGCATCGCGTAGCCGTCGACGTTCTGTGCGACCGCGGCGGTCCGGCCGTCGCGTTCGAACGTGAGCAGTCGTTCGGCGGGCGTCTCCTCGTAGCGGGCCGTGATACCGTCGGCCTCGGCGGTGACGGGGTCGTTAGTCACGTTCGGATCAGGGGCGCGAGACAGTCGAAGCTTCCGCTCTCGAATCAGAGAGTGGACGACCGGTGTTGCCCGGGAGTTCCCCCGTGGGGAGTCCCGGTTGCCTCCTCCGCCCCGCGACCCGACGAGCGACGGGCGTCCGGAGGTGGGCTGCTCGCTTCCGCGCCTGACCCGGTAGCTCCGACCAACCGCGGGCACACACCCCTGCGGGTGTGCCACCACGGACCGCTGTCCCCGCCGGACGAGGTTTCCACGTCGGCTCCCGGGGCCCGCGAGAGGCGTCCCGGACGCCGCCGGCGTTCGGTCCCCGCTCAAGACTACCTCACGGGAGACGGGCAGGGCCTAACTGCCCGACCTAGTCCA
>UEZI01000055.1_pt1 | contig 18680 bp, 17 predicted proteins | sample 1903671 | NCBI WGS metagenome assembly UEZI01 (sample SAMEA4776352, study PRJEB27445) | saltern metagenome | biome: Hypersaline environment; feature: solar saltern; material: Pellet | place: Spain | collected 2014-08 | depth 0 m
GCGATGAGTGCGAGTGAGGTGACCGACACCGCTCGGCGCGTGATCGCCGACCGGGACCCGGACGTGCTCGTGTTGAACTACGCCAACCCGGACATGGTCGGCCACACGGGCGACTACGACGCCACCGTCGCGGCCTGTGAGGCGGTCGACGAACAGCTCAACCGGTTGTTGACGGCCGTCGCCGACGCCGGCGGGCACGCGCTCGTCACTGCCGACCACGGCAACGCCGACGACATGGGGACCGCAGACGACCCGCACACGGCACACACGTTCAACCCGGTCCCGTTCGTCTCGCTGACGCCCGCGGGTGGTGACGGCGGGAATGCCGTTCGGGACGGCGGGAGTCTTCCAGACGTGGCGCCAACGTTGTTGTCGCTTCTGGGGATCGAACCGCCGCCAGAGATGACCGGCTCGTCGTTGCTCGCCGACGCCGAGTGAGCGTGTCGGTGACTGGCTTCCTCGTGTCTGTCTCGGTTGCCGACGCTGTCGCGTCCGTCTGGTTCTCGTCTGCGGTCGTCACACAGGCGACGCCGTCCGGACAGGCCCACCCCGACGAGCGTTCGTCGGCGTTTCCGTCCACGTCACCGACACCGTTCTTGCCGGCCGGGACGACGGCGACGGCGACCGTCTCCGTCCGGAACCTGATCGGTCGGTTCCGTCCGAGCAGTTCCTCGTGGCCGTCGGCGTCCACGTCGATCCGGACAGTTGCGTTCCGGCGGGTGTAGCGGAGTCGGGTGTGGTTCGACCCGGGCCGCCGGGCGGTGACAGTGAACAACGGGTGTTCACCTCTGACCGCGACGTACCAGAGGTTGGCCGTCGCGTACCAGTAGCCCGGCACGGGCGCGACCGGGAGCCCGGCGAGGACGGTCTCGAACGCATCCGGCAGGAGCCGTCTCCGGAGTCGCTCGCCGGCGCGTTCCGTGCCCTGTGCGGCGGCTTCTGTGACCACCCTGTCGACGAACCGCCGCCGGCCGTCGACAGCCGCGGCGACGGGGTCGGCCGGCACTGTCACCCGTTTCTCGACGACCGCCCGGAGTTCGACCCGGAGTCGAACGGCTAGTTCGTCCTGGGCTGACAGCGAGAGGTCGTGTCGGCGGCCGGCAGTAGCCGCGACCGTCGTCGCGTAGCTCCCGTTCGCGGCCGCAGCGGCTCGGACCCCTACCCCGCGACCGGCGCTTGCCGCCGTGACGGTCTCGCGTGCCTCCGACTGCGAGACGCCGAGTCGGCGTTCCAAGAGGTCTCGGACGGCGTGTTCGACGCGGTCGACACCCGGCGAGGTTGCCCGCCGGAGCTTGGTGCGATCTGCCTGCACTGCCGTCCGGTCGACATCTGCGGGGAGTGACGACGCCGCGAGCGTGCGGTTTGTCGCCGCTAGCGCCCGGCCGGCTGTCCCGAGTGTTGTCGTCTGCGTGTCGGTCGCGAGCCAACCGGCGACAGCGTCGCCAGTGTCGGCGAACGGCACGGTGACGGCGTTCACGTTGCGTGCCGCCAACGGCGTCACCCTGGTGTCGTTCGAGAGATCGTCGTTCACCCGGCCGGGGACCGGCCCGAGGGTGAGATACGACGGTGCCGCGTCCGGGACGAGCGTGAACGCCCCGCCAGGACCTTCGACGACCGCACGGGGAGGTGGCGCGGCGTCTGTCGCCGCCGCGCGTGTGGCCGCTCGGAGTTGATCGCCGGTCACCGGCACCGCGTCGACGAGTGCCCGACGGACGGTGCCAGCCGTCGCGGCCGCCTCCCGGCGCTCGCGGAGGCGGGTCGCGACAGCACGGAGATACCGCGCCCGGATCGCAGCTCGGAGTCTGCCCGCGACGCCGTCGTACGGCGGGTCGGCGTCGATCAGCGTCGCGCGCCGGTCGGCGAGTTCGGCGAGCAACGCGTCCATCGGGGTGAGATGTCCGGCCGCGAGCGCACCACCGTCGACGCGGACGCTCAGGTTCCGAACCCGTTCCCGGAGCCCGGCGAGGTCGCGCTGGAGCCACTGCTCGACGCCCGGCGGGATCTGTCCCGGGAGGCGACGGCTCCGGGTGTTGTCACCCCGTTTGACGGCCCGGAACGCGATCCGGTCGACCGTCGCGGGTGACGGCACCGCTCGTCTCGCCGCCCGGGCGAGATTCTGCCCGTCGTGTGCACCGCCGCGTCGGAACACCGGATCGGTTCGCCCTGTCGGCCCGGGAAGTGTCGGGTCGTAGACGCCCGTGTCGCGAACCCGAACACGGTAGCGGTCGCTCCACCGCACTCGTGTCTCGCGGGTCCGACTCGTTTCTGGTCGAGGCGTCTCTGTTCGGTCGACGGGCGTTCGACTGACCTCGGGTGGGTCGTGTCGCCACCGACGCACCGTGACGTACCGGACTCGGAGCGTGCGCTCGGCGACGAGGAGAGTCCGTCCGCGTGGCGTTGCCCGGTTGCGGTCGACGACGACAGTGCGTTCGGTCGTCGTCTGCCCGACGAGTGTCCAGTTCCGGCCGGGGGTGTGTGGCGGCGGCTCCCGGCCGCGCCGTTCACGGGTGGTGTCGATCTGTCGCTGGACCCGTCCGCGGTACGCTCTCTCGGCCAGTTCGTCGACATCCGACAGCGCGTCGAGATACGCCGTGTCGGCGGTGTGGTTGACGCCGACGACTGTCGTCGGCTCTCCCGTCTCCGCGAGCCGTGGCTGTGTGTCGTGTGTCGCGCGCACACCCTGAAGAATAGCCTGACGGCGTGAGACCGGCGGAGCAGAGCCTGCGGCGACCGACAACGTGTCGTCGACCGCTGTCCGCGCGACCGCTCTGACGAGCGCGCCCCGTCCGGTGGCGTCGGCTCGGCCGAACGTCGTGCGCTGTGTCCGGAGGATCGCTCCGTTCGTCGCGACGGCGACGTGTCTGTTCGCGACAACGTTCTCGATCCCGGCGCCGCCGTACTGTGCGAGCCCGCGTGCCTCCGCCAGTGCGGTCAGTCGCCCGCCGAGTCGCCGGCCGAGCCCCGGCTGAATCGGTCCGTGGCTCAACTGGCGCTCGTACCGTTGCACCCGCTCGGCGACCGCGAACAACGGGATTCGGAGCCGAACACGGAGCGTGTCCTGCCGACGTGTGATCACTGCTCCGTCGCGTCGGGCAGTGTGGACGACCGGCACCCGAAGCTCAACGCCCGCGCCGTCTGCGGTCGGGACGACGCCGATCCGGTCGACCAGTCGGCTCGCGTTCCACCCCGTGGGTGGACCCGCGAGACTGCTCTCGACGGTGACAGCTCCTACCCGTGTCGTCCCGAGCGCGCGGCGGACGGCAGCGGCCGTCCGGAGTGCGACGGTCCCACGGAGTCGGCTGTCGGTGACCGCCTCGCCGGCTGTCGTGTCGGCCGGCACGACGACCGGTTCGCGCGCTGTCTCACGCACTGCCGCTCGACCGGCGACACGGACAGCCGTCCGAGCGGTCGTCTCCGCACGGTCGAGTGCCGTGCCGGTCGCGTCGCGTCGGTCGACTGGGCCGCGGGCACCCAACGTTCCTGCGTACACGAGCGCTCCGACGAGTAAGACGACGCCGACGAGCGCAAACGGCACCCGGGCGCGGTCGGTCCTCGCCAGCCGACGGAGCCGGACGGCGAGACTCACCACCACCACCTGACGGTGAGTCTGACTCGGCCGTCCGTCGCGGTCGGACTCGCAGACGACGCCGTGCGGGATGCCGTTCGCGGTGTCGTCACACGACTGCTCCGCACGGCGTCGTCTGCGAGTCCGACCGCGAGCAGTTCGGCGAGTGTCCCGCGTCGTCTCCACTCAACCGTCTCCGGTCGGTTCGGCGTCGGCACCTGTGCCGTGAGTGTCGTCGTCACCGTCGTCAGCGTCTGAATCGAGACGCGACCCGCGTGGTCTGCTCCGAAACTGTCGGGCTCCGGCGACCCGGCGCGGTTGCGGGCGTCGACGACGGTCACGACGGCGGCGCTGACGAACAACAGACACAACGCCGCGTCCAAGACGGCGCTCGTCATCGCCACACCTCCACCCGCAGGCGACCGGGTCTGATCCGACCAGGGCCGACAGCGACCCCTACCCGCCGGTCGTCTGCCGCGACCGCGGCGGGATCGCTCGGCGGCTGGTCCCCGGCGCGCCAGTTTCGTCCGGCCGCCGACAGCGTCACCCGAAGATCGTACTCCGGCGGCACGGCGCTTGTCGCGTTCGCCAGCCGCGCCGGGACGGCGACGCCGCCGCTCGTGACCGCCGTGTGTGCACGCGAGAGCGTGGTCGTCGCGACCGTCTCGTCGCGGTCCGTGGGTGTGTCTGCGTCGGCGAGCACCAGTGCGTAGCCGCTCACCGCCGCCACGACGGTCGCGGCCGCGACTAACCCGACGACCGGCGACTCCGCGCTACTGGACATCGACCACCGTCACCGTCACCGGCCCCCACATGATCCGCGCGACCCGGAGCCGTGATCCGGACCGCCAGGTCGGCACTCGCTCGTGAGCGGCCGCCACGGCCCGACGCAGTGTCGACGGCGCGTCGAACAACTGACGTGGCGACACTCCGCGGGCGAGCGCCGCCAACGCGCCGTCGCCGGCGACCGTGATCGGACCGTACAGGAACTCGGCCGTTGCCGTCGTGCCGTCGGCGCGGACGGTCAAACTCCCCGGACCGATTCGGACGCGGTCGGCGGCGAGAACGTGTGTCGCACTTGCCGGCGCCTCGCTTCCGGCGACTGTATCGATTGTCGTCGCCGCCTGCGTCGGCGCGGGTGGTGGCCCGGTCGGCAGGCCGACCGCGGTAGTCAGTGTCGCCGCCGCGACGGCAGCCAGTCCCAGCCAGACGTAGATCCCTTCCGCGGGTGCGTCGAACACGAGGCGTCTGGTCACGGCACCGTACTTGAACCCTCGGCCGAGACGTGTGGGCGAACTGCCGGCCGTGTCAGGCGTCCGGGGCGGCGAAGAACATGCCGTAGAGGACGATCAACATCGACACGAGCGCACCTGCACCGAGGCCGTTCGCCACCGGGAGTGTCCCGAGCGTCCCGGCGGCTGCGACCCCGGTCACCAACGGCACTGGGACGGCCGCCAGCAACAGGTCGTACCGCGAGAGCGACTGGTTGGCGTACTCTCTAGCGCTGTCGCTACTGTGGTTGCTCGTTGCCATTCTTCCACACCCGTACTGGTGTAGGACACGCGACTACTAATACATTTCTCCCTGTTTCGGTAGAACGTCTTCTGAAGGATACTCGTGGTTCGTTCGAGTGGTGATGTGGCCACGCAGTTGGGTTTTCATAACTTATCAAGATGAGAAGACGAGTGGGGTCGAAAGAAACACGCTCACACGGCTGGCGGAGTTCGTGGACCGAATCGCCGAGCGCAGGGAGGAGCGAGAAAACGAGAGTGTCCGGGTAGCCGTCTACTTCCCCCAGAACGGATCTTTGTTCCGGCGGCGGTCGAGATACGCCTTCAGCGTCTCGCGTTCGTCGGCGGTGATCTCCTCGGTCAGTTCCTGTTCGAGGATCTTGGCGTGTTTCTCCGGGAGCTCCGTCCACAGTTCGTCACCCTCCTCGATGTCGCGGCCGACCGTCGGGCCGTCGATGGCGACAGAGACGCGGTTGCCGGCGCGGGCCTCCTCCACGTCGTCACCCTGTTCCTGAATCCCGGAGAGTTCGCCGACCCGTTCGGGTTCGTCACCGTCGAACAGGGCGACGTTGCGGTTGTTCTGGATCGTCCCCGAGACGATCTCGACGCCGACCACTGCGGGGTCGTTCTGGCGGAACGTGTGGTCCTGGAGGATGCGGAACCGGGCGGGTCTGACGATCTTGTCCAACACGGTCTCCTGTTGGGCGCGTTGGATCTCGTCGACGTACGCCTCGTAATCCTCGACGAGCTGGTAGATCACGTCGTGAGAGAACAACTCGACTTCCGACTCGTCGAGCTTCTGTTCGGTGTCGGACAACACGTCGACGTTGAACCCGAGGATGACGCGGTTCGTCTCCTCGTGGGCGGTCTCGGCGACCGCCACGTCGCGTGGCGCCACGTCACCCACCTCCGCGCGGAGGATCGGAATCTCCGCTTCCTTCATCGCGGAGGCGATCGCCTCCAGACTCCCGAGCGTGTCGGCCTTGACGACGACTCCCTCGTCTTTTGTGTCGACTTCGATCTGGGCGATCTCCTGTTCCACCTCGCGGATCACGTCATCGACGTTCTCATCGTTAGCGACCCGCACCGGCGCGCCCGCCATCGCACGGTCGAGGTCGGGGGCAGCGATCTTGATCCCCGCCGCCGCGGACAACGACGACACCTGCTCGAACTGTTTCTCGGTGCGGATCTCCGCCAACGGCTGGGGCCGCAGGAGTGCCCGCACCTCCGTCACGATGGCGCCCTCCTCGCCGCCGACGACGATCGTGTCGCCCTCGCGGACGGTGCCGTCGTACAACACCACATCCAAGGTGGCACCGAACCCGCGTTCGTCTTTCACCTCCAGCACTGTCCCCGCGCCGGGGCCGGTCACGTCGATCTCCATCTCCTCGCGCATATACCGTTGGGACAGCCCCATCATCACGGTCAGCAGGTCCGCGACCCCCTCCCCGGTCTCGGCGGAGACGGGGACGACACCGATGTTGCGTTGGAAGTTCTGGACCCGCCAGTAGAAGTCCGCCGAGAACCCCGCGTCCGACAGCTGGCCGATCAGTTCGTACACGTTGGACTCCAGATCCGAGGTCGCGCGGTCCGACTGTGCGTTCATCGACGCCTGGATCGGCGTCTCCGGCTGTGGGTTCCACCCCGGCACCGTGTCCACCTTGTTGGCGGCGACGACAAACGGTGTCCCTGTCCGCTTGAGAATCTCGACGGCCTCCTCCGTCTGCGGTTGGAACCCGTCGTTCACGTCGATCACCAACACGGCGATGTCCGCGAGCGCCCCCCCGCGAGAGCGGAGTGTGGTGAACGAGTGGTGGCCCGGGGTGTCGATAAACAACAACCCCGGGAGGTCGAAGTCGTCCGGGTCGACCAACTCGCCCGCGATCCCCGAGATCGTCTCGAGCGGAACGGCGGTCGCCCCGATGTGTTGGGTGATCGCGCCCGACTCACCCTCGCTGACCGCAGAGCCGCGAATCCTGTCCAACAGACTGGTCTTCCCGTGGTCGACGTGGCCCAGAACCGCGACGATCGGCGTCCGCAGACCGTCCGCGTCCGGGCGGTCGACATCTGCCCTACCGCCGGCGGCGTCGTCGTGTGCGTCTGACATGCTCGAAATCACTCCGGAGAACGGTCGTTGTGGTGTGTGGTCGGGGTACGGTCGTAAGCGCTTCGACTCTGTCGGGGGAAAACTCCGGGAGTCAGGAACATCGGACGACCGTCACCCGTTGTCCGTCGACGAGCAAGAGACGTTCAGCAGACAGACACCGTTCTCGTTCGAACGACTCCGCTGGCGTCACCGGAACGTTCGCTCCGTACGCATTGGTGAACGCTCTAGTGGCAGTTTGATCTGTCCATATTGTCGTCCACGCCGTGACAGTGCCGTTCGGTGTGTCGTAGCTGTCGACGCGGCCGTTGCGCCACCCTGCTGCGACTTCCCCCGCTGAGGTGGGTGAGACACCGTTTGTAATCAACAGCTCTCTGAGTACGAGTTCTCCGAGGCGATCTGTCGCCGTCGGCTCACCGGGTGAATCAATCCACTGTGGAACTATCGCTATCGGGGGCTCTCTAACGAACCGGTTCGCGCCCGGATGTAACACGGCCGCAGTCGTATTGACGGAGACGGTAGATGGGTTCCGGAGCGAGTTGGCGGCCGCGTATCGGTAGCCACTTAGATACGTTGCATCCGAAACGTGGGTCAGCCAGTGGGCGTCTGATGATACACTGAACACAATCTCCGGATTGAACGTTCCGCGGTATCGTTCGACATACTGTGCCCCGACGTTGTTCGCGATTCCTTCGTTTACTGCCTGTCGAGCCAACAACGAGTCCGTAGTCGTTTGGATCGGTCCAGTCCGGGTGAGATTACCGTCGAACTCGTCATGAAGAGTAACGATAGCACCGCCAAGTTCGTGTGCAACAACAAACTCGTAGGAGAGTCCCGGTGTCGTCTGAACTCGTTCCAGCGTTGGGAGCAACACAGTCACGTTGGGTGTGGATGGGTCATTCGAAACCACAGCGAGCGGTTCTCTAGACGGAGCTACTCTACTCTTCGGGAAGCCAACAGCCCTGAGACTGGTACTGGAAGCTGTCGGGAGTCGTCGACCGAGAGATGTCTGGCCGTCGGGACGGGATTCAACGCCACCGACGCGCAACGTAATCCGGCTGAATGTGCCGTCGTTTTTCGCCAGTGCGTCGACACGGTGGACGATTAGTGTCAGATTTTCAGCCACTTGCTCGCTCGCATTTTCGACAATTACCTCGTCTTCACGTTGGAGCGCTCCGTCACTCGGTCGATTAGTAACGACGACATCGTTTGCTTTCGCATCTGTGCTTGCTACGTCCTGATGCTCAAAATAACCCATCCCCGCGGTTAGCACTACCATGAGGACAAGAACCACAGCCGCGGCGACGAGTTGCTGATTGCGAGTCAATCCTTGAGTAGTGAACAACACTCACCTAGTTGATCTCGGTAGCAACCACCAGGGAAGTCGTCGTCACAACAGATCTTCTCGTACTCGATGCCTAGTGTGTTTCCACAGAGTCCACAGCATGAGTCACAGATGATCTCACTCGTGCAACCGGTTGTCGTCACGTCGTCTCCCGCAACCGTCGTTGAGACGCTCGCGCTCTCCGCAGTGACCACATCAATAAGGTCGCCGTTTCGATGTCGAAGGAACGCGTACGCGCGACCAATCTCAGGCTCAACGACGAGTCGAACGATCGTCGTGCCAGATGTACGGACGACGGTGAGGTGTGCGGTGTGTTGTCCGTTCTGTTCAACTGTACCGAGGTAAGTTGCTTCCTGTGGTCGTTCGCGAGCGAGCGACTCGTTGACGACACGTTTCACCGAAAGCTCTGAAGCCGGGGCGACGTACTCTGTGTTCACCTCACGGAGTCGTGACACGATATCGTCGGCGAACTTCTTTATCACCCGTTCAGCAGTTTCGGGGTCGCTATACCGCTCGTACAGCGTTTTCTTCGCTCCGGAGGCTGAAGCGATACCTGAAACGGCGACTGTCGTCCCGAGTGCGGCCACCCCCTCACGGAGGACTGTGCGGCGGGTTGGAGACGAACGTGATTCGGAACTGTCTGGATCTGGTTTTTGAATAATCATAGAAGTACAGGGTACATCTTATATTTTTCTATACGAGATGAAGTCGTCAGTTGTTTGATCAATTCTAAATTACCTGTTAGTCAAGCTAGCTGAGCGAGGGGGCCTTCGTCTCGCGCCCGTCCGACGCTCGCCGTGGCGTTTATACAGTTGCCCGCGAACCGCGGTGTATGGTCGACATCCTCGCCGAGAACCTCTCCGGCAAGGGCATCATCATGGGGGGGACCGAGTTAGGCGTCCTCTACAACATCACGATGGATCTGCGGACGGGTCGGCTCGTGAACCTGCTCGTCACGCCACACGAAGCGCGCGATCCCGAACAGCTCCCGTTCGAACAGGACGAGGCGGGCCACCTGCAGGTGCCCGTCGAACGGGTCCAACGGGTCGAAGACTACATCGACATCCGGCCAGCGTGATGGAGGTTCTCGACGCCTCGGCGTTCATCCACGGCTACGAGACGGCCGACCAGACCGCGTCGATTCCGGCGGTGCAGGCGGAGTTGACGGGGGAACACGCCTTCCGATTCGACGCTGAACAGGGGGCTGGAATGCGCGTCCACGTTCCCGACGCGGACGCCGTCGACCGGGTTCGTGACGCCGCCGGCGACACCGGCGACGACGGGACGTTGTCGGACACCGACCGCCGGCTCGTCGCCGCCGCGCTCGAACTCGACGCGACGCTCGTCACGGACGACTACGCCGTCCAGAACGTCGCCGACAGACTCGGTGTCGACTGCCAGGTGATCGCTCAGGACGGGATCACCGAACGTCGCGACTGGCAGTTCCAGTGTGCTGGCTGTGGCCGGACGTTCGACGACGACCGCGATCGGTGTCCGGTGTGTGGGAGTAACCTCTCGCGGAAGAACCCAAAGTAAACTACCCTACCCTACTCGCTCACGGCTTCTTCTCGCGGGCCGCAGGCCCGCTCGAACGGTTCGCGGAACTTCGTTCCGCGCTATCGCCGTTCGCTTCGTTGAGGGTATGGCGGTCAGGCGGCGACATCGGCGTACTGGATGGCAAAGAGAACAGCGTTGTACAGCCCGTGTGTGAGTGCGGGAACGACCACGTTGCCGGTGTGTTCGTACAACAGCCCCAACAACACGCCCAACAGCCCCGCGATAGCGACGTACGCCACCCGACCGCCGAGCCCGCCGGTGACACTGGCGTAGTGGATCACGCCGAACAACACCGACGCGAACCCGATCCCCGCAGCGGGACCGGCGACCTGGCTCACCCGTCCCTGCACCACGCCACGGAAGAGGAGTTCCTCGGCCGGGCCAACGACGAGGATCGACACGACCACCATGTAGAGGAAGTAGATCGGCGCCCGACCGTCCGTGGTGATCGCACGATTCTGCCCCGTCTCGATCCCGATTTCCGCGAGGCCCAACAGGAGGGCGAACTGCGCGGCCAGCAGTGTCGTCACCCCGCCGGCGATCAGCAACGCCTCGCGGCCGGAGGGGAGTCGGGCGCCAACGGAGTCTGCCGAGTCGGTGGCGGCGAGAAACACCGCACAGACGAGTCCGAAGCCGACGAAGTTCGCGACGGTTCTGACGACGCTGAACGCCGGGCTCTCCGCCGGGACACCGAGCGTCTCCGCCAGTGTTGCGGCCGGCGCGACAACGAAGCTCGCCCCGACGACCGCACCCAAGACGACGAACAACGACTGGATCACCCGTAAGAGCAGTTCGTCTAGCTCCGCCTCGGCGATACTCATCGACTTTGAGTACGGCGTCGGAGGTGTAAACCGCTACGACTGCGGCGGGACGGCCCTACTGTGACTACGGCGCCACCACAGCACGTTGCACCGCCGCGGCGCAACCCACAATGGCACGGGTCGCCGACAGAGAGGCGTGACACTCGACCGGATTCACGTCGACACGATCGCGCGGCTCGCCTCCGCTATCGCCAAAGGCGTCGACGACGAGGACAACGAAGACGTGACCCGCCGGGTGTGGGCGGAGTTTCTCGACCCGTTGCGGGCGGACGGCCGGGTCGTGCTCGAACCGCTCGACGAACAGGCGCTCTACGCCGTCCCCACCGAGGAGGCGGTGTTGTTCGACCGGCCGTTCGAGACGACACACGGCGTCGACTCCGGGACGATGAACCCGACGGCGTTCAAAAACGGGCTGGTGTTGGACGTGGCGCAGGCCGCGATGGCCGCGGACCCCTCTGATCTGGCTCTCCACCGCGACCGGACGGTGCTCGTGACCGTCCACACCACTGATGCGACGTTCACGCCCGACACCGGGGACGGCTGGCGCCGCTACGACGAGGGCCACGGCGAGCGGCGCGTGCTCCAGGTGCCGCGGTCGCGACGGTTCGCCGACGAGACCGTCCACGAGCTGGCGTTGTCGCTCGCGGAGTCGCGACACGCGCTGGAACACGCCGACGAAGTCGAGGACCTGCTCGTGCTGGACGGGCCGTTGTACCCGAAACGACTGCTCAACTGGGGCGCACGCGACAGCGAACGCCGGAAGCTCGCCCACCGCGAGGAGGTGCGGGAGGCGGTCCGCAACTACCTCCGGCTGGTCGAGCAGCTGATCGAACGCGACGTGCCGGTCGCCGGCTTCGTCAAGAACCCCACCTCGGGGTACATTACCCGCACGCTCGCACAGTCGGGGATGGAGACGCCGTGGCCGGACGACACCGCCCTGTTCGGGCGACTCCTCGAACGCCGCGAGGACGGACAACGACTCACCGACCAGCTGACGTTCACCTCCTGGTTCCGGTCTACCGGCGGCTCCGACGAGCCGGTGTCGGCCGTCGGCGACGCTTTGGGTGTCGAGCGACGGCTCGACCCGGCCGCCTACGAGGTGACGTTCGCGATGGTGTACGATCCGCGGACGGACGTACTGTTCAAGATCGAGGCGCCGTACGCGGTCACACGGGACCCCGAGACACGCGAGCGACTGACGACACAGTTGGTCGCCGAGGTGGCCGACCGCGAGGGGCCGCCCGCGGCCGTCGGGAAGGCCGACGATCTCGCCGGAATCGGCCGGAGCGAGCGCGCCTCGCTCCGCCGGCGGTTCGAGACGGAGTTCGGGGCGGAGTACGAACGTGACTACGACAGCGTGCGGTGGAACGAGGAGTGACCGACTGGGAACGGAGAGCCGGCCAACGACCGGGGCTTCGAGGCCGAAATCCGGCCAACGACCGGGACTTCGAGGCCGAAATCCGGCCAGTGGCAGGTGACAGAAGGCTGATAGCCGGTCGGCACCGGGAGCCACTGTGACCGAGCCACCAACGAACGACGAGGAGACGACGAGGGAGCGGCGCGGATTCCTGCGGGCGGTCGGGGCGTCGGGAGCCGCCGGAGTCGCCGCGACGAGCGGCTGTCTCGGCGTCCTGACCGGGTCGGAGCCGGCGCGGTTCACCGCCGGCGTCGCGCGTGTCCCGGCGGAGACGCGCTCGGACACCGGCTTCGAGACAGTCCGTGTCGAGACGGTGACAAGCGAACGGGAGTTCTCCGCGGGCGGACAGACACGCAGCGTTGTCGCCGACAATACGCTCGCGGAGTACGACCGCGCCGTCGAGATCCCGAACGTCGGCCGTTACCGGGCGGCGCTGTACGCGACGTTCACCACCCCGGCGGTGGCGGTACTCGGGGAGACGTTCAACCCCGTCGCCGACACCACTCCGGCGGAGATCGCCCGGCGGACACTCGCCCGCGTGGAGTCGTTGGAGCCGCCCGAGCGGACGGGTGAGACGACACTCCCGTTTCTCGACGGGACGCCGACAGTTGGACTGTTCGAGACGGACGCGACGCTCGTCGACGGTGTCGAACTGTCAATCGACCTCCTCGTCACGGAGCCGGTGCGGGTCGGCCCGGACTTCGTCGTCGGTGTCGCGGGGTACCCGACATTGCTCCCGCAGACGGACGCGATCGAGACGCTGCTGGCCGCGACAACACACGATGAGGCGCCGCCGACGGAACAACCACCCGCGACAGAGTAGATGTCCCCGACAGCGTGAGCCGCCGCGGACTCGAAGCTAATCCCAGAGCCAGAGCGACAACCGACTCAGAGATCATACAGTTCGCCGAACTTCGCGTCAACGTACTCCAGAAAGTAGTCGGCCGTCAGCGGCTCGCCGGTCACCACCTCCATCAGTTCGTCGGCCGTGTAGCGTTGGCCGTGTGCGTGGACGTTCTCCTCCATCCACGTGAGCAACGGCTCGAAGTTCCCGTTCCGGATCAGGTTGTCCACGTCGTCCACGTCTTCACGGAGCGTCGCGTCCAACTGTGCGGCCGCGACGGAGCCGATCGTGTAGCTCTGGAACCCGCCAAACCCGCCAGTCCAGTGGACATCTTGGAGACACCCCTCCGCGTCCGTCTCCGGTCGGACACCGAGATACTCGTCCATCTTGTCGTTCCACACCTGCGGAATCTCCTCGACGTCGATCTCGCCGGCGACGAACGCCCGTTCCACCTCCGTCCGGAGGATGATGTGCATGTGGTAGGTGAGTTCGTCCGCCTCGACCCGGATCAGGTTGTTCGGGTAGATCCGGTTGGCGGCCTCGAACAACCTGCGGGCGTCGAAGGCGGTGCCGAGGTGGTCGTTGAATGTCGGGGTGAAGAACTCCCAGAACGCCTCCGTGCGGGCGACGTGGTTCTCCCAGAACCGGGACTGGCTCTCGTGAATCTCGTAGCGTTCCTCGCCCAACGGCGTCCCGTACGCCTCGTCGGGGACACCCAGCATGTACGTCGCGTGGCCGAACTCGTGAATCGTCGCGTTCAGCGCCTCCAACGGCGCCGCCGGGTCGAACCGCGTGGTGACACGGGCGTCGAACTGGGTTCCGGAAGTGAACGGGTGGACGGAGGTGTCGAGCCGCCCGCGATCGAAGTCGTACCCCAGCAGTTCCAACGCCTCGTGGTTCAACGCCTCCTGTGTGGCCTCGTCATACGTCTCCTCGAACGGGTCCGCGAGCGTCACCGGCGAGGCCCGGATCGACTCGATCAACGGGACCAGGTGTTCGCGGAGGTCCGTGAAGATCGACTCGATCAGCGGCTCCGGGAACGCCGGCTCCAACCCCTCGTACATCACGCGGTACGGCTCCCGGTCCGGGTCGAGGTGGTCGGCTCGCTCCCGTTCTAGCTCCCGGCGGCGTTCCAACACCGGCGCGAACTGCTCGAAGGTGTCGTCGGCCTTCGCCGACTCCCAGGCGTCCTGTGCCTCCGCCGACAGCTCTGTCCGTTTCCGCACCAACGACTCCGGCACCCGCGTGGCCGCCTCGTAGGACTCTCTGGTCTCGCGGACGACCGCCGCCTGTTCGTCGGTGAGGTCGGCGTCTTCCAGGGCGGCCAACGCCTCGCCCAGCGTCTCGTCCGTCTGGCGCTCATGGAGCACCGAGGAGAGCGCGGACAGCTGCTTGGCCCGCGCTGGCGTCCCGTCTGCCGGCATCGTCACCTGTTGGTCCCACCCGATCAACTGCGTCGCGTCGGAGATGTACGTGGTCTGCTGGACGTGGTCGACCAACGTCTCGTAGGCGTCCGGCGCGTCTGTCTGTGACACGGACGAACCTGTTCGGGGCTCGACATAACTCTGCCGACCGGGTTCGTGGGGTAGGACGCGAGACGTGTGTCCGACATCACACCACCACGGAGTGTCGGCTACCCAGTGGACACCTCCAGCCACAAGACAACAGTTATCCACCAGACACTACTCCGACACGTTCGTGCACGAGATCACCCAGTCGGGGTTCATCGAGGTGATCACGGGGTCGATGTTCTCCGGGAAGACGGAGGAACTGCTGCGACGGCTGCGGCGCGCGCGGATCGCCGACCAGTCGGTCGCCGTGTTCACCCCAGCGCTCGACGACCGCTACGGAACGACGACGATCGGCTCACACGCCGGTCGAGAGTGGGACGCGACCGTGATCGACCCCGAGGGGGACGGGCCGTGGGCGATCACCGAGCAGCTGAACGGCGAGGAGGTGGTCGCCGTCGACGAGGCGAACTTCTTCGAGGAGACGCTCGTCGACGTGTGTGAGACGCTGGCGGCCGGCGGCCGACGCGTGATCGTCAGCGGCACCGACCAGACGTTCCGTGGCGAGCCGTTCCACCCCGTCCCAGGGCTGGTCGCGCTCGCGGAGTACGTCGATAAACTCCAGGCGATCTGCGCGGTGTGTGGGGAGCCGGCGACCCGGAACCAACGGCTCGTCGACGGGGAGCCGGCACACGTCGACGACCCGACGATCGTCGTCGGCGCCGAGGAACGCTACGAGGCGCGGTGTCGGAACTGTCACGAACTCCGGACGGACGGGGAGCCGACGGGCACGTGACCGCGTACCGAGACCGGGATAGATCGGAACGGTAAAGAGTGTCACCGCCGCAATTCGACACGAGCCGGGGTGGCTTAGCTGGACATAGCGCCGCACTCATAGGGTTCCGAGATTCGGTGCGGTTCCCACTCCGCTCCCAGAGGCCCGCCGAGCCTCGTACCTGGGACATGCGGAGATCGCGGGTTCGAAGCCCGCCCCCGGCACTTCTCGCGGAAGTCGATGGTGAGTCTCGACGCCCGCGGGGTGGTGACACCCCGTGTGGCGTTCGTCGACTACTCGACAACGACGACGCCTTTCATCCCCAGCGACTCGTGTGGGGTGCAGTAGTACGGCACGGTGCCGGTCGAGTCGATGGTGTGCGCGAACGTGTGTCCCTCCGCGTCGGTGAGTTCGCTCTCGAAGCGCTCGTCGCGGGCGACGACGTTGTGGCTAGCCCCGCGTCCGGTCCACTCGAAGGAGACCTGCGTCCCCGTCGACACCCGAACCGCGGCGGGGCCGTAGCCGTACGCACCCGAGCCGTTCTCGACGCCGACGGCCACCGTCACCGCGTCGCGGCCGGTCTCGTCGACGACGCCGTCGTAGTTCTCGACGTTCGAGAGCCAGCCGTCGAACGACCGGGGGGCGTCCGCACCACCCGTCGACTCGTCGGAACTGCCGGAGCCGTCGGAGTCGCCGGAGCCGCCCACACAGCCGGCCAGTCCGGCGGGTCGGGCGGCTCCAGCAGTTCCGACGTACTTTCGGGGTGGTCGGGAAACCCCGTCGAATCCGATTCTGATGCGACACCCACGGGGTCGTGCGGCTCCGAGACGACGATGTCTTTCGTTGCACACCCACAGCCGGAACGGGTTGTGCAAACAGCCGGCTCGCGCCTGTCCGACCGGCGATGATCGCGCCGGTCGTCCCACCCGAACCGACCCGGATTGGGTGAATCGGTGGTTCCAGTGACCGTCTGAGCGACCCGAACCACCGGGGGTTGTGCAACGAGCTGCCGGACTTTCGCCCCGTGACAGCGTGCGTGAGTGTGTGCGAATCTAGCCAACAGACGACCAACTGTGAGCTCGAGGGGCCGCCGCGAGACCGAACAAACGATTGACCAACTGGAGACGGAGAGAGACGACATGGACATCATCGAGATAGAATCAGAAGTAACGACGGTGACACCGGAGAACATCGGCGAGGACCCGGAGATGACCATTCCAGACGGCGCGGCGATTCTGCCGACAGGATCGGATGTCATGATGTGGTACAAAGTATCAGTAGAGACGCTCAAAGAGTCTGATTAAATCGAGAAGGCGGTCAACCTGTAGCCAGCGACATCGGCCCGCAGCGGGGGACACGTCAGTTTCTTCGTCGGTCCGATCATCGCCCTTCCGGCGGCGTGGATGGAATTGAACACCACGCGCCTGCACGACTACGCCTATCCACGGTCATAGAACAGTAGTCATGTCCCGCTAGTCGAGTATCCACGGCCACTCGTCTCGGATTTGATCAATCGAATCTAGCGAATCACACCACCACGCTACTCTTGCATCAGCTGGTGGTTCAACAACACTTACGATCTCGACCGCAAACTCCTCCCCGTGTAAGCCCCGGTTGTTCGCGATTGACAGGGGCTACCGGTTGTCACTGTTGTTCTAGTATGGCTAGTATATCTGAGCCCCATATTATAAAAAATTTGGCTACAATATAGGATGAGAAGAAGTCAATTCTTGTTTCCAATGCCTTATTTTATAGGAGTTATTATATTGACTAAGTTCCACCTTACCAGTCCAAGCGGATGCCGGGAGTTGTGCGTCTGCCTCCCCCACCAACATCTCGTCAACATAAAATTCGAGTTTTTCGCCCTTTCTAACGATTGAGTATTTGTGCCAGCTGTCGTTTATGTTTTCTTTATCTCCCCAGTTTACCAATTCGTCAGAAGGCCAGCCAGAACCGTCTGAGTCTTCTCCAAATTCTGCTCCATCTTCAACATACTTGAGAGAAGCCCGCCAATTATCGGGGTCTGAAGGATTATTCCCATTATGTGTTACTTGGATATGGTCGACTAATACCCCGTCCTCGTCTGCAATCTTATCGTTCCACTTGGAATCGTCTCTAGTAGCTAGCACCACTCGGGTTTGGTTTGACTGGCTCCCGTGCCTAAATTCATATTCAATTAAGTTGAACGGTTTTTCTTCATTTCGGGTGATTACATCGTGTACCCTAAACCTGTCTGCTGATAAGTACCCATTTAATTCGGTGAAACTACCTTGCGTCACTTCCCATTCCGAATTTATATCCCCATCGTTAAAGTTGTCTTCGAATACAATCTGTGGTCGGTAATTTGGCGTGTCTGTTGGCGTCGATGTTGGTGTGGTAATGCGAATCGAGAATGACTGCGTTCCGACCACTTCATTGCCCGCTTCGTCGGCCGCTTGCTCAAGCGTGATACTGTAGCTCCCAGGACTCGCATCAACGAACGCCGAGTACTCAAACCGGCCGGCAACTCCGAACTCACTCTTATTCAAATTGGTTGCCTCCGGGCCCTCAACGGAGACCAGAAGCTCCGCTAACCGTTCGTCTGCCTGCACATTAATTCGAATTAGACCGTCTTCTGACGCTGACCCGGAGAACGCTTCAATCGTCGGAGGCTCTGTGTCGGCCGGCGTCGGGGTCTCTGTCGGGGTCTCCGTTGGAGTTTCTGTTGGGGTCTCTGTCGGGGTCTCCGTTGGAGTTTCTGTCGGGGAGGAGACAACAGTTGCAGTTGACATCGCTTGAGGAGGTGAGAAGCGTCCCAGAGTGACCGGAGTCTGTTTTCCAGTGTACGTGACGCGAACTGACATCTCCGAAGAGACCTCAACACCCCAGTTGAGAACGTTCGGACCGAGTGTCGCAGTCGCTCCTTGAGAGACGCGTTCCGACGGTCCAGCAGTTGTCGATCCCAACTCTGCCCATGTCGCCCCCTGTTCATTAGAGAGCTGGAAACGAATCCGCCCCGCAGTAATCTCCGCGTTGCCATTGATTGTGACCTGAACGGCTCTATCGTCAGGCCTGTAGTTGAATGCGAGTCGGACAGTGTCCAGCCCACTAACCGTCGGTATCGGCGACTCTGTCTCGGCTGACCCCGTCTCATCCGACTCCCCAGAACATCCGGCGATACCGACTGATGCCGCAATCGTCCCTGCTCTGAGCATCTGCCTTCTAGTCCAACTGATATTATCGCTATTCACAAC
>UEZI01000022.1_pt1 | contig 18656 bp, 20 predicted proteins | sample 1903671 | NCBI WGS metagenome assembly UEZI01 (sample SAMEA4776352, study PRJEB27445) | saltern metagenome | biome: Hypersaline environment; feature: solar saltern; material: Pellet | place: Spain | collected 2014-08 | depth 0 m
ACCCCAGATACACCAGCCACAGCGCCCGCGCCGTCTCGGCGATCCGCGGCGTGAGCTTCTCGATCCCGACGCCTGGCGCCTCCGCGTCGACGAGCTGTGCCCCACCGACGGACAGCTCCGGGAGGATCGCGACCGCCAACACGACGATCCCCATCCCGCCGAGCCACTGTGTGAGTTGGCGCCACAACATAATCGCGTGCGAGTGGCGTTCCAACGAGATCTTCTCCAACACGGTCGCCCCGGTGGTCGTGAACCCGCTCATCGACTCGAACAACGCGTTCACCGGGTTCGCGAGCGCGGAGGCGGGGCTGGTCGGCGCGAACACCCCCGGTACGCCGTAGGCAGCAAGCAGATACGGGAGTGTTCCGACGGCAGAGACGGCGATCCACGTCGTCGCCACGACGAGAAACCCCTCACGAGAGCCGATCTCCGGGTCGGGATCGAGCCGGGACAACACGGTGCCGACGGCGACCGTGAGCAACGCCGCGGCGACGAACGTCGGAACGTCTTCTCCGTAGACGACAGCGACAGCCAACGGGATCAGCAGCGTCCCCGAGAGATACTGGAGGACGGTGCCGACGACCGACAACGACGCCCGCCAGTCGACGCGCGGGTCGTCCCTGTTGTCGGAGACCAACCGGTTCACGCCGTCTCACCGATCATCCGTTTCGGAGGAACCGGCAGCCCCCGTCTAAATCCGTCGTTTTCGACGGCAGTGTGTCGGGGGCGGCTCACCGGCGGCTGGTGTCGGCTCACAGTTTCGCCGCCACTGCCTCAGCGTCGTCGGCCTCAACGAACACGACCAGTCGGTCGCTGATCTCGATCTGACTGTCGCCGCGGGGGATAATCAGCTCGCCGTCGCGGGTGATCGAGCCGATGACGACACTCGCCGGCAGTTCCGGGACCACCTCGCCGACGGTCCGACCGACCACGTCGCTGTCGTCGCCGACCTCCAACTCCAGAATCTCTGCGCGGTCGTCTTCGATGATCGAGACGGTCTCGGCGTAGTTCGTCCGTGTGAACCGGGTGATCTCCTCGGCGGTGACCCGCCGGGGGCTGATCGCCACGTCGACGCCGACGGCCTCGAACAGATCCGTGAACTGGCCGTTGTCGACGACGGCCGCGGCACGGTTGACGCCGAGCCGTTTCGCCAACAACGTCGCCAACAGGTTCCCTTGATCCGTCTCCAAGGCGGCGATCACTACGTCCGCGCGGCCGACGTTCTCGCGTTCGAGAAACTCCTGGTCGGTGGCGTCGTGTTGCATCACTGTCGCGTCCGGCAGTCGTTCCGCCAGCCGTCGCGCCCGGTCGGGGTCCTGTTCGACGACACGCGGGGTGATCCCCTGTTCACACAGCAGTTTCGCGGCCTGATAGCCGATCTCGCTGCCGCCGAACACCACCACGTCCTCGGGGTTGCGTTGGTCTGGGGCGAGTTCGCCGCCGAACGCCTCCACCTCCTCCGGCCGGCCGATAACGACGAGATCGTCCTCCGGGCGGAGCCGGGTCTCCCCACGCGGGACAATCACGTCTTCGCCGCGGATGATCGCCGCAAACGTCAACCCAGGGAAGCGGTCGGCCTCGCTGACCGTCTCGCCGGCGACGACCGACTGGGCGGGCACTTTGAACTCCGCCATCAGGCAGGCGCCGTCGGCGAACGACTTCACGTCCTCGGCAGTGGGGACGGCCATCACCTCGACGATTGTCTGGGCCGCCAGCAGATCCGAACACACCATGAAGTCGACGCCGAACGCCTCGTTGCCGGCGTCGACCGCGTGGTTCCAGGTGGTCAGATACTGTGGGCGCTTGACGCGCGCGATTGTGAACGCCTCCGACTCCACCTTCGCCGTCCCGCAGACGACGACGTTCGTCTCGTCGTCGTCCGTGCTGGCGATCAGGAGGTCCGCCTCGCCGACGCCCGCCTCCCGGAGCGTCTCTAAGTCGGCGCCGTCACCCTCGATCGCGAGCACGTCGATGTCGTAGGTCAACGCGTCGACACGCTCGCCGTCTCTGTCGATGACGACCACGTCGTGTGTGTCTGCTAACCCCGCCGCGATGTTCGAGCCGACCTGGCCGGCGCCCACCACGATGACGTGCATACGCCGTACGTCGGACGGCGACAGGCAACGGTTTTTGGGTTCCGTCCGGTACTGATCAGAGACTGTCGCCGGGCGCGCCGACGACGAACGTGTCCCTGCTGAACGTCTTGATCTCACGGCCGTTCGCGTCGTACAGCGTGATGAACCCGCCCTCGATCTTCTTCTCGACGGCGTCCGAGAACGTCTCGTTGGTCACTCGGCGGCCGTTGTCGTAGCGAACCGTGTATGCCATGCCTCCCGGTACCGCGGCGGCGGTCCTAAACAATCCGGCTTCTCGCAGTGGGACGGGCTGCACTCGACGGGGTGTGGAGAGGCACGTGCGTTCCGTCGCAGCGACAGACACCGTCGAGACACACCGGTTCGTGTGCGGGAACCAGCCACCGGCGGGGAGGTCGACTGTCGGGAGCGTCGGCCAATGTCCTGTCGGGGTCGCCGGGAGCGATGCGGGTCGTCTTCCGGGACTACCGCACCGGCATCCGTTCGCCGTGTCCTGACCCGCTGTGTGCGGTGTCGCCGTACGGCACCGTGCTGACCCGGCGGAACACCGCCTCCGGATCTTTCGTCCGGAACCACGCCCACCGGGTGCGAGCGAGCAACGACACCTTCCGTGGGGTGCCCAACTCCGGTGTCACGGTGAGCGTGTCGTAGCCACGGTCGCGGACGAGCCGGTGGTGGTCGGCGTACAACACCGCCGCGAGCAACACGGCGAACTGGCAGTCGTCCGGCAGGAACTTGATCCCGGCGACCCCCTCCTTGTACAGCCGCTCCGTCCGGCGGGTCTCGTGGCGGATCGCCGCCGCCACGTCGTCGTCGAACTCGAAGTTCAACAGCTGTTCCTCGGAGACACCGTAGCGTTCGAACGTCTCCCGCGGGAGATACACCCGGTCGCGGTCGACGATGTCCTCGTGGACATCCCGGACGAAGTTCGTCATCTGGAACGCCTCGCCCAGCTTCGTCGCGTGTGGGAGCGCCGCCTCCGGGTCGCCCGGGTCCATCACGGCGGTCATCATCCGTCCGACCGCGGCCGCGGAGCCGTCCATGTACGCCTCCAACTCCTCGTAGCGGTCGTAACGGTTCGTGTCGATGTCGGCCGCCATCGCGTCGATGAACACCTCGATGTCTTCGTCCGCGATGCCGTGTCGGTCTCGCATCTCCGCGAAGGCGGCCAACACGTCGTCGTCCGTCTCGCGTTCACCCAACGCCGCCGCCCGTAGCCGTTCCAGTTCGGTGCGTTGCTCCGGCGGCGGTGCCGTCTCCTGTGCGTCGACGACTTCGTCTGCGACACGGAAGAAGGCGTAGAGGACGTAGGTCGGGTGTCGGACCCGTTCGGGCAACAATCGCGTGGCGAAGTGGAACGTCTTGCCTGTCTGTTGTTGGATCCGCTTGCTCCGCTCGATCTGGTCGTCTGCTACCATGGGTCGCCGCTCACACCCCGCTCGGTCGTCAGGTCACTCTCTCCACGCTTCTGGGTCCCACACATATCTATCGCAGCTACTACCGCCTCCCTCATAACAGTTGGCCACTTCGACTCGGGGACTGCACCGGGGTGTCGCCTGCGTCACGGTCCCGGGAGCTACGTGCGTTCGCGGCGCCCGTCGAGTCGCTCGGCGACGTGTCCGGTCAGGTCGGTAAGGTGTGCGGTGCCGAACAGGCCGACCAACAACCCACCGAGCAGGTCGAACGCCATGTCGAGCATCGTGTCTTCGAGGCCGTACTGTGTGAGCACGGCGCCGCTCCCGAGCGTCGCCGAGAGGCCGCCGAGTGCGAACTCGATCACCTCCCAGAGCACGCCGAAGGCGGCGACGAACACCAACACGAACACGAACGTGAACCGCGGCGGGAGGTGGACGTTCTCGGTGTGTTCGTCGAGCCCGCGGACGGCGGTGTAGCCGACCGCCGCGACGACCGACGACGACAGCGCGTGGGTGAGGTGGTCCCACCACCAGAGCCCACGGTAGAGGTTCCCCGTCAGTCCGGGGACGCCCGCCACACCGAACGCGTGGAGGAACACCGCGCTGGTGATCCACACGGTCAGTCCGGCGTCCATCGGCACCTCGTAGTCCCGTTCGAGGATCGCCGGGACGTACGTCACCGCCAACGCGGCGGCGGCGTTGACGATCACCCCGACGTTTTGGCGTTCGAGGCCGACGAACACCATTCCGACAAGCGCCAACTGCATCCCGCGAGACAGCTGTCGTTGGTGTCGTTCGGAGACGCCGACGGCGTCGCGAACCCTCACCGTGTCACCTCCGGCGGGAGCCGTTTTTCGGGTGGGTAACGGCGTCTGAAGTAGAGGTCGAACACCACGCCGGCGAGCAACCCGACGAGGGTGGCGGCGACGAAGTCCCACATCAGCGCCGTCTCGACCGCCTTGACGGACCGTCCGTCGAGCAACAACCCTGTCCCGAACAACGTGTCCACGAGGTACCGCGCCAACGCCCACACCCCTACGGCCGCGGTCGTCGTCAGCCCGACGAAGACGACGGCGAACGACTCCGTCATCCGTACCGGGGTGAACGCGTCGAGTTCGACCGTGACGACGAGCGCGACGGCCGCGACGGCCAGAAACGTCGCGACACGTCCGGAGAGTGTGATCCCGGCGATCTGTTCGTCGACGACGACCGTCCGGCCGACCGCCGGCAACGCCGCCAACCCGAGCACCTCCCACGGCAACATCGCGGTCGGGTACCGGGTCGCGACCGGCGGCACGACCGCGAGGATTGCGACTGCGAAGACGAACACACCCCACACCGGATCGCCGGCGAACACTGCCCCGACGGCCGCGACGAGCAGGACGGCGACGATCACCCACCCAATCGCCGCGTTCACCCGCCGTCGCTCGACTACGTCACGCAACGTCGCCCGGCTCATACACCACCTACCCGGTCAGGAGTGAAAAACAGCCACACACTGTCGGCGACCGCGTGGCACGTTCTTACAAATATTCAACTGATTGAAAATATTGACTCTGATTTTCACACGAGAGTATCGTACGACAGACGAGAAGCACGCGACACGGCGAGGACTGCTGTGGTTGACCACTGTGACGGCAGCGACGACAGCGCCGCCGGGGGTCGTCGGCGCCGCCGACGGCCCGAACGTCCGCCTTCGGGGACGCGAGAGCAGGAACTGACAACTGCGGGTTGAAAAGGAGGCAGTGTAGACCCGAAAGACGAGTCCGGCTCTGAAGCGACGGTCCAGTTTCGAGGAGGGGGCATCTCGAAGGCGGAGACGTTCGGGCGGCCGGAGCCGGAGACAGACGATCTACCGAGGGTGACGACGGGACTCTGGGCACGTTCTGAGACGCGCCCCCAACACACCCCGAGGCCGGCTCACGACGCGTCTGTCCTGACTCACACTCTCGGCGTGGTTCGATTTACCGTGCCGACGGAGCGTTCGGGGGAAGCGACCCGACGCAGTCGGGGGACCTCTGCAGTCCCCGGACGGAGAGTCACGTTTCGGTGTCGTCGGGAGGTCAAAAGGCTTATTGGCGTTTTCGGGGTTCGTGGTGACAATGAGTCACGGTAGTGAGAGCGACGAGAGCGCCACGGAGGCGGGCGCCGAAGCCAGCGAGTCCGTCCCCATCCTCGGCGCAGTCCGGGAGCGGTTCGAGGTGCCGGCGCTCCTGGCGATTGTCGCCGTTATGTTGTGGATTCGTCTCCGGTCGTACTCCAACTTCGTCCGGGACGGTGAGGTGTTTTTCCGCGGGAACGACGCCTGGTACCACCTCCGGTCGACCCAGTACGTCGTCCGCAACTGGCCGTCCAATATGCCGTTCGACCCGTGGACGAACTTCTCACAGGGGACGTTTGTCGGGCAGTTCGGCACGCTCTACGACCAGATCGTCGCGACAGCCGCACTGATCGTCGGGCTCGGCGACCCCTCCAGCACGCTTGTCGCGAAGGCGTTGGTCGTCACGCCCGCGGTCGCCGGCGCGCTCGCCGCGCTCCCGACGTACCTGCTCGGTAAACGGCTGGCCGGACGGGCCGCAGGGTTGTTCGGCGCGGTCGTGTTGCTCCTGTTGCCGGGTGAGTTCCTCCGCCGGACGCTCGTCGGCTTCGCGGACCACAACGCCGCCGAGCCGTTGTTCCAAGCGACCGCCGTCGCCGCGTTCGCCGTCGCGTTGGCCGTCGCACAGAAGGATCGCCCGATCTGGGAGCTCGTCACCGCCGGCGACTGGAACGCGCTCCGTCGCCCGGCGTTGTGGAGCGCGCTCGCCGGTGTCGCGACCGGGCTGTATATCTGGGTGTGGCCGCCCGGCATCCTCCTCATCGGGATCTTCGCCGTCTACCTCGTGTTGCAGACGGTGTCGGACTTCGGCGTCCGGTCGCCGGACCACGTCGCCTTCGTTGCCGTCGTCTCGATGGTGACGACGGCGGCGGTGACGCTCCTAAAGTTTCAGGAGGCGACGTTCTCGCCGACGAAGATCGGCTTCCTCCACCCGGCGTTCGCGTTGGTGGTCGCCGCGAGTGCGGTCGGGCTGGCGGCGTTGGCGCGGGTCTTCGACGGGCGGACGTTCGACAACGACTGGGTCGACCAGAGCGGGTTTGGCGCCGTAGTGTCGACGGCCGCCGCTGCCGCCGTCGCCGTCGTCGCGTTCCTCGATGTCGGAGTCGTCGGACTGATCCGGACGAACCTCCTGCGGTTCGTCGCGTTCAGCGCGAACGCCGAGACGCGGACGATCGGTGAGGCCGGGCCGTTGCTCGCCTCGCGGACGGCACAGGCGTACGGGGAGATCGGGGTCGTCCTCTCACAGTACGGGTTCACCTTCCTCACCGCCCTGATCGGGGCAGTCGCGGTGCTCGCAGTCCCACTCTACCGCCGGAAAGCCGAGGGAGACTGGACGTTCCTCGGCCTCGCCGCGGGTGTCGTCGTGTTCGTGTTCGCCGGCAACCTCGCCGCGTTCCCGGACCTCTTCGGCGGGCTGGTCGGGGTGTTTGGTTTCGACCCACAGGTCACCGGACTGATCGTCGTCGGCGCGCTCGTGTTTGCCGCGGCCGCGCGGATCAGGTACGACGCCGAACGACTGTTCCTGTTCGTGTGGGCCGCGTTCCTCACCGCGGCGGCGTTCACACAGCTCCGGTTCAACTACTACCTCGCTGTCGCCGTCGCGGTGTTCAACGCCTACTTCCTCCGGCTGGCGCTGGGGGTCGTCGGCGTCGAGGTCGCGGACAGCATCTCCGCGCCGGACGTGGAGAACTACCAGGTGATCGTCGCGGTGGCCGTGGTCGCGCTCGTGTTGATGCCGGTGCTCACCGTCCCGCTCTCGTTGGGACCACAGGACGTACAGACACGGACCGCCGTCCAAGCCAGCGACACCGCACCCGGGAACGGGTTCTTTGTCTGGGACGAGAGTCTCGACTGGGTCACAGAGAACACGCCGCGTGAGGGGACGTTCGGCGGCGCCGACAACGAGCTAGAGACGTACGGCCAGTACCAACGACCCGCGGACGGCGACTTCGAGTATCCCGACGGGGCCTACGGGGTCCAGTCGTGGTGGGACTACGGCCACTGGATCACGACTCGGGGCGAGCGCATCCCGAACGCCAACCCGTTCCAGGAGGGTGCCACCGCGGCCGCGAACTTCCTGCTCGCGCCCAACGAGACCGCGGCCAACGACGTGTTGGCCGACGACGACGAGGGCGCCGGCACGCGGTACGTGATGGTCGACTACAAGATGGCGTCGATCACTCGTGCGAGCAACTCGAAGTTCAACGCCCCGATCCGGTTTTACGACCGCGGGAACATCTCGCGGGGAGACTTCCTCGGCGCACAGACGAACGAGAGTGGCGTGACACAGACGTTCCCGACGTACGTTCGCGGAGAGAGAGGTGTTCGCGGAGAGGGAGGTGTCCAACGGGCGTTCTTCGACAAGGAGCAACGCTACTACGAGAGCACGATGATCCGGCTGTACGCGTTCCACGGGAGCCGAGCAGAGCCGGCCGTCCGCACACCGTTCGGCGAGCGCGTGTTGGTGATGGACTACGAGGAACGGACGTTCAGCGGATTCGACCTGAAGATCCTCCCGCAAGGCGAGAACAGCTCCGCGGTTCGGACGTTCCCGAACATGACCGCCGCGGAGGCGTTCGTCGAAGAGGACGGCTCCGCGCAGATCGGCGGGTTCGGTGACTACCCACGCGAGCCGGTGCCCGCGCTCGAACAGTATCGGCTCGTTGACACGACGGAGACGACCGCCTTCTCCGACAGTCGGTACCAGCGGTCGGTGCTCCGGGAGTCACAGGCGCTCGGGCTCTCCGCGAGTCGGCTGTACAAGACCACGCCCTCGTGGGTGAAGACGTTTGAACGGGTGCCGGGCGCGACGGTGTCCGGACAGGGCGCCGCGCCCAACGAGACACTGACCGCCAGCGTCCAGATGCGGGTCCCACAGAGCGGCAACGACACCCAGTTCGTCTACCGCCAACAGACGACCGCAGACGAGAACGGGGCGTTCTCGTTTACACTGCCGTACTCGACGACCGGCTACGACAAGTTCGGCCCGGAGAACGGCTACACGAACGTCACCGTCCAGTCGACCGGCCCCTACCGGATCAGCGGGGAGACGCGGACCAACGAGTCGGCGTACGTTCTCCGGAACGGCGCGAGTTTGAACGTCTCGGAGGCGGACGTGAACGGCGCCGGTGACGGCGAGGTGAGTGTCGAACTGAGCGAGCGTGTGCTCCAGGCGCCAGAGGGCGCACAGAACACGACCAACGGGAGCGAGAACACGACGAGCAGCAACGAGACGGACGAGAACGAGACGAGTGGGAACCAGCGTCTCGTGACACCGCCGACCGCGCCGGCGGCGACAGTCGACAACACCGCCGTGACGGGCAGAACGACCGGGTCGACCGGCGTTCAGCGCCGTCAACAGGCGGTCGCGTCGCGGGTCGCTCGGGCCGGCGTGGTCCGGTAAGATCGTAACGTCGCCGACGCCACAGCCGTCGGCTGAACCCGACGGTCATTTGACGCTGGGGGTTCGTCTCACAGTCGATGTCTACCGACGGCGGGGGGTACGCCGGCGACGACCGGGAGTCGCAGGCCGACGACCGAGAGCCACGGGCGGACGACAGCCGGGAGTCCCGAGTCGCCGACCGCTCGGAGTCGTTGTCGGGGACGTACCTCCGCGGGTTCGCGATGGGTGCCGCAGACGGCGTGCCGGGTGTCTCCGGCGGCACGATCGCGCTCATCACGGGGATCTACGACCGGCTCGTCGCCGCCGTCTCCGCGGTCGATCTCGGACTAGCGCGCCAACTGGTGGGTCAGCTCCGCGAGCCACGCGCCGCGGCCGAGACACTGCGGCGTGCGGACGTACCGTTTCTCCTGACCGTCGGACTCGGTGTTGTCACCGCCGTGTCGATCGTCGTCCCGTTGCTCAACACGGCGCTGACGGCCGCACCAGCGCTCACGTTCGGCGGGTTCTTCGGGCTGATCGCCGCCTCGGTCGTCGTCTTACGTGACGCGGTCTCCGTGAGCGAGCGTCGTCACGTCGCGGCGCTCGTCACCGGGGTCGGTCTCGCCGCGGCCGTCTCCGGGAGCGCCCGCGCGGCGCTGGGTACGTCGACACTCGCGACGGCACTGTCGGGGATGCTCGCGGTGAGTGCGATGTTGCTGCCCGGGCTCTCCGGGAGCTTGATCCTCGTCATCATCGGCCAGTACGAGCGGATGTCGGGGGCACTGAAAACGCTCCAGGCGACCGTGTTGGACGTGCTCCAGGGTGGCGACCCGGCGGCGCTGGTCGCGCCAGGGACGACCGTCGTCGCGTTCGTCGCCGGCGGCGTCGTCGGGTTGTTCACCGTCGCGAACGTCGTCCGCCGGGCGTTGGCTCGCGACGAGACGACAACGATGACGTTTCTAATCGGGTTGGTGATCGGCGCGCTGCGCGCCCCAGTCGCCGGGACGGCCGAGGCGTTGGCCGAGACCGGTCGGGTGTGGACGCCAACAGTCGTCGCACCGTTCGTGGCCGCGGCGGTCGTCGGTGCCGCGGTCGTCGTCGTGTTGGAGCGTGCCGCCGGCGGGCTCGATCTGGCGTAACCCGGCGGGTGACTGTATCCTCGCCGTGGAGGCCGACCGGGCGCCGGCGTCGTTCGACCCCGCGTTCGTCGCCGCCTGCCAGACGACGGACGCAGAAATCGAGGCGACCGTCACGGTCGACGATCGGGAGTGGACCGCAATCGGCCGTGGCGACCCAAAGTTGACGTTCGACAGTGACCGTAGTCTGGTGTGTCGGACGAGTGACTACGTCGACGACCGAACCGTGATGGTGGCGGCGTCAGGTGCCGCCGTGGACCTCGACCGAGCGGTGGTGACGGCGCTGACGGCGGGCGCCGAGCTGACGCTGACACTCCGTGTCGAGTGACCGCAGAGTCCTACCCGGTGATGGCGAAAGGCGAGTCCACCGGTCGGGTGTCGTGTTGCACTGTGGTCGGACGGCGGAGCCGTCAGCCCGTGAGGCCGACGAACTCCACGACGAAGACGACACCAGCGAGAAAGAAGCCGATCGACAACAACACCAACAGGACGACCAACACTGCTAACGCGGGTTTGTTCGCGGCGCCGGCGGCGAGCCGTTGCGGGACGGACGGCCCGGTCGGTACGTCGTGGTCGTCACCGGCGTTGTCCGTGTCGCTCACTGCCGGGGTTGGGCGGGCCGCAGAGAAAACTGCCACGCTCTCCGGCGACGGCTGCGGGAGTGTCGCCGTGTCGGGGGGCAGTGGTCCGGAAGATTTATTACTCCGAGTCGTGTCTGTGCAGGTGCAATGGCAACCGGAGAGGTTGACTTCTTCAACGACACTGGCGGCTACGGATTCATTTCGACTGAGGACTCGGACGAGGACGTGTTCTTCCACATGGAGGACGTCGGCGGTCCGGACCTCGAAGAAGGCCAGGAAGTCGAGTTCGAGATCGAGCAGGCGGAGAAGGGTCCACGCGCGAAGGAACTGACCCGCCTGTAAGGTCGCTCGATTCGCGGTATCGGAACACAACGACGTTCTCCGTCTCACGACGGAACCGGTTTTTCTGACACACCCGACAGCAAGCGCCACGTTCGTGGCGACCGCGTCGGCGACGGGGTGTCACCCCCAGTCTTCGGTCACGTCTTCCAGATCCGTCTGGCAGAACGGACACCGGTACCGCGTCGAGAACCCACCGGACTGTGCCGTCGTCTTGGCCTCCAGTTCGTGCATTCCGATCTGGCGGTTACACTCGGAACAAGTTAGCTTCGGCACACGTTCGACTTCGATCACACGTTCATAAACCCTGCGAGATTTGTGTCGGGTGTTGACAGGGGGCAGTTGTGCTATCAGTGTGTTACCGGCCAGTCGAGATGATACCGTACTTGTCGCGTAGCCTCGGTGGGGTCAGGTGGTGGAGCATCGATCCGACGTTATTGAGGGCGATCTCGGACTCCTCAGTGATGTAGACGAGAAGCGGTTCAGTCTGGTCGTACCAGACGTACTCTCCCCGAGTGTGGACAAATTGAAACTCGTCGTCCATCTCTTCGAGTAGTTGGCCAGCCTGGTCGAAGTCAAGCCCGTCAGTGAGGCGCTTCTGGATCGTCGCTTTCTGTTCTTTCGACTCCCCGTGAGCGTGGTTGTATATCAGCTTCTTGACCGCGTCGTCGTAGTACGCCGTCCACTGTGTCAATTTGAACTAGCTGTAACTGAGACACAGTAAAAGCGATTCGGAAGCGACCGGCTCTTCTAGAAACTGTTTTCACAGAGAAACACAGAACATAGCACGAATGACCGGAGAGACGCCGACACCCCAGGAAATACGCGAGATGGACAAGAAAGAGGTTAGAAAACAGTTTCCATCCGGATGGATGGAGGTAGCACGCTACGAGACGTTGGTGCTCACACTCGACGCCTTGCTGGAGGCGCCTGCCGTCAGGGAGTTCACACTCGAAGAGCTAGCAGACCAAGCAGGAACGACACCGAAGAGTCTCGACAACAGAATCGACTCACTGGTCGAACTGTCGGTGATAGAGGCTGCCGACCGAGACGGGGAACGACAGTATACGCTGAACGCGGACAGTCCGGTCGTCGATCAGCTGTACGAGTTGAACGCCGCCGTACAACGCGTCCGTGACGGGAGTCGAGAGTCGCCGGTGGATCATGAGACTACTGACGAAGGGGTGTCGGCCGTAGCGGACGATGTTGAGCAGAAACAGAAGGCCGACACTGGAGGCAGTCGGTACAGCCTTCCTGGGGAGAGCTAATAGATGCCACAGTACAGACTCGACGATGCGTTAGATCAGATCAGCACGTACGTGATTGACACGGGTGACGCCGTCAAGCAGTCACACGTCGGAGGTTTGGTCAACTTTGTTACTGACTTCGACGAGTCGTACGCGCTGCGTGGACACAGGTGTACGGCAGATGAGGCAGTTTACCTCGTGGCTGGTCACCCAGAACTCCGGTTCGTCGTGCTCGCTTACCCGTACTACCTCCGTGCTGGTCTCGCAGACGGACTCAACGACGAAGTGATCAAGGAGCTGACAGACGAGAAGGACGATACTCGGGAGACTGACCGAGCAGTTGCGGCCGTTAAGCAGCTGTTTGCGGACGCCGAGCCAGAGCTGTCTGCACTCCGGTACCAACTCAAGCGGTTGTCGACTGGGTCAGACGCGACAGTGGAGTTTATCAACGAAGAGCCGAGCGAGACACAGGGTATTTTGATCGTCCAACAGTTGTTCCCGTACGAACAACGCTTCTCGATCGAGCAGTTCGCCGCGTGCCGATCTAGAGTCGTCTCGCTGGGGGAGACAGTACAGGCGGCGATCGAACGAGCAGTCTCTTTCCAGCGGGAAGAGACTGGAACGGCTCGTCTCGTGGTCGACACAGGACGGATCTGACAGATCGGCAGTTACCGTCCAACCATTCGCAAAGAGAGTGACCCTCAAGTACCAGCAGTTCGTAGCCGGCGTAGAGCCAATTCCATGTACGAACACGACGTGATCGTGGTCGGTGCGGGTGGCGCGGGACTCCGCGCGGCCATCGCCGCCCAGGAGGAGGGCGCAGACGTGGCCATCGTCGACCCAGGAGAGCCCCGAAGAGGTCATCCAACTGGAACACTGGGGGATGGCCTTTTCCCGAGACGACGACGGCCGGGTGTCCCAGCGCCCGTTCGGCGGGCTGTCGTTCCCGCGGACCACCTACGCCGGCGCCGAGACCGGCCACCAGCTGTTGCACACGATGTACGAGCAGTTGGTGAAACGCGGGATCGAGGTGTACGACGAGTGGTACGTGATGGATCTGGCCGTCTCCGACGAGGAACGGCCGGCAGACCGCGACTGTCACGGGGTCGTCGGCTACGACATCCAGACCGGCGAAATCTCCGGGTTCCAGGCGCGTGACGGCGTGATCCTCGCGACCGGCGGGCTGGGCCAGGTGTACAACCACACCACCAACGCCGTCGCCAACACCGGCGACGGGGTGGCGATGGCCTACCGCGCGGGCGTCCCCATCGAGGACATGGAGTTCATCCAGTTCCACCCGACGACGCTCCCGTCGACGGGGGTGCTCATCACGGAGGGGGTTCGTGGCGAGGGTGGGATTCTCTACAACAGTGAAGGCGAGCGGTTCATGTTCGAGTCTGGCTACGCGAACAACGACGGGGAACTCGCCTCGCGTGACGTGGTCTCGCGTGCGGAGCTGACGGAGGTCAACGAGGGGCGTGGGATCGAAGACGAGTACGTCCACCTCGACATGCGGCACCTCGGCGAAGACCGGATCGTCGACCGGTTGGAGAACATCGTCCACCTCTCGAAGGACTTTGAGGGGGTCGACCCGTTAGAGGAGCCGATGCCGGTCAAGCCCGGTCAACACTACGCGATGGGCGGCATCGAGACGAACGAACACGGGGATCTCGGCGAGGCGGAGATCGAGACCGGCCAGCGTGGCGACTACGAGTTGGGCGAGGTCGACCCCGGCGTCGACGTCGGGGCGGTCCACCCGGCCGGCGACGCGGTCGCCGACGGTGGTGTCGCCGCCTCGGCCGGGAGTGCGGGGCCAGACGACCTGGTCCGCCGCGAGGTCGAGCACCAGCAGGCTCGTGTCGACCGGCTGATGTCCCGCGAAGACGGGATCAGCCACTCGGCGGTCCGTGACGAGATCCAAGAGACGATGACGGCGAACGTCAACGTGTTCCGGGAGGAGGGCGGGCTGAAGGAGGCGTTGGCCGACATCCACGAGGCCCGCGAGGCCTACCGGGACGTGGCGGTGTCGGACCCATCCCGGACGTTCAACACCGACCTGATCCACACGATCGAGACGCGCAACATCATCGACCTCGCGGAGGCGATCACGCTGGGTGCGCTTGCCCGTGACGAGTTCCGTGGTGCCCACTGGCGCAAGGAACATCAAGAACGGAAGGACGGCAGTTGGCTGAAACACACGCTCCTCTCGTGGAACGACGGCGAACCTGAGCTGTGGTACCGGCCGGTCGTTCTCGACGGGGAGAGCAAGGAGTACGAGCCGAAGGTCCGCTCGTACTGACGCCGTCAGGGCGTCTCACGTTTTCGTGGTGCCGTTCCGCGGTCGGCGGTGTTTCTCGTCGTGCTGTCGAGACGTGGCTGGTGTCGACACGTCGCAGCGACTGGGAGACAGCGTCACAGCGGCTGGTAAACAACGTCACAACGGCTGTCGGTCCCGACGTTCCAACTGAGAACGCGTGTGGTGGGTGTCGTGGCGACGGCACCCTCGCGGCGACGACACCGACTCGTGTCGACTACTCCTCGTCGGTCTCGACGTCCAACTCCTCGACGCGGGCCGCGATCTCGTCGTCGGTCATCGTGCCGTAGCCCGTTTCGGTGTCGACGGTCGCGACGCTGAACGCCTCGCCGTCGACCTCGTCGACGACCGTCGCGAGCGCCTCCAGCGCGAGCGAGACGCCGTCCCCGAGGCTGAGTTCCTCACTCCACCCGTCTTCGAGGATCTCTTGGAGCTCACCCCGCGAGCCGCCGATTGCGGTCGCCTTCCACTCACGAGGGGTGCCGGTCGGGTCCGCGCCGAACAGTCGCGGCTCGCCGTCCTCGACACCGCCGATCAACAGGGCGACGCCGTACGGACGGGTGCCGCCACGCTGGGTGTTCTCCTGGACGTGGTCGGTGACGTACTTCGTCACCGTCTCGACGCCGACCGGCTCGCCGTAACGTAGCCGGTCACCCTGCGCCATCCGGCGGGCGTAGTCGATCAGCTGGCGAGCGTCGGCGACGTGGCCGGCGTTCGTCGTGCCGAGGTGGTCGTCGAGCTTGTGGAGCTTCTCGATACTCTCGTCGATCAGCAACGGCGACGACGACTGCGTCTCGGCCGCGAGTACGACGCCGTCCTGGGTGCGGACGCCGACGGACGGTGCACCACGCGACACCGCCTCGCGGGCGTACTCGACCTGGTAGATGCGTCCGTCCGGAGAGAACAACGACGTTCCGCGGTCGTACGCCTGCTGGTCGTTTCCTCTCATCGTTCGCCTCCGTGTGTCGTCGTGTGCTCGTTCATCAAACCACCGTACGTGGTCTGGCGTGAAAAAGGCTCCCGAACCGAGCCCGACACGGCGGCCGCCTGGCACCGACCTGGCCTCCCGCTCGCGTTCGGGCGCCGCCGAGCGCGTCACTTACGGCAGTCGCACACCTACCGGAACGGTATGACCGAGCCACGAGTGCCGGGCGGGGGCGGGGAGACAACGGAACTCCCGTGTGGGACGGAGATCCGAGTCCGAGAGATCGACATGGGGATGCGGGAGTTCGACTGTGCGTGTGGTGAGACGCACGCCGTCGTGACCGATGTCCACCCACCCGACCGGTTCCTCCCGGAGTTTCTCGTGGCGACACTCCAAGAGGCGATCGAGACGACCAGCGAGGAGATGCCGGAGTTCGGCACGCCACACCTGCTGGGGATCGTGTTGGAGGAGCTCCCCAGCGAGGTGACGGTGACGGACGTGAGCGACGATCAGGAGATCGGCTACACGATGCTGTGGGTGTCGACGTTCGACGCCCGACGGCTCCACGAGGTGATCGTGGAGCTGGTCGTCGAGCTGATGGAACACGCCGTCTCACACAGCGACGATTCGAACGCCGTCTCGCAGTTCGAGCAACGGATGTTGGAGTTCGACGTGACGGAGTTCGTCGACCAGTACCGACGCGAACGGGAGATCGAAGAAGAAGACGTCTACCCTGCCGGTCGTGGGTGAGTCGTCGGGCGGTCGCGTGTCGGTCACGCTACGAACACGTCGCCGTTCGGTCACTCTGCGAGCGCGTAGCCGTCCGGCCCCGCCGTCGCCACGTCCCGACGGACCATCTCGTCTAACACCTCGTCAAGCCGGTCCGGTTGAGCGATCTCCATCTCGATCCGGTCGATCCCGTGGTACTCCGCGAGCAGTCGGCGGATCTCCGTCTCGTCGTACGGAGCCTGCCCGTCCTGTTCGATCACGCCCGCGGTGAGATCCACCATATCCTCCAGGAAGTTCCACGGGTAGACGACCCACGTCCACTCGTCGAGCCGCTCGCCGACGAACTCCGGTTCGAACTCCGAGGTCTGGAGCAGTTGGAGTGTCGCCGTTCGCACCTCGTCTGCGTCGCGGTCGGTGACGTACTCGTGGGCGCGTTTGATCGAGCCGCCGGTGTCTGCGATGTCGTCGATGATGAGCACGTCTTTCCCCGCGACACTCCCCTCCGGCATCGGGTACCGGACGGTCGGCTCGTCGGCCTTCTGGCCGGTGCCGACGTAGTGTTCCATCTTCAGACTCGTCAGATCGTCCAACCCGAGGAAGTCACAGGTGACACGCCCCGCGAACCACCCGCCGCGGGCGAGCGCGACGACCACGTCCGGCTCGAAGTTGTCGGCCTTCACCTGGTTCGACACCTCTCGACAGAGGCCGTAGATGTACTCCCAGTTGGTGATGGTGCAGTCGAACTCGTCCGGGAGGTCGCTCATTTGCGGGTGGGAGTGGCACTGGCAGGCGGATAAGCGTTTAGAGTCGGGGTGAACTGGGTGGCGGCGTACCGACGAATCAGAAACATATTGTGAGACGACTAGCAAAACTTCGTCTGACAGAGAGGCATAGAAGATGGATAGAAATGGAGAGACCGCCGACGGTCCAACCAGCAATACGTCTCTGAGCCCTGGAAGACTAGCTTTGAGATACGCATTAATGATCATATTTCTTACTTTTGTAATAAATTTACTTGAAATACCAGATATTGTGGATCGTCTCATCAACACGTTCGTGTCGACAGTGTCGCCTGTGTACAGCACCGAACGCCAACTACAGATTGCACTCAGTCTCACGCAGGTCGCAGTGTTGTACTTCGGTGGTCTCGCTGGAGTGTTTCGGTTCATTGACGTGCCGTCTTCGCCCGATACAGAAGTGAACCAGAGGGTATTCTACGTGTTTTTACTCGCTATATTTTCAGTTTCTATCTCAGCTCTCTCGTCAGTTGTAACAATACTAGATATCTTCCCTGGGATAGCGCTCTTAGTTGCATTACTATCAATGCTATTCGCATTTTTCTTATCCTTCACCGTGTCAGTTTCAGTATTAGTTAGAAGTGTTGAACCCACTGCACGACGAGACACCGACGGTACATCAGAACAGAAGCAGCCCGACAGCCACAAGAACAACACCAGTAATGGACGGTCCGATGTCGCCGACGACGACCGCTCCGACACTGACGCACGCGGTATCGACACTGTGCAGTCAGACACTGATCAGGGCACAGTCAGTAGCGAACAGTCAGCCACCACACGAGAGGACAGTGACACTGGTGTAGGTCACAGAGACGACGGGCGTATACGCCGCTGGGGGCGTGACAAGAAGTAGGGTGGTGAAGCGACAGAGTGAGCAAAGATACTTCAAGCTGGCTCACGAACTACAGAGTAAGCACAGCACTGTACAGAGCATCTACTACTGACACGAGAACATGAGCACTAACAACACGACTGGGCTGAGGCGTGCTGCGGTGAGTTGGTACACTAGTACGCTAGCTACAATCGTTGTCCTCGGTGGGTTCGTCTTTCTGGTGCTCGTGCTCGGAGTCGGTCCGACGGGTTTACTCACTGCGTTCGGACTGAGTCTCACCGTCGCGTTCGTGACGTTGTTCGTCTCACTGGCAACGGGCTCGGATCTGGTGTACAGACTACTCGGTGGCGACTGAGGCTCCGGAGTCTGGACAGTGAAAAGAGACCGAACTCAGCCTGGTATTCGTGACGGTCCGGAGGGAAGCCACCGTCGAGTCCCCGACACCGACAGCAGAGTTCCGAAACTACGACAAGTTGGGGTTCGAGCGTCGGGGACGATCGAGCAGTGTCATAAGAGCAGTCGCACCGCGGTCAGCGTCAGCGCGCTCACGACGAGCAGGTGGACGAGAAGCGCGGCGACGGGAGTGACGCCGACCGTCCGGAGTTCACGAACGCGGATTGACAGCCCCAGTCCGACGAACGCGACTAAGAAGAGCCCGTCTGACACGGCCGTGATCGACGCGAGTGCGGCCGCCGAGAGGAGCCCACTGTTGGCGATCACGGCCACCAACACGAACCCGAGCAGGAACTTGGGGAACTCCGACCACAG
>UEZI01000017.1_pt1 | contig 17741 bp, 14 predicted proteins | sample 1903671 | NCBI WGS metagenome assembly UEZI01 (sample SAMEA4776352, study PRJEB27445) | saltern metagenome | biome: Hypersaline environment; feature: solar saltern; material: Pellet | place: Spain | collected 2014-08 | depth 0 m
CAATAGTATTCTCTTGCGGACTGGTGATCTGTTTTGTTTCTAACGTGAAGTGACGGCGTCGGCCCTGTGAGTCGAGCGTGATCTCCGTGTCGACAGGCTCGTCGCCCCAGAGACACCGTGTGTCGATCGGCAGCGACGCGAAGAACTCGGCGACCGGCGTCTTCTCCCAGTCGTCGTTGACATCTGCCAGCGCCCGTGCCGCAGGGTTACTATCGACGACACGTCCCACGGTGTCGAGCGTCACGACCGGATCCGACGAGTCCTCGAACACACGACGGCGGGCAACGATCGAGGCGTCGAGAAACTGGCCACTGTACAACGCGGCCCCGAAGACAGCGAGTGACAACAGCCAGCCGATCACCGTGTAGTCGTGAGCGGTGTCGCTGATCGACAAGACGGTTCCGTTGAGAACGCTCGCAAGGAACGCGGGCACGATAGCGAGCGTGAGCACGCCAATCTGCCGTCGTTTGAGTCCTGTTGCGTCGGCGTACTCGGCGACCAGTAGTCCGGTGCCGACCAGAATCTGTCCCCACGCGGTCACTAGTAACCCCCAGAACGCGGGACCACCGACGACCTCGAACTGTGTTCCGTCCAGTCCGGCGCCTCTCGCCATCACCAGTTCGTTCGGGTTCAGGAAGTTAACCGCCCAGGCAACGAGCACGAACACGACGCCAGCAACGACCTTCGGTCGTGAGAGATGTACCCGGTCACTCACCTCGACACTGAGAGACAACCAGCAGACGCCGATCACCACTCCGCAGGCGTTTACCACCTTCTGGAGCCCCAACGAGACGGCGTAGCTCTGTGTGAACAAGTCAAGTCCGGACGCAATCACGTAGCCTGCGACGGCAGCGGCGAACACGCCGAAACTCCGACTGCCCGGCTCGTCACGGTTCTCCCACGTTGGTTTCAGTGACAGCAACGCCGCCACGCCGCCGATCAGAAACACGACCCCAATCAGCACAGCGGTGGCGACCATCTGCCGGGACAACCGTTCTCTCCCTAATCAAAAATTCGATCCTGACAGTACACGCCGCCCGCTCACCCGGATGTCGTCGTGTAATTTGCGTCTCGATACACACTGAGTGTCGACCGAACAGGTGTATCAGACACATCTCAGACCGGCAGCGAACGCTCCTCGGCTCAGTTGCGTGCCCGGCCTCGTCGTACACATCAGTTGAACACGCGGGTGAGTGTTGACTCGTCTGTGTCTCTCGCACTGTATTAATACGCGTCTGCGGAGTCCCAACTGATGAAGGTGCGCCCACTCGGTTTCAATTCACACGCCGACTGCCGCCGATAGATCCGTTGTCAAGGCTAGCCTGAGCAGATTCAGCGCCTGCGGGAGCAACACACCGATCCCGATCCGGAGCGACGCTGCCGGCGTGAACGGGTACGTGCGAGTAGATCTGACCTGCTCGATCTCCGTTTGGAGTGTTTCCCACCCGTCCACTCCGAGTGTTGCCTCTCCGTAGGTGTCGACGGGTGCCTCGACTCGGCGACGCACCTCTGCTTCGAGTTCATCGAGGCGCTGGTCGCGCTTTCGCTTCATAAACGTGTGAACTCGATAAACAGAGTAGCCGATGACCGTGGCTCCGGCTATCCCGAGTCCAGCGAAAATGAGATCGAGAAATGTACTGGGTGGCGGGTATTCTGTTGGTAGTATGTTATATTCTTGTGCATATAGTAATCCAGCATACAGTGAAAAACCAAATAAATATAGAAAGTACGACCGCCGTAACGCTTTACCGACGTTCTTAAGCCCACCGAACTCCTGTGGACTGTGATAGAACAGGTCCGGGCTGGCCGAGGTGATTTGGCGTGGAAGTAGCAGACTGACTCCGAAAGACAAAATTGCTACATCAACTATTAATGGAATATACATTAATGGAAAAAGAGTCAGTCCAATAATACCTACAAATATTCCTTGTATTTCCACTAGAGTATTATAGCCAATAAAAGCAAACGTATTAAAAGCTGCAAAACCAATAGTAAGGAAAATACGCCAAGAACTTGTATCGCAACGAAACTGTCGGATTGAATGGTGTTGTCGTCCGACGCGGTGGGACCAACACTGATTTTACCTGATGAAACGCTTGACCTAACCCTATACGACTGTGTGAGTTTTGCTTAGTCGTATGTTGAGTTGCAAATATTGTATCCCCCATTGTCAGTCTGGGCGTATTTATCCGTTGACGAATCCCACCATTGGATTGTCCGAACCAGCCTCAATAGTCTACTCTTTCTGCGACCCATCGTTTCGTTGTAGTCCAGTTTGTGCAAATCTATGATGGCTGCTTGACGCGCTGCCTCCAACCTTCTCAGTGCGACGACTGCGATTACCACCCCAATACCAGCTACGGCCGACGCAGGGTCGTTTATTCCCGTCACGATTCCTGTGCTAGACGACGACAGGTATCAATGTTGCGGCAAGTCTGTTGTTGTTACTAGATTCTTTACGCCGATACTGTGCGAGCGGCCACTACGACCGCCCTCACCCAGCGTCCCGAGCGACCCGATCGAGTCCGACCGCGACCCCGGCCGCCAGCAACACCAGCAACACCACGACAACCAGCAGCGTCGAGGTGACACTCACCAACGGGTCAAGCGAGTTCCGGAGCGAGTTCCACGCCTTCACCGGCACCGTCCGACTCCCACGCCCCGAGAGGAACAAGGTCATCACGAACTCCTGGAGGCTGACGACGAACGCGATCAGCGTCGCGGCCGCCAACCCGGCGGCGACGTTCGGCGCGACCACCTCCCGGAACGCACGGAGTCGGCTCGCACCCAGATCCAAGGCGGCGTCACGCACGTGCCAGTCGTACCGCGAGAACGTCGCCCGCATCACGGAGTAAGTGAGCGGCGTCGCCCACAGCGAGTGTGCGAGCACAATCGTCGCCGGCTCCTGTTGGAGTCCAAACTCGCTGAAGAAGATGAGCAACGTCACGCCCAACACCACCCCCGGAACGAGCAACGGGACGACGGCGATCCCGGTGACGAAATCCGCGAGTTTGCCGTCGAGTTTTCGCGTCCCGAGCGCGCCGGCGACACCCAGCGTCGTCGACAACAGTGCGGTGCCGGTCGCAATCAGGAGACTGTTGCGTGTCGCCTCGATCCACGGGCCACTCGCGAGCAACGCGCCGTACCACCGCAGAGAGAGCCCACTGGGCGGGAACGCGACCGTGTTGGCGTCGGACAACGAGGTCGCGGCGACGACCACCACCGGCGCCAACAGGAAGACGAACACGCTCAGATACGCCAGCCGGTAGCCGGCGGTGCTGGCGCGTGTGACCAGGTTCCAGTCGCGGCCCTGTGTCCCCGTCCGGTCGGTGTCTGTCGCGACCCCGCCGTCAGTCCTGGTGGCGCCAGTTTCGGCGTCGTCACTCACTGGCGGTCACCTCCCGACGCGACAACACCAGTCGAACGACGACCAACCCGCCGAGCACGGTCGCGGTGACGACAACCGCCAGTGCGGCCGCGGCGGGCCAGTCGAACTCTCGCAGGAGCAGATCCGACACCAACACCCCGTTGGTTAGCACGGCGTACACCGCGAGGACGCTGTAGGGGACGACGATGTACAGCTGTCCGATCACCGCGCCGACACCGTTGTTCACCAGCCGGAGCGGTTCACTCACCAGACCCAGAGAGACGAGCAGCCCGTTCAACACCCCGTCCGGGGAGTAGACGAGCAACGCGGCAAACAGCTTCACCACAATCGCGGCGAACATCGACACCAGCGCGCCCGCCGTGAGGACGATCCGGAGCGGGCCGTCGGCCCGCCACATGGCGTGAGCGTACAGCGTGGCGATCGCGACCGACACGACCGTCACGACGACACCGAACCCGAGCGTGAACAGGAACGTCTCGCTGATCGTATTCGACGGTTCGAGCAGGTACGTGTACCCCTCGACTGACCACGTTCCCTCGACGTACGCCCCCGTGGACCGCTCGGAGAGACTGATCCGCAGCAGGTAGCCGAACGGAACAACGAACACCAACAGGTCGAACAACAGCAGCGGGAGCAACAACCCCGTTCCTGTCCGGCTCGCGACGGCCTGCCGGAGCCGACCCGTGCGAGTGCTCACGACACCCACCTCCCGAGCCAGTCGTGGGACGACACAAGCAGACCACGAGACGACGCGAACGGACCGCGAGGTGATCGTGACCGACCACGAAACGAAGCGAACGGACCGCGAGACGGCGACGACTCGGTCATCGGAGCCGCTGCCCCTCCGCGTCGAAGAAGCTGATCGACGGCGCCGGACAGTCGACGACGACCGTCTCACCCTCTGTGACGTCCAACTGGTCTGCGATCCGTCGGTGTGTCACCAGCGTCTCCTCGCCGACCGCGACCTCGTATCTGACCTGCGAGCCACGGTGGAGCCGTGACTCGACTGTCCCGGTCGTGGTCAACCCGTCCCCGCCGGCCGTGTCACGCTCGGCGCTGTCGACCGTGTCACTCCCCGCCGTGACCGACAACTGTTCCGGCCGCAGCGACGCGGTGACGTGGTCGTCTTCCGACACCACCGTCTCCGTCGCCGGCGCGAACAACGGCTCGCCGAGCGGTGTCTCCAAGGCGACACGCCCACCGTCGGCGACCTGTGCGTCGGCGGTCTCGGTGGGTGTCTGTGCCCGACGCACCGTACAGTCGACGAGGTTCGTCGTCCCGAGGAACGACTCGACGAACAACGTTTCCGGATCGGTGTACACGGACGCCGGCGGCCCGACCTGTTCGACGCTGCCGTCGTTGACGACCGCGATCCGGTCTGCGAGCGTGAACGCCTCGTCTTGGTCGTGGGTGACGTACACCATCGTCGTCTCCAACCGCTCGTGGATCGACTTCAGCTCCAACTGCATGTCCTCGCGGAGCCGTCGGTCGAGGTTGCTCAGCGGCTCGTCGAGCAACAACAACGTCGGGTCGACTGCCAACGACCGCGCCAGTGCGACGCGTTGTTTCTGGCCGCCCGACAACTGCGTCGGGTCGTCGTCCGCGTGGTCGGTCATCTCGACGAGCGACAACATCTCGTCGGCACGCGCCTGTCGGTCGGTGTCGCTGACCCCGTCCATCTTCAGCCCGAAGGCGACGTTCTCGCGAACGCTCTTGTTCGGGAACAACGCCCAGTCCTGAAACACCATCGCGGTGTCGCGGTCGTTCGGTTGTGTCCCCGTCACGTCCGTCGGCGCACCCTCGTCGCCGAGCCGGACGCGGCCGGCGTCTGGGCGCTCGAACCCCGCGATTACTCTGCCACGTCGGCCCACTGCATGAACGAGACGTTTTCCAACGCTTCGTTCGACAGTGGCACGTTCTCCGTCGTCGCTGTCGGGTAGTCGACGTCGTCGATTGCCATCCCCATGTTGAAGTTCTGTGCGTACGTCGACTGCATCTCCGGTGTCAACAGGAAGTCGAGGAAGTCCTTCCCCATCTCCAACCGTTCGGTGCCGCGAACGGCGTGGTAGTCGTCGACGTAGCCGGTCGTCTTCTCGGGGACGCTGAGCCCGATGTCGTACGCGTCGGTGGACTCCTGTTTCTTCTTCGAGTAGGCGAAGAAGTACTGTCCGGTCGTCGCCACCCCCTCACTGATCGCGGTCCAGAGGTCCTGTGCGCCGGTGTAGAACTTCGCGGTGTCGATCTCGCGGAGCGTCTCGAACACCGCGTCGTGGCCTTCGGGGCTGTACAGCTCCTCGTCGAACGGCATCTCCTGGGAGACGATCGACCCCATCTGCATCGCGTTCGACCAGTACGACCCCGGGAGCGCCACGTCTTCGGCCTCCGAGGTGAGATCCGCCCACGGGCCGGGGTTCCAGTCGACGGCCGCCTGGTCGTACGCGTGACACATGACCCCGTACGACACCGGCACGGAGATCGCGTCCTCGCGCAACAGACTCTCCTTGATACTGTCGGCGTTGTCGAGCGAGCCGACATCGATCTCCTCCCACAGCCCCTCTTGGACCCCGAGATAGTGTTGTCGGTCGCCGGTGACGGTCAGGTCGTACGGCGGGTCGTCCGACGGCGCCGCACGGATCTTCGCGAGAATCTCCGACCAACCCGGAACGATCTCCAGGGTGCCGCCGGTCTCCTCCTCGTAGGCCGGCTTGATCTCCTCTTGGAACACCGTCGCGTTCGTCCCGCTCCACGTCGAAAACCGCAGCGTCTTGTTGCGGAACGGCTGTGCGGAGTCGACGGTTCCGGTCGTCGCACCGTCTCCCGACCCGCTGCCGCCGCTTCCACCGAGACACCCAGCCAGGGCCGCGACTCCGGTCCCGGCCGTTGCGAGTACTGCTCGTCGACTCCGTCTCCGGGCGCTATCGCCGGATTCTGACATTACACGTCACAGGGGAAGGACTAACTAAGGACTTGTGTTGTGCGCGTGTCTCCGTGGTGTGTGACCGAGTGGCGTCCCGGCCCCGACAGTCACTCGTGGCCGTCGACCGCTCGCTTCGTGTTCGCCGGTTCGCCCACACGCCGCACGTGGGAACTACACGCCGCCCACGTGGGAGCTACACACCGCACGCGTGAGAGCTATACGGCTGCCAGGCGAACGTATCGCGTGTTCGACCTGTTCGCGTACTGCAACTGCAGTCACTCGCCGACCGTCGAGGACGCCTGGCGGCTCCCGGAGCACGAACAAGCTGACGGCTACACCGATGTCGCGTTCTGGACGGCACTCGCCCGCCGGCTGGAACGCGGCGGGTTCACCGGCATCTTCTTTGCCGACGCCTACAACGTCGCGAACAACTACGCCGACAGCGTCGCCCCGACGGTGCGCCACGGGGAACAACTCCCCGAGAACGACCCGCTCCCGTTGCTGTCGGCGTTGGCGGCCGCGACCGACCGGCTGGGGCTCGTCGCCACCGCATCCACCTCGTTGCAGGGCACCTACGCCGACCCCGACGCGGTCTCGTTTATCGACCACGACGGTGACAGCTTCACCGTTCCCGGCCCACACATGACCGCGCCGACGCCACAACGGACGCCGGTCCTGTTCCAGGCGGGGCAGTCCGACCGCGGGCGGCAGTTCGCGGCCGACCACGCGGAGGCGTTGTTCTCGTTTCACCTCTCTCGTGACGGGTTCGTCTCGTACGCCGACAGCGTGGAGACCCGACTGTTGGACGCCGGTCGGTCTCGGGACTCCGTCCGGCTCTACCCCGCCGTCACGCCCTACGTCGCGCCAGACCGGGAGACCGCACGACGGTTCCACGAGCGCGTCTTAGACGCGATCGACCCCGAGACCGGGCTCGTCCGGCTCTCGAATCACCTCAACCACGACTACGCACAGTACGACCACGACGCCCCGCTTGCCGACATCGACCCCGAGGGAATTCGTGGCGCGCTCCAGGCGTTCCTTGACGACGACGGCGAGTGGACCGTCGGCGAGGCTGGACGCCGCTACGCCCGCTACCCGACGGCGGAACTGATCGGCACACCAAGCGAGGTTGCCGACGAGTTGGAACGGTGGGGGGAGGCGGGCGCCGACGGGTTCGTGATCACCGCGCCGGTCGTCCCCCGGACGTTCGACGATGTAGCCCGGTATCTCGTTCCCGAACTCCGCGAGCGTGACCTGCTCGCCGACCGTGGGGGGACGACACTGCGTGAGCAACTGTTCGGGGCCCCTCGGCTCCCACCGGACCACCCGGCCGGCTCAGAGTGAGCGAACTCACTCGATTGCGTACGTCGCGCCGTAGTGTGTCGTGTCGTGACGGTACGAGAGCGCCCGGGAGAATCGATCTCCGTCGTGTTTGAACGTCTCAACGCCGAGCCGTCGCAACACTGTCTCGAAGCTCTCCGAGGGCGTGTCGGCCTCCTCGCGGTGTCCCTGTCTGAGAATCCTCCGTTGGTCGGCTGTGAGATCCTCGCCGGTGAACACCGCATCGAGAACGTTCTTTGCCAGATACGACTCGAAGGCCGAACGGCTGTCTGCAACCCGGGTTATCCTGTTCGTATACCGTGTCGTCTCGACTGGCCTCTGCTCGACACGGACTCGCACCGGTTGCTCGTCCGGGAGGAAGCTCTCTTCGCCCTCGAACACGGCGTACTCGAACGGCGGATCGGGTGTAAAACTCGTCTCTGCGGGGGTCAGTGGGTCGAACAACACAAACCCGCGGTCACGCAGTGGACGGTTCGACGGCAGTTCGTCGACGGACAACGCTGTTCCAACCGCAGCGGTCGCACGGTCTAACACGCGTCTGTCGAACCCTTCGAGCTTCGCTCGCCACTCTCTGATCGAGATAGCGTCGTCGGGGGCCGACTCGACCGGTTCGAACCACACGACCCACTCCTCGACCGTTGTTCGTGTCGCGTCACCAACCTGAACACGGTGGAACCCGTCTGCTTCCAGAAACCGCCGACGGGCACCCGACGCTGGCTCCCCCCGTTCCGGGTGTGAGAGCCGCCCGTCGACGGTCGCCTCCAGGGTCGTCACTGACCCGGTTTCGAGTAAGGCGGTACGGAGTGTCTCTGCGTGACGAACGAGGTGTGGCCCGCCGTACGACTCCCGCAGGAGGAACACAGACGCAAGCCCCTCCGACCCGACGAACAACGAAAACTCTCTTGCCGGGCCGCCAACCTGTCCACAGCCACCAAACACACCGGCGCCAGCGACCACGGCGGACGCACACAACTGCCGTCTCCCGAGTTGTACCATACCCAACTGTGATCGCTGCCCGCTTGTGTAATTTCTGTTCGATGAAAAGAAAGACTGTATTTGAAGAGCAAGCTTGAGTACAGAATAAAAAAGTTTAAGACCTGAGAAGAGAATTACTGACGTACGATGTCAGATCAACATCACTCGCGACGAAACGCACTGAAGCTGATCGGTGCCGGGACGACGCTCGCCGGAACGTCGGCGGTCGCCGGCGCGGTGTCAGACGACAGACGCATCGACCCCAGTGAGGCGGAGCTGCCGTACCCGGACACGGAGTACATGACGGTCGGCGACGACGTGAAAGCGGCTGTCGGCGGGAAGTGGTGGCTGCTGACACTGGATCGTGATCGGATCGACGAGCTGTTGCAGAAGTCCACCGTGGGGACGGACGCGGTGACGACGTACAGCGACCGTGTCACGACGCTGCGTGACACTTACACGGTCGAAGAGACGGAGGTCGACTCCACCCGCGCCGGCCAACGACACACGTACCATCTCACCAACGACCGTGTCGGCTCGATGGACAAAGAACAGAAAACCGAGATCGCCGAGGTGGCAAACGCCGTCTTCGACGGCCTTGACGCCGAAGCCGATGCCGCCGACAAGAGTCGGGACGTGTCGGGCGACTGGTACGCGAAGATGCACAGAAAGCAGGCCGAGTACATCCTCGACGAGTTCGACATAACATACAACAACACGCTCCGAAAGAACACCGACGACCCCGATCAGTTCGGGTGTAAAGACTGCAGTGTCAACTGGCTACCCGTCCCGCTCCCGAACAGGGTTACGGGCGCAATCGAGTCGGCTCTCAAAGCGCTGGGTGACGACAGCGAGGCGAAACACCCACCGTTCCACTTCTATCTCGGCGAGCCACCCACCTTCGATCTCAAGATAACCACGTTCACCCCGCCGAAGTTCGGCGGTGCGCCCGGTGAAGCGAGCTACATGGTTCAGGAGGCTACCAACACGTACAACAGCAGGAAAGCAGAGTACCTGGGCTACGCCTCCCACTATCTTCAGGACATGAGCGTCCCGTTCCACAGCGGGGCAGTGCTGGCACAGCTCAACTACTCGCCAAGTTTCTTCGATCCGCTCAACTTCAACCCACGGCGCGACATCCACTACGCCTACGAAGACGAGATCAACAACAACATCGAGTCGGCTCCGTACTACGTCGGCGACGCGTTCAAGGAGGACTTCAAGACTGGTTACCCGTACTTCGTCAACGGTGTCGCCGACGCGTGCAAGGAGATGTCCAGCTTCGCCGGCGAGTACGGTGACAGTATCTTCAACGCCGTGCTGAACGGCGGGAAGAACAAACCCTGGAACTGGGACGACGGCAGTCGAAGCGTGTTCGAACAGACCCACAACTGCATGAGCGAGGTCGGCGGCTACATGCGCGGGTTCCTGTACGACCACTACGACTACAACTGGTAATCCCCGGCCCCGAACTCACCGGCGGCCCTCGGGGCGTCTCGAACGCCGCGAACTTTCAGTCGGGTCGGTGGCGACCGAGACGGTCGACTCGCCGAGCGCCTGTTCTGCTCGTTCGACGGTGTCACGTTGGCGGGCAACCGCGTCTCCAATCTGGTCGACCTCTGTCGACACCACGCCGGCAACCGTCGCGGCGTCGTCGGCCATGTCGACGAGTTCGGCGACAGCACTCGTCTGTGTCTCTGCGGCGGTGGTGAGTTCGTCCACCCGTTGGGTCGTCTCCGTGGCTTGTCTGACGATCTCCTCGAACCGGTCGTGTGTCTCGTCGGCGCGTGTCTGTCCCTCTCGGGCCCGGTCTGTCACAGTCGCGAGCTTCGACAACACGTCGTCTGCCAGCCGTCTGATCTCTGTGGCTTCCGTCTCGATGTGTGCGGTCTGTTCGGACGCCTCGTCAGCCAGTGATTTTATCTCCTCTGCGACGACAGCAAATCCATCTGCGTCGTCGGCGCGTGCCGCCTCGATCCCAGCGTTGAGCGCGAGCAGATTGGTCTGGGATGCGATGTCGTCGACTCTGTCGACGATCCGGTCAATCTGGTCGATCTGGCCCAGCAGTTCGTCGAACCGTGCCCTGGCGTCGTCGACGGCGGCCTCGATTTCGTCGACACCGCGCTCGGTCTCGGCGACAAGCTGTTGTCCTGTCTCGGCCGCCGCCAACGTCTCCTGGCTCGACTCTCGAACGTTCTCTGCCAGTCCCGACACTTGTTGAACCACCTCTCGGAGCGACGCAACTTCACTCGAAAGTCGTCGGCTGGTCTCCGTCTGGTCTGCCGCACGGGCTCGAATCTCGCCGGTGCTGTCGCTGACATCCTCGACGACACCCGACAGATCCGAGACAGTCGTCTGAACTGTTTCGGTCAGCTGCTCTAACTGTGTCTGTTGGTGATCGAGTTGTTGTTCTCGTTGTTCGAGCGCTGTCTCGTTGTCCAACCGCTCGAACGTGTCGACCACGGTCGCGCAGATAACCTCCAGAAACTCTCTGTCCTCGTCGTTGAACGCCGCCTGCTCCGTCGATGCGGTCAACAATACGCCGTACTCACCCAACGGAATGATCGACTCCGTCCGAAAGGTCGCGTCCGGTTCGTGGCGCCCTGTCTCACTCCAGTAGTCGTCTACGTGGACAGGGTCCCCAGCCTCGAACACCGACCACGCCTGGCTGTCGGGGCCGAGTGTCGGCGGCTCACCCAGCTTTCTGTCGAGTGTGTTCGTCCACGAGACCGGAACGAGCCCCGTCCCGTCCCGCCTGTGTACGCCGGTCTGTGCAAGCCCCAACACCGAGGTAACCGTCTCGACGAGCACGTCGACGGCTGCTCGGTAACTCGACACCGTTCGAAGTCGGTCGATTGCCTCGTACAATGTCCCGACTGTGACCGTGTCACCACGCCTGTTGGCCGTCTCGTCACCGGTGTTACTGTGGCTCGGACCGGCGACGAATCCGCCGTCCGCCTCCTGTTCGTTCGACACTGTGTGATCTGTTAACGAGTCTTCCAACAAAAAACACCAGACCTGTTTCGAAGACAGCAGAGCTGGTTCCGTGGACCGACCAGTCGGTAGTACAACTGACAGTGTGGAACCGCTGGAGGATCGGTAACAACCGATCAACTGACGACCCGTGACGTGTGATGTTGAGAAAGCGACCCGGTTCATGATGCAACGTATTTTTAGCGTTGTTGAGTCGGATGCTATGGGGGTTGCTCCTGTGGATGAAGCCGACAACTCGTAAGCCGAACTATTAAGTTGAAGCGTCCCAAACAGTGTGATGTGGTGGCACACCCCGCGTCTGGCTCAGTCGACGAAGACAAGCCGGGGCAGACGCTCAGCCGTCGCCAGCAACTAGGAGTAGAAGACTCCGAATCAACGCCTGTGGAGACTGCACATCCTGTGAATTTCTTTGTGAAATATGCAAAGCGTGTTCGTGAGATTGCATCTCACGAGCTGTCAGACGCAGTCTGACAACGTCGTGGAAACAGGAAACCTCGGGGCGTGCCCCCGAGGCAGTTCATCTGTTGGACACCCAACTGAGGCGGCGCCGCGACTGTTGTTGTGTGACCGGCAGTCGTTCGCGTGGTGGCTGTCGTCCCTCGGCCCGACACGGGTGTTCCCACCCGGTCGCGGCGGGCGTCCCACGCACCGACAGCCGACTGGGCTGGCGGTCGACAGCCGGGTGACACACATGATATACGATGCAACCGTCGTCGAGACGTACCGGATCACGCCACGCGTCCAGGGCCTCCGTCTCCAGGTGCCGGACCACGAGTTCGACTACGAGCCGGGACAACACACGACCGTTCGGTTCGACTCTGCCGGCGAGGAGGTGGTTCGTCCGTACACACCGACGAACCTGCCGGGATCAGACCAGCTCGCACTCACTGTCAGGCGGTACGACGACGGGCTCGCCTCCTCGTACCTCCACCAGAAACGCCCGGGTGATACGGTTCGACTCGGCCCCGTTGAGGGGTCACTAACGCTGGCGGACCCCGACCGCGATGTTGCGTTTCTCGCCTCCGGGACGGGACTGACACCAATGATGGCGATGCTCCGACAGTATCTGCGTGAAGGAACTGGTAATGCACACGTCGTCTACGGCGACCGCCGCGAGGAGACGCTCATCCACAGAGAGACACTCAACGAACTGGCTGCCAACCACTCGAACCTACGGGTGGCGTTCACCTTGTCGGACCCCAACTGGGAGTGGACCGGCCGCGTCGGTTACGTCCAAGACCACCTGTCGGCGTTGTTCGACTCGTTCGACGCTCGTGACTACTACGTCTGTGGCGTCCCGCCGATGGTCGTCCAGACGAAAGCCCGCCTCGCAGAACTCGGTGCCCCAGACGCGCGTGTCCACACGGAAGGGTGGGAGGACGGCGCCGTCGAGAACTGAGCAATGTCGACTGTGTCGTGGGTCGAATCGGCGTCTACAGGCTGGAGAGAGCAAGTGTCTCGGGGTCGTACAGAAACCGGGGATTTCTGTGATGACGAGAAACGGAGTCTCTCGAACCAGTTGGCCCCGAGGGTGAAGCCCGTCGAGAGATTTATTAAACCACGTTAAATAGCAGAATATAGCGGTTGCAAAGAATATTGAAGACCGCAATATAAAGCAGTCGTTCGACGGTTTGGAAATCCGACTCCTCTCAAAACCCGTTGTTGGCGGTGGGACGGGAGCTGTCGGGTCGTGGTGGAGCGACCGACCCTCACGGACACCAGCGGGATGTTCGGATGTGAATTCCACTCAACCCAACTCGGGGAGGTTGAGCCGCATTAAATCCGCCTTCGTCCGGCCATCCGTTTCTGGACGGCACGAACAAAACTGTGGAGCCTCGGGGCTCGTTCTCGGGGTCGTTCACACGCGTCGTTCGCTGATCTCCTCGGTGATCCGCTCGCCCGACCCCCGGAGTTCACCCGACTCCACCTCGTGCACGCAGCCGGCGACCGTCACGTCGTCCGGGATGTACGACGACGCTTCGAGATACCCGACCTGTGTGGCACACGCCTCATCATCCCGTAGTCGCGTGGTTGACGACGATGACCCCGTCAGTGTCGAAGAAGTTCGTCGTCAGCGCCGCCGACCGGAATCCGTTCGTCCATGCACGCGACGACGAGGAGGTTCTCCCCCGTCGGGACGTTCTCCTGCCGTCGCCGGGCCCACTTCGCCCTGTCGGCGACGCCCTCGTCGACCTGTTCGTGGTCTTCCGTCGTATCGTGTTGATCCTCTGACATTGTGTGTTCGAAGGATTGCAGCGGCAACTGACCGGGAAACCGGAGTGTGATGCCGACGTGAGTGACATGGTCGAAAGCTGGCCAGGGTAGTTCTCTGGCGACCACCACACCGCCTACTCACTCCTCGTTCTCGTTGCTCCCCTCGCGTCTGTTATCGAGGAACTGCTCTGTGACCGCCTCGGGGTGGTCTCGGATCACCTGTAACGCCGCCTCGTGGAGTTCCCGTTTCGTGTCGTCGCGGACGCCCGCTTCTCGGAGTCGTCGCCGCACCTCGAAGTCGAGGAAGTCCTCGAAGGCTGCCCACGTCTCGGCACGCGGGTACACTGCCGTCTGGTCGGCCGCCGCGAACGGGAACGCTGGCGACGACAACGGCCGCTCGCCGGTCGAGTCCTCTCGGCTGTCGCTTTCAGCCTCTGTCGCCGACTCGCGGCCGTCGACCGCGTCGTCTGTAGTGGGCCCTGCGGTCTCGTCTGTCGCCGAATCTGCTGGCTCGCCTTCCGCAGCCGCGGTCGCCGACACAGCTTCCTCGTCGGTGTTTTCGACCCGGTCTCCGTCTCTGTTCCCGCTGTCGTTGTCTGTGTCACTCGTCTCACTTGTGTCACTCGCGTCGTCGAGTGTCTCGTCGAGATCGCCGAACGGGTCACTCACGGCGCATCACCTCGCCGCGTTCGACGATCTCGGCCAGCTCCCCGTAGCAGTCCAGTTGGTCACAGGAGTCGTCGTAGTCTCGTACCGGCCGTCCCTCGCGAATCGCGTTGTCGATGGCCGCCCGGTGGCGAATGCCGGGTTTCGGGAGCGACTGGTCCCACTCGCCGGCGTCGATCGCGTCGAACGTCCCCGGGTCGACGTACGCGAAGTTCGGCACCCGCGGCCGGATGTTGTCGCTCCGGACCAACGGCTCGATCAGCTTCCGTGTCGACCGGTCCTGATCCACACGATCCGACAGGTCCGTCGGCGCGACGGCCAGAATCTCTAACTCGAAGTGGTCACGAGCCGGCTTGATCAGCCGTTCGATCGTCTTGTCCAGCCCGGACAACGCTCCCGAATCCGGCCGGAGCGGGAGGATCATGTTCTGTGTGGCGTACAGTGCGTTGTCGTTCAGCCGCCCGCGTGCGGCCGGGCAGTCGATCACGACATAGTCGTACGTCTCGCCCAACAGGGGGTCGACGACGTTGTCCTTCAGCCGCGCGGTGCCCATCATCACTCCACCCAGGTCGTCCTCGACGGACTCGATCTCGTCGTTGCTGGGCAACACGTCGATCCCGTACTCCGTCTCCCGGATCAACGCCGCCGGCTCGTGGCTCTCCTCGATCAACACGTCACCGAGATGTGTGTCGTCGGCGAACGCTTCCGATAAGCCGAGACTCGTCGTCGCGTGCCCGTTCGGGTCGAGGTCGATCAGCAACGTGTCGTGGCCCCGGTGTGCCAACTCGCGGGCGGTGTTGGTCGCGGTGGTCGACTTGCCGATACCTCCTTTCAACAACGTGACTGCGACGGCGCGTGGTTCTGTCATGTGTGGTGTCGAGTCTGGTCCGAGTCACCGCGTGTGTCCCCACAGCCTGCTGGTCTCTCTCGGGTGGCTCGCCCGTCTACGGTGCCTCGTTTACCTGAGACACCGCGTCTACCTGAGACGCCTCACCTGCCTGAGACGCCTTGCCTACCGGCACTACCTCGTCTACCTGAGGTTTCTGATCTACCTCAGGTGTTCGGCCGTCTGCCGACGGCCATTCACTCCTGGCCAACGGTGCGAGTCGGCCGCTTGCCCCGTGTGTGAACCTGCGCTGGCTGTGTCGGCTCACCCTCCTGCGGTACCTCAGGTGACTCGCTCGGTGGCTTACACTGCTTCCGGCTCCCTCTTAGACCTTCGTCAGACGTTACCTTCGGTGGCTCAGGTGACTAAACGAGCTTCAGCAGTTCAGGTGGCTCACTCACCACCAGTACCTGAGCCACCTGAGGCAGCTATCCTACCGATAGAACGGTTGAAGACAGTGTTCTGGAAGCATACTCATGATCGTGACGTTTACCTCAGGCATCTAAGGTACCTGAGCCAACTAAGACGCACGAGCCAGAACCGGAAACTGAACTGGATTCAGAGCCCGAGCTGGCACCAGTAGACCGGGTGCCTGCGCCACCAGAGCTTCCTCGTACCTGTGGTGCAACGGGTTGACTGCCGCCAGACCGGGCAACGAAGGTGACTCATTTGCCTCAGTCAGCCAAACTGGCTCAGTCAGCTAACTCAGCTTCGCTACCTAAGGTGACTCAGGTGGACTGCCCACCTACGTCGGCTCGGGCGGCCACGGCCGCGCACCCCGACGAGACACACCGACCACACCAGTCAGCTGTTCTGGACCATGTGGCTCAGCTAACTCAGCCACCTCAGGTGGACGAGCCAGGGTACTGACAGCGCCGACGACTGTCGACACACGAGCCGGCCGATGGACCCCGACCCACGAGTCACCTGTACGGCTCGAACTCCTCTCCGAAGACAATGAAGTAGCCGACGCCACACACCCCGACGACCGAGGCGAGTCCGAACGCGACCTGCGGGCTGACGAACTCCCAGAGCACGCCACCGAGTGCGGCACTCGGGATCACCAGCGCGTTCCGCAGGAGGTAGTAGCTCCCCGTCACGCGTCCGCCGGCACCCGCCTCGGCCGGCCCGACGATCAACGCCTTGTGTGAGGGGAGCCTCGCGAACCGGAGCCCGGAAACGGCGAACAGCCCGACAAACACCCACTGTGAGACGCCGACGAGTTCTGGCACACCGATCAGCACTGCGGGAAACAAGGCGTAGACGGCGAACCCACAGGCGACGACCGGTTTCAGCCCGACACGCTCCGCGAGCCTCGCGGCTGGCACCATCGTGAACAACGCGACGAGCATCTCCACGCCCAACAGGTAGCCGAAGAACGCCGCCGGCGAGACGGCGACGCTGTACGTCTGGCCGGCGACCGCGACCGAGGCCGCGAATCCGACCTCGTACACTCTGGTGACGACCAACACGAAGAAGGCGTACACCATCCCGTTGGCGAACCGAACCAACGTGTCGGCAACGAGTAACGGCCGCAACGGCGCCGGGAGTTCCCGCAGGTCCCGCCGAATCTGTTCGAGCCCGGCGAACGCCTCGCCGACCGTGTCGTCGCTCGCGTTGTAGAGTACGTGTTGGACGAGTGTCCCGACCCCGCCGGAGACGGCGGCGAGCGCCAACACGGACTGGAACCCGCTGGTGAATCCGCTTCCCGAACCGAGCAACACCGCCGCGAGCACCGGGCCGAGGAAGAACGCGCTCCGGCGGAACGTCTCCGTGCTCGCAAAGCCGGCCGCCAACTCCGAGGGGGCGGTCGCCTATTTGACCACCGCGAACGTCGCCCCCAGCCCGAACGACTTCCACGCCTGCGCCAACAACAGGCCGACGAAGATCCAGACCCACGGCGCTACCGGCACCCCGAAGATTGTGACTGTCCCAATCTGTGGTGCGACGAGCCACACCGTGAACCCGGCGGTCGACACGAGCCCGAACAGGGTGAGCGCGTACCGCGAGCCGAGCCGGTCGGAGATCGCGCCGCCGGGGTACGGGTACACCGCCGCGATCACGTTGCCGAGCGTCCGGTAGAGCCCGACGACGACCCCCGAGGCGCCGAGCGCGACCAGATACTCCGGGAGGAACCGGGAGGTCGCCTGGAACCCCACGGAGAACGCGACCATCGCGAGCGACAACACGAGTACGTCCCGTTCCAACCCGAGGAACCGCCGGAGAATCCCCAGCGGCGTCTCCGCGGCGTCGACCGACACCTCTCTGCTCACGCCACCCTCCGGTCGCCGTCTGTCCGCCCCACTCGTCGTGTCTCGGTCGACGGTCGCGGTTCGCCGGTCCAGTCTGCCGATCGTAGT
>UEZI01000015.1_pt1 | contig 16555 bp, 12 predicted proteins | sample 1903671 | NCBI WGS metagenome assembly UEZI01 (sample SAMEA4776352, study PRJEB27445) | saltern metagenome | biome: Hypersaline environment; feature: solar saltern; material: Pellet | place: Spain | collected 2014-08 | depth 0 m
ACCGCGATCCGGCTTACGAACGGGACGAACACCCGGCCGAACACCGCCCCGACCAACGCCAGCAACGCGACGCCGGCGAGACGGCCCTGGAACGTCACGTCGACGAACCCTGGCACCACCAGCCACGCGACCGCCGCGCCACCTGCAGCACCGGCCACCCAGCCGACCCACGAGACGAGTCGCCCCGCGAGATCGTAGCCGAACAACACGAACACCCCGCCGACGAGCGAGACGACTGTCAGTGCTGCCAGCGTCTCTGTGGCAACCATACGACGCGTACAGAGCCGGTCATCCTAAACGTTCCTACCGTGTTCTCTGAACTCCGGGTGACAGGTCAGCCTCGCACCCTCACAGACAGTCCGACGACTAACGCCACGACCAACGCGAGCAGTGCTACCGTCCCCCCGAGCACACCACCAGTCGGCGCGAGAAAGCCAGAGGAACGCCCGGCTGTCCCACTGGCCCTGAGCGTCGCCGTCGCCGGCGTGAAATCTCGTGTCGTCTCAGCCGGCCCCGGTGCGGTTGTCGCACCCGGCGAGCGCTCTGACTCGTCGGTGTTGTTTGCCGTCGTTGATCCTGTCTGAGTCCCCGGCGTCGACGACCGGTCGGTTTCGACGGTCGGGGTCACCTCGGCAGGTGTCGCCGTCGGGGTGGGTGTGACTGTCTGTGGACCACCGTAAACGACGAATCCGCTCTCAGTGCGGTTCCCGACGACAAACTGGCCCCTGTCGCGGTCGACGACAAGAGTGGCGACGTGCTCGTTTCCGACTGCATCGACGGTCTTGACGGCGATCTGTGTGCGTTCCTCGGTGATCGGTAACGCGCGGTTGGAGACCACACGGCTTCGGTTTTCACCGCTGTGGACGACATCGACGAACGCCGTCTCCCGAGTGGTGAGCCCTTGGACTTCGACGACGACGGACCGAACAGTTCCGTCGGTTATCTCGACAAACAGCCGTGTCTCGTCTCCGTCGACTCGTGATCGGTTGCGGTAGAGCCTGATCTCCGGTTCGACACGTTCCGCGAGCGTGATCGGGTCGTACGTGATCCGGTAAGCGGTCTCGTTGTTGTTTCCGAACAGATCCGTCGCGGTGAGGTTGAAGTAGTTCGCCCCGGGTTCGAGTTCCAGCTTCCGCTCGAAGGTCTGACGCTGCCGCCCTTCTGTCCGGTTCGACGGCGGAGAGCCGAGCAGTGTGACCCGACGGCTGCTGCCGCCTGCGTTTGTCGCAGTGGCAACGACACTCCGGATTCCAGTCGAATCTGTGACGGTTCCGCGCCAGTTGAACGTGGGCTGGTCGACCGTGAGTCGTTGTGTCTCGTTGACGAAGGTGAAGTTCGCACTCGTTGCCTCGACCGACGGCGGTGTGCCGTCGTCGACGAGTGTCACGCCGATACGCTTCTGCCGGATGTTGCCGAACGCGTCTTCGGTTTCGACCGTGAGAACGGTGGTTCCGGGGCCGACTGCGACGGCGCGGTCGAACGAACGGCTGGCGCTGTCGAGGCTGATCGTCTCCGTCTCGATGGGCCGCGTGAGCGTGCCGTTGTCCCCGTCGTTGGAGGCGTTGGCGTTGATATCCCGGTCGCCGAAGTAGTCCACGACGATGTCGACCCGTTCGATGTCGACGAAGTCCCGCGTCTCGAAGGCGAGACGGTACTGGGTGTTGTTCGTCTCCACCTGTTTCGTGCTGTCGAGCGAGACGTTCAGCGGCCGAGAGAAGTTGATCACAGGCCCTTGGAGATCACGGAGATACTGGAACTGAACGCTCTTCGTCCGTTCGTCCGTCGAGACGATCACGGCAACGTCGTGTGAGCCGGGACCCAAGGACAGCTCGCGGGTCAGCGAGAAGTTCTCCCTGCCCACAGAGAGGTTTCGGTATCTGTCTTCGCCGTCGACACGGACGAACACCGCCCGGATCGTCTCGTTGGACGTGGCCGACACGGAGACGGTCGGCCGTTCTGCAGAGACGAGCCGGTCCCCGTCGGCGACCGACTCCCCGTCGACGGTCGTGTTGAGCGTGACCCCGTCCGTCTGTCCGGCGGCCCCACCCGAGACGAGCACAGTCGCACACAGCACGACCAGCAACACCGAACGCGGGAGCCGTCGCATCACCCGTCTGTACCTAGCACAGTCACAAATAGCTGTCCGTCCGGCAGTCTCCGTCTGCTCAGACGTGAAACGAGACGCACCACTACGCATATCAAAAGAACAGAAAAATCGCAGAGCCGCAGCGCCGCGTTACAGGTTGACGGCTTCCTTGTTGGCCAACGAGTCCGGAATCCGAACCTGGACGACCTTCGTCGCGCCAGATTGGGTCGTGATCCGGAGTTCCGCGGTCGCGCCCGAGGAGAGCGTGCCGGGGTTGATCGTCAGCTCGAAGCGGTCACCCGAGGAGAGAACCGGCGCGGTGTTGTCCTCGTCCTGGACGGCTGTGATAGTGAACGTGTCGTCTTCCTGGGCCGCGTCCTCGTTGAACGTCAGCGTGTGGCTACCGTCCGGTGCCGTGAACGAGATGATTGTCCCGCTCATGTCGATGTCACCGGCACCCGCGCCGCGCAGGACGACGAGGTTGATCTCAGTGACACGTGGGTTCTGACCGGCGTTGTCCGCGAGGACGTACGAGGTCGGGTTGCCCAGACTGTTCCCGGTTCCACCACCGGTGAATTGGATTTCGTTGCCACCGTTCCGCAAGATGGCACTGTTACCCGAAGTATCCAATTGGAGCGTATCACCACTATCGACAGTAAGTTGATTCCCGTCCGGCCCCGTTAGCGTGTACTGCGGAGTCCCTGTGTTCCGGGTGACTGACACGTCAAGACTAACAGCACCAGTGCTAGTTGAGAGATCAAGCTTGTTGCTGTCCCCGTCGGCCAGGGTGATGTCGCCATCTGTACTCTCAACACTGAACGAGCCACCATCAAGGATAGTGATTTCGCTGGTGGAGTCTCGGAGGGTCACCTGCTGAGCGACAACGTCAATTTGCTCCGCGTCACTGATTCCGGACGAAGTGACTACCACATCGCTGCTCGTCTGGGGGAATCCAGCCCCATTGAATGTAAAGTCGGAGCTAGCGGTGCTGAGAGAATCCCCCTGAGCCAGGTTCACGACGAGGTTCCCGTTTGTGTTCGACACCTCGTATGCCGTACTGTTCAGTACAGTCACCGTAGTCTCAACAGCGCTACCACCACTGGCCATCTGCAGGGTGTTACCGTTTCCATCGTTGAAAGTACCGTCTCCAGTTCCAGCGTAGTTTAGGTTACCGGTTGCAAATGTAACACCTGTCCCGTCGTCACGGTTGACGATGATACCCTCACCGTTTCCACTGTCAAGCACCAGCCGATTTAGCGTGTTCTGTGCGGAGCCGACGCCCTCCGTCACCACACCGGTCTTACTCACGACCTGCAGCTGGTTCGTCACCTGCGCGCTGGACTCCTCACCGGTCTGTTGGGACTTCGACTGCAGGAAGCCCGCCGTGTTGATGAGCACCCCAGCCGCGATGGCAGCGACGAGCACCATTGCGATGAAGACAATTAGCGTTCCGATACCTACCTGACCACGCTCCGTACTCGGGAGCCGGTCGGTTATACCGTCGATCCGTTCGCGGAGTGTGTCGCGGATCATCGTTTGTTCTGGCAAGCACCCAGAGGTGCTCGACGGTCACACCTGTGACTGGGGTACGTAAATAGGCTGTGTCCGCAGAATTAGAACTGATAATGGGCGTCTTAGTAGCCATGCTGGGCGGTAACGCGCACTCCGGTCTGTGTTGCGACGCGCCAGTGTGAACACAGCCGACGGGGACGTGTGGTCGTCGCCACCACGACCACCCCGTGTCGTGGTGAGACGGCCACTGGGTGGTGCGGCGCTGCCGGAGCCAGTCACCTCGCCGGGAGCCTGTCGGCACCGGCAGACGGACCACACCGGCGGCCGACGACGCTTCCTGTTCGGTGGCGGATGTCGTGGAGCCGTCGTCTCGGCGTGTTTCCAGCCGGGGGAGGACAGCCGCGACGACTGCCGTCCAGGCGACCCCGAGACTGAACCCCACGCCGTGTGCGACACCACCGGAGACGACGGGCGTGTCGACGGCCGGCGCCAGCGCACACCCGACGGTCGCCAACGCCGCGACCGCGACCGGGAGCGGTGCGGTGTGTGCCACGAGACGCCCGGTCCGTCGGAGCGGGACCGTCTCTGCGAGTCGGTCTGCCGGCAGCCGCTCTGTGACACGCAAACCGACAACGACGACTGCGGCAACAACAGCGACGGCGGCGACGCTCACTGCCGCGATGTCGGCAGCCCCGCACACGACGCCGACAGCCAGCCCGGCCGTCGGGGCGAACACGAACGGTTTCCGAGATCGCCACAGCGCCACTGTCGCGACGACGAGTGTTACCCCGGCGACGCCGCCGACGAGTCCCGACGCACCCAGTGAACTCGACACACGCACGTCACTGAGGTGCCGGTACCACAGCAGTGTCGTCACGGACAACGGGAGCGGGGAGACCACGCCGACGCCGACGACTGCCGTCCAGTACTGTTGGACCTGCTCGTGTCGGTGTGCGACCGCCAGCCCCGGAAGCGCGACGACCAACAGGCCGAGCGCGTTCGTCGTCGCGTGGGTGTGGTTGGCGTGGACGTAGTGGGTCGTCCACAGCGTGTGGACGGTGGGGTCACGATGCTGGAGAACGAACCACGCTGTTGTCTGTCCTGAGAGACCAGTGAGCGCGACCAGCCCGCCGGCGACGAGACACAACGCGGCGGTGCCGGCGGCGGCCCGCGTTCGTGGTGTCGGCTGCATCCCTGGTCACTCACCTAACACGCGTTCCCACGGAACGACGCTACGGACGCCGATGAGCAACACGACGGCGACGACGGCGGCAGCTACGCTCGTCACGTACGACGCCGGCGACGGCGTGTCGATTGCGAGCCGCGCCGCGGCGTTGATCGGCGACAACGGTGACAACGCGGTCATCCCGAACAACCCGAGCGTGAGCAGCGAGTACAGTGTCTGTGCGACCCGCCGGTCCGGTGTTGCGATTGCGAGTGTCACCCCGAGGACGATCACCACCACCGTCGCGCCGGCGACCAACAAGACGAGCCACGGGAGGTTCGCAATCGGTGTTCCGTTGAACTCCAACAGAGTCATCCACGCCACCGCCTGGATGGGTGTGATCGCGGCCGCCGCGAGCAGTTTCCCCTCGACGATCTCCGTCAGCGTAACCGGGGCAACGCGGAGCAGCTCCAGTGTCCCGCGGTCGATCTCCTCGGTCAGCGAGTCGACGGTGATCGACCCACCGATGAACACGGGGAGGAACAACAACAACGGCACCAATACGGTGTAGGTGAAGCCAAAGTAGTTGTTCGACGCGCTCCGTGGCGGCGGGTCCAACGTCGCCCGCGTGAGTTGGTCGCCGCGTTGTGCCCGTTCTGTCTGTTCGTAGGTCCGCAGTGCCGTCCGGACCTGGGTGACGACGAGTGTGGTCTGGATGTTCGAGTCCGGGACCAACACCGTGACCGCGATCCGGCCCTCGTCGCCGCCAGCCGCCAGCAACGCGGCGTCCACCTCGTCGCGTTCGAAGGCACCGCGGGCGGCCTCCCGGCTGGTGTACTGCTGGACGCCGAGACCGGGGGTCTGTTGGACCGCCCGTGTCAGGTCGTCGGTGTCGTCGCCCGCGACGGCCGTATCGACAAGGCCGGCCTGGCTGTCGTCGGGGCTGTACAACGACACCAGTCCGACGACGAGGAACGACGAGAAGCCGGCGACGAACAACTGGATCACGATCGCCAACACGATCGTCTTCTCGCTGAGCAACGAGCGAATCTCACGTCCGGCGACGACCCGGCGTGCGCCACGCCGGAGGAACTCGAAGTTACTCAAGCAACACCACCACCACGGCGATGTCGTACGCGAAGTGGAGCCCGATCGCCAGCCCCAGCGTCAGGAGGTACTGACGCCACGTTCGTGTCGCACCAATCGCGGCGACAGCCGACGCAGTCACATGGAGTGCCAGCGGTGCCGCGAGGAGTCCAAGCGTCGTCCCTGGCCCCAGCCCCGCCGGCGCGAGTGCCGCCTCCCCGAGCGGGAGGTTGTCGAGCCCGACCACCTGTGCGATCGCCGTCGCCTTCTCTCCGAGGAAGAACCCGACACCGGAGAGCACACCGAGAACAACGGCGGCAGCGTAACTCCGTTCGAACCGGTCGCGTTGGAACGCAGCGTACAACGGGAGACTCTTGGCGACCTCCTCGACGACCGCTACTTGGAGCAACAACACTGGGATCGTCAGCTCCTCGGGAAACGTAACGAGCACCGCGATCCCGAGCAGTTCCGCGACGAACACGAACGGGATCAGTGCCGCAGACAACAACAACACAGAGAGTCGTCCAGAGAGTTGTGCATCGAGCGCGTCGAGAAGCTTCGCGGGCACGCGTCGCTGTGTGAACATATCCTCCTCGCGGTAGATCCCAGCCCCGAGGAGAAACAACATTCCCGACGCGACGTAGAACGGCCCCGTCGAGAAGAGATACTCCCCGAGTGTCGTCGCCACGCCGCCGGTCTGGAGATCCCTAACGACGAGTGTCAGCGGTGAGATCAACGCCACGGGGATGATCGTCGTGAAGATCGCCGGGACGAACACGTACGTCGTCACGAACACGGTGATCGTCACTGTCACGAACGTGAGTTCCTTGAACGACCGGGCGAACATCGCCCCCAAGAACGTCGCGCCCAGATACACCAACGCGACGGGAAACACCGCCAACACGGAGAGCACTCCGCCGTCGACGGCGAGCGTGACGCCGACGGTCGTCACGCCGAGTGCTGCGAGGTACGGGAGTGTCTTTCCTGCGACGATGTCTAACGCCGACAGTGGCGCGACCAACAACAGCTCGCCGCGCCGGTCGATCCGTTCGTTGAGGATCGTCGAGCCGTACGCCTGGACGATGAAGTTCATCGGGACGAGAAACAGAAACGCCAGTATCAACGACCCGAACGGGAACGGCGGTGCGATTTCGGCGGGTGAACCCGTCGTCTGCCCGGTGAACAACGACCCCGCACCGTCGTCACCGTCGCCGAACAGTCCGCCTCCCTCGGCGGCGGTCGCTGTCCGCCTCGGTGTCTGGTCGTCGCCGCCGGTCTGACCGTCGACCGTTGTCCTGTCACCGCTCTGTGTCACGGCAGGTGTCGCCGTGCCGACCGACACCGTATCGTCGGCTGGTGTCGCCGCGTCGGTGGTAGCCCCGTCGCTGGGGTTGTTGGAGTCGTCGTCCCCATCGCCGCCGGTGTCGACCGAGACGCCGGTGTCAGACTGGACGACGTACTGGACGGTGACACGCACCGGAAACGCCGCGCTCTGATTCTCTTCTCGATTCATCAACTGTGTGTTGTGACGGCGAACCGCGTCGCCGAACGCCGACAAGGCGGCCTGGGCCTTCTGTGTCTGTGGCGGGACGACCCGCGCGCTCCGGTCGGTCGTGTCCGTGTCGACGACACGGAGGGTCGCGCGGTCGTCAGAGGGCGACACGGGCTCTAGTTCAGTCGCGCGGTCAACCGGCGTGTGAAAGGGACTCGACTCCGTGACACCAACCCGGTAGAGTCCGTCGTTGGGTGTCGTTCCGACGCCGGCGACCCCAGCGACAGCCGTGCTCCCGACAAGCGCGAGCGCGGCGACTCCAAGCAACACGCTCCGACGGTCGAGGGTCCCCGCGGTGTTGCTGATCTCCCAGCGAGCCACCCGGAGGAGTTTCCGGAGGTTCACCCACGGTCACCCCACGTGCAAAGACGCGAGACGAGAGACGAGACCGGGCGTGTGATCATCTGTCTACTGTTGGGGACCGTGAGGGAGAAAAACACGTCGCCGTCGGCTACAACGAGACGGCGTCGCGGGTGTCGAGCAGACTCGGAATCCGAAGCACGACCTGTTTGGTCGCACCGGACACTGTCGTGATCTTCATCTCGATGGTCGCCCCGGGCTCCAACGTTCCGGGGTCGAGGATGATCTCGAAGTAGTCACCCGACGACAACACAGGAGCAGTGTCGTCGGGGTCCTCGACTGCGTTGATTGTGAACGTCTGGTCCTCGAGCGAGCGACTCTCGCTGAACGTGGTGACAAAGCCCCCGTCGGGCGCGGTGTACGAGATGATCGTCTGGCTCATGTCGATGTCGTCTGCACCCGGACCACGAGTGACGACGAGTTCGAGTGTCGTCACTTCTGTCCGTGACCCCGCCGAGTCTGCCGAGACGAACGAGAGTGCGTTCGAGACACCGTCTTCTGGGTCGGGATTCCCGCTGAGGCTGTTCTCGCCGCCGTCGGCGAACTGGACCGACTGACCCCCGCTGCGGAGAATAACCGATCCCCCGACGACGCGGAGCGCTGCGGGGTCGGCCACGGTCAGCGAGTCCCCGTCGGGTGCCGTCAGCGTGTACGACTGGGTGTCGGAGTTCTTCTCGATGGAGACATCGACTTCGACTGCTCCAGACCCTGTCTCAAGTTGCAACTGAGGGTCGTCGTTGTTGGCGTCATTACCGTCGCCGCCGTCGTTGTCCGCCTCGATCTTCACGTCACCGTCCGTGCTCTCCGCGACGAAGGAGCCACCGTCGAAGACGGTGATCTCGCTGGTCGAGTCCTGAATCGTCAACTCCTCGGCGACGACGTTGATCGTCTCCTCGGAAAGTGAGCTGTCGGTGATACCCAGTGCCGTGTCGATGTCGTCGTCACCTGTCCCCAGCGTAACAGTTCCCTGGTCGGTAACCAGGTTATCACCCTCCTCAAGATTGATCGTGAGAGTGTTCCCGTCCTGTGTAATCTTATATACAGATTTATTCACGACATTAATTAAAATATCATTAGAATCTCCAACTGGGATACTGTTCCCGTTCCCGTCTTTGAGGCTGCTGGGGGACCCGCTCGTCGAGACGGCGCTGGACGACACCGTGGTCGGACTCCCGTCGGGGTTGTTCACGAAGAACGTGCTGTCGCCGTCGTTCAGAGTGAGCCGTTTCAGTGTCTTCTCGGCGGAGACGGCCCCCTGCGTCGTCACCCCCGTCTTGCTCACGACTTGCAGCTGGTTCGTCACCTGATCCGTGCTCTCCTCGCCGGTCTGTTGAGCCTGTGACTGGAGGAAGCCGGCCGTGTTCAACAGTACGCCGGCAGCAATCGCAGCGACCAAGACCATTGCGATGAACACGATCAGCGTTCCGATACCCACCTGCCCGCGCTCCGCGCCGACCAACCTGTCACGCTGCGACACCCCAGTCGTCTCGGCGGTGTCGCGTTCACCTCCCCGAGGTGAGTCCGTCATACAAGTACCAGTATTGATACCTCACCACTTATATTCTGGGGGGCAAATTGGACTGACCGCCGAAGCGGCGGTAGTGAGACCACAGCCACGGCGTGGAGTCGTCAGAATCTTCTCGTTACGGGCTGGACCCACCGGCATGAGCGACAGCACCGACTCTGACCCCGTGTGGCGGCTGTTGAACGCGCTCGCGGTGCTGGTCGGGTTGCTCGTCGTCGGGATGATCGTGGTCTTGGTCGTCACCTCGGTCTGACCCCGGCCCGAGTGACCCGAGCAGACACGACGTGTGTGGAGTGTGCCGACCGCGACGTTGAAATCCACGGCCGCTCTCCCGCCGGTATGGAGTTCGACACGACCACCACGGCGGGCGTGTTCGTCGCTGTCGTCGTACTGGCGGCGGTCGGAATGACCTTCACGCCGATGCAGACGAGCACAGTGTTTATGATGGTCGTCCCGTCGGTCGTGGTGTTCGGCGTCCTGATGGTCGCGCTGGGCGTCAAACACGGGGAGTACCGAGCGAGTAACTGACTCGCCAACGGACGGCGTTTTTCACCCGAACGCAATTCCTGCCAGTTTATACCTCGGCGGTCGAAGCCTCACACACGATGGTCGTCGGAGACATCTCGACGGGAACGGAACTTGCCGTGATCGGCGCCGGACCGGGCGGCTACGTGGCGGCGATCAGGGCGGCACAACGCGGGCTCGACACGACACTCATCGAGCGGGACGCCTACGGTGGCACCTGTCTCAACTACGGCTGTATCCCTTCGAAGGCGTTCATCCACGGGTCGAGTTTGGCCTGGGAGACCGAACACGCCGAGGAGTTGGGAATCCACGCCGACCCCGCAGTCGACATGGCACAGATGCAGTCCTGGAAATCAGACGTGGTCGACAAACTCACCGGCGGGGTGGAGAGGCTGTGTAAGGCCAACGGCGTCAACCTAATGGAGGGGACCGCGAAGTTCACCGACGACACCACGCTCCGGGTGGAACACGACGGCGACGGGCAGGGGAGCGAGACCCTGGAGTTCGAGCAGGCGATTGTCGCCACCGGCTCCCGCCCAATCGAGGTGCCGGGGTTCTCCTTCGGGGACGAGCCGGTGGTCTCCTCGCGGGGGGCGTTGGCGTTCGACACGCTGCCAGACCGGTTGGTCGTCGTCGGCGCGGGCTACATCGGCATGGAGCTGTCGACGACGTTCACCAAACTCGGTGTCGACGTGACCGTCGTGGAGATGCTCGATGACGTGCTCCCGGCCTACGAGGACGACGTGCGCCGGGTGATCCGGAAGCGCGCGACGGAGCTGGGCGTCGAGTTCCAGTTCGGCGAGGGCGCCTCGGAGTGGCGCCAGCAGAGTGACGGGATCGTCGTCGAGACAGAGACCGAGGACGGCGAGGTCTCGGAGTACCCCGCCGACAGGGTGCTCGTCGCGGTCGGGCGCCAGCCGGTGACGGACACGTTGGATCTCGACCGCGCCGGGGTGGAGCCGGACGAGAACGGGTTCCTCCAGACGGACAGTCGCGCCCGGACGGAGACGGACCACATCTTCGCTGTCGGCGACGTGGCCGGCGAGCCGATGCTCGCACACGCCGCCAGCAAGGAGGGGATCGTCGCCGCCGAGGTCGCCGCCGGCGAGCCGGCCGCGCTCGACTACCAGGCGATCCCCGCGGCGGTGTTCACCGACCCCGAGATCGGCACCGTCGGGATGACCGCCGACGAGGCCGCGGACGCTGGCTTCGACCCCGTGGTGGGCGAGATGCCGTTCAACGCCTCCGGGCGCGCGCTCACCACCAACCACCCCGAGGGGTTCACGAAGATCGTCGCCGACGGCGACACCGGGTTCGTCCTCGGCGGGACGGTCGTCGGCCCGGAGGCCTCGGAGCTGATCGCCGAGATCGGGTTGGCCGTCGAGATGGGCGCCACCGTGGAGGATCTCGGCTCGACGATCCACACCCACCCGACGCTCTCGGAGACCGTGATGGAGGCCGCCGAGAACGCCGAGGAACAGGCGATCCACACGCTGAACCGGGCTCGGACGGAGGTACGGCTCTGCGAACAGATAGTCGACCACTGTTCGAACGGCCGGACGCTTCGGGTACTGTTCTCGGTACTCCGACCGGAGGCTGACGAGCTTGCGGCCACACTCGTACGCATCGCTCGCTTGCCGCGCAACGGCTTCGAGGACGAACTCGATCCACTGCTCCCACGCTCCACTTCGGCTCACGGAGAGTAGTCGGTCGAAGTACTTCTCTCGGTGTCGATTGAAGTACGTCGAGAGGTACAGGTACGGTTCGGGAAGCAGTCCGTCGGCGCACAGTTGGAGCATCAACAGCAGTCGACCGAGTCGTCCGTTGCCGTCACGGAACGGGTGGATCGTCTCGAACTGGTAGTGAACGAGCGCGACATCGACGAGCGGTGGGTAGTGCTCCATCTGGAGGTACCGGAGCATCTGGTCCAGAAGCAACGAGACGTGATCCGGATTCGCGGGGACGAAGTCGGCCGACTCTACCTGACGATTGTTCCCGATGACGACAGGAGTCTCTCGTATCTTTCCCGGGCGCTTGTCCTCACCGCGCACGTCGACGAGGAGTAGCTCGTGGAGGTCACACAGGAGTTCAGTGGAGATTGATTCACCCGATTGTAGCCGGTCAAAGCCGAGTTCGACGGCGTCGACGTAGTTGTAAGCCTCTCGAACGTCTCGTGAGTGGGCCGCGGTTCGCTGGGGCTCGCTGTCCGGTTCGTGAAGGACGATGTCAGACACCGTCACCTTCGTGCCTTCGACCTGTGAACTGGTCGCCGCCTCACGGACGACGAACGGCGCGAGCAGGAGCCGCTCGTTGTCGAGATCGTCGTGGAGCGTCGAGAGTTGACCAAGGGCGTACACCGCGTCGCCGTGGGCCGACAGAATGTCGGTGGACAGATCGAGACTCGGTGGGAGGCTCGCTGGGTTGTAACACGGGAGCCCGCTGTGTGGCTCGATTCGTCCCGGGCCGTCGTCGAATTCGGACTCGTCCATCGAACTACACCGACGTAGTTCGGACCAGTAGTTCTCTCTTTCGGTTCTTACAGAACTACTGGTATAATTTTAGTACCTGTAGTTCGTCTGGGCGCAGCGAGAGGGACTATCGGTCCAGCCAGACAGATTTCACCACCGAGTGAGAGACAGGCCGGGTGATTCAGAGAGAGTCGTCCTCGTTTGAGGTCGTCCGAGCCGGTGGTGGAGGCCGCCGAGAACGCCGAGGAACAGGCGATCCATACGCTGAACCGCTGAGTCGCGAGACGCCGTCTCAGCATCCCCGTGCGGTGCGCCAGAGCTGATAAGTGGAGAGAACCCAAATCTGTGGCCGTGTCTCCGAGAACTGATGCCGACGGGGAGTCCACGGCGCCCGTTGATCCGACCGATTAGTTCTGGGAGTTGGACGCGGGTCACTCTGGTGAGACAGACACCTCCGGACAAATCGACGAGATACTGTACTGTGAGTCGTGAACAGCGGTGAGAGACTATCCTCGGGTGAGGGTTTCGTGAGCTTGTCAACGTCGCCGAGAGCAGTCAGTCGCTCGCGCCGCTGGCGTCACCACTAACACGACCGGGGCCGACCGGGCGGGTGTGACAGACAGCTACACCGCGGCGCTCGTCGACGCGTTCACAGACGAGCCGCTGACCGGCAACGCGGCGGGGGTGGTTCCGGACGCCGACGGGTTGAACGACGACCAGATGCAGGCGATCGCGCGCGAACTCGCGGTCAGCGAGACGGCGTTTCTCACCGACCACCCGAGCGCGGACCGGCAGGTGCGGTACTTCACGCCGACGACGGAGGTGGATCTGTGTGGCCACGCGACGGTGGCGGCCCACGCGTACCTCCGTGACCGCGGGCGGATCGACCCCGGAACGCACACGCTGGCGACGAACGTCGGGGGCCTGTCGATCCAGGTCGGCGCGGAGACGGTGTGGATGACACAGAACCCGCCGACGGTGTACGAACGGCCCGTCGACTACGAGACGCTCGCGGCGGCGCTGGGGGCCGAGCCGTCCGCGTTCGCCGGTGTGGGCGACACACTGCCGGTGGCGTACGCCTCGACGGGGCTGCCGTTTCTGGTCGTCCCGGTGAGCTTCCTCGACGATCTCGGCGGGCTGGCGCCGGACGACGACGCCGTCCAGGAACTGGCCGACACACACGACGCGGCCGGCGTCTACGCGTTCACCTTCGACACGCTCACCGCGCAGGCGACGCTCCACGGCCGGTGTTTCGTTCCCGGAGCGGGCGTCCCCGAAGACCCCGTCACGGGGACCGCGTCGGGCGCCTGCGGGGCGTATCTCGACCACTTCGGCGCGTTCCGCGGGACCGACCCGGCCGCCGGAAGTGGGGCGGAAGCCGGCGACCGAGCGGAGTCGACCGCCACGGAGGTGGCCGCCGAGACCGGGACACCCGCGGAGATGACCTTCGAACAGGGCCACTACCTCGACCGACCGGGACGGGTGCGGGTGCGTGTCGACACCGGCGACGACGGCGCCCCGGCCGTCGGCGGTCGCGCGACGACCACGTTCGACGGGGAGATACGGGTGCCGGACGGCGACGACGACGAGATTCTCGAAGCGGGCTGATAGGTCCCCCCGTCGGGTCGGGAGAACACGCGTTTGGAGGTGTAATTCACAATGTAGATCTAAATATTCCCGGTAGAAGATGATATGTGGGTCGAGCACGAATCGGTAACTGCGTGCAACGACGCAGCTTCCTGGCATCGCTGGGTGTCAGTACGGCGGCGGTCGGGGGCATCGGGGCGACGGCAACAGAGACACGCGCACAGAGTATCGTTTCGGAGCTGGTGTTTGAGTCGAGCGCCTCGTTGCTCGACGCGAACGGCGGGGAGTTGACCGACGACTCGTTGGTGACGGTGTACGCCGAGCCGACGGCGTCCAACGAGGACGGGGACAGTGCGGGCGATGCGGTGGTGTACAGCAACGGGACGCCGATCCCACTGGCGGCGGTCGACGGGCAGGTCGCCGGGTTCGGCTCCCAGTTGGTCACCAACGGGACGAACTTCCGGGCAGGTAACGAGGAGTTCCTGTTGAACGTCTGGGACGACCTGATCGGCGGCGGGACCGTGCTCTACGACGAAAGCCACGGCTCGTACAACAGCCTGAGCGACTTCAGCAACATGGCGAACTACGCGTCGACACAGGGGTCGTACACGGTGACGGCGACACAGGATCTGACGGCGGATCTGTCGGGGGCCGACGCGGTGATGATCACCAGCCCGTCGTCGTCGTTCACGAGCACGGAGCTGTCGGCGCTCTCCTCGTTCGTCTCGAACGGCGGAGTCGTTTTACTCCACGACACCGCAGACTACCAGGATGTCGACGAGACGGCGAACCTCAACGGGGTGGCGGCGGAGCTCGGCGTCGGCTTCCGGTTCAACGACGACCAGGTGATCGACTACGACAACAACGGGGGTGAGTTCTTCGCGCCGACGACGACGGAGTTCAACTGGTCGTTCCCGTACTTCGGCGATCGGCCGGGGATGGGGATCGACCCGACCACGAGCCACACGGTCGACATCGTGGAGGTGATCGACGGGGACACCCCCGTCGTCCGGTTCGACAGCGGCCGAGAGATCTCCGTCCGGCTCGTCGGGATCGACACCCCCGAGAAGGCGAGCAACGCCCAGTTCGAGACGGTCGCAGAGTGGGAGGGGATCGAGTCCCGGTCGTATCTGGAGACGTGGGCGGACAACGCCACCCAGTTCGGCCGCGACGAGTTGGGCGGCAAACGGGTCAATCTGGAGTTCGACCAGGCTGAAGACGGGATCTTCGACGCGTTCGGCCGGCTGTTGGGGTACATCCGGTACGACGCGACCGGGGACGGAACCCGGGACGCGCGGTACAACCTCCGGACGGTCGAACAAGGGTACGCCCGGGTGTACGACTCCAACTTCGACTTCCACTCGGAGTTCATCGACGCCGAGCGGACAGCACAGGCCAACGGCGTCGGCCTGTGGGGCCAGAGCGACCCCGAAAACACCGTCGCGGACCGTAACCGGGACGCCGACGATATGTTCCTCCCAACGCCGGAGGCGATCCGGACGGACACCGGCCAACTCGACCGGTCGCGCGCCCCGGTCGTCGCGGAGTCGTCCGCGACACAGTCGGGCGGGTTCGTGAGCTACAGCTCCGACGTGCCAGTGATCGGTGTCGACGAGTCGAACAGTGTCGGTGCGGTCGGCACCCCGTTGATCGACTACGACTACGAGGCCAAGGAGGGGTACGCCGTCGACACCGCCACCTACGAGAACTTCGTCGTCCTCACCAACCTGATCGACTACCTCTCGGACAACACCGGCCGGGTGGTGATGGACTGTGCCCACGGCCAGTTCGCCGCCGGCGGGAGTCTCGACCCCGAGGACACCGCCTACTACCAACGGTTCCTCGAAGGCGTCGGCGTCGACTTCGAGTCGATCGCCGACCTGACGACCAGTCGGCTGGGTGACGCCCGCGCCCTGCTCGTCGGGGCGCCGCCGGAGTCGTTCTCCTCGTCCGAGCTGAGTGCGATCCAGACGTTCCGCGACAACGGCGGCGCGGTGATCCTCATCGGCTCCAGCGAGGCCGGCAACAACGGCCGCGACAACCTGGAACTGTTGTCGTACGTGCTCGGCTCCGATCTCCGGTTCAACGGCGGGAGCGTCACCGACGGCACGAACAACCTGAACAACGACCAGACCGTGCCGACGACGACCGTCTTCGACACGAGCTACCCGTTGTTCTCCGCCATCGGCGGCGGGGGCAGCGGTGGTGGCGGCGACACCGGCGGCTCCATCGTCGTCAAGTCGGTCCACGCGGACGCGGCCGGCAACGAGTACGACAACCTGAACGACGAGTACGTCGTCTTCGAGAACCCCGAGTCGAGTGGGATCGACCTGACCGGCTACGCCGTGGAGGACGCCGCCGGCAACCGCTACGAGTTCCCCAGCGGGTTCACGCTCGACGCCGCGTCGACGGTGACACTCCGGTCCGGCACCGGGACAGACACTGACACCGACCTCTACTGGGGCGGTGGGTCGCCGGTCTGGAACAACTCCGGTGACACCGTCATCGTCTTCGACGACACCGGCAGTCAGGTGTTGTCGTACAGCTACTGAGCCGGCAGCCCGTCTCAGCTCTCTCTTCTCTGCCGTCTTCTCCTCTTCTCGTTGCTGCGCAGTCGTCTTCTCGTCGCCGCGCCGCCCCACTCTTACTTGACCGTCTCCTCCGCCGGCGACGTGTCGGTGCTGGCGGT
>UEZI01000007.1_pt1 | contig 15399 bp, 13 predicted proteins | sample 1903671 | NCBI WGS metagenome assembly UEZI01 (sample SAMEA4776352, study PRJEB27445) | saltern metagenome | biome: Hypersaline environment; feature: solar saltern; material: Pellet | place: Spain | collected 2014-08 | depth 0 m
ACGTGCCGGCACGAACTCCCGGTGGAGTCCCGTGGTGTAGTGGCCAATCATGTGGGCCTTTGGAGCCTACGACGGCGGTTCGAATCCGCCCGGGACTATGTTTACGCCGAACAAGCCCGTGAGGCGTAAGTATCACAAGCGGTTCGAGCCCAGAAGGCGAGAGGATTCGAGCCTTCGCGGTTCGAATCCGCCCGGGACTACTCTCCACCCTGCTGTATTGTAGTTTTAGTGATCACGCCGAGTCGCTCCTCGACGAGCACGAGGGCGGTCTTGAGGTCTCTCTGGCGACGTTCATCGAACTGTTCCTCGTCGAAGAACGGGGTTCCTTCGACCGCGAGTGCTGTGACGGCCGTTCTCGAACTGGCGACGTACGAGGGCGGCCCGGATGTGGTGTATCAGGCTTCGGAGAACGTCGACGAAGGGGTGAAGACGTTCGATGCGTTCCACGCGGCGCTCTCCGGTGGCAGTATCATCTCCAGTGGCGGTGCATACGATGATGTCGATGGTGTCGAACGTGTTCGACTCGAACCCGACGAGGACGAGGATTCCGTACCGTAACTTCGGCGGCGTGCAGTTGGCGGTCACGACGGATCGGGCCGAGTCGTTGTAGTGAACGGAACGAGATAGCCGCGATCGGACTTGTGCGTCCGATATGAGTCCGTCCTCCGAGGAGCCATACTGGGTACGCGGGTGAAGTCGATTCGAACTCCGTGGCTTTCGGCGCGTCCAGCCACGACCGATGCCGGCTCACCGCGAGATCCCGTCGTCCCCGCCTTCGGCTGCGAGCGTCCGGACCTCCTCTGGTGTGACGACCGCGAGGTCGCCGTCGATTGTGCGTTTGAGCGACGCCGTGGCCGCCCCGTGAGCGAGCGCGTCCGCGACATCGCCACCGTTGATCCGACGCGCGAGGTACCCGCCGACGAACGCGTCGCCGCTCCCCACCGGGTCGAACGTCTCAGCTGTGTAGGCGTCCTGTTCGTACGCGTCACCGTGCTGGACCGCGACTGACCCGTGTTCACCCCGAGTGAGCACAACTGTCTCGAACTCGAACTCGTGAAAGAGACCAGTGGCCAGCTCGATTGCGTCGCCCTCCCGGCCCAGGCACGTTGCCACGTCGCGCTCGGCCGCGACGAGGATGTCGATGTGAGGAAACAGCGACTCGTAGGTCTCCCCCGCGGCGTCGGGTGTCCAGAGCTTCGACCGGTAGTTCAGGTCGAACACGGTCGCCGTCCCCGACCGGCGGGCAGTGGTGAGCAACGTCTTTGTCGTCTCTTCGAGCGTCAGCGACAGCGCGGGGGTGATCCCGCTGGTGTAAAACATCTCCGCGCTCTCCAGCGCGGCGGTCGGCAACTCCGAGGGCGTCGCGGTCGTGACTGACGCGTCGCGCCGGTCGTAGATCACTCCGGTCCCGCGGGGGGACTCGCCGTGTTCGAGATAGTACGCGCCGAGCCGTGCCGAGTTGGTGTCGTCCCACGCGATTGCGGGTTCGACGCCATGGCCTCGGAGCGCCCCGGTGACGCGCCGGCCGAGTGGCGACGCCGGAAGTTTCGACAGCCAGGTCGCCTCGCACCCGAGCCGCGCAGCCGCGATCGCGACATTGCTTTCGGCGCCGCCGATCGCGGTGTCGAGGCTCCGGGTCCGTTCGAGCCGCTCGCCCCGCGGCGGCGAGAGCCTGAGCATCGTCTCGCCGAACGTCACGAGATCCGTCATAACCGCGGATTCATTCAGGGTATACATAAGCGCACGTATTGGCAGTGCTGCGCGTGTCGGCAGTCGGCAGACCTCACTGCCGCGCCGATTCGACGGCGTCCCGGAACGACGCTGCGCGGTCCGTCAGCGCGCCGTAATCCCCGGCGGCGACTGCCTCGCTGTCGACGAGCGAACTCCCAACGCCAACCCCATCGGCTCCAGCTTCAATAAACGCCGTTACGTTGTCGAGGGAGACACCCCCAGTGGGAAAAAGCGGCAGCTGCGGGAGCGGCCCCATCAGGCTCCGGACGTGACTCGGCCCGAGCGTCGAAGCGGGAAACACCTTCAGCGCGTCCGCCCCCGCCTCGTAAGCGGCGACTGCCTCGGTCGGCGTCATGACGCCCGGCACGACGACCGCCCCGTGCCGGTTGCACGTCTCAACTACTCCCGAATCGAAACTGGGCGTCACGACGAACTCCGCACCCGCACGCAGCGCTGCCCCCGCGGTCTCGGCGTCCAGAACCGTTCCCGCGCCCACGAGTAGCTCGGATCGGTCGAACGCTCCCCGGAGCCGCCCGACGGTGTCGAGCGCTCCCTCCGTATCGGCAGTCACTTCGATAACGTCGATCCCTCCAGTGACCAGTGCGTCGGCGACATCGACGGTCCGCTCGGCAGGAACGCCTCTGAGTATCCCGACGATTCCGGTCTCCAGCAAGCGGTCGAAGCGGCTGTGAGTCTGCGCGTTCACGTCGGTTCTCTCCGGAGTGACCGGCTTAAATCGCCCGACAAACCGTTCGGCTCGTCAGACAAGCGTTCACTAATAGTAAACATGTCTGCGCTGCTGAGCGGTGTTTTTGTATAGCGAACGTACTGAGCGTGATCCGGCATAGGCACGCTGGTGACGGGCTACAGGATCCCATCAGGGGCGGGACTGACACCGACGCGTGGGGTCGTGTCAGTCGACGAGTTCGAGTTCGACCCGCTTGGCGGCGCTGAGAACCATCCCAGGCAGGTCCTCCTCGAGACGTTTCCCGGACAGCCGCTCCGCTGGACCCGAAACGGCGAGCGCTCCGGCGGGGGTTTTCCCGTTGTCATCGCGCCTGATTGGTGCGGCTACGGACCGCATATCACCGAACAGTTCGCCGCGGTCGAACGCTAGTCCGCGGTCCCTGACCGACCGGAGTTCGTCCTGGAGGTCCGACCGGGTGCCAACCGTGCGATCGGTCTCAAGGGTGAGCCCGACGGTGTCGACGTACTCGTCGACCGCCTCATATGAGCGGTACGCCAGGATCACCTTCCCTGCGGCAGTCGCGTGGAGTGGGGCCCGACTTCCCAGTCGGAGTCGACGATCGTTCCGGTCGGGATTAACGACGGCGGCGTGGACCGCCTCGTCGTGCTCCGGCACCACAAGCGCGGGCGACTCACCCGTCGACTGGGCCAACCCGTCGACCTCGGGGCAGGCGGCGTGGTGGAGTTCCATTCCGTCCCGCACCCCAATCCCGATGTCGAGGAACCGCAGTCCGAGTCGATACCGCCCTTCGTCGGAGACTACGATGCCCAGCCGCTCCAGCGTAGTGAGGTGGTTATGCACCGATGCCTTCGAGACGTCTAACTCCTCTGCGAGTTCCGTGACACCTGCTTCCCTCCCACCGTCTAGAGCGTGGACAATACGGGCGGTCGTGTGCACCGATCCGACGGGATACTCGGTCACGCTCCCGGCTTCGAGCCGGACAAAGTTAAGTACTGTTCAGTAACGAAGAACGGATTCGATAGGTGTTGATAAATAATGATGTATTCGTGAAACGCGGATGTTCGGGCATATCGCGGGTTGTAGACGCTTTATACGCCTATTACGACGAAATTCGGCGCTCCGGGCTGTTCACTATCGGAAAACGCTCGCAATATGAATATACGTTTCATGCCCATCAAAAACAGCGTTAGATGGCTTGTAACCCGGCTTATCTGTCGGGTCTACGAAGAATTTAAATATCCGGTTTCCCTCATACCGAACGAAGACCACTATGACAAATAATGACAGGAGTTCGGTCGGGCGGCGGAGGGTTCTCGAGGGAGTCGGCCTCGCGGGGCTCGCAGGGTTAGCAGGGTGTGCCGGGACCGGTGACCCCGGTTCATCATCGACGACGGCGGCAAGTGATTCGGACGCGGGCGGTAGCACGGACGCCGAAACCACAGCGTCCGCTGAAGCAGCTATGGCGTCGTCAATCGAGGTGTGGGGGTGGGACGTGGCCGCGAAGTCCCTCGACCTCGTCGACGAACCGTACGAGGAGGCAAACGGTGGCGACGTATCGATCACTCAGATCGGCCGCGCGGATCTAAAGGATAAGTTCAAATCAACGCTACTCTCCGGCAGCGGCGCGCCGGCGGCATCAATGGTGGAGAGCGTCGACGCCGCGTCGTGGGTCGATACCGGTGGCCTCCGCGACATCTCCGGGTGGCTTGACGACTCCGGAATCAAAGGCGAGTTCGTCGAAGGCAAGTGGGGTCCCCTCGAATCGGACGCGGGGACGTTTGCGCTTCCGTGGGATATCGGGCCCGTCGGGACGTTCTATCGCCGCGACGTACTCGACGAATACGACATCGACGTCGGCTCCGTCGAGACGTGGGATCAGTACATTGAAGAAGGGCAAAAACTCCCCGACGATCGGTACCTGCTCAATCTTCCGTCGAACGACTACGACGGACTCTGGCGGATGATGTACCGACAGATCGGCGGTCAGCCGTTTACCTCGAACGGCGAGGTCAACATTCACTCCGACAAGAGCCTCCAAGTCGCGCGCATCCTCAATCGGATCCGTGACTCGGGTGTTGCTAACGATGTCGCGTCGTGGTCGTCATCGTGGTTTACCGCCTTCGGCGAGGGGACCACTGCGAGCCTCACCGCAGGCGCGTGGATGGAAGGGACGCTGAAAGCCGAACTCGGCGACACCTCCGGCCAGTGGGGTGTGTTCAAGCCGCCGGCCGTTGAGTCCGGGGGGTCGCGTGCGACGAACTGGGGCGGGTCGAACATCACAATCCCCGCGCAGGTCTCCGAGGAGAGAGCGCGCCGGGCGTGGGATTACATGTCGTTCGCTCTGGGCCGGCCGGAGAGCCAGCTCACGATGTATCAGGAGTTCGGCATCTTTCCGGCGCTCCAGACCACCTACGACTCCGAGGCGTACGACGAGCCACACGAGTTCTTAGACGGCCAGCCCGCTGGCCGGTTGTTCGCAGACATCGCACCGGAGATCAACCCGTACCGCTACACCGTCGATACCCCCGAGGTGACCAAGGCGATCAATACCCACTTCCGGGACATGATGGCCGGCGACAAGACCCCCAAGGAGGCGGTTGACGCTGCGGCACAACAGGTGGCCGATCGGACCGATCGCGACCTCACGTAGCGATTTCCGATGGCCACCCGAGACTCCCTGCCGGGGCCCGATCCCTCAGTTCGCGACCGGCTCCGCTTCGCCCGCCAGTCCGTCGGCGAACTCGTCCCGACCCCCGGTGAGGGAATCGTGGGGTACGTGTTCCTGCTCCCCGCGTTCGTGCTGTTCGGGGTGTTCCTCGCGTTTCCGATCATCTACACCTTCTACCTCTCGTTTTTCAGGTTCAACGGCGTCGGAAACGACACGCTGCTGTGGATCGAGACCGGGTTTTTTGAGTATAAGTTGACCAGTATCGCTGACCTCGAATTCGTGGGGCTCGCGAACTACACCGCGATGTTTTCCGACTCGCTGTTCCACCAGGCGCTTTTCAACACTACGTTCATCCTAGTGGTTCAGGTGCCGCTCATGATCGCGTTGGCGTTGCTGTTCGCGGTGGCGCTCGATGCGTCTTTCGTCCGACTCCGCGGTGTCTTCCGCACGGTACTCGCGCTGCCAGTATCTGCCAACTTGGTGGCGTACTCGACGGTGTTCCTGCTCATGATGCAGGACGCCGGGCTAGTGAACTACGTCCTGACCGCGGTCGGACTCCCGGCGATTCCGTGGCTGACGAGTTCGTTTTGGTCGCGGATGACGATCGTTGGCGCAGTGACCTGGCGCTGGACCGGGTACAACATGATTATTCTGCTCGCGGGGCTCCAGAACATCCCTCAGCAGTTGTACGAGGCCGCGGAGATTGACGGCGCAACCCGAATTCAAAAGTTCAGATACGTCACCGTCCCCCAGCTCCGCCCGGTCTTACTTTTCGTGTTTGTCACCTCCACGATTGGCACGTTCAAGCTGTTCAGCGAACCGGTGATCATCAACGGCGGCGGCGCGCCGCTGGACTCGACGATCACCATCGTTCAGTACATCTACCAGGCGGCGTTTATCGACTTCCGGCTGGGGTACGCCAGCGCGCTCACCTACGTCCTGATCGCGGTCGTCAGTGTGCTCTCGGCCATCCAGCTCAATGTCGGGGGTGAGTCCGATGCGTGAGGAGACCCGACGGGAGGCCGTCTGGCAGTTCCTCACCTACGGGTTCATCCTGCTCGGCGCCGTTGTGACGCTGGTGCCGCTGTACTGGATCTTCGTTGCCTCGACGCTAAAGGAGTCGGAGTTCCTCTCCTCGACCGACCCACGCTTGCTCCCGGGCGACAGTTTCCTCGGCAACTTCGGGGCGTTGCACGCGAGGGAGAACGTGCAGTTCGTTGGCCGCGTCGGCGAGATGACACAGTACGTCGACCTCGGGCCGGTGTACATCGCCTACGACTTCTGGAACCTCTGGAACATGGGTGCAATCGAGAGCAGTATCTTCGTTGCCGGGATATACACCGTCCTGTCGTTGCTCCTGTGTTCGATGGCGGGCTTCGCGTTCGCGAAATACGAGTTCCGGTTCAAACAGCCCATCTTCTACGCCATCCTGGCCACGCTGATCCTTCCGATCCAGCTGCTCGTCATCCCGCTGTTCTTGCTCATGAGCCAGATTGGGCTGACGAACAGCTACTGGGCGATCATCCTTCCGTGGCTAGCGAACCCGCTGGGAATCTTTCTCATGCGGCAGAACATGCGGTCGATCCCCGATGCGCTGTTGGAGTCGGCCCGTATGGACGGCGCTACGGAGTTTCAACTGTACTACAAAATCGCGCTGCCAACGATGAAATCCTCGCTCGCGGCGCTGTCGATCATCCTGTTTCTGTTCCAGTGGAACCTGTTCTTGTTCCCGCTGGTTATCCTGGATCAGGGCAAGTACACGATCCCCGTTGCGATCAACCAGCTCGTCGGTGCACAGCGCGTCTACTACGACCAGATAATGGTCGCCGCCACGCTGTCGATAATCCCGATTTTCGTCCTGTTTTTGTTCCTGCAAAAACAGTTCGTCAGCGGAATCCTCGCAGGATCGGTCAAGGAGTAACGGCCACCTATGTCAAACATAACACTCGATACGATACGTAAGGAGTTCGGTAGCGGTCAAGACTCGATCGTCGCGGTCGAGGACATCGACTTGGAGATCAGAGACGGCGAGTTCCTAGTCCTCGTCGGCCCCTCTGGGTGCGGGAAGACCACTACGCTCCGGTGTATTGCCGGGCTCGAAGACGTCACCAGCGGCCGGATCACGTTCGGCGACAAGGACGTGACCGGCCTCCGCGCTCGGGAGCGCGATGTCGCGATGGTCTTCCAGAACTACGCCCTGTACCCGCACATGGATGTGCGCCGGAACCTCGGGTTCGGGCTGAAGCTCTCGACGAAGCTCCCCGCTGCGGAGATCGACCAGCAGGTCGAGGAGGTCGCGGAGATGCTGGGAATCGAGGAGCTCCTCGGTCAAAAGCCCAAGGAGCTCTCCGGCGGTCAACAACAGCGGGTCGCGTTAGGGCGGGCGATCATCCGTGACCCCGAGGCGTTTCTTATGGACGAACCCCTCTCGAACCTCGACGCGAAACTCCGCTCGCAGATGCGGACGGAGCTCCAGACGCTCCAGCACGACCTCGACGTGACGACTGTGTACGTCACCCACGACCAGACCGAGGCGATGGCGATGGGCGACCGGATCGCAGTCATGAACCACGGGACGCTCCAGCAGGTCGGGACTGCCGAAGAGGTTTACCGCGACCCGGTGAACGAGTTCGTCGCCGACTTCATCGGCTCGCCCAGCATCAACGTCTTCGACGCGACTGTCGACGGCGCGCGCCTCGACGGCCCGGGGGCGTTCACCTACCACCTCTCGGAGACCGCCCCGGTCGAGCGGCTGGACACGGTTCGGGTAGGGATCCGCCCCGAGGACATCACGCTCGTCGACGACGGGATCGAGTTGGGGGTGAACGTGCTCGAACCGATGGGCAACGAGAACTTCCTGTACGCCACGCTCGGTCATCAGGAGGTCACTGCTCGTATCTCCCCGACCAACCGGCCGCAACCCGGCAGGTCGGTGTCGTTCGCCGTCGATGAGGCGGCGCTGTACCTGTTCGACCCCGAGACGGGCGATTCGCTGAAAACCAAGCGCGACGGCGAGGTACCGTCGGGCCCCGACTCGATCCCGAATCGGGAGGGTGTCCAGTCCGACGTCGGCACGGGTGCGGGCACCGGGTCGAGCACCGACCCGATCGAGGAGACGATCGAATGACGCGGATCGTCGAGTACGACCTGTATCAGGTCCCGCCGCGATGGCTCTTCCTGCGGATCGAGACCAGCGACGGCCGCGTTGGGTGGGGTGAGCCCGTCGTGGAGGGCCGAGCGCGGACAGTCGAGACTGCCGTCGAGGAGCTGCTCGATACCTACCTCCTCGGCGAGGATCCGACACCGATCGAGGATCACTGGCAGACGATGTACCGCGGCGGGTTCTACCGCGGCGGGCCGGTCCTCATGTCCGCGATTGCCGGGATCGACCAGGCGTTGTGGGACCTCAAAGGTAAGCAGTTCGGCGCGCCGGTCTACGAACTCCTGGGCGGCCGGGCCAGAAACCGGATCCGAGTGTACCAGTGGGTCGGTGGGGATCGTCCGGAGGGGGTCGCTCAGGCAGCAAAGGAGAAGGTCGAGGAGGGGTTCACCGCGCTGAAGATGAACGCGACAGCGGAACTCCGCCGGATCGACACCCCCGGCGCGGTCGACACCGCTCGCGAACGGATCGCGACCGTCCGGGAGGCGGTCGGTCCGGAGGTCGACATCGGCGTCGACTTCCACGGCCGCGTATCGAAGCCGATGGCCAAGCGGCTCACGAAGGCGTTGGAGCCTCACGAGCCGATGTTCGTGGAGGAGCCGGTGCTACCGGATCACAACGACTGGCTGCCGGAGTTGGCTGCGAGCACGACTATTCCGATCGCGACCGGCGAGCGTATGTACTCCCGGTGGGATTTCAAACAGGTGTTCGAAAACAGGTCGGTGGACGTCATCCAGCCCGATCTCTCACACGCCGGTGGCATCACCGAGGTGAAGAAGATCGTCGGGATGGCCGAGGCGTACGACGTGGCCATGGCTCCTCACTGCCCGCTTGGCCCGATCGCGCTCGCGTCGTGTGTCCAAGTCGATGCGTGTTCGCACAACGTTCTCATCCAAGAGCAGAGCCTAGACATCCACTACAACAAGGGGAGTGACGTCCTCGATTACCTCTCCGATCCGTCGGTGTTCGACTACCACGACGGGTACATCAAGATCCCGACTGACCCCGGCTTGGGGATCGACATCGACGAGCGGCGCGTCCGGGAACTGACCGACGAGGTTGACTGGCACAACCCGGTCTGGCGCCACGAGGACGGCAGCGTCGCGGAGTGGTGACCGTGGTGGCACACAGATTCGACGACAGCGTTGCGGTCGTCACCGGGTCGACTCGTGGCATCGGCGCGGGCGTCGCGAAACGGCTCGCGAGCGAGGGCGCGCGAGTCGTCGCTACCGGACGTACCCGCGAGGCAGGTGAGCGCACCGTCGACGCGATTCGGGAGGCCGGTGGCGAGGCGACTTTCGTGCGTGCAGATATGCGCAACCGTGACGACATCACGGCGCTGTTCGAGGCGACAGTCGAATCCTACGGTGGAGTCGACGTCCTCGTAAACAACGCCGGGATCGAAACGGAGACCGGGGTTACGGAAGCGACGATCGACGAGTGGGAACTCGTTGTCGAGACCGACTTTCGAGGGTTCTGGCTGTGTGCAAAGGCCGCGGCCGACCGGATGGACGAGGGCGCGATTGTCAACACCTCCTCGAACCACGCGTTCCTCACGATGCCCGGGTTGTTCCCATACAACGCGGTCAAGACGGGTATCAACGGCATGACCCGGGCGATGGCGCTCGACCTCGGGCCGCACATTCGAGTGAACACCGTCAACCCGGGGTGGGTCGCGGTCGAGCGAACGGTATCGGAGATGGGAGACGACAGGCGTCGGGAGCTCGAATCGATCCACCCGGTCGGGCGGATGGGTACCCCGGAAGACGTCGCGGCGGCGATCGCGTTCCTCGCCAGCGACGAGGCGGGGTTCGTCACCGGGACGACCCTGCTCGTCGACGGCGGCCGAGCCGCAGTGATGCAGGACGACACCCTCCCGGACTACCGGCAACGGCGGGTCGACGGGCCGGGTACTCACTCGGAGGGCGGCGCGTGACCAGGATCGACGTCGGCCGGACGGTGGTCGCATACGACTCCGACACCCGGCGGCTTGAGATCCGGTCGCCCCCAGAAGGTAGTAACTCCGAGCCGCTGTGTACAGGACGCGTGGGTGTCCGCGCTGTTGACGGCGACGCGGCGTCGGATCCGGATCTGGCCGTCGACGCGTCCATCGAGCCGACGGCGTTCGGGGCCGTCGACATCGCTGTCGCGGTGGAGAACCGGTCGGCGGCACCGGTCCAGGTCGCGGGGATCGACGTGGTCGACGGCGGTACGCCGTTCGGGCCGGCAGACCGGGTCTTCGAGCACGGGTACCAGTCGTGGACGCCGACCGCGACACTGCGGCTCGACGAGTCGTTCCCTTCGGAGGAGCCCGCTAACCGGCCGCAGATGATCGACCTGGCTGCGCCCGCTGACGCGCGGACGAGCCACGCCGTGACGGCGTTGTCGGGCGACCCAGGCCGGTTGATGCTCGGATTCCTCGACCACGACAGCTATCTCTCTCGGTTCGACCTCCGGACTGGCACCGGGGGGACCGACATCACCGCGGTCTGTCCGCTCGACGGCGTCGCGCTTGCCCCGGGCGAGCGCCGCGAGGCTGCGACCCTTCGGGTCGACGCAGGTCGTCCCGTTACGGCGGCGCTGGACGACCTCGCGTCGGCGATCGGCGACCGGATGGACGCCCGGATCCCCGAGTCGGTCCCCACCGGATGGTGCTCGTGGTATCATTACTTTACCGGGGTGACCGCGGCCGATATCCGCACAACGATTGATGACCTCGACGCGTGGGGTACCGATCTCGACGTACTTCAGGTCGACGACGGCTACGAGACCGCCTTCGGCGACTGGCGGACGCTCGCTGACGGCTTCGAGTCGATGCGGGTGCTTTGCGATGATGTTGTCGACGCGGGGTACACGCCCGGGCTCTGGGTCGCGCCGTTCTACGTCCAGGCGGACTCGGGGCTCGCGGCGTCACACCCCGGGTGGCTGTTGACCGAGGATGGTGAGCCCGTCGACGCCGGGGCACGCCACGGGCCGATGTACGCGCTGGACACGACCCATCCTGGAGTAATCGAGTGGCTACGGAATACCTTCGAGACGATTGTCGACGAGTGGGGGGTTGCATACCTCAAACTCGACTTCCTCTACGCGGCCGCGCTCCCGGGGGACCGCCACGCCGATGTGACGCGCGCGGAGGCATACCGCCGTGGGTTGTCGACGATCCGCGACGCAGTCGGCGACGTCTTTGTCTTGGGGTGTGGCGCGCCGGGGTTCGCGAGCGTCGGGCTCGTGGACGCTATGCGGGTCGGTCCAGACACCGCTCCCTACTGGCGGCGCGAGGGCGACGCCGCGAGCCAGCCAGCCACCGAGAACGCGGTCCGGAACGTCCTCAATCGGCAGTTCTGCCACCGCCGACTGTGGATCACCGACCCGGACTGTCAGTTGGTGCGGACCACGACGGCGCTTTCCGACGTCGAGCGTGAATCGTTCGCGGTGCTGGTGGCGCTGTCCGGCGGGTCGAACCTCCTCAGCGACGCGGTCGCGGAGATCGATAAAGAGGGCCGCCGGCTGTTCGAGCGGACGCTCCCACCGATCGGTGGCGGGCGAGTTGAATCACGGGCGGAACGCGAGTTCCCGGATCGCATCGTTTGCGACCGCCCGGCCGACGGCGGCGCCGCGGTCGCCGCGTTCAACTGGACCGACGACCCGCGGACGGTTCGGGTCGATCCCGCGAACTATGTCGACCGAGCTGATCCGGACGGCTCAGGTCATGCCGACCCGTACACATGGGATGCGCTCGCGACCTCGCCTCGCGAACGGCTCTCACGGGACACAATCGAGCGGACGGTGGCGCCACACGGGTGTGTACTGGTCCACTGCACGCCCGCGCCGCCGGAGCCCCGGCCGACGCTCGTCGGGGCCACACACCTCGCGAACGTGGCGTCACAGCTCACCGCGGTCGGGTGGACCGACGGGACGCTGACGGCGACGCTGGACGCCGACGCGCCGATGGAGCTGGTGATAGCGACCCCCGACGGGTGGCGGCCAGCCAGCCGGGAGGAGTCTACACGGATCACCGACGAACCGATCGGGAGCGACGGCGTCGTGACTGTCGCCGCGACTCCCGGACCGAACGAGTTCCGATTCGAATGACAGACACACACGAGGATATGGACGGACGGCACAGTCCGCAACTAACGGACAACCGACAAGTAGCGACGGATGGGGGGTCCACAGCCACCGCTGTAACTCCGCGCGTCGGCGTCTGTTACTTCCCCGAACACTGGCCGCAGGAACGGTGGGAGACCGATGTCGAGCAAATGGTTGAGGCCGGCATCGACGTGGTCCGGATGGGAGAGTTCTCGTGGGGACGGATCGAACCCGAGCGCGGGGCGTTCGACTTCGAGTGGCTCGACACCGCCGTGTCGCTGTTCGACGACGCGGGGATCGACGTAGTGCTCTGTACCCCAACCGCGACCCCGCCGAAGTGGTTGATCGATGCCCACCCCGAGATCCTCCAAGCCGAACCCGACGGAACCATCCGTGAGTTCGGCAGCCGCCGTCACTACTGTTTCAACTCCACGGTCTACCGCGAGGAGACGGAACGGATCGTCCGGAAGATGGCCGAGCGGTACGCCGACGCCGAGGCGGTCGTCGGGTGGCAGGCCGACAACGAGTACGGCTGCCACGACACCATCCGATGTTACTGTTCGGACTGCGCCTCGGCGTTCCGCGAGTGGTGCCGCGAGCGGTACGGCACCGTCGACGCGCTGAACGGGGCGTGGGGGACGGCGTTCTGGAGCCAGCAGCACGCCGCCTTTGCGGAACTCGATCCGCCGGGACACACTGTGGCTGATCACCACCCCTCGCGACGCCTCGCATATGCCCGGTTTGCGAGCGAGAGTGTCGCCAGCTACAATCGATTACAGACGGAACTCCTCCGGGGAATAAACGACGAGTGGTTCGTGACACACAATTTCATGGGCCACTTCGAGACCCTGGACGCGTTCGAGGTGGGGGAGGATCTTGATTTTGCGACGTGGGACTCGTACCCCACCGGATTCGCGCAGTTCCGGGAGCCGTCGACGGTGACTCACAACCGGCTCCGGGCAGGCGACCCGGACCAGGTGAGCTTCAACCACGACCTCTACCGGGGCCCGGCCGGCTTCTGGGTGATGGAGCAACAACCAGGCGACGTGAACTGGCCGCCGCGGTGCCCACAACCCGGCGAGGGCGCGATGCGGCTGTGGGCCCACCAGGCAGTCGCCCACGGCGCGAACGTGGTGTCGTACTTCCGGTGGCGACGGTGCCGGCAGGGACAGGAGCAGTACCACGCTGGCCTCCGAAAACACGACGGTTCCGCCGACCGGGGGTACGACGACGCCGCCCGCGCTGCAGCGGAATTCGACTCGCTCGGCCATCTCAACCCAGTCGACCCCGATGTCGCGGTGTGTGTCTCCTACGACGACCTCTGGGCGGTCTCGGAACAGCCCCACGCCCCGGAGTTCGAGTACTGGCGGCTGGTCGACTCGTTCTACCGCGCACTCCGTGCTCGCGGCCGCCAAGCCGATATCGTCGAAGCCGACGCCGACCTCAGCCGGTATGCTGCGGTCGTTGCCCCGACACTCCACCTTGCCGACGAGTCCCTCGCGGCCCGGTTCGAGGCGTACGCCGCGGACGGTGGCCACCTGCTCGTGGGGCCACGGACAGGGTACAAGCTCCCTGACAACCGGCTCCAGCCGGATCTCGCCCCCGGCCCGTTCGTGGACCTCGTTGGCGGCACCGTCGACCAGCACGAATCCCTCCCCGAGTCGATGCCGACGCGGCTCACCTACCGCGGCGACGAATACCAGTTCCGGACGTGGGCCGAGTGGCTGACGCCCGAGGCGGCACGCCCCGTCGGCGAGTACACCGCAGGCGCCGCGGCCGGCCGTCCGGCAGTTCTGCACCACGATGTCGGCGCTGGTTCGGTCACGTACTGTGGCGTGTGGCCGGGGTCGAACCTTGCCGACGCCTTAGTGACCGACCTCCTGGATCGAACCGGCGTTCCCTACGCCGACCGCTTCCCGGAAACCGTCCGGGTGGCCGAACGGGACGATCGCACATGGGTGCTCAACTTCGGTAGCGACCCGATAAACGTCGATGTACCCGACAGCGCAGTGTGGCACATCGGCGGAGCGTCGATCCCGGCGTATGGGGTCGGCGTGGTCAGCACCGAGGTGTGCGACGTTTCCCTCCACTGATAGCCTCCCACGAGTGGAGTCGTGGGCTTTCTCCTCGAGCCACCGTAACTCCGCGCTGAAACGCGCGGGCTCATTAGGTTGGAATCCCGCGGCAAGGATGCAGTAGACTCGAGCACTCCGTGGTTCCGCGCACTCGTCGAGGAGGCTCATACTGTCGGCTATCGTCACGTGACGAATCTCGACACCCCGGGGTTCTGAAAATCCTCAGATGAGTATACCCAACAGTATCAAGCGGTGACAGACGCGAGTCTCGCGGCCGTACCCGTGAACACCGGGAACGAAAGGAAGTGGGACGGGTCTTCCGCGCGCGCTCCGTCGGGTCCGGACGGACCGGGAGGGACCCGCGAGGAGAACGGGTTGGTTCCACCCTCACAGCCTGCCGTCGGCAGCAAGGCTGTTGAAGGCCGTAGTCGGCAGGCTGGAACTCCCGGAGTACGGGGAGATCGAGGACGGCCGACGGCTCGCGGATCTCTCGATAGCGGCGCACCGGATCGTCCCGCACACGTGGACGCGAGCAAGCGGGCGTACAACAGGACGACGATCGAGGAGTGAGAGGCCGTCCAGACGGAGACCGACGGCCTCGTCGCGGCGACGATAGCCGGAGGACCGATGTCGCCACGGCCCGAGTGACCTGGCGGGCACCTGTCGGGGGTGCCCGAGACATCAGTTGGCCCTACTGATGTGTGTGACACGACCACACCACGGAAGGATTGTTACGGATCCTCCCCGGATCGACACGGTATGGGAGACACTCTCGAACGAACACACGCCGCGGGAGCGCACCGCCGATGACGCTCGGACTCGAGGCCGACCAGCCGGTTGTGGGGATGGTTCACCTCGACGCGCTCCCCGGCGCCCCCGACTTCGACGGCGACAGGGCGGCAGTCCGGGAGGCGATGCACCGGGACGCCCACCGGCTCGCGGCCGGCGGTGTCGACGCCGTGATGGT
>UEZI01000010.1_pt1 | contig 15096 bp, 13 predicted proteins | sample 1903671 | NCBI WGS metagenome assembly UEZI01 (sample SAMEA4776352, study PRJEB27445) | saltern metagenome | biome: Hypersaline environment; feature: solar saltern; material: Pellet | place: Spain | collected 2014-08 | depth 0 m
GGGGTACGAACGTGTGACGGAGCATATTCACGAGTATCAGGACGGTATCGAACTCACACTTGTCGAGATGAAAAAACAATTGAACCAATAGGTTCGCTACACAATCCTACCAGACAGTACGGACGACCTGCTCACATAAACGAGTCCGTCATGCTGTATCCAACCGCGACACTCAGCAGTCCCCGGAGAAACTATTCGATGACTAACAACTACGAGATATCAGAGATGCCCGGACGGAAGACTGTGCGTGCAGGATTTAGCTGAACCCCGGAACGCACGAACGGACGAGTGCACGGTCGAGCGAGGAAAATCAGCGACACAGCAGTCGTACCCTCAAAATCCACTGGTTCGGAACCGTGCAAACCTCGGGTGGACCCGAGCGGATTTGAGCCACGTCCACGTCGCTTGCGTCGCTCCACTCGTCCTCTGGGTTCAAACCGCATCGTTACACAGACGCCGCTAGCTTCTCGCTTCGCTCGTCACAGGCGGCGTCAGAAGTGGGCCCGGGCGGATTTGAACCACCGCATACCCGGTGTCCCAGGCACCGAGTAACCTCGATACCGTATGAGCCGGGGGCTCTTACCTGACTGAGCTACAGGCCCGCTGATGACGTCTGCACGGACGCAGATACCGTCACGGTCACCCATTCGATGGGGACCGATATAAATTCACGGAACGACCGGTGCCGGACCCCGCTACTTCAGTTCGGCGTAGTCGCATTTTCCACAGTGGAACCGGTCGCCGTGGTCGGCGAGGAACGTATCGCCACACCTCGGACACATGTCCCGGTCGCTGCTGCCGTCGTCGTTGTAGAGTTCGTAGCGTGCCATTATCTCTCGTCGGCGGCGATCTTGTTGCGGTTGAGCATGTAGTTCTGCTCGATATCCTGTGCGTGCTGGGGACTGTCGTAGACACGGGCGGTCCCGATTGTCTTTCGCATCCCGAACTTCGTGTCGAGATTGCGCACGACGACCTCCTTCGAGTCTTTGTTCAACTTCGCGGCCAGCGAGTCCCGCACCGAGAGTCGCTCCGGTGTCGCGTCCTCGTGGACGAGTTCGAACGTGACGTCGCGCCGGTGCAACATCGGGTTCTCATCCTCGTTGACGATTGCGATATCCATTGTGTATATTTCACGTCGAATCGGCTAAAAGGATTTCGAAGCGGCTGTTCTCGCGTCACCGGAGCGGCGTCCCGTTCTGCGGAGCGAGAGCGGACCGACAACGGACAGGCTCGAATCGCGTCGAGGAACAGAGCCGAACCACGGGCGGCGGCACGAGCAACGGAGACAGACTGTCAGTCGCTCCCGCGAGTCGGCTCCGACAGCTCAGTAGTGAATCGACTCGTCGCGTGCGCCCTTCGCGGCCTCGTGGACCGCCTCGGAGAGCGTCGGGTGGACGTGGACCGTCGAGGCGACATCCGCGAGGGTCGCGCCCATCTCGACGGCGAGTCCGAGCTCCGCGATGAGTTCGGACGCCTCCGGGCCGACCACCTGGCCGCCGAGGACGAACCTGGTCTCGCCGTCGGCGACAACGCGGACGAACCCCTCGCGCTCGTCGAGTGTCAACGCCCGGCCCGACGCGCGAAGCGGCATCTGCCCGACGACGGGATCGAACCCGGCCTCGGCGGCCTCGGCCTCGGTCATCCCGACAGTGCCGATTTCGGGGTCGGTGAACACCGCCGCCGGAACTGCCTGGTGGTCGAGCGCGGACGGTTCACCCGCGATGACCTCCGCCGCCACCTCGCCCTCGGCGAAGGCCTTGTGTGCGAGCATCGGCTCGCCGGCCACGTCACCGACCGCGAAGATACGGTCCACACTCGTCCGGGTCTGGTCGTCGGTCCGGAGAACCCCGCGGTCGTCCGTCTCGATATCGACCGCCGCCAGGTTCAGCGTGTCCGTCACCGGTTCGCGACCAACTGCGACCAGACACCGCTCGGCCTCGAACTGTATCCCCTCTCGGTCCCCGTCGCCGTCGGTCCGGAGGAGCAGGCCGTCACCGGTCCGCTCCCACTCGCGGGCGGTCTGTCCGAAGTAAAAGTCCACACCGAGTGATTCGACCCGGTCGTGGACGAGCTCGGTCACGTCCGCCTCGTAGCCGGGCAACACACCGTCGAGCTGTTCGATGACGGTCACGTCGCTACCGACCTTACTGAACACCGTGGCGAGTTCCATCCCGATGTACCCCGCGCCGACGATGACGAGACTCTCGGGCACCGACTCTAGCGCGAGCGCACCCCGCGAGGAGAGAATCCGCTCGCCGTCGAACTCGAACCCGGGGAGCTCTATCGGTCGGCTCCCCGTTGCGACAACAGCGTGCTCGAACTCCACCGTCTCGGACGTGGTTCAGACAGGTGCCGCCGTAGCTCTCCATCTCGACGAGTGTCACGTCGAGACCGAGCTGTCCGGCGCGTATTGCGGCGACGTAGCCGCCGGGACCGCCGCCGATGACCAGTACGTCCGTGCCAGTGGTGACATCTCCAACAACCATTACAGGAGCAGATGTATCGGGTCTTCGAGGTACGTTTTGAGGTCGTTACAGAAACCGGCCGAAACGGCACCGTCAACAACGCGGTGGTCGATCGAGACCGACAGCGGGAGCGTGTGGCCGGCGACCACCTCGCCGTCCTCGACGACGGGTCGCTGTCGCAGTTCGCCCATCCCGAGGATACCCGTCTCGGGGTAGTTGAGGATGGGTGTGGCGTACTCGCCGCCGATTGCCCCGAAGTTGGTAATCGTGAACGTGCTGCCCCGGAGTTCCCCCGGCGCGAGCTCCCGGTTGCGCGCCCGCTCGACAACGTCGTTTACCTCCGCCGCGAGTTCGAGCAACCCCTTCCGGTCGACATCCTCGACGACCGGTACCATCAGACCGGCGTCGGTCGCCACCGCCACGCCGATGTTGTACTGGCTGTGGTAGAGTATCTCGCCGGCGTCCTCGTCGAGCTGTGCGTTCATCGCGGGGTACTCCGGCAGCACCGCCGCGACCGCCTTCATTACGAACGGCATGTACGTTAGATGAACGCCCTCGTCCTCGGCGCGGGGTTTGAGCCGCCGGCGTGCCTCGACGAGCCCACCGGCCGGGGCCATGTCGTGGTGGCTGGCGTGTGGCGCCGTGTACGCCGACTCCGCCATCGCCTCGCCGATTGTCTGTCGAACCCCACGGTACGGCTCGCGTCTGACTGCCCCCTCGTCCGTCGCGTCGGCGTCACCGACTCCGGTCTCGGTCGCTGCGGTGGCCGGTTCACCCGTCGTGGCCGTCTCTGATGTGGTCTCGCTGACGGCGCCGGCGTCGGCCGCCTGTGCGGTCTGTTGTGCCTCGGCGTACGCGCGAACGTCTCCGGGTTGGACAAACGCCTCGCCGTCGCGGTTCCTGTCGGTCGGCACCTCGTCTATGTCGACGTCGAGTTCGCTCGCGACGCCGCGGGTCGCCGGCACAGCGAGTGTCCGGTCACGGTCTGCCGGTTCGACACCGCTCTCTGTTGTTTCGCCGGTGTCAGCGGGTTCGCGGCGACTCACCGCCGACTTCGGCGCCGATGTCTCCTCCGTCTCCTGACCGTTCACACTCGTCCCGTCCACGGACGGGCCAGACACACTGTCCTCGGCTGCCGTGCGGACGTCGGCACGGGTGATGCGACCACCCGGACCCGAACCCTCGACGGTCCCGATGTCGACGTCGAGCTCCCGGGCCAACTGGCGGACGTTCGGCGGCGCGAACACGCGACCCTCTGGTACGTTCGCACCGTCCTCGGTCGTCGCAGCCACTACACCGTCGGCGCCGGTCTCGGCTGCTGTACCGTTCGTCTCTGCCCCCGCTGCTGTACCGTCCGACTGCTCCGTGGCCGCTTCCCCGCCGGCGGTGTCGATCGTGACAACAACCTGACCGACGGGGACCATATCACCGGGGTCGGCGTGCAGTTCCTCGATCACACCGTCGACGGGGGCAGGCAGGTCGACAACGGCCTTGTCGGTCTCGACCTCCGCGAGCACCTCGTCCTCGGAGACCTGGTCACCCGGTTCGGCGTGCCAGACAACAATCTCGCCCTCTGCGACACCCTCGCCGACGTCGGGGAGTTCGTACTCGAACATTGTCAGAACTCGACTGCATCGCGGATACTGTCGGCGATGCGTGCCGGTTCGGGCATGTAGTAGTCCTCGAGTGCGTGCAGCGGGAACGGCACATCGAACCCGGTGACACGGGCTATCGGCGCCTCCTGGTAGAGCAGCGCCTCCTCTTGGATTGTGGCGGTTATCTCGCCCGCCAGTCCACCGCTCTCCGGCGCCTCGTGGACGACGACACCACGGCCGGTCTTCTCGAAGGAGTCGACGATCGTCTCCTCGTCGAGCGGCGAGACCGTCCGCAGGTCGATTACCTCGGCGTCGATACCCTCCTCGGCGAGGTTCTCGGCGGCCTCCATCGTCGGACGGGTCATCGCGCCGTACGTGTACACCGAGACGTCACTCCCCTCGCGCCGGACCGCCGCCTCGCCGAGCGGCACCTCGTAGCTTCCCTCGGGGACGTCCCCCCGAAACGCCCGGTAGATGAGCTTCGGCTCCAGGAAGATAACGGGGTCCGGGTCGCGGATGGCGGCGGTCAACAGCCCCTTTGTGTCGTACGGTGTCGACGGGATAGCGACCTTCAGACCGGGGTGGTGTGCAAAAAACGCCTCCGTCGACTCGGAGTGGTGTTCGGGCGCGCGGATGCCGCCGCCGTACGGGGCTCGCACCACCATCGGACAGGTGAACCGGCCCCTGCTGCGTGCGCGCAACCGGGCGGCATGACTCACGATCTGGTCGAGCCCCGGGTATGTGAACCCCAGAAACTGCATCTCCGGCACGGGTCGCAGTCCGTACGCGGCCATCCCGATGGCGGTACCGATGATGCCCGACTCCGCGAGCGGCGTGTCGATGACCCTATTGCTTCCGAACTCGTCGATGAGCCCCTGCGTGGCACGGAACACGCCACCGTTCTCACCGACGTCCTCGCCCATCACGACAACATCCTCGTCACGATTCATCTCCGTGTACAGGCCGTCCCTGACCGCCTGGACGAGCGTCAGGCTCTGTGTCTGCTCGGTTTCGTGTTGTTGTTGACTCATTCCAGTAGCACCTCGTCACCGTGGCGTGCCCGTAGCTCCTCCAGATACTCCTGTTGCTCGCGGAGTCTGTTTGGCATGTCCTCGTAGACATCGACGAACATCTCCGCAGGGTCCGGACGCGGACGGCTCTCGGCGGTCTCGATCGCCGTCGCCACCTCGTCCTCAATGTCGGTCTCGATCGCGTCAATGCGCCCGTCGTCGAGCAGTCCGCGGTCGCGGAGGAACGTCTCCATGCGCGGGATCGGGTCTCTCTGTCGCCAGCGCTCAACCTCCTCCTGGTCGCGGTACACTGAGGGGTCGTCTGCGGTCGTGTGTGCGCCAAAGCGGTACTGGACGGCCTCGATCAGTGTCGGTCGGGCCGCGCTCCCGATTGTCTCGTCCGGTTGGCCCGGGTTTTTTGCTTTCTCGACGGCCTCGTTCGTGACCGCGTACACCGCGAGCGGGTCCATCCCATCGACCTGGACACCCTCGAACCCGTAGGCGTGGGCTTTCTGTGCGAGTGTTGCGCTGGCGGTCTGACGCTCACGGGGCACCGAGATCGCCCACTGGTTGTTGCTGCAGAAAAACACCGCAGGCACGTCGAACGCGCCGGCGAAGTTCAGCCCCTCGTGGAAGTCACCCTCCGAGGTCGCACCGTCACCGAAGAAACTGACCGCGGCAGCATCGTCCCCGCGGAGTTTCGCGGCCCACGCCGCACCTGTCGTGTGGGGTATCTGTGTCGCAATCGGCACCGACAGCGTGAATACGTTCGCATCCTCTGGTGGGGCCTTCCCGTCCTCGCTGCCCATCCAGTACAGCAAGATCCCCTCCAGCGGCCAGCCGTGCTCGTAGGCCACCATGTGCTCGCGATAACTCGGGAACACCCAGTCCTCGTCCTCGAGAGCGTGGGCGCTTCCCACTTGGGCGGCCTCCTGCCCGGCTATCGGCGGGTACGTCCCCATCCGCCCCTGGCGCTGGAGACTCACCGCCCGCTCGTCGAAGTGTCGTCCGAGTTTGAGCTGTCTGTACATCCTCACTAATTTCTCGTCTGATAGGTCCGGGACGGTCGCGCTCTCGCGTACATGCCCCTCCTCGTCGAGTATCTGGACCTGCTCTGTTGGGTCCTGCCGCAGGACGCTCATGGGAAAAACCACCTGTATGAGAGCAACATAGTAGTTTCTTTTCTCGCCGGTGGCTTATTCGTTTCGAGATGGTGGGTAAGAAGATCCCCTCGGCGGAGATATCGTCAGGTGAAGCGGTCGAGTCCGGTCTGCGTGGTCGCCTCCTCGATGCGCTCGAACCCCGTCGCCACCTCGGACCGGTCGACCTCCCAGGTGTCGACAACGAACTCCCGGGCCGCTGCCACGTCCGGCGAGATATCCGTCTCCGGTGAGACAGCCACCACCGCGGGGTTTAAAAAGAGTCCCCGGATGCGGTCGACGTGTGGGATTGTTTCCTCCCGGTTCTCGAGCACGCTGTAGATACTCCCGTGTTCGGACAGGAGCGACACCGCCGTCTTCGGGCCAACACCTCTGATGCCCTCGTTGAAGTCGGTGCCACAGAGCATGGCGACATCGACGAACTGCTCGCGTGTCAGGCCGTGCTCGGCGAGTGTCGCCGACAGGTCCATCAGTTCGGGGTCGCCCGAACTCGTTAGCTGTCGGAGCGTCATCGGCGAGCCAAACAGGAGGGCGTCGTAGTCCTCGGTGCCGGCGTAGTCGACGGTCCCGTTGCGGGCCATGTGTGCACACTGTGCCTCCCCCTCCGCCGGGGCGTCGATAACCGGCACATCCAGCAGGTCAAGCAGTTCCCGCGTCGTCTCGACGATGGTGTCGGTGAGCCGCTGGGTCCGGGACTCCAGGCGTGCGACCGCGGCGGGGTCCTCCCGTTCACGGGCGTCCTCGAGATCCTGTTCGTAGCGCTCACGCTGCTCGCGGCGGCGCTCGACCTCCTCACCTTTCAGGTCCGCAACCGCGCCGTCGAACACAAACACCGGTGTCAGGTCGTGTTCGAAGAACTTCGGGACTCCCGTGACGGTACCGATCAGGTTCGCAACCTCCTCGCCGCTGTCGGTCGTGTACGCCTCGTTTGCGGTCCACTTCACCGTGGTCGTGAGATACCGGTAGAGCCAGTTGTGTGCGTCCACCGCGATTACCGACCCCTCAAGCGTGTCGAACGACACCTCCTCGATAGCCGCCAGGTCCCGCAGGTCCGCGTTGCCCATACCTGCAGTGACGGCTATGAGGGCTTTTGTGTGTCGGTCCTGGCCAGAACAGCGAATCTGCACGGCGGGTCCCGTCAAGGCGCTCACGTTCGTTCGGACCGAGAACTGCGCCGGCCGGGAATTGAACCCGATGCCAGACATCCCTGGGTCGGTCTGCCGTGATTCGATTCCCGCATCTCACAGACACGGTCCTCACGTTCGTTCGGACCGAGAACTGCGCCGGCCGGGAATTGAACCCGGGCTATGAGCTTGGGAAGCTCATGTCCTACCACTAGACCACCGGCGCGCAACAGCAGATAGCCAACCCATATTTAAAACCGTTTTGTCCGGACCGGGCGCCGTTCAGCTGCTCTCCTCGCGGCTGGTGAGTGTGAGTTCGACAGTCCGCTCCTCGCCGTCGCGGACGATCTCGACGTTGATACTGTCGCCCGGTCTGGTGTACAGTGAGAGAAACGCCGAAAGGCGTTCGGTGGTTGGAATGGGCCACCTGACGTCGTCGTTCGCGAGAGCGGTGATGACGTCACCACCGACCGGGACCGGCCGTCCCCTGACGGTCTGTTCGGCACCGTCGGGGCTGCCCTGCAGGACACCGTCGGCCGGCAGACCGGTCTGTGTGCCGACGACGTACACCCCCCAGGTGGTGTCCAGCCCGTTCGCCTCGATTATCCCCGGCGTTACGTCGGTGATGAGCACACCCATCCGAGAGTGTCTGTACTCGCCGGTCTCGATGAGTTCGGGAACCACCCTGCGGGCCATCCGCGCCGAGATGGCGAACCCGACGTTGTCACCCTGTCCGGCGCTGACGACGCCGGCCACCTCGGCGTCGCGTGTCACGAGGGGGCCACCACTGTTGCCCGGGTTGAGCGCCGCGTCGGTCTGGACACCGTCGGCGATGGAGAAGTCCCGACCGACCGTGTCGATGTTCCGGTTGCGCCCGCTGACGACACCGGTGGTGAACGACCCGGTGAGGTTGAACGGGTTGCCGATTGCGACCACCTCCGTGCCGACCGGCACCGGGTTCTCTACGAGCGGCAGCCCCGTTGCCTCGTCCGGCATCCCGTCGAGCACCTCGAGAACAGCCAGGTCACTGTGGAAGTCTGTTCCGACGATATCCGCGTCACGCCAGCCCCTGTTGTCGAACCAGACAAACGGTTCCTCCGTGTCACGCACGACGTGTTCGTTCGTCACGAGATAGCTCTTGTCGGCGTTGTAGACCCAGGCTGTGCCACCACCGGCACCCTCGGCGGACTCGATGCGGACCGCCGCAACTGAGTCGGCGATATCCTCGTACAACTGTGTCAGCCCTGCGTCGGTCGCCGCCGGCTGGTCGGGGTTCGCCCCCGGCTGATTGAACTCCTCGGGAAAGCTGTCCGGGTTCGGCTGGTTGTCGTCTGGAGTCTGTGAGGGGTCGTCTTGTTCCTCTGACTCTCCGAGTGCACACCCCGCGACCGCCGCCGATAGCCCCGTCGCAAGCCCCGCAAGCGCCCTACGCCGGGAGATCTGCGGTTCGTCGTCCATGCCCGTAGTAGGAACGTAACACAGGTGAATCTTGTCCTCGCGTGTGCGGTTCGTGCCCGCTCTCACAGGATTCGAACGCGTTCGGTACTGTTTTCTGCGCGCTGGCCTACTACCAGATATGGCTACGACAATACCCCAATCGGTCGGCCAGCGGCTCAACGCCGACCGCGAGGAGGGCCGACGGAAGATAGACTGGGCCCGCCAGCATATGCCGATAGTCGAGGCGCTGCGCGAGCGCTTCGAGGCCGACCAGCCACTCGATGGCGAACGCATCGGGATGGCGATGCACGTCGAGGCAAAGACCGCCGCGCTGGTCGAACTGCTCGCCGCGGGCGGCGCGGAGGTTGCCATCACCGGCTGTAATCCGCTCTCGACACACAACGACGTGAGTCTCGCGCTCGATGCTGTCGACGGTGTCACCTCCTACGCCGTCCGGGGGGTCGACGACGAGGAGTACTACGACGCGATGCATGCCTGTATCGCTCACGAGCCGACGATCACCGTCGACGACGGGATGGACATGGTCAAACTCGTCCACGAGGAGTATCCAGGCCTCATCGACTCCATCGTCGGCGGCGCCGAGGAGACGACAACCGGAGTTCACCGTCTGCGGGCGATGGACGCCGACGGCGAACTGCGCTACCCCGTCTTCGCCGTGAACGACACGCCGATGAAACAGCTGTTCGACAACGTCCACGGCACGGGCGAGTCGTCGCTGGCGACGATCGCGATGACAACGAACCTCTCGTTGGCCGGCAAGAGCGTCGTCGTCGGTGGGTTCGGCAAGTGCGGTAAGGGTGTCGCAAAAAAGGCCGCGGGCCAGAACGCGAACGTCATCGTCTGCGAGGTCGACCCCCGAAAGGCTCTCGAAGCCCACATGGAGGGCTACGAGGTGCTCCCGATGATCGAGGCCGCCGAGAAGGGCGATGTCTTCATAACGACGACCGGCAACCGCGACGTGATTACCCGCGAGCACTTCGAGGTCATGGACGACGGCGTCCTGCTGGCCAACGCCGGCCACTTCGACGTCGAGGTGAACCTGGACGACCTCGATGACCTCGCCGTGAACCGCTTCGAGGCTCGCGACGGCGTCGAGGGATTCGAACTGCCCGACGGGCGCGTTCTGAACGTGCTCGCAGAGGGACGGCTCGTCAACCTCGCGGCCCCCATCTCGCTCGGCCACCCGGTCGAGGTAATGGACCAGAGCTTCGGTGTGCAGGCGGTTTGTGTCCGCGAACTCGCCGCGAACGGCGATGCGTACGAGGCCGGCGTCCACGACGTCCCCGACGAGCTTGACCGCGAGGTCGCGGAGGTCAAACTCGACGCCGAGGGCATCGCTATCGACGACCTGACCGACGAACAGCAGGAGTACCTCGACAGCTGGCAGCACGGAACCTGAGACGCGCCCCGACTGTTTTGTTCCGGGAGCACCGACAACCGGTATGAACATCACGGTGCTCGGCTCCGGCGGGAACTTCCCGACACCGATGCCGACCTGTGGCTGCCGTGTCTGTGTGGAGGCCCGCGAGCGGGGCCCACCATACGCCCGGTGCGGCAATTCGCTGTTCGTCCACGACGCGAACCTCCTCGTGGACACGCCGGAACTGGTCTGGCACTCGCTGAGCCGCGAGGGGATCGACGCCGTCGACTACATCTTTCTCTCACACTTCCACGCCGACCACACGCTCGGACTGCGAACAGTCCAGTCACTCGGGGCCGAGGAGCCACCGCTCACTGATTTCGTCGGCGAGGTGCCGACGCTCCTGATGAGTCCGGTCACCCACGAGCGGGCCATCGAGGCGAACACTGTTCTCGGGCATCTGACCGAGACCTGGGCGGATATCGAACTGCTGGCTGACGGTGACAGCCGGACCATCGGCGGGGTCGAACTCACACACCGGAGTGCTCCGATACAGGCGGGCGGTGAACGCGCCATCTCGGCGCTGTTGCTGGAGGACGGGAGCCGGAGGATCTACATCTCGCCCGACGAGAACAGACACCTCGACCTGGGGAGTCTGCCGGAGCTGGACCTCTGGGTGAAAGAGGCCGGCTACTTTGTCGAGTCACCCAACGGCGACCGGCTCGTCACGGAGGCCGCCGAGCGCAACGCGCTGGCGGGGGAGATGTGCTTCGAGGAGTCGCTGGCACAGGTCCGGCAGGTCCAGCCGGCACGGGCGATGTTCACCGAACTCGAGGAGCTGTACCGACGCAGCTACGACGACTACCGGGCGCTCGCGCGGCGTCTGACAGAGCGTGAGGCGTTCGACGTGGCCTTCGCACACGACGGTATGACGCTGTCGGTCTGAGCGGGTCGGAACGCTCAAGCCCACGGCGGCGCTGTTGTTGTTGCATGGAGTTCGGGTTCGAGCTCGCGGTCTGTCAGTGGGCCGAGCGCCACTGGCCGCCCGAGGGTGAGCGCAACGGGGCGGTGTTCGTGGCCCGACAGCTCGGGACGAAACACCGGCGTCTGGACACGGTCGTCCTGGAGTGTGACCCCGAGGGGCTCGCCCGGCGCGCACGCTTCGGCGACCGGCACCTCGACAGCGACCTGCTCGGGGTCGTTCGCCACGCCCCCGCCGAGTGGGCGTGGTACCGGGATGCCCTGCCGGAGCCGGACTACCCCTGGCGGTACGTCCGTGAGGCGGTCACCCGGGCCGCCGACCGCGGTCTCGTCGAGCGGCGCACCCGCGGCGGCCGGGTCCAGCTGCGCCGCAGATGGCCCTACCCCGACTGGGTCGAGCGTGTCGTCGCGGTGGAGAACAAACCCGACCTGAGTGCGAGCGCGGCCCGGGACCTGGCCCGACAGCTCCGGCAGGACGTGGCGCTCGGGCTGGCCGACGAGGTGTGGGTCGCCACCCGGGCCGACCAGGCGACCGCCGCTTTGCTCTCGGACGGACCGGTCGAGGCGGGTATCCTCGCCGTCGACCCCGACCGACGGGGTACAGACGCAGTCGACGTCGTCTGGCGACCCCGACAGCTTCCGGCCGACGAGCCCGGGACACGCATCCTCGAACGGCCGTCGACCGGGGGTCACGGCACCTCGGCCTGGCGCTTCGAGTACGCGAGTCCGGCGTGGAAGGAGAACAAGCGCCGCCAGATCGCAGAGCGTGCCTACGAGCGGGGCTGGCGTGCCTACGTCGACTCGATGCGGCCGGACTGTCGTTACTTCGAGCTACAGCCCGAACCGGTGGTCTCCAGACCGTTCTGCACGGCAAAGAATCGGGGGCAGTCACCGCGGGAGTGTGCCGGGTCCTGCCCGCAGTTCGAGCCCGAACCACCCACCTGGCGTCAGGGTGACTGGCCGATCGACGGCGGCCCCGGCGGCGCGCTCACGCGACTGCTCGACCACCAGCGTGCGCGGCATCGCCCGGAGCCACCGGAGGAGAGCTGACCCCTCCTGCCTGGGGTTCGGAGCCGTCTCCAGCGATGGGGTGTGACCACCGCCATCTGCTCGATGCAACCCCTGGCGTTCTCACCCCGCCGACCCCGCCCGGTTCGTTGTCGTCGTCGCTGACACAGCCCGCGAGTCTGATGACGGCTGGTTCGTCCACAAGCTGTCGGCTTCGTCCACGGGGTCAACTGGTTCGGGAATCGAAGATCCTCGTCATCACGAAACTCTCTGCGCTCCGCCCGACCGGTAACATTCGCCTCGGCAACCCCTAAAGGTATCCGTCACCCCGGGGTGGCGAAATTCTTCAGGGGCCTACGTCCGACAGTATCAACGGTCGGCGTCGAGGTGGTCTGCGATCTCGGAGAGACGCCGTGACTGGCGTTCGAGCAGTTCGTTCTGTTGGTCGACGGCGCGGGTCAACGCTCTCACCTGTTGTTCGAGCGCCTCGATATCACCTGTGCCGGTCTCACCGGCCGGTTCGTCACTGTCCGATTCCTCTGCCCTGTCCACCGGCTCTCTGCCCGGCCCACCGGCTTGTCGGCCGTCGGCCGGTCTGTTCCTGTCGTTGGATTTGGATGGCGTGTCGTCGGACTCCGGGTCGAGCCAGTCGTCACGCCCGACAGCACTGACCGTGTCGGTCTCCTCGTCTGTCTCGCCCGTCTCGATGAGCGGTGGGATATCCTCCTCGAGGGCGATAGAGGAGTCCGGTGCCGGGTCAGTCGCCGTCGGACCGAACGACTCGAGTCGGTCGAGCGAGTCGACACCGTGGAACGTGCAAAGCGCCCGGGTCAGCGTTCGGCGTAGCAGCGGTGCCTCCTCGCTCGGTGCCTTTATGCGCTCGGCGTGCCCCTGGACCCAGAGCACGACCTGTGTCGCGACCACGCCCTCCTCGAACTCGAGACCGGTCACCGTGTCGAACGGGAACGACTCGTGCTCGTCGTCCCAGACCGCCGCCCCGACGTGTTTCACCAGTCGTCCGTCCGTGACCACGATGGTGAGGTCGCTGAACAGGTAGACCCCCTGGACGCGCTCGTTGCTGTCGAGTACGTCTCCCGTCTCGAGTATCCCGTGGAGCAACCGTTCGAGAACGGCCTCGGCGTGGCCCTCGGGGACTGTGAGCTCTTTCGTCCCGCCGACGTACTCAAGCACGAACGTCGTCTCCCCCCGGCCCGTCGACGCGGTGAGTCGCTCGATATCGTGACCGTACGTCTCGATACTGGCGTCCCGGAGCAGGCTGTCGCCGCGGTAGACCAGCGTCCGGTCGGGTGTGAACACCGCCACGTCCTCACCGTCGAGTGCAACCGTACTGCGGGGCCGCTCGTCGAGACGACGGTCGACGAGTTCCGGTAGCTCCATACCGACTGTTTACCTCGCGAGTGTATAAATACCGCCGGTCGTACCGGTGAGCCCCGACGGGCCGAACAGCCGGTCGGTGTGGCCGTCACCTCGTCTCGACCTCGGTCAGGCGAGCACCGTTATCTCGTACCCACCCGCCTCCAGCGCGTCGATCAGTGCCTCGACGTGGTCGTGACCGCGGGTTTCGAGGTCGATCTCGACCTCGGCGGCGTCCACCGACACGTCACGTGACGTGCGGTCGTGCCGGATGGCGTAGATGTTTGCCTCCTCCCGAGAGATTATCTCTACGAGCGAGTCGAGCGCCCCCGGGCGGTCGGGCAGGACTGTCCGAACACGCAGGTATCGCCCCGTCTCTGCGAGGCCGCGGATGATGATAGTCGAGAGCATGTTCATGTCGATGTTGCCGCCACACAGCGTCAACGCGATCGTCTCGTCGGTCTCGTAGTCGAACCGACCTTCGAGAAGCGCCGCGAGCGGGACGGCTCCTGCCCCCTCGACGAGTGTCTTCTCTCGCTCTAGCAGCGTCACGATGGCGACGGCGATCTCGGCGTCGGAGACGGTGACCACCTCGTCAACCCGCTCGCCGATAACCTGGAACGGTTTCTCGCCGACAGACCGGGTCGCGATACCGTCCGCGATCGTGTCGACACCGTCGAGTTCGACCCGTTCACCCTTCTCCAGCGAGGGGGCGGCGCTCGATGCACCCTCGGCCTGCACTCCGACGACGCGAATCGACGGATCGTAGCCCTTTAGCGCCGTTGCCATCCCGGAGATGAGACCCCCGCCGCCGATCGGGACCACCACCGTCTCTACCTCTGGTAACGTCTCGACGATCTCCAGACCGATCGTCCCCTGTCCGGCCATCACCTCCCAGTCGTCGAACGCGTGCAGGTAGTACCGCCCCTCCACACGCTCGATCTCGCGGGCTCGCTCGACGGCCTCGTCGTAGTCGACACCGTCCAGTACGACCGCCGCGCCGTAGGCTCGTGTTGCCTTTATTTTCTGGATCGGGGCGTCCTCGGGCATGACGACCTTCGCGTCGACACCCATACGCGTCGCCGCGAGCGCGACAGCCTGTGCGTGGTTCCCGGCACTCGCGGTGACGACACCGTCCGTGAGTTGCTCTTCGGCCAGCGTCGCGATGCGGTTTGTCGCCCCGCGTATCTTGAACGCACCGGTGCGCTGGAGCATCTCCTGTTTGAGGTGGACGTCCGCGCCCGTCATCGACGAGAAAGTGTACGTGTAGGAGAGTGGTGTGCGCCGGGAGGTCTCGCTCACCCGCTCGCGAGCCGCCTGCACGTCCTCGAACTCGAGCATACCCGGTAGTTCACGCTCCTGGGGATTATAAGCACTGGCCGTGGTTGCAGTCGGTTTCGGGGGCGTGAGCGCCCCGACCGGTATGGCGTCGGCACGGCCCCGGGAGGGTGGTGTCGTGGCTCGCCCAATCCGAGGTGGGGCCTCTCAGGGAGTGCCGGGCTTTCGGCCCTCGACGGGAGCGTTGAGCAGGGTGGGGACGACACCCCACAGAGACCCACAC
>UEZI01000036.1_pt1 | contig 15011 bp, 14 predicted proteins | sample 1903671 | NCBI WGS metagenome assembly UEZI01 (sample SAMEA4776352, study PRJEB27445) | saltern metagenome | biome: Hypersaline environment; feature: solar saltern; material: Pellet | place: Spain | collected 2014-08 | depth 0 m
GTGGCGAGCCGTCCCTCGGTTGTTGTGAGTTCGTCGACGGGTTGTCCGAACGGTTCGAACAACGTGACCCCGGCGAGACGACCCGGCCAGGCCATACCGGTCAGTCGGCCTGCCAGGTCTTGACCGTTACCCTCTCGGGTGGCCCGAACACCGGGCCGATACCTCGGAGGGCCAGCCGAGGATACACACAAAGGAGTATCCTGCGCGAATCCCGGCACACTGCGGGCGGGTGTGGTCACGGCAGCGGCGATCGGCACCGCGAGTGCCCGGACAACGTACGGCGGGCACCTCGCCGAGGATACTACCCGGGGCGACGGCCGGGGGGCTCGACCGGGTGACCGTCGAGTTCGACGCGTTAGGGTGACTCCGCGCTCAGCCCGGTTCACCTCGGCGTGTCGGGGTGCTCAGCTCAGGTCGAGCGGGCGTCGAGGCGCTCGCGTAACGCGTCTGAGAGCCCGGAGAGGTACACCGTTCCCCACACGGCGACCGCGATACCGCCGAGTGTGTTGAACACGAGGTCGAGCAGTGTGTCGTCGAGACCGTGTTGGGTGAACCCGGTCGAGGTGAGCCCGGCGGCCTCACTGCCCACGGCGATGCTGAACTCGATGAGCTCCCAGATGACACCAAAGGCCACAACGAACACGATCAGAAACGCGAACATGTACCGCGGCGGGAGGTGGATCCCCTCGGAGTGCTCGTCGAGCGCCCTGACCGTGGCGTAGCCCACACCCGTCACGACCGACGCCGACAGGGCGTGGGTGAGGTGGTCGTAGTACGGGACGCCGGCGTACAGCGACGTTCCGGTTCCGGGGAGTCCGGCCACGCCGATCGTGTGTAGAAACGCCGCGGCGGTGATCCAGAGCGTCAGGCCCGCGTCCATCGGGAGCTCCAGGTCACGCTCTAACACCGCCGGGAGAAAGGTCACGGCCAGACCAGTTCCGGTCGTCACGAGGAGGTTCCCCGAGCCCCGCTCTATCGCGACGAACAGCATACCGAACAAGGAAAGCTGCATCCCGCGGGCGAGATACCGCTGGCTGCGAACGGAGACCCCCAACCGGTCACGGATTCTCACGTTCGATCACCTCCTCCGGGAGTCGCTTGGGTGTCCGGTACCGCCTGAAGTACCCCTCGAAGACCACGCCGGCGACAACCCCTGCCAGCGCCGAGTAGACGAACTCGATCATCAGCTCGTCGTGGACGGTCTCCTCGCTCACGCCGGACTCCAGCAGGGTTTCTGTCCCCAGGGTGATGTCCAACGCCCAGCGCACGAGCGCCCACAGACCCGCCGTCGCGAGCGTGGCCAGCACGACGAACGTGATGGCGAACCCGACAGTCATCCGCACTCTCGTGAACAGGTTCAGTTCGACGGCGACGACCAGCGCGAGCGCGGCGACCGAGAGATACAAGCTAAACTGCTTGAACGTGCTGAACGTGGCGACCGCCCGGCCGAACGTCGGCAGTGCCGCGAGTGTGACCACCTCCCAGGGGAGCATCACTGTCGGGTCGCGAAAGACAACCGGAACCAACAGACACAGCACGAGCACACCACCGACGAAGACGCCCCACTGGAGGTCGCCGGCGACGAAACTCCAGATAGCCCCAGCGCCGAGAACCACCAGGAGCACCCACCCCACGAACGCGTTCGTACGCTGGTCACCCAGCAGGCTCTCCGCGGATGGTGCTGCCATACCGTACAGGTGGGCCACACCGTTTAAAAACGCTGGGTCCGGCCGACACGGCAGTCGGTGCTGTGTATCAACTCACGAACAGATACGTGACGAGATACGCCAGCCAGGCGAGTGTGACCGTCGCCAGCCCGGTCACGAGCAGCGCTTCTCGGGCCCGTGTCGAGCGCAGGTCGACCGCCGGTAGCCCGGCGAGTGCAACGGTGGCCCCGAGTGCGAGCGCACCGAACACGAACTGGTAGGAGGCCGCGAGCGTCGGTAGGGGCAGGAGCACGACCGCACCGGCGTACCCTGTTCCGAGCGCCGCACGACTGTGGAGCTGTTGCCGGAGCGACCGGTCCCGGAGCCAGGCGTAGGCCAGCACCGCCAGCCAGACTGCGCCCAGCAGCGCGGTTGCCACGAGCACGAGTCCGGCCAATCCGGCAACGGCCAGCGGTCGCAGCCGCCGGTGGGTGACCAGCCCGAACAGCAGTCCAGAGAGACTGCCGACCACGAACGAGTGGGTCAGCCCGCGGTGGACGAGATTGCCCGTCTCCCAGAACACGTCCGGTAGCGACCCCGGGTCGAACCCGCCGTCTGCGAACAGACCGACGACGGCGTACCCGATATCGACGTCCGGAACGGCCCCGAACGCGCCGGCCGTCACGGCAAACAACAGCGCCTGCTCACGCTCGACACCGAGCGCGACCGCGACGCCGGCTCCGAGCGCGAACGCAAGCGCCGCGTGTCCGACCATCATCTCGTGTTCGTACGGCGTGAACGCTCCTCAATCCGTCGAAACCCGTCGCGTCAGCCGAGTTCGGCGTCGCGGAACCGCCAGTAGCCGACTCCGAGGGCGAGTGCCAGCCACCCGAGCAGGATGACCGGCATGAACTCCGGCTGGAGATAGAACGGCGCACCCGGGTCGACGAGCTCCGAGCCGTCCTGTGCGCGCTCGAACAGCAGGCCGTTGGTCAGCCGGTCGTAGGCAAACGACGGGCTCAACAGCAACACGAACTCGTAGAGGTCCTCTTTCGGCCCGAGCCCGAGTAGCTCCTCGACGACGTAGGAGACACTGTCCTGTGGGTTCACTGTCGGCACGATCCAGTAGACGGTAAAGAACACGTAGACCCCGATGGCACCGGCCATGGCGCGGGCGCGAGTGGCAGTTAGTGCCGAGATACCGACCGCGAGACCGATGTAGACGGTTGCCAGAAACAGCATGAACACCGCGAGCCCGGCGGCGTCGGCGACCGGCACGGTGTCGAACCGGACGAACATGATACCGAGACCGACAGCCATCGAGAGCCCGACCGCGAGCACGGCGACCAGCGACCGGCTGACGAACTTGCCCAGAACGACCTCCCAGCGGCGGTTGGGCAGACCCAGCAGGTACCGTATCCGGCCGGTCTCGCGCTCACCCGCAACAGAGAGGTACGCCACGACCAACATCACGATGGGCATCAGAAACAGGGCAATCCCGTGGAGTGTCCAGAGTGCATCCTCCGCCGGGCTCTCCCCGCCCGTCGACCCGGTCAGCATCAGTAGCCCGACCAGTGCGACGAACAGCCCGACGACGAGCGCGAGGATGCGCGACCGTCGCGCGTTCTGGAAGTCACGCCGCGCGATAGCGACCCAGCTCATCCCTCCACCTCCGCGCGCGTGGCTCCCGTACCGTCTTTCTCCTCGTCTCCCCCGGTGTAGCTCTCGAACAGCGCCTCGAGTGAGGTTTCCTCGGCCACGATATCGGTGACTGTCGTGGCCTCGTCGACGTACCGGACGGCGGTGATCTTGTTACTGCTGTCCCGGCAGGTGACGGTCAACCGGCGACCGTCGCGCTCGACCGACACGACGCCGTCGACCGCACCGAGTCCGTCGACCGCCGACGGCTCGGCACACTCCAGTTCGACAACCGGGTTCACACCCGAGCGTTCGCGCAGGCTCTCGATCGCATCCTCGGCGACGAGTCGCCCGTTGTTGAGGATGCCGACCCGGTCACAGACTGCTTCGACCTCCCCGAGCAGGTGGCTGGAGAAAAACACCGTCGTCCCGTCCTCGGCCTCCTGCCGGATTATCTCGCGCATCTCGGCCATCCCGTTCGGGTCGAGCCCCGAGGACGGCTCGTCCAGTACGAGCAGGTCCGGGTCGCCCGACAGCGCCATCCCGAGGCCGAGGCGCTGGCCCATCCCCTTCGAGTAGCCGTCTGTCGCCCGGGTCTGGTCGTCCCGGTCCAGTCCGACCCGGTCGAGCACGGCTGTCGGGTCGACGTCGATGTTTTTCGCGTCCGCGACCATCTCGATGTGTTCCCGGCCGGACAGCCGGGGGTACAGCTCCGCACCCTCGGGCAGAATACCGGTCCAACGGCGGATCGCCAGCGACCCCTCGTGGCTGTCGTGACCGAGCACCCTCGCCGACCCCTCGCTCGGGTGGATAAAGTCGAGTAACACGTTGATCGTCGTCGACTTACCCGCGCCGTTCGGGCCGAGAAACCCGTACACCTCGCCACGCTCGACGGTCATGCTGACGCTGTCGACCGCGAGCACGTCACCGAACCGCTTTGTCAGTCCCCGGGTTTCGATCGCCGGTTCACTCATGGATGACATTTCCACCCGGGGTATAAAAAGTCTGACCGCCCGACGACTCACCCCGAGACGGTGTCGAGCCCGGCGGCCCAGCGCCGCACCAGGGCGTACAGACCGGTCCCGAGGAGGACCGCCGCCGCGACGTGTGCGAAGGTGGTCCGGGTGGCGCTGTCGGCCGCGAGGCGTGCGACCGTCGTGGCAGGGTGTTCCGGCGCGACCACGGCCACGCCGAACAGCCCCAGAACCAGCACCGAGTACAGGAGCTGTGCCTGCCGGCGACTCTGTGTGAGCAGTGCCAGCCCGATACCGACACTGACCGTCACGGCGGTGATAGCCGTCACGAACCCTACGAGCGCGACAGCGTTGTCGACACTGAACCCGTTGATACCCAGCAGACCGAGCCACAGCAACGCCTGTCCCGGTGCGAGCACCCCCATCGCCGCGGCCTTTCCGTCGACGATCTCGACCAGCGAGACCGGTGCGACACGCAGCAGTTTGAGCGTGCCACGTTCGAGCTCCTCTGTCACCGAGTCGACGGCGATAGAGCCGCTGAGAAACGGCGGCAAAAACAGCAACACCGGCAACAGGATGGTGTAGGTGAACCCGAAGAACCCGCTGTTCTCGCCCTCCGAGGGCAGCTCCAGGGGCTCGAACGCGAGCTGTCCGGCGCGGGCCTCCCGCTCGGCTGTCTCGACATCGGAGAGATACGAGCGTAGTGAGACGACAACGAGTGTCGTCCGGAGGTCCTCGGCGGGGGCGACAGCGTCGACCCCGATGCGGACACCCTGCTCGCCGGCCAGCCGACGCCCGGTCACCACCGCGTCCACCTCGCCCTCGTCGAACGCCGCCAGCGCGTCGGCCGGTTCGGCGTAGCGCTCGGCGGTGACATCCTCGCTCTCCCGGGCGACCGCGACGAGCCGGTCCTGTGTCTCCCCCGAGACACCGACGGTCACCGGCTCGCCGCCGAGTGTGCCAGGGTCGTACAGCGACGTGAGCCCGACCACCAGAAACGACGAGAACCCCGCGATGACGAGCTGGATGAGCAAGGCGAGTACGATTGTCTTCTCGCGGCTCAGCGCCCCCAGTTCGCGCCGGGCGATCCTCACACTAGACGACATCGGAGAGAATCACCACCGAGAGGTTGTACAGAAGGTGGACTGCCATCGCCACCACCACGGCGACGGTGTACCACCGCCGGCCGTGGCTCGCCCCGACAGCCGAGATGACCGCCGTCACGACGTGCAGGGTCAACGGCGCGAGCAGAAACAACAGCAACACCGGTCCGGTAGTGACCCCCCCGAGCAGGCCGGCCTCCCCGACCGCGAGGTCTGGGAGCCCGACGAGCTGTGCGAGCAGGGCGACCTTCTCTGCAAGAAAGAACCCGGCCCCGCTCGCGAGGCCGAGTACGAGCGCGGTCCGGAGTCCCCGGTCGAACCGGCCGTGCTCGTAGGCCGCGTAGACGTGGACGCTCTTTGCCACCTCCTCGGTCACCACTACGACGACCAGCACGAGCACGACGGCGCTCGGGCCGACCGCGCCGAGTGGAAAAAACAGGGCGATGGCAAACAGCTGTGCGACGAACACGAACGGGACGAGCACCATCGTCATCACGCCGACCTGCCAGCGTGCCGTCACCGGCCCGGCGAGCGCGTCGAGCACCCGCCCGGGGATAGAGCGCTGTGCGAACATATCCTCCTCGCGATAGAGCCCGGCACCGAGCGCGAAACAGACACCGGCCACCAACAGCGGCGGTGTCAGCGAGAACGCCATCGCCGGAAGCGACACGGTCTCGGCCTGCAGCTCCTGTACCACGAGTGTCAGCGGCGATATGAGTGCGATCTCGTTCACGTCGGTGAAGATGGCCGGGACGAACGCGTAGGCGGTCAGCCCGACGGTGATGGTGACGGTCACGAACGTCAGCTCCCGGTACGACCGGGCGAACATCGCTCCGAGAAAGGTCGTCCCCAGAAACAACATCACGAGCGGCGTGACCGCGAGAACCGAGACCAGCCCCCCGAGTCGCCCCTGCACGAGATAGACCAACCCGACCGCGAGTGTCGCCTCGACGACCATCGCCCCGACCACGTACGGCAGTGTCTTGCCCCCGATTATCTCGCCCCGCGACACCGGCGCGACCAGCAACAGCTCCCCTCGCCTGTCGAGTCGTTCCGAGAGGATGGTGCTGCCGTAAAGCTGGATGAGGAAGTTGAGCGGGATGATAAACAGAAAGGCGAGCACCAGCGACTGGAACGGAAACGGCGCGCTGAGCTCTGCCGGCGACCCGGTGACGCTGTTCCCCGGCAGCGACAGCACGTCACTCAGCGGGCCGTCCGGTCCGTCGTCGGCGCTGTCGGCTGTGCTGTCGGTATCTCGGCTCTCGGTATCTCCGCTGTCGGTATTTCGGCTCTCGGTATCTCCGCTGTCGGTTGAGCTGTCGGTCGTGTCACCACCGTCCGTGCCAGTCCCGGTGTTGTTGTCACTCTCTTTGCTGTCGGCGTCGTCGTCGCTGTCCGTGGCCTCGCCGGCACTGTCACCGGTCTCGGCACCGACGAGTTCGGCGATACCACCCTGCTCCCGGAACTCGAGTGAGACCTCGACCGGAAAGGCGGCACTCAGATTCGGTTCGAGACGTAGCTGTCGCTCGTTGTACCGCCTGACAGCATCGCGAAACGTCTCGCGTGCGGCCGCTCCCTTGTCCGTGTCGGCGCTGTGGAGACGACCGTCGTCGACAAGTAGGTCGACACCGCCCGCTGTCAGCTGTTCCCTGTCGGCACCCGCGACGACGACGAACGTCTCCTCGGCCGCGGCAACCTCGTAGTAGGGGCTCGTCTCGTCGACACCGACCCGGTAGAGGCCGTCCTCGAGTCCGACACCCGAGAACACCGCGAGCGGGCCGACGAGCGCGACCAGTGCGACCGTGAGCACGACAACAGCGAGTGTCTCTCGGTCGGGAACCGCCGCCCCCTTCGTGATCTCCCAGCGCGCGATTCTGAGTAGCTTCCGTGGCCGCACGTCACCCCTCCCCGTCTGTCTCCCGCCGTGTGGTCCCCTCGGCCGACCGGGCGACGTTCAGGAACACCTCTTCGAGACTGGACTCCTCCGTGCGGATGTCGGTCACCGACCCGCCAGCGGTCTCGGCGGCCTCGCGGACCCGTTCGACCGCCGCCATACTTTCGACGGCCTGACGGTAGACACCTCTCTCCGGGGTGCTACCGTCGAGTTCGACCGTGGTGTACACGTGGTATGTGCTGTCGCCGTGTTCGGCCTGTAGTGTCTCCAGGTCGCCCCGGGCGACGATTGCCCCCTCGTTCATGATGACCACTCGGTCACAGATCGACTCTACGTGAAACAGGTTGTGTGCGCTGAACACGACAGTCTTTCCCTCGGCCGCCAGTTGCTCTGTGAACTCGACGATGTAGTTTGTCGTCAGCGGGTCGAGTCCGCTCGCGGGTTCGTCGTAGACGAGCACCGCCGGGTCGTTGACCAGCGAGCGCGCGATAGCGACCTTCCGTTTCATCCCCTTAGACATGTTTCCGATCCGTCTGTCCCGCCGGTCGAGTTCGAGGTCGTCGAGTGTCGTGTGGATGCGGTCGTCGGCAATCGCCGACGGGACGTCGTAGAGGTCGGCGAAAAACTCGAGATACGAGACGGCGGTCATCTCCTCGTACAGCGGCGACTCCTCGGGGAGAAAGCCGAGGTGCCGGCGCATCTCGGTGTCGGTCACGCTGTAGCCGGCGACGGTCGCATCGCCGGCCGTGGGCTCGAGCAGGCCGGCGAGCATCTTCAGTGTCGTTGTCTTGCCGGCCCCGTTCGGGCCGACGACCCCGAACACTTCACCCTCTCGCACGGTAAAGGAACTTTCCTCGACAGCCACGACGTCCCCGTACTCCTTGCGCAGGTTCTGCGCGTCTATCATCCCTGGTCTGAGCTGTCACCGGGCGGCGGGTGTCGGACCGTTGTCGACGGCCTGCTTGACCCGGAGGGCCGCACTGGCCGCGAGGTCGACCGCGATGTCCTCACACTCGTCGCTGATATCGACGCCGTCGAGCGGACAGGTCGCGCTGACCGGGGCACCGACCGGCGGTCTGACAGCGACCGTCGGCTGTGGCCCACCGGCACCCGAGCCCAACTCCGACCCGACGACGAACCCGCCGGGGAGCAGTTCCCGGGTACGGGCCGCGACGGTCGAGAGTTCCTGTCGAATCTGCTTTCGCTGTTCGGCGGTCAACTCCGGCGACGACTCGTCTCGAACCGAGGAGTTACCGTACATGTCCTCACAGATAGTGGCCGACCACTGAAAAACCCCCTGGGACGGTGCGGTGCCGGCACCACTCACAGTGCGACCACGAGAAACAGTGTCAGCACCGCCGCGAGTAGCAGAATCGAGGTCCCGACGCCGGCACGGAGGTACAGCCGAGACGGGGGGCCGCCGTCGGTCGACGGCCGCCGCTCACCGAACCCGGGCCGGAGTGACTCGGGCAGGTACCGACTCGCCCGCAGTGCCGCCACCGTGGGGTTGGCACCGACCCAGTAACAGCGTCGTACCACCCCGACGACCGCCCGGTCGACCGCGCCGAACAGCTCCGTCAGGGCGACGACCGTGCTCCGACCGCCGTAGAAAAACACCCGGTTGTAGACAAAGTCGACATCCGGCACACGGCCGACGTGGTGGAGCGGCCCCCGCAGGACGGCGAACCCGACCGCCCCTGCGACGGCGAGTCCGACACCCTCGGCGACGTGGTCGAGGGTGTAGGTGGTGTAGTCGTACTCGCCCTGGAGCGGGAGCAGGTCGAACAACAGGCCCGGGGCGACACCGAACAGGACACACAGGGCGGCGACAGACACCATCGCCACACTCTGACCGACGTTCGCATCACGGACCCGCCCGTCGTAACTCCCCTCGATAAACGCGAAGTAACCGAGTTTGATAAAGGAGAGAAACGTACCGACACCGCCGACCAGGAGCAGCCCCCACAGCAGGTCGAGCTGTTTCTTGTTGGCGGCCCCGATTATCATCCCCTTCGAGACGAACCCGTTGAACAGGGGGAATCCGGCGATAGAGAGCGCGGCAACGGCGAACACACCGGCGGTCAGTGGCATCTGCCGGGCGAGTCCGCCGATGTCGTCGAGGTGTTCCTGGCCGGTCCGGTAGATGATGACCCCGACGGCCATGAACAGGAGTGCCTTGTAGAGGATGTGGTTGAAGACGTGGCCGAACGCACCGGCAGTCGCCAGACTCGCGTAGCTACCGGGGTCGGACGCAACCTTGCCGACCCCGACACCGGCCAACCCTACTCCGGCGACCATGTACCCCACCTGTGACTGGATGTGATAGGAGAGCAACCGGCGCATGTCCGACTGGAGCAGGGCCGCGAACGCGCCGAAGACGGCCATCGCCCCGCCCATGTAGGCGATCCAGAGGTGGCCGTCCGGAAACGCCCGGTACATGCCGTAGACACCGGTCTTCGTGGTGAACACGCAGAGAAAGACACTCGCGGCGACGTGGGGTCGCGGGTAGGTGTCGGGGAGCCAGGCGTGCAGACCAACAAGCACGAACCGCCCGCCCGCCGTAGTGCCACACCAGCAACGTCGAGAAGACCGCCATCAGCTCCCAAAAGAAGATGAGTGTCAGCCAGTCACCGGCGTAGACTGTCGCGAGACTCACCCCGACGTAGCCGAGTGCGAACGCGGTCTGTCGGCTGTCGGCCCCGCTGGCGTAGGAGTAGACCACCGCCACCGCGCCGATGAGCCCGAAGATGAGCCCCATCAGCCGGGAGAACTCGTCGACGTTGTACAGCACGGCGTCGAACGCGCCAAACAGGGTCACCTCGAGGTAGGCACCGCTACCCGGGCCCAGCCACGACAGCGCCGCCGCCGTTCCGGTGCCCAGCAGACCGGCCGCGTGTGCCGGTCGTCGTGGGAGCACACCCGCGAGCACCGCCGCGGCCAGCACGAACACAGCCGGCGGGAGCAGGTCGAGCACCATCAGTCGGTCACCCCCGAGACGGCCTCCGTCGCGACAGTTTCGACGAGTTCGAGAAAGCCAATCTGCGAGGGAACGAGTCCGAGCACGACCGCTCCGACGACGACCGCCAGAATCGGGCCGAGCATCAGCCAGGAGCCCTCCGCGCCGGTCCAGCCGACTCGCTCCCAGCCACCCGGTCCCGGGCCGCCGTGGTGGTCGTGTCCGGCTCCGTCGCGGTCTCCCCCCTCGTGGCCGCCGTCGGCCTGTGTCGCCCCGTCGTGGCTGCTGTCGTCGGTTTGTGTCCCCCCGTCATCATCCGCTTCACCGTCGGACTGTGAACCACCGTCTGGCCTCCCGCCGTCGGTCGCAGCGGTGGTTCCGAAGAACTCGCCGCCGAACGGCCCCCCGACGAGCGGTTTCGCGTCGGCCCGGTCGTGGGACTCGAAAAACGCCCCGTAGACGATCGGCCAGAAGTACGCGATGTTGAGCACACCGGAGACCAGTAGTGCAACGGCAAACACCGCCTGCCCGGCGGAGACCGCCCCGACCAGCAGGAACCACTTGCTGACGAACCCGGCCACCAGCGGGATACCCGCCATCCCCGCGGCGGCGACGGCAAAGGCGGTCATCGTCAGCGGCATCCGCTTGCCGATACCGTCCATCTCGCTGATGTAGTCGGTGTGGGTCTCGACGTGGATGATACCGGCACAGAAAAACAGGGTGAGCTTCATGAACCCGTGTGCCGGGATGTGGAGCAGTCCTCCCTTTATGACGTTCTCCAGGCCGGCACCGGCGGCGGCCGCGGGGCCGACGAGCCCGAGTCCGAGAACGATGTAGGAGAGTTGACTGACCGTGGAGAAGGCGAGCCGGCGTTTCAGCCGGTCGGCCCGGAGGGCGATGATACTAGCGGCGGTGAGTGTCACCCCGGCGGCCACTGCGAGCGCGATACCGACACCGAGTTCGGCGACCAGCGCCGGTTCGTACACGTCGAGTACGAGCCGTGCGATGCCGAACACGCCGCTCTTTACCACCGCGACGGCGTGCAACAGTCCAGAGACCGGCGTTGGCGCGACCATCGCGTCGGGCAGCCAGGAGTGTAGCGGCATCAGCGCCGCCTTCACACCGAACCCCGCTGCGAGCATGGTGAACGCCGCCCGGGCGAGTGTCGCGTCCGCCCCTCCGAGTCCCGCCGCGGTGCTCGGGCCGGTGGCGGCGAAACTGACCGTCCCCGAGAGGGCAAACACCAGTGCAGTTCCCGCGAGCACGAGCACCCCACCACCCAGGAAGGTGTACGCGAGATACTTCCGGCCGGCGGCACGGGCCTCGTCGGTCTCGTCGTGGGCCACCAGCGGGTAGGTTGCGACCGACAGCAGCTCGTAGAACAGGAATATCATCAGCAGGTTCTCGGCAAACGCGACACCGACCGCCGCCGAGAGGCTCGCGGCAAAGGCCGCAAAGAAACGGGTCTGTGAGTCCGCGCCCAGACCGCGCATGTAGCCCGCGGCGTAGAAACTGGTGCCGATCCACAGAACACTGGCGAGCAGGGCGAACACGAGCCCCAGCGCGTCGGCCCGGAGCGCGAACTCGATACCGGCGACGAACTCCCCCATCGACCAGCGGTACTCGGTGCCGTCGAGCACGCCAGGTAGCATGCTCAGGATAACGGCGAACTTCGCGACGGCGGCGAGCACCGACCACGACTCCCGAACGTTCGGCCGGCGGTGTGAGGCGAGTATCAGCAGGATAGTCGCCGCCGAGAGCAGTACTGCGAGCATCGGCCGCGGGTCGGCCGTTGCCGGTTCGATCATGCCGTCACCTCCGGTGCGGCGTCGGCGACGGCCGCGGCGACCGGGTCGAGCCAGGCGGAGAGTTCGGACCCGGTGAACCCGAGAACGACCGCGAGCACCGCCGCCACCACCGCGAGCGCTATCATCCCGACGGAGAGACTGGCTTCGCCGGTCGCCACGGCCGTTGCCCCCGCGCCACCGTCGGCCGCCACCGCCTCGCCGGTCTCACCGGGTGAGCCGGTGCCCGTGCCCGCCGGGTCGGGTGACACGTCGACGCCGGCAAAGTAGAGCCGCTCGATAATCTGGGCGATATACAGCAGTGACAGCACCGTACTCACGAATATGACCGTCACGAGCGGCCAGTGTCCCGCCTCGACAGCCCCCAGCGCGACGTACCACTTGCCGATGAACCCGACCGTCGGAGGGACACCCACGAGTGCGAACCCGAGCACGGCCATCCCCCCGGCCAGGACCGGCCGGCGGCGCGCGAGACCCGCGTACTCACTCACACGGCGGGCACCGGTTGCGGCCGCGAGCGCACCGGCGGTGGCGAACAGGCCGCTCTTTATAATCGCGTGGCCGACCAGGTGGATGCCGACACCGTAAACAGCGAAGGTCGTGGCCTGTTCACCCGCCGCCGGGTGGACCGCAACCCCGATGCCGATGACGATGAGTCCGAACTGTGCGACCGAGGAGTAAGCGAACATCCGTTTTATCCGTGGCTGTACTGCCGCGAGCGCGCTCCCGGCGACGACACTCGCCGCCGCGAGCACGAGCAGAAACTCGAGCACCCGGCGGTTGGCCGCGCCGGCGTCGAAGAACGCGGGCGTGAACACGAACCACGTGACACGGGCGAGTGCGTACGCGGCGGCGGTGGAGGCCAGCGCCGAGATGTACACCGTCACGGTGTCGGGTGCCTCCGCGTAGGCGTCGGGTTGCCAGGTGTGCAGCGGGAAGATCGCAGCCTTCGTGACCAGTCCGACGGCGACGAACCCGAACGCGGCGACGACGAGCGGGTCGGTGTACAACCCCTCGTCGAGAAACGCTGTCTCACCGGCCAGTATCCGCGAGACGTCGACCATGTTGAGCGACCCGGTCTCGACGAAGATGTAGCCGATACCGACCAGGTAGATCGACGCCCCGGTCGTCCCGACGACGAGGTACTTCAGCGCGGCGACCGCGGCGGTCGGCGACCGGCCGCTGGCGACGAGCGCGTACGTCGTTAGCCCGGATATCTCGAGAAAGACGAACAGATTGAATAGGTCGCCGGTGAGTGCGACACCCATCAGTGCGCCGGTCAGGAGGAGGTAACCGCTGTAGAAGGCGTTGCTGCGGGGACCGCTCTGACGGGCGAACGCGAGCACACCGAGCGAGACACCGGCAACCAACAGCACCAACACCCCCGAGAACGGGTCGCCGACGAGTTCGATTCCAACGGCAAACCCCTCGGTGGACTCCCCCGAGGACAGCGTCTCGTCGTTCCGGCCGAACGTCTCCCCGCCGAGCACCTGCACGACGCGGTCCCCGCCGGCGAGGGTGTACACGACCCGAGCGGCCAGCCCCGCCTCGACCACGAGCACGGCCGCGGCGACGGCCCACCCCACACTGTCCCGGACCAGTCCGAGCACGAGTGGTAGCGTCGCGCCGAGAAACGGCACGACGACAAGCAGTGCGAGCGCCGCCTCGACGGTCTCACTCATCGGTGCGCACCTCCCGGAGGGTCGCCTCGTCGAGCGTACCGTACTCGTCGTAGATGCGGACGATGAGCGCGAGCGAGACGGCGGTCAGGGCCACGCCGACGACGATTGCGGTCAGGACGATGACCTGTGGCAGCGGGCTCGCGTAGCGGTCACCGGCCGCCGCCTCCGCAGGGATAACGGGTGAACTCCCGTTGTCGACGTACGCCGTTGTCACGAAAAACAGGAATATCCCCGTCTGGAACATGTTCAGTCCGACTACCTTCTTTACGAGGTTGGCACTCGCAGCGACCATGTACAGGCCCACGATCATCAGTATCGCGAACAGGACGTATGTGTAACTGTCTGCCAGCGCCTCGATCATGGCCGGTCACCACCCGAGACTGTCTCCGTGTCGGTCCCCTCGTCGGCCCTCTCGGGGTCGTGCCCACCACCGTCTGTTCGCGCTTCCGGTGACTGGTCGTCCCGGTTCATCCCCGCGGCGATGACGAAAAACAGGCCGACGAGAACACCGGCCACGATAGGTGCGACACCGGCGACCTCGATAGCCTCGAGACCCCACTTCGTGTCGATGCCGAGCGCCGACTCGAACCGGGGGTGAGCGAGGAAACTATCTCCGAACAGCACCGGAACGAGACCGACAGCGGCAAACGCCGCGACACCGCCGGCCGCGAGAGCCACGACCGTCCGGTTGCGCAGCCAGTCCCGGGTGGGTGCAACGCCGAACGCGAACGCGATCATCAGCACGGTCGCCGCCATCACCGCACCGCCCTGGAAGCTTCCACCCGGTGAGTCCGCGCCGTGGAACATCAGGAACAGACCGTACGTGAGCGAGAACGGCGTGACGACCTGGACGGTCGTCATGATGATCTGGCTCTCGACGTACGCAGACCGCCCGTTGGTGTCTGTGTTCACTCGCCAGTCTTCCACACCAGTCTCGTCACCGCCGGTCGCGTCACTCACGGGTGAACACCACCTGTCGAAGCACGATGAGCGAGGAGATTCCCGCCGCGAACACGACGACTGCCTCGCCGAACGTGTCGAACCCGCGGTAGCCGGCCAGCACCGCCGTCACGGCGTTCTCGACACCGGTGTCGTCGTAGGCGTTCTCGATGTAGTACTGGGTGACACCGGGGTTGTTCCACGCGGCACCGGGGTCACCGACCGCCGGAATGCTGTTGAGGAGTGTGACGACGAGCACAATCAACAGTGCCGCAAAGACGGCAAGTGCCGGCAGATCGACCCCCTCTATCCACCTGTCGGGCCGTCTGCGGTTGGTCTTTGCGAGCGTCAGGAGCAACAAGAGCGTCGTCACG
>UEZI01000052.1_pt1 | contig 14102 bp, 11 predicted proteins | sample 1903671 | NCBI WGS metagenome assembly UEZI01 (sample SAMEA4776352, study PRJEB27445) | saltern metagenome | biome: Hypersaline environment; feature: solar saltern; material: Pellet | place: Spain | collected 2014-08 | depth 0 m
GGACTGTGAGCGTAGCCGCTCAGAGAACAACGAACACGACAAATCCAAAGACGAGCACCACGGCGGTCCAGAAGACGTACTGTTTCGTTGCTTCGCGATTGTCAACATCGAGTCCGTCTATCGACATTGTATCCCGTTGCTCGTAGGCGGGCTTCAACCTTCGTTTCTGGTGTGGCCCCCGAGACAGGACAGTCTGCTCGACCGGGAGCCGTCCGGCTCGAACCCTGTCTGTGGGGCGATACGGCCCACACGCCGCCGACGCCCGTGGCTAGGACGGTGGAGCGACCCCTTGTGACGAACTGTGTCGTCACGCCCGAGCACAGAGAGTCACTGTATCACCGTCGAGGAAACTGGCCTAGCCCACTCGTGTACGGGACTCTCGGTCACGTCTGCTGTCTCGGGGTGTTGTCCGGATACCGCGAACTGGCGTGTCGTCTCTCCCCCGTTTCGCCCTCTGCACACCATCTCAGAGATCGTTACGACGGCTGTCCGACCGGAATCGTTTGTTCCCTGGGGTGTCGCTTGCGGTACGTGAGAGGTCGAAGCGACCGAGGCGCTGTCGGGACGGGCGCTCTCACCGGTGCTGTTCCAGGTCGACAGTGATCTCGGTCGGGACTGTTATCCACTCGGTTGGCGGTCTGGTCCCGTTCTCGTCGTGGTCGGCAACGAACGTCACGGTCTGTTGTTTTTCATTGTAGAGGACATCGATGCGGTCGGAGTCGGATGCGGACGTGTGGTCTATCGTACTCATTGTCTGGGGTGTGGTGGTCAGTCGTCTGCGTGAGGTTGTGCGCCGGTGGTAGTCGTGTGGCTACGGTCTGGGCCGCCTGGTCGTGGCTTCTGTTCGAGACGTGCGCCGAACCCGTCGGCGTCGAAGCGCACCTTTATCGACGTGACGACGGCGTGGAACCGCTTGCAGTGGTTGCCGTCCGACGCGATCTGCATCGTCGAGTCGACGAGACCAGCCGCCTCGAGGTCCTGCAGACGCCTGTACACCGTCGGCTTGGACGCGTCGGTTGCATCGACGAGCTCGCGACCGGTGCGTGGCTCCTCGACGATGGCCTCGAACACCCGGTAGGCGTACTCGTCGCCGAGTGTCTCGAGCAGTTCGTCGGTCTCGACGGGCGCGTGTCGTGCTGGCTGGTCGGACTCGGCTTCTGCGACACCGGGTGCCGCCGGCGGTTCGGTCGGAAGTCGGGGTGACTCTGCCATATCTACGTTCACGGGCTACCCGACCCTGGGTTCTCGTGCTAGCTATACAGACCGAACCCGGTCTAACTATCAAGTCCGACGCGGTGCGCGAGGCCTTCGGTCCGGCCGACGTCCTCGTGAACCACGCGAGCGCCGCCTCGTGGAAGGGGCTCGTGGACGTGGATGTCGAGGAGTTCGAGCGCGCCTGGGCGGTCAACGGTCGGGGTGCGTTCGTCTGTTCGCAGGAAGCAGTCGGTGACGTGCTCGGGACAGGCAGCGGGACAGTCATCTTCACCGGCGCGACCTCCGCGATGCGGAGCCTCGGCGGCGCAATCGGTTTCACGGCCGCGAAGTTCGCCGCCCGCGGGATGACGATGGAGATAGCCCGGAAGTTCGGCCCCGAGGGTGTACACGTCGCTCACGTCGTCATCGACGGGCAGATCGACGCGCCGGGCGTCGGTGAGCGGTTCCCCGACCGCGGGGACGAGACGTCTCTCGACCCCGACGAGATGGCCGGAACGTACTGGCACCTCGTCGAACAGGACGACCTCGGCACACAGCCGTTCGAGAGACACATCACCGACGGCCTGCAGAACTCAGAGTTTGTCTGATTCCGACTCGACCGGTTCCTGGACAGGTGTGACCGGGCGGCAGGTGTACACCCACCGATTGGCGCCGTGACCGGCAGATACTCACGACGGGTCGGTCGCTTCGCGGATGGCGGCGACCTCCGCGTCGGTCTTGAACGTCGTCCCGCCGTAGTGTGTGCGCGAGGCGTGGTAGCCAGCGGCCCGCAGGCGGTCGAGAAACGTGTCCATCGCCGCTGCCGGTCGGCCCCAGCGCTTGCAGAGGCGGTGCTGGTCGTAGTGAGTCGGGCGGTCGAGTTCGGCCCCGACTGTCGCCAGCAGTTCACGGCTCCGCTCGGTGGTCCCGAACGTGTCGTCGATCGCGTCGCGAACAGCCCCGACGAACGCCGGGTCACAGGTGGCACCGAGCCAGACTGGGCCCGCCGTCTGCACACCGTGCCCACAGTTCGGACACGACGTCGGCGGGTCGGCGAGTAGCCCCCGTTCGGTGGTCCGCCAGAGGCAGTGCTCGCAGTGGTGGATGTGACCGAGTCTGTCGATACTGTCGTTTGCGACACGCGCACCGCGGTCGAGTTCGAGGTACGTCCGAACGTAGTGTTTGGTGGCGTGGGTGAGCAACGGGTTCGTGGCGACGTCGTAGCGTGCGCCGGTTCGAGCGAGCGCCGACAGCAACACCCTGACCCCCATCTCGGCGTGGTACTCCGTGTTGCGCGGCACCGCACTGTAGCGGCGCACCCCGGGTTCGAAGTGCGCCCCACAGAGGGGTGCCGTGTCCGTCGCCGTGACACACATGAGATTCCGGGTTCCCTGAAACGCCGCGTCCACGAACGGCATGGGCGTCCCGAACGGGTCCATGTCGACCACGTCGAAGAACGTCTCGTGGAGTAACGGGTTCACGTCCCGTTGTCGCACCTCGGCGTCGACACCGTTTCGGGCGAGGTTCTCCCGCGTCAGGTCGACCGCGTCGGCGTCGGTGTCCGTGCAGGTGACCGTCCACCCGTCGGCACCGGCACGAACCCCCCGGACACCGCTCGCGGCCATCGCGTCCAGGTACGTCTCCGCACGGGGTTCACGTCCACGGTAGGCCCGCAGTGTCGCCACCGTGATGTCGCGGTTGAGCTCCTGTGTCGGGTTGTAGAACACCTCATCGCCCGAGCCCGCACCCTGCTCGGGAACGGAAATCTCGACTGTGCCCTCCCGGACATCCATACGTCGGGTTCGGGTGGTGCGGAGAAAAGGAGCGTGGTCGTGTCCGGTCACGGTGGCTCACGCAGGCCACGCAGTCTGACGGTCCTCCCGTGGTCAGCGCTCGTCGTTGTCCGTCGACTCGATGCGGCGGAGCACGGAGACGGCACGCTCCTCGCGGTCCTCTGTCGCGGACTCCCCGCCGTAACGAACAGCCTCGAACAGTCGCCGCAGTTCGCGAACGTCGGTCGCCTCCATCCCGGCGGTCGTCGCCGCGTGTTGGAACTCGCGGGGTGTGGTCGTGTCCGGTCGGTCCATCTCCAGGTGTGTGGTCATCTCCTGCCAGGCCCGGTACACGTCGTTTTCCACCGCCTCGTCGCCTGTCTCACCCTCGATACGGGCGGCCGCCGTTCCCCCGATAGGCCCGATACCGGTCCGTGGGGTCCCGCGCTCCCGCTCTGTCTTCTCGGCGTCGCCTTCTGCCCCGTCACGGCGCCCCAACACGAGTGCCGTCCCGAGCAAGACGAGGACGACGATACCGGCAGCCACGAACAGCGGTATCCGTGTGACATCGAACGCACCGCTTCCGGTTCCATCACCCTCGTCTTGCCCGGGCTCCCCCGACGGGAGCAGGTCACCGTCGGTGAGTTCGATCATATCCCCGATAACGGAGAGACCGACCAACAACACCCCCGCGAACAGCAGCGCCATCCCGAACACCGTCAGTAGCTCTACGAGCTTCTCGGGTGAGAGAACGATCTGTGCGACCGAGAGGAGCACCGAGAGCGCCAGTAGACCGAGTAGCACCCGCTCCAGCACTGTCGGTAGCTCCGGAACAGTCAGAACCTCCGGGCGGTCCTCGTCGACGGGGCTGAACCCGAACGGTCCCTCACCACCCGAGAAGAGCTCACCCGACCCCTCGCCACTCGGCTCCGCTGCCGAGGTCAGGGTCGCGGCGGAGAGGCTCAGGGCCAGTACGGCGACGACCGCGACTGCGAGAACGATACCCACGCGTCTGCGCATAGACAGGTACAGACGTCGAGAGCAACTATGCGTTTCGCCCAGCGGAACCGTCACACGTTTGTCGGGATTGCTCCCTGCTGTTCAGCCCCGAGAGGTCGGCTACGCCACCGGGTCTGCCCGGCGGAGCGCGGCGACGAGCAACAGCACGGCGATCACGAGTCCGAGCACGGCCGAAACCGGTTGGTCACCGGTCACGGACTGGTTGACCGCAAAGGCCACGACGACCGTCACCAGACCGACGAGTGTGCTCGCGCCGGCGTGGAGTAGTTCGACCCGTGCGGTTGCCGTCTCCCGGCCCAGTTGCTCGCCGAGGTCGATCGCGGTCGAGGCAAGGTCGAAGGCGAGCAACGCGCCCATCATCCCGAGCAGCGCCGCGACAACGGCCGCACCCTCGGCGGCCGCGAGCAACACCCCGACGACGAGCAGTGCGCTCGCGGCGTGAGCGGTCGATACGGTCCGATGGCTCCCACTGTGTCATACCGTTCTCGCCTCCTGTTTGAGTATCTCCTCGATCGGCGTCTCGGGTGCCCAGTCGAACACCGGGATGCCGGTCTGTCTGAGTTCGGTCAACAGTAGACGACGACGGGCACGCATCAGCCGACAGCTCGGGGTGGCCGTCGTCGTCGGGTCGGGGCTGATGACGGTCGTCGGGTAGTCGTACGCTTCGAGTCGCCGGAGGATACGGACGACACGGGCGTCGACGACCGGCGAGAACACCAGCAGCTGCGTGTTCGCCGGCAGCTGTTGCCGGAGTCGCGAGAGCCAGTAGCGCTCGTGGGAGTCCGACTCCACGTCGGCGTTGAGTACTGGGTCGGTCGCGAGCAGGTCACGACCCCGCTGTCGGTGGCTGGTTCCGGTGTCCGGCGGGAGAAACGTCTCGGCGGTGCCGAACGTGCCGATACCGACGAGGTGGCCCTCGTCCAAGAGCGTGGGGAACAGCCGCTGTGCCGCGTCGATGGACCGTTCGACGGCGTTTGCCGCGCCGGGGCTGTGGCCGACGTACGCCTCCGGCCGGACGTCGACCATGAGGACGACCCGTGTGGCCCGCTCGCGACGGAACTCGACGGTGGTCAGTTCGCCGGTCCGGGCCCGCCGGTTCCAGTCGATACGGGACATGCTGTCACCGGGGTGGTACTCACGGACGGTGTGGAACTCGACCCCCTCGCCACCGGTGTCGGTCGGTGCCCGACCGGCGTACTGGGTCGGCTGCTGTCGGAGCGGTATCGACTCCCGAACGGGTCGGGGTGCGGGGACCGCGGTGATGGTCGTCGCGGCATCCACGAGCAGTTCCTGCTCGCCCGAGTTCGCCAGGTTCCGCGCGACCACGAGCACGGGCCCGAACTCGTGGGTGCCGGGTCTGGCCGTCACGCTGTAGGAGAAGGTGACCGACTCCCCGGCGCGCAGTGTCGCTCCGCGCCGGGGTGAGCCGTCGGTGACGGCGAGTGACCCGGGCACACCGTCGACTAGCCGGAGGTCGGGGCAGAACCCGCCGTTGTTCGTGACCGTCACCGTCACCGATAGCTCGTCACCGGGCTCCGGGTCTGTGTCGCTCAGCGACCGCGACGCGGAGAGTTCGACCGTCCCCTGTGGTGTCGCCCGGGCGTAGGCCGCGTAGCCGACCGCCACCACACCCGCGAGCAACACGGCCTGCTCGGAGAGCAACAGTCCCAGCCCGACACACAGGAGCACGACGGCGCTGACACCTGTCCAGTGGTGTGTCTGTCGCTCGGTCCTCGGGGAGCGGTCGTCGGCCCCTCTCGTCCGACCCACGGTGCCCGTCTCGTCGATCTCGTCGTGGAGTGTCACCTCGTCGTCGCTCTCGTCTCCGCCCTCGCCGGTCTCGACCCCGGTCAGGCCCGCGATGGCCGTTACTGTCCGGTTCTTGGCGTGGCGCTGGTACCGACCGAACAGGGCACGGATACGCTGTGAGACTGTCAGCTCGTCCTCGGCGAGAAAGCTGGCGGCCGTCTCGTCGTCGGTCCAGGTGCCCGCGGCCACCTGCTTGCTGGCCTCGTCCGGGTCGACCCCCTTGTAGCCCGTGAGGACGGCGGCCGCCACCTCCCCGAGCTCGTGGCGGACTGACCGGGACTCGTCACCGTCGGTTATCCCGGTTCCGGGGAACCCCTCCAGGGTCTCCGCGAGGTCGGTTCCCGGGACGTCCGGCGCTCTCGTGAGTTCGACGTCCGGTGTCTCGACGCGGTCGAGCCCCTGTCGACGCCTGTTGAGTGCGACACTCAGCGTGTACAGCAGGGCGAGACCGCCGAGCCCCGTCAGCAGGATGTCGCTGTCCGGCAGCGGGACGGCCCCGGGCTGGAGAAACTCGAGCACACTCAGCCCGAACAGCCCCACCCCGACCGCGATCAGAATCTGTCGCAGGTTCATCGGTCGTCCCCGTACGTCGACTCGATACGCCTGAGCACGTCCACCGCGCGCTCCTCGCGGGCGTCGGTCGCGGTCTTGCCGCCGTATCTGACCGTCTCGAACAGTCGGGTCAACTCGCGCACGTCGTCGGCTGCCATCCCGGCGTCGACCGCCTGTGCTTGGAACTCGCGGGGTGTCGTTGTCGCGTCGGTGTCGCTGTCGAGCTGTTCTGTCATCTCCTCCCAGGCGCGGTACACCTCGTTGCCGGTCGCTGTGGACTCGGCCTCCTCTATCCTGTCGGCGGCCTGCCCGGCGATCTCGCCGAGCACCTCCGTGTCCTCGGCCTCACCGTCGACACCGGCGTCGTCGGGACCGTCACGACGGCGCTGTACCAGAAACAGCGTGCCGCCCACCACCACCACACCCAGACCAATCATCAGTAGTCCGGAGAGCTGTTCGAGGATGTTCTGGTTCTCCTGGGTCGTCTCCCCTCCACCGGTGCTGTTGTTTCCCGGCCCCGGGAGCAGTTCGAGCGGTTCACCCGAGTTCGTGGGCACGTTGCCGTCGAAGTAGGTCAATGCGGCCCACAGCAGTATCATGAACAGGGCTACCGAGCCGACCATGACAGCGCCCCGTTCGCGGTACGTCGCCAGGTACACGAGAACCCCGATGCCGGCGAGCGCTCCGATAACGATCAGTAGCCGCTCCAACAGGACCGGTGTGTCGGGGGCCGCGCCGACACCTCCCTCGCTACCGTCGGCCGGCGGTGCCGAATCCGGATTCCCCTCTCCGTCTCCGGGCCCGGGCCCGGCCTGACCCCCTGGTGTGTCCTCCGAGGAGAGGGCAGAGGCAGACAGACCGAGGGCGAACACCGCGAGTGCCGCTACGCCGAGGACCACCAAGGTACGGCGATTCACATCCGGCTTCCGAGAGCAACACAATTATACCTAACGGGCTGTCTCTCACCCCACCACGAGGCTGGGTCTGTACCCGGGACCGGCTCCGAACCCACGCCGGTGTCAGGGCTCCCCGTAACCCGGTCTGGTCTGTGCCGGCAGACTCGGCGGACCCGCTGTCGCCCCCGATTGCGACAGTCTGAAACGACCCCGCGGCGACGGACAGGTATGGACACGGAGATCCGGCCCTCGACACTGGAGGGCCAGACCCGGGCACCGCCGTCGAAGAGCTACACTCACCGGGCGATTCTCGCCGCGGGGTACGGTGACGGCGCGACGGTCCGGAACCCCCTCGTCAGTGCAGACACCCGCGCCACGATGCGCGCCGTCGAGGCCTTCGGCGGCACGGTCGAGCACAGCGGTGCAGCACTCCTCGTGGAGGGGTTCGACGGTCGGCCGGCGGTTCCCGCAGACGTCATCGACTGTGCCAACAGCGGGACGACGATGCGTCTGACCGCGGCGACTGCGGCGCTCGCGGACGGACTGACCGTGGTGACCGGTGACAGCTCCCTGCGCTCGCGCCCACAGCGACCGCTGGTGCAGGCAATCGAGCAACTCGGCGGGCGGGCCGAGAGCACTCGCGGCGACGGACAGGCACCGCTGGTGGTCGGCGGCCCGATGCTCGGTGGGAGCGCCGCCATCCCCGGTGACGTCTCCTCGCAGTTCGTGACGGCACTGCTGATGGCCGGCCCCCTCACTGACGCCGGTGTCGACATCACGCTCCAGACCGACCTCAAGTCGGCTCCCTACGTCGACATCACGCTCGAACTGCTCGACGACGTCTCCATCAGCGCCCGCCAGACCGGTCGGGGCTACTCTGTCGACGGCCGGCAGTCCTACCGGGTCGGCGAGTACACCGTTCCCGGCGACTTCTCGTCGGTCTCGTACCTGCTGGCCGCCGGCGCCGTCGCCGGGGAGTCGGTGACGGTCACCGGTGTCCACCCGAGCGCACAGGGTGACCAGGCCATCGTGGACGTCCTCACGGAGATGGGCGGCCTCGTCGACTGGGACCGCGACGCGGGTCGTCTCGCGGTGTCCCGGGGTGATCTACACGGTGTCGAGGTGAGTGTGGCAGACACACCGGACCTGCTGCCCACGCTCGCGGTCCTCGGAGCGGTCGCCGACGGCACGACGACCATCACCGACTGCGGGCACGTCCGTTACAAGGAAACCGACCGCGTACAGGCGATGGCCGAGGCCCTCGACGAGATGGGGGCCCGGGTCACGGAGCGAGACGCCACACTCCTCGTCCACGGCGGGGAGAGCGAGCTAACGGGAACAACGGTCGACGGGCGGGGTGACCACCGGGTCGTGATGGCGCTCGCGGTTGCCGGTCTGGCCGCGACAGGTACCACTACCGTCACCGGTGCCGAGCACGTCGACGTCTCCTTTCCCGACTTTTTCGACACGCTAGAGAGCCTGGGTGCCGACGTGACACACCGGGGGTAGAGAGACAACCGGCGGTGGTCGACCCCGGCGAACCGTGGACCGCAGGGGTGCAGACCCGACAGTCACTCCTCGATACGGATGCCCGGACGACCGGGTGTCGCCTTTGCCGCCAGGTCCGCGGGGGCCTCGTCCGGCCCGTGGACGACCACCTCGGCGTCGAACTCCCGTTCGAGCAGCCACGAGGCCCGCACCAGTGTCGTCGCCTCGCGCTCGGGTGGAAGCTGGTCGTCTATGTGACCGGCCGCCGCGAGGGTCTTTGCGTAGTCGGCGGCGGCCTCGCCGTGTGCCTGGATGCGGCTGTCGCCCATCAGCTGTCCGACCACGTTTCCGTCGAGTTCGCGGGCCCGCTCGCGGGCGTAGTACTTCCACTCCGGGGCGACGGCGACGTCGATACGCTCCGGGCTCTCGATTCCGGCCACGTCGACGATGTCACGGATGTCCTCGCGGGTGTTCTCGACGAGCAGCCGGGCGGTGTCGTACCCCTCGGCCAGGTCGACCGTCGGCCAGTCGGCGGTCGCGACCAGCCCCTCGCGGCCGAGTGTGTGCCAGAGCTCCTCTGCGGTGTGTGGGGCGACCGGCGCGAGCAGTTTGGTGACCGTCTCCAGCCCGGCCTCGAAGCTCTCTGCACGCGGGGTCGTGTGGTCCGCGTACCGGCGCAGCAGCGAGACGAGGTCCCTGACCGCCTGGAACGCGTGGTTGAACCGGAACCGCTCGAACTCCTCGGTTGCGGTGGCAGCCGCCGCGTCGATCTCTCGGGTGACGTACTCGTCGACCACCCCCCCGTCGCCGGTCTCGATGTCACCTTCGGTGTACGCGTTGACGAGCCCGTAGACGTTCTGGAGAAAGTCGTACGACGACTGTGCCCCCTCCTCGGTCCAGTCGAAGTCCTTTTCGGGTCGGGCGGCGCTCAGCATGAACAGCCGACCGGTGTCTGAGCCGTACTGCTCGACAAACGGACCGGGTGAGACCACGTTCCCGGTCGAGGAGCTCATCGCCTCGCCGTTCTTGCGAACCATCCCCTGGGTGAGCAGGTTCTCGAACGGCTCCCGGCAGTCGACCAGCCCCATGTCGTCGAGCACCTTCGTGAAGAACCGAGAGTAGATCAGATGCATCGTCGCGTGTTCGATACCGCCGACGTACTGGTCGACGGGCATCCAGTTGTTCGCCCGGTCGGTGTCGAACGGGGCCGTTTCGAGCTCCGGCGAGACGAACCGCAGGAAGTACCACGAGGAGTCGACGAAGGTGTCCATCGTGTCGGTCTCACGCTCGGCCGGGCCGCCACAGTCCGGACAGGTCGTCGACTTCCACTCCTCGGCGGCGTCGAGCGGGTTCCCCGTCGTCCGGACGAACTCCGGCAGTTCGACCGGGAGCTCCTCCTCGGGAACCGGCACGTAGCCGCAGTCGGGACACTCGACAAACGGGATGGGTGTCCCCCAGTAGCGCTGGCGGGAGATACACCAGTCCCGGAGGCTGTGTGCGGTGCGCGAGTCACCGTCGAAGCGCTCGACAAAGCGCTCGCGTGCCCGAGCACTCTCCAGTCCGTCGTACTCGCCGCTGTTCACCAACAGGCCGTCCGCGGTATATGCGGCCGTTTGGACGTCGACATCACCGGGGTCGTGGTCGGCATCGGGTGCCGGCTCGACGACCTGCCGGATCTCGATATCGTGGGCCTGTGCGAACGCGTGGTCGCGCTCGTCGTGGGCCGGCACCGCGTACAGCGCGCCCGTGCCGATGTCCTCGAGCACGTAGTCGGCGACGTAGACGGGTACCTCCTCGCCGGTCGCGGGGTTGGTGGCGTACTCGCCGGTGAACACGCCGGAGGTCTCCGGAACCGCCTCGTCGGCGTGGTCGACGCGGTGGATGTACTCGGCGACCTCGTCGTTGTCGGCCGCAATCCGCTGGGCAACCTCGTGCCCGGGTGCGAGCGCGAAGAATGTCGCCCCGTAGATGGTGTCGAGTCGGGTGGTGAAGATGTCGACGCTGTCACCGGTCGACAGGTCGAACGGGACCGACGCGCCCTCCTGCTTACCGATCCAGTTGCGCTGCATCTGACGGACGTTGTCGGGCCAGCCACCCATCCCGTCGAGTGAGTCGTACAGCTCGTCGGCGTAGTCGGTAGTGGTGAAAAACCACTGGTCCATCTCGCGGTTCTCGATGGGCGTGTCACACCGCCAGCAGATACCGTCCGGATGCTCCGGGTGGGTGTTGACGTTCTCGTCTGCCAGCACAGTCTCACAGTCGGGACACCAGTTGAGTTCGGCGGTCTGGCGCTCGACGACACCCGCCTCGTAGAACTGCTGGAAAAACCACTGGTTCCACCGGAAGTACTCCGGCTCGCAGGTGGTGAGCTCCCGCTCCCAGTCGAACCCGAGCCCCATCAGCTCCATCTGTTCTTTCATGTTGGTGATACAGTCCATCGTCCAGCCCCGGGGGTCGACATCGCGCTCGTTTGCGGCGTTCTCCATCTCCCCCGACGGGTACGGGAACATCGCGAGCACGTACGTCGGGTCCTCGACGTCGTTCTCGGCGTGGAACACGTCGGCCTCGTCCCAGGCGCGCTGCCACTTTGACTCGACCGCACCGGGGTCGAACCGGCGGGTCTCCGGGCTGCTCTCGCTCATACACTCCGTTGAGAGGCCACCGCGCATCTATCTTTTGACAGCGGTCCGTCCGGGTTCAGTCAGACTCCACACCGGCCCCTCCGTCTGCCCCCTCGATCTCGTCGAGCACGCGCCGGTGAAACTCCTGGAGCACTGCCGACTCGTCCTCGGCGAGCACCACGTCCGAGGCCATCAGCGTCGCCAGCCCGAACGCCCGTGGCGAGGGTGAGTCGACCCGGGTTGTGACTACCTCGAGTTCCCCGGCCTGTATCTCGCCGAGCACCGTCTCGATACCGCCGACGTGGAGTTTGTCCTCCAGGATCTCCCGGTAGGTCTCCTCGACGACCGCAAACTCGGTGAGGTCACGCGCAAAGCCCAGTAACATCTCGCTGTCGACCTGTTGCTGGCTCGCAGACTTCTCGTGGCCCTTGTACCGTTTCAGTATCATCAGCGCGCGGGTGGCGTTTATCCGGAAGTACCGCTTCAGCAGGTCTGTTCCGTCGAGGCTGGCCCGGAGATCCGCCCGCACGTCGACAGGGTCGATATCGGCGAGTAGCCCCGCGAGGTCGACCTTTCGATTCAGCGGCAACGAGAGGGTGAACCCGTGGTCCGCGACGGCCACGGTCACGTTCGCGTTTGCCTCCTGTGCACACCGGTAGGCGAGCAGCCGCGAGAGTCCGTCGTTGAACCGCCGCCCGTAGTTCGAGTGGACGTAGTAGTGTCGCCGGTACTCCCCGTGGTCCAGTTCCGTCTCGATACCGAGCCGGCGGTCGGTGCTCACGCTCTCGAACCCCGCGTACCGGACCTGCCGGTCGAACATCCGGGTGATCGCCCGAACGCTGTTCTCGTCGAGTGGGCCGTCCCGGAGCCAGACCCGGACCCCGGCACGACCGTCACTCTCCAACCGACGGAGCAACTCCCGCTGGAATCTCAGCATCTCCTGTCCGAGGTCGTACGAGAGTGGCAGCCGCTCCGAGAACCACGACGGCACCGTCGGGCGCGCGCTCGTGCGGTCGACGTACACCTTCGACCCGCGCCGGTAGCGAAACTCGAAGCGGTCGCCGCCGAGAACAAACACGTCACCGGTTTCGAGCGTGTCGAGGTACTCCTCGTCGAGTTGACCGACCCACTCGTCGCCGGACCGGGTGTAGACACTACAGCTGAACGAGTCGGGGATTGTCCCGATGTTGGTCATGTAGATGACCCGGGCCAGTCGCCCCCGCTTGCCGACGAGTGGCTGACCAACAGGAAACGCCTCGTAGTGATGCTCGCCGTCCGGCGGGTCGTTCGTGTCCCGCCAGACCTTCGCGTACACGTTCTTTTCCTCCATCCCAGGGTAGTCCGCGGTGAGATACCGCATGAGGCTCTCCCACTCCCGGTCACTGTACTGCCGGTACGGGTAGGCACGCTCGAGGATGGCCCGGAGCTCCGACTCCGGTCGAGGGCCGTTTATCGCCATCCCGTAGACGTGCTGTGTGGCGACATCCTGTGCGTTCTCCGGCACGAACACCCGGTCGACAAAGCCAGCCTCGGCTTTCTGTAGCATCACGGCACACTCGACGAGTTCGTCCCGGTCGAGCGCGACGACCCGCCCGGTGACCGTCTCGCCGACCTGGTGGCCGGCCCGTCCGACCCGCTGGAGCAGGGACGCCACCGACTTTGGCGAGCCGACCTGCACCACCAGGTCCAGGTGTGGCATGTCGATACCGAGTTCGAGCGACGTCGAGGTGGTGACGACGTCCACGTCACCGGCTTTCAGCGCCGTCTCGATCTCCTCGCGTTGCTCCCGCGAGAGACTGCCGTGGTGACAGCCGGAGTTCGACTCCGTGTAGGCGTCGAACCGGTGCCGGAGGTTGTGCAGCACGCGTTCGGCACCGGACCGGGTGTTCGTGAACACGAGCGTGTTTGTGTGAGCCTGAATCTGTTCGTGCAACGACTGGTAAAACCGGTCGTTGATAACACCACTCGGTGTGTTTATCAGGTCGTCGGTCGGACAGGACAGTTCGATGTCGAACTCCCGGACGAACCGGGTGTCGACGAGCGCGTACTCCCGTGGCTCACCCGCATCCGCCCCTGTCGCACCCGCCGGCAGGTCACGACCGACCAGGAACTCGGCCATCGTGTCGAGTGGCTCCACCGTCGCGGAGCAGCCGATGCGGGTCGGGGAGCCGTTTGCCAGCGCCTCCAGTCGCTCGAGCGAGACCGCCAGGTGGGTGCCGCGCTTGTTCTCGGCGAGACTGTGAATCTCGTCGACGATAACGTACTCAACGGTCCGGAGTTTCTCGCGGAACTTCGGCGAGTTCAGCAGAATCGCGAGTGTCTCGGGTGTCGTGTTGAGGATGTGTGGGGTCTCCCGGAGCATCCGCTGGCGTTCGCTGTCGGGGGTGTCGCCGTGGCGGATGGCCTGGCGTATCTCGACACTCTCGCCACGCTCCGCGAGTTTTCCCTCGATCTCGGAGAGCGGGACCTCGAGGTTCCGGGTGATGTCGTTTGCCAGTGACTTCAGCGGCGACACGTACAGACAGTAGACGCTGTTTGCCAGCCCGTCCGTGTCATCGTCTCCCGTGTCTGTCTCGTCTGCCGTGGTTCCTATCGGGTCGCTGTTCCCGGACTCACGGGCACGGCGAAACAGCTCGTTTATGATGCCGATAAACGCGGAGAGTGTCTTGCCGCTACCGGTCGGCGAGCAGACCAGCGCGTTCTCGCCGCGGTGGATGAGCGGAATCGCCTCCTTCTGTGGCGGGGTGAAG
>UEZI01000008.1_pt2 | contig 13859 bp, 9 predicted proteins | sample 1903671 | NCBI WGS metagenome assembly UEZI01 (sample SAMEA4776352, study PRJEB27445) | saltern metagenome | biome: Hypersaline environment; feature: solar saltern; material: Pellet | place: Spain | collected 2014-08 | depth 0 m
GCCGCGCTCGTCACCGCCGGGTCTGTCTCGCCGACGAACAACAACGCGTGGTAGGCCGCGATCACGAACACGGCGCCGACGGCGACCGCCGTCCACGCTCGCCGGCCGCGCGGCACGGGGTCGTCGGCGGCCCAGACGGCGTACCCCAACATCACCACGCCGGCCACGTCGAACCGAAACGCCGCGAACAACACCGGCGTCTCGAAGAAGCCGGCCGGCGACGCCGGCGTCCCGAGTCCGGCTTTGATCGCGACGAACGCCGCGCCCCAGACGGTCGCCAACAATAGGAACAGGCCGGCGTTGCGGTACCGTGTCACGGATACATCTCGGCTGTCGGTCGGGAGAAACGTGACGGTCTCAGGACCCCTCGCCCGAGGCGAGTTCGTCGGGATCGACGCCGCTCAGCGCCGACTCCACGCCCGGCTCCGCTGGCTCGGAGTCCCCGAGATCGTCACGGTAGAGGTGACACGCCGCCGTCTGGCCGTCGCCCCGGTCGTGGGCCGCCGGCACGTCCGTCTCACAGACGGAGCCGAACCGGTCGGTGAGTCGTTCGACGGTCGCTTCGACACGCCCGTTGGCGAGAATCTCCAAGGCGTCTTCGAGCGTGTCGGCGTCCGCGCCGGCCAATCCTGTCAGCCCGAACTCCTCGCGGACGGCGCGTTTGAACGCCGTGTCGTCCCCCTCTTCGGATCGGAACCGGTCGAGCCCCAACTCCCCGCGGGCCAGCCGGTCACGCAGTGTGAGTATCGCGCGGTAGTCCGTCTGGTCGGTCTCGACGCCCGCCGGCGGGATCACCTCCGGACACCGCGTCCGGAACCGACACCCCGAGGGCGGGTCACGCGGCGACGGCACGTCACCGGCCAACGGGTCGACCCGGCGGCCCTGTTCGGCGACCTCCGCCCGCGGGACGGACTCCAACAACGCCTCCGTGTACGGGTGGGCCGGCGATTCGAAGATGTCTGCGGTCGTCCCCCGTTCGACGATCTCGCCCAGATACATCACCGCCACTCGGTCACAGACGTGTCTGACGACGCTCAGGTCGTGTGCGATGAACAGGTACGTCAGCCCGTACTCCGCCTGAAGATCGTCCAACAGGTTGAGAATCTGCGCTTGGACGGAGACGTCCAACGCCGACACCGGCTCGTCTAACACGACGAACTCCGGGTCGAGCGCGAGCGCCCGGGCGATGCCGACCCGTTGGCGTTGCCCCCCGGAGAACTCGTGTGGGTAGCGGTCGATCTGGTCGGCCGACAGCCCGACCCGGTCGAGCAGTTCGGCGGCCCGTTCCCGGCGCGCCGCCGCCTTCGAGGTGTCCGGCGGCGGGTCGGCCGGCAGGTCGTGGATGCGCAACCCCTCGGTGACGATGTCGCCGACGGTCATCCGCGGGTCGAGACTGGAGAAGGGGTCCTGGAAGACGATCTGTGCGCGTTCACGGAACGCAGTCAACTCCTCGCCCGACAGGTCGCTCAGATCCCGGCCGTCGAACGCGACGGTGCCGCCGGTGGGCTCTCGGAGCCGGAGCACCGTCTCGCCGGTCGTCGACTTCCCACAGCCGGACTCGCCGACTAACCCCAGCGTCTCGCCGCGCCGCACGTCCAGATCCACCCCGTCGACCGCCTGCACGCTCTCCGGATCGCGGCCCAACAGGCTGTCGATCACGGTGTCGTTCTCGTAGTAGTGCTTCTCCAAGTTCCTGACGCGCACCAACGGCTCCGTCCCGCTCGTGTCGTTACTCACCCGACACCACCCCGTCGTCGGTCGCGCCGTCTGTGTCGTCTGTCACACTATCTGTGTCGTCGATCACACCGTCCGTGTCGTTTAGGCCAACCGCGGGGTCGTACTCGCGGTCGGCGAGCACACATTGGACGGCGTGTTCCTCACTCGCAGTGCCGTCGTACTCCGGGACGGGTTGGCGACAGTCCGCCATCGCCTTCGGACACCGGTCGGCGAAGTAACACCCCTCCGGCATCTCCCGGTCGAGGAGGCTCGGCACGTTCCCCTCGATCGGTTGGAGCCGCGCGGCCGGATCTTCCAGATCCGGGACGGAGCCGAGCAACCCCTGTGTGTACGGGTGGATCGGGTCGTCGAACACGTCCGCCAGCCGGCCACGCTCGACGATCTCGCCGGCGTACATCACGCCGACCCGGTCACACATCCGTGCGATCACGCCCAGATCGTGGGTGATCATCACCACACTCGTCTCACCCGACTCCTGGAGCTCGCGGAGGATGTCGAGAATCTGCGCCTGGATCGTCACGTCAAGTGCGGTCGTCGGCTCGTCGGCGATCAACACGTCCGGCTCACCCGCCAACGCCTGTGCGATCATCGCGCGTTGGAGCATCCCGCCGGAGAACTGGTGGGGGTACTCGTCGGCCCGCTCGGCCGGGTCCGGAATGCCAACCTGCTCTAACAGTTCGATCGCACGGGCGTGACTCTCCTCGTCGGTGTAGCTCCGCGAGGGGAGCACGGCGTCGATGAGCAGCCGGCCGAGCCCGTACCCCTGGGTACGGCTCCGGGTGCGACGCGGGTTCCCATTCGCGCGCCGTTGGACCTCCACTGCCTCGGCGATCTGCTCGCCGACCGTCACCGACGGGTTCAGCGACGACATCGGGTCCTGGAAGATCATGCTGAACGACGAGCCGCGGAGCGACCGCCGCACCGTCGCCGGCACCCGGCGGAGGTCGACGTGGTCGCCGACGACGGCGTCGCTGCCGGCGAACTCTGCGGCCAGTTCGGCGTCGCGGTACCACACCTCCCCGCCGGTGATCTCTCCCGGCGAGTCCACCAGGTCGATCAACGACAGAGCGGTGACGGACTTGCCGGAGCCGGACTCCCCGACGATCCCGACCACCTCGTTGTCGCGCACCTCGAAGGAGACATCCTCGACCGCGTTGATCTGCCCCTCCTCGGTGAAAAATCGGGTCGAGAGGTCGCGGACGGCGACGAGCACGTCGTCGTCGAGTTCGGGAGCGGGAGCGTCGCTCACGTCAGGCACCCCCCTCTCCTTGTATCCCCGGATCGAGCGCGTCACGCAGCCAGTCGCCGATCAGGTTGATCCCGATCACCGCGACCATGATCGCGAGTCCGGGCATCCCCGCGATCCACCACTGGCCCGAGGAGACGTAGTCCCGTCCCTGTGAGATGTCGAACCCCCACGACAGCGTCGTTCCCGAAAAGCCCAAGAACGACAACGACGACTCCAACAGGATGATCGCCGCCACCTGGACGGTGCCGAGGACGATGATCGGCGTGATCGCGTTGGGCAACACGTGGCCGGCGATGATCCGGCCGTCGTCGGCACCGAGCGCGCGGGCGGCTTTGACGTACTCCTGATCGCGGAGGGACAACGCCTCACCACGGGCAATCCGGGCGAACCACACCCAGTTGACGACGCCGACGACGACGATCACCGTCCCCGGCAACACGAACGTCGCAGGCATTTCTTGTGCGAAGCCGGCGGCGACGAACGGGTCGGGGACGGCGACGCTCGCCCGCCCCCACAGCCCGATCAGGGCGATCGCGAGCACGAGTGACGGGAACGCCAGGCTCACGTCGGCGAACCGCATCAGCCCGTCGTCGATCCGGCCGCGGTAGTAGCCCGCGATCAACCCGACGGGGACGCCGACGGCCGCGGCCAACACGGTCCCCAACACCCCGACGATCAACGAGGTGCGGGCGCCGTAGATTACCCGCGACAGCATGTCTCTTCCGAGTCCGTCCGTCCCGAGCGGGTGAGCGGCGTCCGGCCTGATGGTGACGGTCTCGGTGACGGTCTGGACCTCCCCGTCGACCATCTCGGAGGTGGTGCGTTCCTCCGTCTGGACGATTCCAAGCGGCGGGCGTTCGGCGTTGTCGAGATCCTGTGTCGTCGGGTTGTGTGGCGCGACGAACGGCGCGAAGATCGCGACGAACACCACGAGCAACACCAACACCACCCCCAGCTTGGCGAGCACACTCGAACGGAACTCCGATGCCAGATTCCGGCGGACACGGTCCGACACCATCAGTCGTTCACCACCCGTGGGTCGAGCGAGGAGTACACCACGTCAACGAGAATGTTCACGAGGACGAAGCTCGTCCCGATCACGATCAGACTCCCCTGTAACACCGGCCAGTCGCGGAGATTGATGCTTCTGATCACGAGTGTTCCCAGCCCCGGCCACGAGAAGACGGCCTCCGTGATGACCGCCCCACCGATCAGCGTCCCCAACTGCAGACCGAGGACGGTGATCACCGGGATCAGCGTGTTCCGCAGCGCGTGTTTGTACCGGACCATCGCCTCCGGTAACCCCTTCGCTCGGGCGGCCCGGACGTACGGCTTCCCCAGTTCGTCGAGCATCCCCGACCGGGTGAGCCGGGTGACCAACGCCGTGAAGTAGGTGCCCAGCGCGACCGCCGGGAGCGTGATGTGCGCCAGCCACGACTGGAGCCGGGCGAAGAACGGTGCCGGGCCGACCAGCGCCGCGGCCACCTCGACGGCCGCGACGGCCCGCCCGCTGGTCTGGAACACGTCGAACTGCACCGCCAACAGCAAGATCAGCATGATCCCCAGCCAGAAGTTCGGCGTCGAGATGCCGGCAAGCGAGAACAGTGTCGCCAGCCAGTCGACGGGTTGGTTGCGCCGTGTCGCGGAGACGACACCCAACGGGATCGACAGCCCGATCGCGACGACCGTCGCCGCCACCGCCAGCTCGACAGTCGCGGGCACCTTCGAGAACACCAGCGTCGTCACTTCCTGGCCGCGGACGTACGAAAAGCCCATGTCACCCTGGAGGAGCGACACGAGGTAGTCGCCGTACTGGACGTGCAACGGCTGATCTAATCCGAGTTCGCGAGCGATCGCCTGCCGGGTCTCCTGGTCGGCGTCCAACGGCGCGACGGCGTTGATCGCGCTCCCGGGGGTGATGAACCGCAGCAGAAACACGATAGAGACGACTCCCCAGACCACCCCGACGCCCTGGAGCACCCGCTTGGCGATGAACCGTCCCTGGGACATTAGTCGGCCGCCTCCCGGCTCACATCTGGGAGACCGTGTCCACGTCGATGAACTCGTCGGCCCGTGGCTCCCAGGAGATGTCCGTCGACGTGCCGTAGACGCTGAACTGTTGGTGCATGAACACCCACGGCGCGAGCTCGTTCAGCCGGGCGTTGGCCTCCTGGAGAATCTCCTCGCGGGCCTCCGGGTCGGCCTCGCTCTCGGCGTCTGCGAGCAGCCCGTCGATCTCGTCGTTCTTCAGCATCGTCAGGTCGCCAGTACTACTCAACAACGGCGTGATCGTCTGGCTGGCGTCGAACTCCGCGTTCCCCCACCCCAGCAGGTTGAACCGCGGACGGTCCTCGATGCTGGAGGCGGTCACGTCCTGGACGAGCGCGTTGAACTCCCGTTGTTCCACCTCGCAGGTGACGTTCGATAGTTCGCTGATCTGGCTTGCGGCCGCCTGCGCAATCTCCACATCCTTGAGATACCGACCAATCGGTGTCTCAAGTGTGATCTCCGCGCCGGCGAAGCCGGACTCCTCGACCAACTCCTCGGCCCGCTCGGGGTCGTACGGGTACGGCTCCACGTCCGGGTCGTGGCCGACGAACTGTTCGAGCGTCGGCTGGCTCGTGATCGAGCCGAACCCGTTGAGCACGTTCTCGACGATCTCCTCCACGTCGACGGCGTAGTTGAGCGCCTGCCGGAACTCCTGACTGGAGAACGGCTCCACGTCGTACCGCATCTGGAGGAAGATGATCCGCGTGCTCGGGACGGAGCTGATCTCCGCGACGTCCGACTCGTTGACACGAGCCACCTCCTGTGGCGGGACGTTGGTGACGATCTCTGACTCCTCGGCCAACAGCCGGTTCACACGGGTACTCGACTCCGTGGAGGCGTTGAGCGTCGTCTCTGTCACCTCCGGGACGGTCCCCCAGTACTCCTCGTTGCGTTCGAACACGACCCGGTTGCCGGAGGCGTACTCCGAGAGCCGGAACGGCCCGGTGCCGTTCGTGTTCCGGTTGATGTAGTCTTCTCCGTTCTCCTCGACCCACGACTGTTGGAGGATCTCCCCGTTGGTTGCGAACAGCTGGAAGACGATGGGGTTGAGCCCGTCGAACCGGACGGTCACCTCCCCGTCGCCCGGCTCGACCGGCGGGGGCCCGTCTGCCTCGCGCGACTTCAGGGTGCCTAGGTCCGTGCTCTGCGGGCTGGCAATTCCGACATCGTTGAACACGATCCGTCGGATCGAGTAGGCGACATCCTCGGCGGTCAGTGGGTCGCCGTCGTGGAACGTCACGCCGTCACGGAGCGTGAACCGGGCGACACCCGGCTCGACCCGTTCCCAGTCTGTCGCGAGCGCGGCGACGATTCCACCCTCCTTGTCGCGGTCCATCAGCCCCTCGTACGCTTGACTGACGATGATGTTCGTGTTCGTCTCGGCGTGATCCTGCGGGTCGAGCCCGGAGTCCATCTGGCCCATCGTGACGGTGACATCGAATCCGGCGGCGCTGTCCGTCGCCGTCGCCGTGTCCTCGCTGTCCATTCCCGACTCCGTCTCCGTCGTTCCCCCCTCGCCGGTGTCGCCGGTACAGCCAGCGAGTACGGCCGCTGTGGCTGTTCCGGCCGCCGCGAGGTAGCCTCGCCTGTCGACAGTTCGGTCAGTCTTGTCAGACATACACACAGGGAATGCCCGCGGGGTACTTATACTCTGTGTCGAGAGACGGCGACGGCGCCGGGACAGTGGTGACGACGGGCGAACCACGGTGGGGGCGACGCTCCAGAGAACGCCACGACCGGCGCGAGGCGGCGAGAAGCGAAGCCCTAACATGTGGTGGCACACACTGGACAGCTATGAGTTGGAAGGAGACCGCAGAACCGGTACTCACGCGGATGCCCACCGTGTCACAGCCCGAGGGGCACGTCCCGTTCAAGCGGAAGCTCAGCTGGACGGCCGGGATTCTCGTGATGTACTTCTTCTTGGCGAACGTGACATTGTTTGGTCTCGGGTCCGGTGGGAGTGACGCCTTCGGTCAGTTCCGGTCGATCCTGGCCGGCACCTCCGGCTCGATCCTCCAGCTGGGGATCGGGCCGATCGTCACCGCGTCGATCGTCCTCCAGTTGTTGGGTGGGGCGAACCTGTTGGGGCTGGACACGGACGACCCGCGCGACCAGATACTGTACCAAGGGCTCCAGAAGCTGTTGGTCGTCGTGATGATCTTCCTGACCGGGCTGCCGATGGTGTTCGCCGGGGACTTCCTCCCGGCGAGTCAGTCGTTGGCGACGACGCTGGGTGTCGGGCCCGGCGTCATCAACGTGTTGTTGTTCGCACAGATCGCGGTCGGCGGCATCCTCATCCTGTTCATGGACGAGGTGATCTCGAAGTGGGGGGTCGGCTCCGGGGTCGGGTTGTTCATCATCGCCAACATCAGTCAACGCATCCTCGGCGGGTTGTTCGGCACCCAGTCGCTGGGGCTGACGAACGGCTTCTTCCCGAACTGGGTCGGGATCGCCACCGGGAGCGTCGCGGTCAACGGGCTCGGCGGTATCCTGTTGGAGCCCGGCAAGCTCGCCGCACTGTTCACGACGGTGTTGATCTTCGTGACGGTCGTCTACGCGGAGTCCGTCCGCGTCGAGATCCCGCTGAGTCACGCCCGTGTGAAGGGCGCACGCGGACGGTTCCCGGTGAAGCTCATCTACGCCAGCGTCCTGCCGATCATCCTCGTCCGGGCGCTGACGGCCAACATCCAGTTCTTCGGCCAGATTCTCAACTCGCAGTTGGGGTCGCTCCCCTCCTGGTTCGCGGTGTACTCGAACGGCCAGGCGGTCAGCGGGCTGATGTACTACCTCCGGCCGGTCCGGGGGCCACAACAGTGGATGTGGTTCGTCTACGCGCCGGCGGGTGAGCCGTTAGACATCATGATTCGGGTCGCGGTCGACCTGACGATCACCATCGGTGGGTCGGCGATCTTCGCCATCTTCTGGGTGGAGACCACCGACATGGGGCCGGAGTCGACCGCGAAACAGATCCAAAACTCCGGGATGCAGATTCCCGGCTTCCGGAAGAACCCGCAGGTGATCGAACGCGTGATGGAACGGTACATCCCGCAGGTGACGGTCATCGGCGGCGCGCTCGTCGGTCTGCTCGCGGTGTTGGCCAATATGCTCCCGACGCTGGGGAACGTCTCCGGCACGGGGCTGTTGCTGACGGTGTCGATCACGTACAAGCTCTACGAGGAGATCGCAGAAGAACAGATGATGGAGATGCACCCGATGATGCGGCAGATGTTCGGGAGCGACTGACCCACTCCCACTTCTTCAGGGGTGGGAGTTATACGGCACTACTACCGTTTGATTGAGAGTTTCAGGTTTGCAGTCCAGTCGGCATGACCAGACTACTGGCAAGGCCAAGTTGCCGTTACTCATATCTCCGACGTGAGGATTCGGAGTTACTTTGCTTGTGCTGGAATCCTTTGCCAGGGAGCTAAAGGGAATTCTTTCAGGTGTGGTGAGGTCTGAACCCCGATGTCATTTATTCTATACATAAATATTTACTTTTATATATTAGACTAAAGTAACTCGACACAGATTGGAGAGTCTCCGAAAGAGGCCTCCCGACGTTCTCGGCAGGCTGGTACCGCCCTGCTCGCCACGGTGAGAGAATACCGAAAGAACATATATCATGTGGCGGCCAGACGGTTACGGGAATGTGTACAGACGAGATTCATTCTGTTTTGGAGGCGTTTGTCGACGACCTGTACCGTCGTCTCGACGCACACAGCCTAGAGGAGCTACTCGATGCGGATATCCAGCGGGAGTTGAGTGGTCACGACCTCGGGGTCGACGAGTCGGAGTTCACTGGGTACGCGCCAGAGCGGTGGGTCGAGAACCGGCTCATCGACGATGTTCTGGACGCACTCGGGTTAGACTGGGAACCACAGCCGTACGGGCGCGACGACGATCGACCGGACTTCGAGGTGCGTGGGGTCGGCGTGCCGCTGATGGGAGAAAACAAGCCGGTCAACGAGATTGCTGCGGCCGTCGACGATATGGAGGGGTATCTGAAGAACAAAGCGATCGGCCCAGACTACGGTATCGCCACTGACGGTATCGAGTGGCGCGTGATCCGCATCGAGATTGGTGGAGACTTCGCCGACTACCAGACAGTTCGGGAACTCGACCTTCGACCGGTTCTGAAAAAAATTACGGCAGAGCGTGGATACGTCGACTTCGACCCGGATGTCGACGTTGCCGAGCAGATCCAGGAGTTTTCCGACGTGTTGTCGGAAGAACCGTTGTCTGATCTGCTGACTGAGACGGCGCCGCGTGAACTACGTGACGCGCGACGGCGTGGTATCGAGGATTTCTTCGATCTGTACATCGAACTATTGTTCGGCAGAGGCGAAGGCGACTACGACTACGAGACAACGCTGATGGACGACATCGTGGCTCCGGCTGGAGCGTCGGAGGGTGAGAAACGTGTCTTCGCTATCACGCTGGTGAATCGTCTATTCTTCATCAAGTTTCTCGAGGAGAAAGACGTGTTCGACAGCGACGATTTCCTTCTGGCGCGAGTGGAGGCGTACCGGGAGTACGAGGACGTTATGATTGGGAACCTGTACGAGTCCCAGATCAAACCCCTGTTCTACAAGTTACTGAACACGCCCCGACCGGAGCGCGAGGCGAAGTACCGGACAGGGTGGTTCAACAATGTGGACTACCTAAACGGCGGCCTGTTTCGTGAGAACGTCCCAAATGAGAGCGAGTACGAGGTGAGAGATAGAGTTCTGCCGACGCTCATTCAGGACCTGATCCACCACCAGCCGTCGGACGGGGACGAAGCGCTCGACCCGTCGATGATCGGTTCGGTGTTCGAGAAGACAATCACTCACCTCGAGTACGAACGGGATCAACAGGACATCGGAGCGTACTACACCCCCAACGACGTGACGCGGATGATAACTCGGCAGACAGTTGATCCGAAGGTGAAAGACGAGTTAGTAGACGTGTACGGTGAGTACGCCGGGGTAGACGAGAGTGCGTTCGCCGAGCGAATGGCCGACATGCCGTTACAGAAGGTACTGCGTCACATTGAGGACAGAGAGGGGTGGTTTGGGGACCCAGAGGCGACAGAGCGTGCGTTGAACAGAGTTCGAAACCTTCGGGTGCTTGACCCAGCGTGTGGGTCCGGTCACTTCCTCACGACTGCAATGGACGAACTCCACCGCATCCAGATGAGTCTTCTCCGGGGGCTGAACGGTGGCGAGGAACCGGACGACAGCCGCGTGTTCGAGGAACGGAAGCAGTTGGCGTTGAACTCTATCTACGGTGTCGACGCGGAGCCGGTCGGGTGTGAGATCGCGAAGCTCCGCGTGTGGCTGAAGATCGTGGAGAACGGGTGGAGCGACGACTACGGCCGGTTGCCGAATATCGACGTGAACATCTCGTCCGGAAACAGTCTGATCGGTCTCCCGATCTCGGGGAGCACGACCGCCTCACTCGACATCTCGGAGGTGTACGAGACGATCGACGAGGTTCTGGAGCGTCGTATGGAGTATAAGTTCGAAGAAAAAAGTGGGGAGAAGTTAGAGATTGAACGTCTAGAAGGAGAGATTCGTCCTGCGTTGAACCGGGAACTCATTCGACAACTCAACTTCGAGTTCGAGACGGAGATCGAAGACGTGGCGGAGTTTGACCGGGTCGTGGACTCGATTGACGACGACCTACTCCACTCACAGCTGTCGTCGGTCAAACTGGAGAGGGCGGACGGTGAGGCGCTGACTGATACTCAGTTGGAGCGGCTCGCCGAGGCCGGGTTCGACTACGACGACTGGCGAGAGGTGAACAAGAGTGCTCGATTGGACGTGAGGGGACGCGAGCAGTCGAACGGGAGCGACGACGAGGAGTGGAGTACGAAAACGGCCATCGTCGAAGACTTACGCAGGCTGTTGGAGGATGGGTTCGTGTTTGACGAGTTCGTTCGGCGGCCGCTGGAGTACGACTTCGAGAACGTCTTCGGCGAGCCGTTCCACTGGTTCGCCGAATTTCCCGAGGTATCACCGCGGTACAACGAGGAGAGTGAGGGGACGAGTCGAACCCCTAACTTCGATCTGATTCTCGGCAACCCACCGTACGGAGACATCATGCAACAAAGCGAGAAGTTGTTGACAGATACGTACGCGACCGGCGGCATCAACGACACAGCGGCGCAGTTTGTTGAGCGCCAGTTGCAGTTACTTGACGACGGAGGGTACTTCGGGAACATCACGACACTCCGACTCGTCTATCAGTCGGACATCGGTGAGGTTCACGAGGAGATGCAGGACAGTATGGACACCACCCGAATCGCGTGTTTCGCGAGCCGTCCGCAGTCTGTCTTCGAGAACGCAGAGGTGAGGGTGGCAATCATCACCGGTGAGAAGACGAACCCGGAACATGGCGGTGAGATTCTGACCAGCGAGTTCATCAGGTTCGATGCAGACAACCGCGACCGGGTGTTTTCATCAGAGATTCCGTTCACGTCGGTTTCGGGACTCGAACTCGGTGACAGGATCGGCAACCCGCAGGATAACTACTCAATTATCCCGAAAGTCGGTCCCGAGGAGATAGAGGAGATCTTGGAACTGCTGAAGAGATCGTCAAACACCGTCTTCGGTGACGAGATGCGGGACGACGAGACCAGTCACGTGGTCTGGCGCAAGCGTCACCCGCGTTACTGGATCAACCCGTACCTACAGAACATCTACCCGTCTGGAGAGACGCCACAAGACTTCGAGCCGATGTACTTCGACTCGAAGTTGAACTGTCGAACTGTGTTCAACGTCATGCAGTCCTCGTTGTTCTACCTGTACTGGACTGCCTACGGGAACGAGCGCGACCTGAACTGGGGGCAGATAGATGCATTTCCAATGCCCGACAAAGAGAAGATGGAAGCACACGAAGAACGCATCATGGAACTGTCGGACACACTGTGGACTGGGATGAAACGGATGTACGAGGCGGAGGGCGTGATTCACGCTGTTGAGTTCGAGCCGATTGTTAACGAGATCGACGAGCTTGTCGGAGAGCTGTACGGCCTCAACGACGAAGCGGTAGCGTTCTTGAAGCGCTACCACGCAGAGTACGGCCGTGGGCTGGATAACGGTGACTCGGCGTCGCTAAGCGAGTTCATCGACACCGAGCACGGCAACTGACTGACGCTGACTGCACTACGCAAGCGGGTGTACAGCGACCGGCGTGGTCGGTCCTTCTGTATCGAGACCACTCGCAACGTGGAGAGAGTCAATCACACGCTGGTCAATCATCCACTCCAGCCGGGTGGAGTTCCAGCTTGCTACTGCTGTGGGGAGTCACGCCGACGCCGGTGGTTCGAGCGTGGGCAACAGAATCCGCGCACGAGTCCCACCGCCCTGTGGTCGTTCGAACCCTACCTCGCCGTTGAGTCGGTCGACACACCACTTCAGCTTCCACAGCCCCAGCCCGGTGGAGTGAGAGAAATCCGTCTCCTGTCCGGCGCGAGTTCACTCGGCGGGATGCCCGGGCCGTCGTCCTCGACAGTCACCTGTCGCTCGTAGCCGATCCGTTCGGTCGACTCGACCGTGACAGACACCTCCAGGTGGGCCGTTCCGCCGTGTTCGGCGGCGTTCTCGACGAGTTCGTCCAACGCAGACATCACGAGCAACCGGTCCGTGGTGAGCGTCGGCCGAGTGGTGACGCTCGTGGCGACGGTGACGGGTCGGTCCGCGGTGTGTCGGTCGACAACCTCGGCGACAACCGCCCGGAGATCGACCGGCTCCGGGTTCGTCTCCTGGCTGACGAGTTAGCGGTCGATCTCGCGGGCCTTGTCGGCGACGCCGATGAGGTTGTCCGCCGCGTTCCGGAGCTGTGCGCCCAACGCCGCCGTCGTGTCGTCCGCCTGGAGCCGCTCGACGACGGCCGCCTCGTTGCGGACGTTGTGTCGGAGGAGCCGCGCCAACACCTCCCGGTACTCCAACCGGATCTTGTCGCCGGCCAGATCCGTCCGGAGGCTGCCGCCGGTCATCTGGTCGGTGAACACACCCAACGTCGACAGCAGTTCCTCTCTGTGCTCGACGACTCGGAGGCGGTCGAGTCCCACCCCGTTGTCGACGAACTCCAAGTGCATCGACGGGGGTGGTGTACGTCTCTCCGGCAGCGTCGACACCGATCATCTCGTCGAGGAGTCGGTACTCCGTCGTGGCGAAGACGGACGCCTCGGTGCCGTCGACGATGTCGTCGAATTCACACTCGACGAGTTCGATGTCGTCTAGAAACTCCTCCTGCTCGAACACGTCCGCGAGATCGAACTCCGACTGGCGGGCGACCACGTCCATCTCCGGCCGGAAGAACCGCTCGAACAACGCCATATCCCGGACCATGCCGGCCTGCGCGGCCCGTTTGACCAGCTCGGTCCCAACTGACTCCGTCATACCACTCACAACGAGACGAGTCGACCAGTACGTAGTGTCGTCCAGTGTGGTGTGTATTAGAGTTGTCGATACGTTGAAACAGTGTTTGAATCGCCAAACGGCTGTCGCGGACGGATCGGTCGCGTCACGCCGACTGATCGGTCGCCCCGGCGGTCGCGTCGTGCCGACGGCCGCCGACAGAATCATTACTCGCCGTCGCGAGCGGCCTCAATCACGTCGAGATACGCCACCAGGAAGTCGGGTGTGTCGTCGTCACAGATCGCGGCGGGTGTGCGCCACTCGACGGCCGCGACCTCGTCGGGTGCCGCGCGGTGAGCCTCGCCGTCGGCGTAGTCGGCGGTCGTCACCACGTTCACCACCTGCCGGCCGTCGTCGAGCGCAAACACACTGCTGTCGACGACCCGGACCCCTCGGATCTCGATCCCGGTCTCCTCGCG
>UEZI01000026.1_pt1 | contig 13592 bp, 11 predicted proteins | sample 1903671 | NCBI WGS metagenome assembly UEZI01 (sample SAMEA4776352, study PRJEB27445) | saltern metagenome | biome: Hypersaline environment; feature: solar saltern; material: Pellet | place: Spain | collected 2014-08 | depth 0 m
TCGAGTACGCACTCGACAGATTCAGAGAGGAGATAGATGCTCAGACCTGAGCAGATGTCGAAGGTCTCGGTGACCGGCGCCCGGTCCGTGATGGAGCAGGTCATCGAGACGATGCACGGGATGCACGTCGTGCACATCACCGACTACGACGGCTCCTGGGAGGGGTTCGAACCGGGTGAGCCCCTCCCCGGCTCCGACGAGACGTCGAGCACCCTGGTGACGGTCCGAGCAATCGAGAGCATCCTTGACGTCGAACCCGACGACGCGACCCCGAGGGCAGCACCCGATCTCTCGAACGCCGACGAGCGTCTCGAGGAGATCCGGGTCGAGGTCAACGACCTCGACGACCGGCGTGACGAACTCCGGGACAGACTCCGCACCATCGACGAGCGCCGCGACCGGATGGCACAGTTTGCCGGTCTCGGTCTGGAGTTGGACCTGCTCTGGGGGTACGACTCGCTCGACGTGCTCGTCGGCGAGGGGAACCCGGCCGCTATCCGGGCAGCACTCGCCGAGAGCGACGACGTCGCGGCTCACGACGTGTTCCACGACGGTGACACGGTCGCCGCGTTCGCCTCGACGACCGAGGACGGAACCCTCTCTGATGCGATGGTCGGTGTGCCGTTCACCGCCTTCGAGGTGCCAGAAGAGAGCGGTGACCCGAGTGCGGTCGTCGCGGACTTGGAGAGTGAGCGCCGACAGGTCGAGGCCGAACTCGAGCGGATAGAGAGTGAACTCGAGGCGCTGAAAGCAGACTCCGCTGGCTTTCTGCTCGCGCTCGAGGAGTCACTCTCCATCGACGCCCAGAAGTCCGAGGCACCGCTGCGGTTTGCGACCACGGAGCGGTCGTTCGTCGTCGAGGGCTGGGTGCCGACAGACCGGTACGACGCGTTCAGACAGGAGCTCAGTGGGGCTGTCGACGGCCGTATCGAGGTAGACGAGATCGAGCGTGCCAGGCACACGGGCAGTAACCACGTGGCCCGTGACACGGTCGACGACGCCGGGCGTGGAGCCGGGCAGGCGACCGCGACGGACGGTGGAACCACCTCGACTCGGGAGGACCGACAGGCCACACCCGACGGTGGTCGGGCCGTCGCCGGGGACGGGGTCGTAACCGTCGACGACGACCCACCGGTACGACAGGAGAACCCGGGGATACTCAGCCCGTTCGAGTTACTGACGAAGGCTCTCAACCGGCCGAAGTACTCCGAGTTCGACCCGACGTTCGTGCTGTTTCTGACCTTCCCGTTGTTTTTCGGGTTCATGGTCGGCGATATCGGCTACGGGCTGGTGTACATGCTCATCGGCTACGCGGTGACTAGTCGGTTCGACTCCCAGGGTATCGTGAACTTCGGGACTATCGTGGTCTGGCTGGGTCTGTTCACCGCGGTGTTTGGCATCCTGTACGGTGAGATACTCGGACTGCACTTTTTCGAGTGGTTCGACCTGCACGCACCCATCGAGAAGGGTATCTCGGACACTGACTGGGCAATCACGTGGATCATGGTGGCGGTGCTCGCCGGTATCGCCCACCTGAACCTGGCGTACCTGTTCGAGTTCGTCGAGGAGTACCAGCTCCACGGCACGAAACAGGCAATCGCCGAAGTGGGGTCGTGGTTGCTAATGTTGAACGGGCTGTGGATATTCATCTTCAGCAAGACGTTCGCAAAGAGCAAGCCAAACATCCTGGTCGACACCGAGAACGCTGTCAGCGAGGCGGTGCTCGCAAACGGGCCGCTCGGCTTCGGGTTCAACGGGTTCCCAGAACTGGTCGGGTGGGCCGGGTTCGGCCTGTTGATGCTCGGTTTGTTTGTCTTGGTCGTGTTCGGGCCGACATACGAGGCCGTCGAGTTCGCGGTGCCGTTCGCCCACGTCCTCTCGTACACCCGTCTGACCGCCGTCCTGCTCGCAAAGGCCGGGATGGCGCTCGCGGCGAACCTGCTGTACTGGGGTGTCTACGAGGACAGCGAAGGGTTCCACTACATCCACGCGAAAACGACCGAGGAGGTCGCCCAGAACGAGTTGATATTCGGCGGTCTCGCGAACATGGGCACCGGGTTCGACCTCGGTCCGCTCTCGCTGGGTGTCGAGGGTGCACTTCTCGGCATACCGGTGTTCATCGTTGCTCACGCCGTCGTGCTCGCTATCGGCGGCACAGCGGGTATCCAGGCGATCCGTCTGGAGTACTTCGAGTTCTTTGAGAAGTTTTATGAAGGCGGTGGAAGGAAGTATAAACCGTTCGGCTACGACAGAGCGTACACTACTGACACCTGAACGCAGAACCTACAATGATGGAAACACTCCCCGAGTTTGCAAGCATCGTACTACAGAACGGCGACAGCGGCACACCGTTTATCGAAGCGGGCACCGCGGCGGCACTGGCGGTCGGACTGGCAGCACTCGCCAGCGGATACGCACAGCGTGGCATCGGTGCCGCGGCGATGGGGGCTGTCGCCGAGGACGGCGACAACTTTATTCCGGGGCTGATTCTCACCGCCGTTCCGGAGACACTGATTATTATCGCGTTCGTCACTATCTTCGTGGCGTAACTCATCCATGTCACTTGAGACAGTCGTCGAGGACATCAAGGAGGAAGCCCGCGCGCGTGCGTCCGAAATACGAGCAGCGGCCGAGGAGGACGCAGAGGAGGTCCGCGAGGCGGCCGAGCAGGACGCCGAGGAGATCCGTGAACAACGCCTCGCGGAGGCAGACAGAGAGATCGAACAGGAACGTGAACAACGGCTCTCGAGTGCCAAACTCGAGGCAAAACAGGCACGATTAGAGGCGCGTCGCGACGTTCTCGAGTCGGTTCACGAGGAGGTCGAGACGGCGATCGCCGGCCTCGACGGAACGGAACGCAGAGAGCTCACGGAGGCGCTGCTGGACGCGGCCGCAGAGGAGTTCGACGGCGACTCGGTCAGGGTCTACGGCCGTGGCGAGGACCAGGAACTGCTCGAGACACTGCTCGAATCTCACGACGGGTTCGAGTACGCCGGCGAGGTGGACTGTCTGGGGGGTGTCGTCGTCGAGAGTGACAGCTCTCGGGTCCGGGTGACGAACACCTTCGACTCGGTTCTCGCGGACATCTGGGACGAGAACCTCCGCGAGATGAGTGACCGCCTGTTCGAGGAGCATGAGTAGTTCGAGTGAGACGCAGGGGTCGGGGAGTGCCAACCCGGAGTACGTCAACTCGCGGGTGCGTTCCCGCCGTGCGGCGTTGTTCGACGAGGAGGACTACCGCAAGCTCGTGCGGATGAGGACCGGTGAGATCGCCCGGTACATGGAGGAGACCGAGTACGAGACAGAGATGAACGCACTCGGCGCGCGTCACAGCGGGGTGGACCTCATCGAGTTCGCGCTCAACCGGAATCTCGCAAAGCACTTCGACGACATGTTGACGTGGGCAGACGGCCGGCTGTACGACCAGATCGCGAGCTACCTCCGCAAGTTCGACGCCTGGAACGCGAAGACGGCCATCCGGGGGGTGTACTCCGGAACCAGCCCCGATGACATCACGACCGACTACATCCGTGCCGGCGAGTTCGACGACGACCTGCTCGACCGACTCGCCGCCGCGGACTCTGTCGAGGAGGTCGTCGAACTGCTCTCCGAGACCCTGTTTGCAGAGCAGTTAGCGGCGGCCTACGAGGCCTTCGAGGAGGCGGACGTGCTGGTGCCCCTGGAGAACGCCATCGACAAGACGTTTTACGAGCAGTTGCTCGCGGAGACGGTAGAGACCAGCGACCAGAACTCCCCGGAGGGGCTGTACCGGGAGGTGCTCCAGGCAGAGGTCGACTTCCGGAACGTGCGAAACGCGCTGCGGATCTCCCGGACCGGGACCGACATCGACCCGGCGGAGTACTACATCGAGGGCGGGCGGCTGTTCGAGCCGGGACAGCTCCGCCGGCTGGTCGGTAGCTTCGACGAACTGGTCGAGTACATCCGCGAGAGCACGTACGGCGACGAGCTCTCCGAGGCGCTGGCCGAACTGGCGGAGGCCGAGAGTCTCGTCCAGTTCGAGCAGGCACTCGACGCCGCACTACTCGAGTACTCGGACACACTGTCGTACACGTACCCGGTTTCGATCTGCTCGGCGCTCTCCTACATCCTCGCAAAGGAACGGGAGATAGAGAACATCAGGGCGGTCGCCCGGGGCCGCGAGGTCGGGCTCTCGCCCGAGGAGATCACGAGAGAGTTGATAACATGACACAGGAGATAGCCGTTGTCGGCAGCCCGGAGTTCACGACCGGCTTTCGGCTCGCCGGTGTCCGGAAGTTCACCAACGTCCCCGACGACCAGAAGCAGGTGAAACTCGACGACGCTGTCAGGGAGACGATGGCCGACGACGACGTCGGTATCGTGGTGATGCACGACGACGACGTCGACCTGCTCTCGCGGGACGTTCGCGAGGCGGTCGAAACGAGTGTCGAACCGGTCGTGGTGACACTCGGCGGCGGGACCGGAAGCGGTAACTTGCGCGCGCAAGTAAAACGTGCAATCGGAATCGATCTGATGGACGAAGACACATGAGCAAGGCAACAGAACCCAACACAGAGAGCGAGGGCGTCATCGAGAGCGTGAGCGGCCCCGTCGTGACAGCGGTCGACCTGGAGGCGCCGATGAACGACGTCGTCTACGTCGGCCACGAGGGGCTGATGGGAGAGGTCATCGAGATCGAGGGGAACGTCACCACAATCCAGGTGTACGAGGAGACCTCCGGGGTCTCGCCGGGTGAACCGGTCGAGTCGACCGGTGCGCCGCTGTCGGTCGACCTCGGGCCGGGGATGCTCGACAGCATCTACGACGGGGTCCAGCGCCCGCTGGACGAACTCCAGGAGAAGATGGACTCGGCGTTTCTCGACCGTGGAGTCGACGCGCCGGGTATCGACCTGGAGGCGACCTGGGAGTTCACCCCCACGGTCGAGGTCGGTGACGCGGTCGGCAACACCGACATCGTCGGGACGGTCCCGGAGACCGAGAGTATCGACCACAAGGTGATGGTGCCGCCGGACAGTCTGCCCGAAGGAGAGACCGCCGAGATAACAGCCGTCGAGTCCGGCCGGTTCACCGTCGAGGAGACGGTGGCCGAACTCGAGACCGGCGACGAGATACAGATGCGCCAGCAGTGGCCGGTCAGACAGGCCCGGCCGACGGTGGACAAGCAGACGCCGACCGAACCGCTCACCTCGGGCCAACGCATCCTCGACGGGCTGTTCCCGCTGGCAAAGGGCGGTACCGCGGCCATCCCGGGACCCTTTGGCTCCGGAAAGACGGTCGCCCAGCAGTCCCTCGCGAAGTTCGCCGACGCGGACATCGTCGTCTACATCGGCTGTGGCGAGCGTGGCAACGAGATGACCGAGGTCATCGACGACTTTCCGGAACTGCCGGACCCACAGACCGGGAACGCGCTGATGGCCCGGACCTGTCTCATCGCCAATACGTCGAACATGCCGGTCGCGGCGCGAGAGTCCTGTGTGTACACCGGTATCACTATCGCGGAGTTCTACCGCGACATGGGGTACGACGTGGCGCTGATGGCCGACTCCACCTCGCGGTGGGCCGAGGCGATGCGGGAGATCTCCTCTCGACTCGAGGAGATGCCCGGCGAGGAGGGCTACCCCGCGTACCTGGCGGCGCGTCTCAGCGAGTTCTACGAGCGGGCGGGGTACTTCGAGAACATAAACGGGACCGAGGGGTCGGTCTCGGTTATCGGCGCGGTGTCACCGCCGGGTGGTGACTTCTCCGAGCCGGTCACCCAGAACACGCTGCGTATCGTGAAGACGTTCTGGGCGCTCGACTCGGATCTCGCCGAACGCCGGCACTTTCCGGCGATAAACTGGAACGAGTCGTACTCGCTGTACCGCGACCAGCTCGACCCGTGGTTCGTCGAGAACGTCGCGGAGAGCTGGCCCGAGCAGCGCCAGTGGGCTATCGACGTGCTCGACGAGGAGGCCGAACTCCAGGAGATCGTCCAGCTGGTCGGCAAGGACGCTCTGCCGGAGGACCAACAGCTCACCCTCGAAGTGGCGCGCTTCCTGAAGGAGGCCTGGCTCCAGCAGAACGCACTCGACGACGTCGACCAGGACTGCCCGCCCTGGAAGACCCACCAGATCCTCGGTGTGATAAAGTCGTTCCACGACGAGGCGTTCGACGCCCTCGACGCGGGGGTTCCGGTCGACGAGATAACCGGTATCGACGCAGTTCCGCGGCTCAACCGCACCGGAACGGTCCCCGACGACGAGGCGTCTGCGTTTATCGAGGAGCTGGAGACCGACATCACCGAACAGCTACGTTCGCTCTACTGACAATGAAAGAGTACAAGACAATAACGGAGATCAGCGGTCCGCTGGTGTTTGTCGAGACAGACGAACCGATCGGCTACGACGAACTCGTCGAGATCGAGACCCCGAACGGGGAGACCCGGCGGGGACAGGTGCTCGACTCGTCTAGTGACCACGTGGCGATCCAGACCTTCGAGGGGACCAGCGGAATCGACCGCAACTCCTCGGTTCGGTTTCTCGGCGAGACGATGAAGATGCCCGTCACGGAGGACCTGCTCGGGCGCGTGCTGGACGGCTCCGGTGACCCGATCGACGACGGGCCGGATATCGTGCCCGAGGAGCGCCGTGACATCGTCGGGGCGGCGATCAACCCATACGCCCGGGAGTACCCCGAGGAGTTCATCCAAACGGGGATCAGCGCCATCGACGGGATGAACACGCTGGTGCGTGGGCAGAAGCTCCCCATCTTCTCCGGGTCGGGACTGCCACACAACGACATAGCACTCCAGATCGCCCGGCAGGCGACCGTGCCAGAGGAGAGCGACGACGGCGACGAGGACTCCGAGTTCGCGGTTATCTTCGGCGCGATGGGGATTACCGCGGAGGAGGCAAACGAGTTTATGGACGACTTCGAGCGCACCGGTGCGCTCGAGCGCAGTGTGGTGTTCATGAACCTCGCGGACGACCCCGCCGTCGAGCGAACGGTCACACCACGGCTCGCACTCACGACTGCCGAGTATCTCGCCTTCGACAAGGGGTACCAGGTGCTCGTCATCCTGACCGACATGACAAACTACTGTGAGGCGCTGCGCGAGATCGGCGCGGCACGCGAGGAGGTGCCGGGTCGCCGGGGTTACCCCGGGTACATGTACACCGACCTCGCCTCGCTGTACGAGCGCGCGGGCCGAATAAAGGGTCTAAAGGGGTCGGTGACACAGATCCCCATCCTGACGATGCCCAGCGACGACATCACCCACCCTATCCCCGACCTGACGGGGTACATCACGGAGGGACAGATAATGGTCGACCGTGATCTCAACAGCCAGGGGATACAGCCCCCGGTGGACGTGCTTCCCAGCCTCTCGCGGCTGATGGACGACGGGATCGGCGAGGGGCTGACCCGTGCCGACCACGGTGACGTCGCAGACCAGCTCTTTGCCGCCTACGCGGAGGGTGAGGACCTGCGCGACCTGGTGAACATCGTCGGCCGGGAGGCACTCTCGGACCGCGACAACCGGTTTCTTGACTTTGCCGACCGCTTCGAGGAGACGTTCATCCAGCAGGGGTACGGAACCGATCGCGATATCGAGGACACCCTCTCGGCCGGCTGGGAGCTACTCTCGATGCTGCCGACCGAGGAACTCAACCGCGTCGACGAGGAGTTCATCGAGCAGTACTACCACGAGGACGGCGAACGGGTCGAGGCGACCGCCGACGACTGACAGCCGCCACCGGGCAGTTGGTCTGTCTCTGACGGACACCGGTCTCGCTCCGGCGGTCTCACCCGTTTCTGTCCGGCACCGGTGTCGTTCCCACGTGTCGCGGAGACCGGATTCCTGTCGACGACCCCACGGGACCGCCTCCGGAGCGACATCCCGGGTTCGACAACCTGTCCCCTGACTTCGAAAATCGCAGCAGAATCCTCATCTCGAAGTTTATCGTCGTATTTATTACGACGAGCACACTCCGGAGGCATAATGAGCAACGGGTCAGAGCCGAGCGGCGAGCGTCGCACGATACTGCTGATCGGGAGCGGTCCGATCCAGATCGGGCAGGCAGCGGAGTTCGACTACTCCGGCGCGCAGGCCTGCCGGGCACTCCAGGAGGAGGGTGTGCGGGTGGTGCTGGTCAACTCCAACCCGGCGACGATAATGACCGACCCGGAGATGGCCGACGCGGTGTACATCGAGCCGATCACGACGGAGGCAATCGCCGGTATCGTCCGGGCGGAGGAGCCAGACGGTGTGATCGCCGGTCTGGGCGGGCAGACCGGGCTCAACGTCACCGCCGAGTTGGCCGAGGCAGGGGTTCTGTCCGAACACGACGTCGAGATACTCGGAACACCGCTCGAAACTATCTACGCGACCGAGGACCGCGACCGGTTCCGCAGACGGATGACGGAGTTGGGAGAGCCGGTTCCCGAGTCGACGACACTCTCACTCGAAGACGGGGAGTCTGTGACAGAGATCGACGCCGACGGGCTCCGGGATCGAATCGAGGCTGCCGTCGAGGCGGTCGGGGGGCTCCCGGTTATCGCCCGCACCACCTACACCCTCGGCGGGTCGGGGTCTGGTATCGTCCACGACGTAGACACCCTCTCAAGCCGTGTCCGAAAGGGGTTGAGACTCTCACGCAACAACGAGGTGTTGCTCACGGAGTCTATCGAGGGCTGGGTCGAACTGGAGTACGAGGTGATGCGTGACGCCGACGACTCGTGTGTCATCGTCTGTAACATGGAGAACCTCGACCCGATGGGGGTTCACACGGGGGAGTCGACCGTCGTCACGCCCTCACAGGTCGTCCCCGACAGGGGTCACCAACAGATGCGCAACGTGGCACTCGAGGTGATCCGTGACCTGGGCATCCACGGCGGCTGTAACATCCAGTTCGCGTGGCGCGACGACGGCAGTCCGGGCGGGGAGTACCGCGTCGTCGAGGTGAACCCACGGGTCTCGCGGTCCTCCGCCCTGGCGTCGAAGGCGACCGGCTACCCTATCGCCCGCGTGACCGCAAAGGTCGCCCTCGGCAAGCGTCTACACGAGATGATGGCCATCGGGTCGACCTTCGAGGAGTCACTGTTGAAGGCGCTCCGTTCCTCGGAGTACGACCCCGGTATCGACTGGGCCGGTGTCGACGACACCAGGCTGGTGTCGACGTACCTCGAACGGCCCTCGCCGGACCGCCCGTACGCTCTCTTCGAGGCCTTCGACCGCGGGTTCACAGTCGACAGGGTGGCCGATGCCACGGGCATCGAGCGGTGGTATCTCGAGCGGTTCCAGCGGGTCAGTGAGGCGGTCAGCCGGGCCGAGGAGGGTGCGTTCACACCCGCGGCTGTCGCCGGACTCACGAACCGTGCCATCGCGGATATCGACGGCACCGTGCCCGTCGACACCGTCGAAGAGACGGTTCCGGGGCGCAGGTACAAACAGGTCGACACCTGCGCCGGCGAGTTCGCCGCCGAGACGCCGTACTACTACTCGGCGCGACAGCCGGCACGTCACGTCGACTCGGGTGGAGCCGGGACCGAACTCCGTGTCGCGGAGGGGGTCGAGAGTGTCGTCGTGGTCGGCGGTGGCCCGATCCGCATCGGGCAGGGTGTCGAGTTCGATTACTGCTCGGTACACGCCGTTCAGGCGCTCCGCGAACTCGGCATCGAGGCCTACGTCGTGAACAACAACCCCGAGACTGTCTCGACAGACTACGACACCTCCGACGGGTTGTTCTTCGAGCCTCTCTCGGCCGAGGAGGTCACAGACGTGATCGAGGCAACAGCCGCAGACGGTGTGATGGTCCAGTTTGGCGGGCAGACGTCGGTCAATATCGGCGAACCGCTCCAGGCCGAGCTCGACCGCCGAGGTCTGGACTGTGAGATACTGGGCACCACCGTCGAGGCGATGGACCTCGCCGAGGACCGCGACCGGTTCAACGGGCTGATGGCCGACCTCGGGGTCGCACAGCCGGAGGGTGGCACCGCAGACTCCGAGGCCGCGGCGATGGAACTCGCCCACGAGATCGGGTACCCGGTGCTCGTGCGGCCGAGTTACGTCCTCGGCGGCCGCGCGATGCGGGTCGTCCACGACGACGCCGAGCTAGCCCGGTACATCGACGGGGCCACCCGGGTCTCGCCGGACCGGCCGGTTCTCGTCGACGAGTTCCTGCAGGATGCGGTCGAACTCGACGTGGATGCCGTTGCCGACGGCGAGACGGTGTTGCTCGGCGGGATACTGGAACACGTCGAGCGAGCGGGTGTCCACTCGGGGGACTCGGCGTGTGTTATCCCGCCACGCTCGCTGGCCCCGGGGACCCTGACCCGCGTTCGCGAGGTGACCGAGACCGTCGCGGCCGCGCTCGACACGGTCGGTCTGCTCAACGTCCAACTCGCGGTCCACGGCAACGAGGTGTACGTGCTGGAGGCAAATCCGCGCTCCTCGCGGACAGTCCCGTTCGTCTCGAAGGCAACCGGTGTTCCGATCGCGAAACTCGCCGCGAAGGTGATGGCCGGGGAGTCACTGGAGACTCTGGACGCCACCGAGCAGATACCCGAACAGATCAGCGTCAAGGAGGTGGTGCTCCCGTTCGACCGTCTGCCGGGTGCGGACCCGCGGCTCACGCCGGAGATGAAATCCACCGGCGAGGTGATGGGTACCGCAGACTCGTTTGGCCGGGCGTACCGAAAGGCACAGCACGCGACCGGCAAACCGGTTCCGACATCCGGAACGATGGCGCTCGATCTCTCGGCCGGTGTCTTTCCCGACCCCGAGACCGAGGACGGAACGGCGCTGGTCGAGGGGTTCTCCGAGTTTTTCGCGTTCAGCGACGCCGTCGATCTCGTCGGGGCCGCCCGCGGGGGGGAGCTCGACCTGATCGTCTCGCGCGACCGGGAACTACTCGAGGTTGCCGTCGCGGAGGAGATAACGTACTTCTCGACGCCCGCCAGCGCACAGGCCGCGCTGACGGCACTCCGTGCGAGCGACGAGCCACTCGACCCCCGCCCGGTCTCGGACCGCCGGAGACGCACCGAACGGTGGGGTGAGTGAGCGGTTGCAGACCCTCCCCTCACCGGGACAGACTCGGGTCTCTCACCCGCGCTTCTCGTCGAGGATGAGCCGCGTTCTCGTCTGGGTCACCGTCTCCATCTCGCGGGCCCGACCGATGAGGCCGTTTACCTCCTCCGTGTTCGCACAGTCGACCACCAGCACGATATCCACCTCGCCTGAGACCTGCCAGACGAAGTCCACCTCGTCCCAGTCGGCCATCCGGTCGGAGATATCGCTCGTGTTCACGTTCACGTCAGCGGATATCTCGATCATCGCGGTTATGTTTCCCGTCCGGGTGGAGACAGTAAACCGCTCGATGACCCCCTCGTCGGTCAACCGGTCGACGCGATTGCGGACGGTACCCTCGGAGGTACCGACCTCGTCTGCGATCTCCGTGTACGGTCGCCGTGCGTCACGCCGCAGGATAGCGAGAATCTGCCGGTCGAGTTCGTCCATACAGAACCGACGCCGCTATCGGTCTTACCGATTTCGAACTTCGAAACAGTTTTCGAACAACGCATTTATGAGGCACAGTCGACAGAGAGTTCGTAATGTCGGAGGCATATCTCGCGGTGGCCGACGGTTCCGTGTACCGCGCTCGTTGCCGCGCGCCGGGGACGGCGAGAGGCGAACTCGTCTTCACGACCGCCTACACCGGTTACGAGGAGAGTCTCACCGACCCCTCCTACGAGGAGCAGGTGCTGACCTTCTCTTACCCGCTTATCGGCAACTACGGAGTCCGGGCCGAGCGGTTCGAGTCCGACCGGGTCCACCCCCGGGCCGCCGTCGCCCGGGAGTTCACCGACGAGGTAGCGGCCTGGCTCGCGTCGGCTGGTGTTCCGGCCCTCGACCACATCGAGACACGCGAACTGGTCACCTCGGTCCGGGAGAACGGTGCGATGCGGTGCGGGGTCGCCGCCGGCGAGGACGCCTCGCCCGGGGACGCGACGGCAGAACTCGAGGCGTGTCGGCCGATGAGCGCACACGCCGACATCGGCGAGCGGGTCACGACCCCCGAGCGGACGGTCCACCGCGGTGACGGCATCGCCGACGTGGCGCTTCTGGACTGTGGCGCGAAGGCGTCTATCGTCGACTCTCTGACCGACCGCGGTGCAGACGTGCACGTGCTCTCCTGTCTGACGGGTGCCGACGAGGTCCGCCGTCTCGACCCGGACCTGCTCTTTCTCTCGAACGGGCCCGGCGACCCGGCGACGTTCACGAACGCGCAGTCACTCGTCGAGACGTTCGTCGGCGAGATTCCGATCGCCGGAATCTGCCTCGGTCAGCAGGTCGTTGCTCGTGCGGTCGGTGGCGACACGGAGAAGATGGCGTTTGGTCACCGCGGCGTCAACCAACCGGTGCGTGACCTCGAGAGCGGCCGGGTGCTCATAACGACACAGAACCACGGCTACACCGTGTCGGACCCCGGCGATCTGACTGTCACACAGCGCAACGTCAACGACGGCACCGCCGAGGGGCTGGCAGACCACGAGCGTGACGTGTGTACCCGCCAGTATCACCCCGAGGCGAACCCGGGACCACACGACGCGCGTGACTTTTTCGACGAGGTGCTCACGATGGCCGCGCCGGAGTCGACTGTCACGGCAGACTGACCTGTTGCCGGCAGAACCCGCCGCGGTGACCCAGGCTCACACCGGGTCGAGGAGGTCGGCGAGTGCCGCCGCAGGGTCTCTGGCCTTTGCGACCCCACTCGCCAGCAACACCCCGTCGGCACCGAGTTCACGCGCCGCTGCGATGTCCGCACCCGAGGAGATGCCGGCACCACAGTACACCGGAACCGACGGGTCGACCGCCCGGGCGGCCTCGACCGCGTCACGGACAGTTTCCGGGTTCGCCTGGCTGACCGGGGTGTCGGTACCGATGAGCCCCGGCGGTTCGACGGCGACAGCACCGGGACCCAGCGCCGTGACGGCGGCCACCTGGTCCGGGTTGTTCGCACAGACCACCGTGTCGAGACCGGCGCGGTCGGCGGCTCCGAGGGCGTCGTCGATGGACCCGAGCTGGAGTCGGCGTTCGGAGTGGTTCAGCAGGGTCCCGGTCGCGCCGGTGTCGGCCACCGCCTCCGCGAGCACGTGTCCGGTGTGACTGCCGTGTTCGATGGGGTCGACGTGCTGTGCCCACGTCCGGACATCCGTCTCCGCGACCGCTCGCAGGTGGGTCGTCTGCGGTGCCAGCGCCACCGTCGCCTCCGTGTCGACTGCCGTCGCCGCCCGGGCGACCGAGACCGGATCACAGGAGTACGCCTTTAGATTGACGAGAACGAACATACCGGCGGGTCGCCCGGCCGGCACATATCAGTTGCGCCCCGTCGCTGGTCGACTCCGAAAGCTTCAATTATCCGTGCCTGGTACCCTTCAGCGCGAGACGGGTTCGTGGTCTAGGTCGGTTATGACACCTCCTTGACATGGAGGAGGCCGGCGGTTCAAATCCGCCCGAACCCAGTTCTGTCGCCGCCTGTGAGGGGCCGACCGGCGTCTGTGTGACAGACAACGGATATGAGCACAGAGAACGCGAAGTCCTCGCGGTTCAAATC
>UEZI01000025.1_pt1 | contig 13326 bp, 8 predicted proteins | sample 1903671 | NCBI WGS metagenome assembly UEZI01 (sample SAMEA4776352, study PRJEB27445) | saltern metagenome | biome: Hypersaline environment; feature: solar saltern; material: Pellet | place: Spain | collected 2014-08 | depth 0 m
ACTGTAGTATCTCTAACCGTGCCGTTCTGTCCATACAACACATGGTAGATGTAAGCAACCACGAACTCGTTCCGGAGCACACCGTCGTTGAGGAGTCGGCACTCGACGACGTACTCGAGGAGTACAACATCAGCAGGACAGACCTGCCGAGGATACAGAAGAGCGATCCGGCGCTCCCGTCGGCGGCGGAGGTGGGAGACGTGATACAGATCACGCGCGACTCCCGCACAACAGACGAGGCAGTTATCTACCGGCTGGTGGTAGAATGATAGACACGGAGACGCGCCGTGTCATCTCCCGGGAGTACTTCTCGCGGGAGCGACTCGCAGAGCACCACTTTCGCTCGTTCAACGCGTTTCTCGACACGGGGATGCAGCAGGTTGTCGACGAGAAGGAGACCATCGACACCGACATCGGTGACAAGGAGGGGGAGGAGCCGGTCTACGTCGAGTTGGGTGACGTTCGTGTGGTGACACCCAGGGTCCGTGAGGCCGACGGCAGCGAGGAGCTGCTGTACCCACAGGAGGCCCGCCTCCGCAACATCACCTACTCCGCGCCGGTGTTCATGGAGATGGCCGTCGTGGTCGGTGGCGAGGAGACGGAGGAAGAGGTTGTCGACCAGACCGAGACAAAGGTCGGGCGTATGCCGATCATGATCGGGTCGGACAAGTGCAATATCGCCAACTTCGACGACCAGGATCTCATCGACATCGGCGAGGACCCCGCAGACCCCGGCGGATACTTTATCGTCAACGGGTCAGAGCGGGTGCTGATGACCAGCGAGGACCTCGCGCCGAACAAGATCCTCGCAGAGACCGACACGAAGTACGGTGACGACGTACAGGTCGCAAAGACGTTCTCACAGCGGCGTGGCTACCGCGCGCTGGTGCTGGTCGAACGGACCCGCGACGGTCTGCTGGAGGTCTCCTTTCCCTCCGTCTCCGGTAGTGTCGACTTCGTGACGCTGGTCCGGGCACTGGGACTCGAGTCCGACGAGGAGATCGTCCACCGTGTCAGCGAAGACCCCGAGATAGTGAAGTTCATGCTCGAGAACCTGGAGGCCGCGGACGTCCAGACGACAGAAGGGGCAATCGAGACGCTGGGCGAGCGGGTCGCCTCCGGTCAGGGCAAAAACTACCAGCTCAAACGCGCAAACTACGTTATCGACCGGTACCTGCTCCCGCACCTCCACGAGGAGGGTGTCGAGGAGGAGGACGTCCGGATAAACAAGGCCTACTACCTCTGCCGGATGGCCGAGGCGTGTTTCGAACTGGCGCTCGGTCGGCGCGAGGCCGACGACAAGGACCACTACGCGAACAAGCGGTTGAAGGTGTCGGGCGACCTGATGCGTGACCTGTTCCGGACGGCGCTGAACAAACTCGCCCGGGACGTAAAATACCAGCTCGAACGGGCGAACATGCGCAACCGACAGCTCTCGGTGTCGACGGTTGTGCGGTCCGACGTGTTGACCGAGCGGCTGGAACACCCCATCGCGACGGGGAACTGGGTCGGTGGCCGGTCGGGTGTCTCCCAGCTGGTCGACCGAACCGACTACATGGGTGTGCTCTCTCACCTGCGACGGCTCCGGTCGCCGCTCTCGCGCTCACAGCCCCACTTCGAGGCGCGAGATCTTCACGCCACACAGTGGGGGCGTATCTGTCCCTCGGAGACGCCCGAGGGGCCAAACTGTGGGCTGGTGAAGAACTTCGCACAGGCGATGGAGCTGTCGAAGACCGTCGAGGACGAACGGGGACTCAAACGTGAACTTGCCGAGATGGGAGTCCAGGGCATCCCCGGCATCGAAGGTGTCGAACGGCCCGCAGACGACTGATATGAGTCAGCGAAGAGAATCAAAAGTCTACGTCAACGGAAGTCTGGTTGGGACCCACCCCAACCCCGAACAGCTCGCAGACCACATCCGGCAAGCCCGACGCCGTGGCGACGTCAGCGAGATGGTAAACGTCGCGGTCAACGGACGCACCGACGAGGTGATCGTCAACGCCGACGCCGGCCGGGCCCGCCGGCCGCTACTCGTCGTCGAGAACGGCGAGCCGCTCATCTCCGAGGCCGAGATCGAGGCACTGGAGAACGACGACATCGAGTTCCAGGAACTGGTCGACCGGGGCTACATCGAGTTTATCGACGCCGAGGAGGAGGGTGACATTCTCGTGGCCGTCGACGAGGACGACCTCACCGAGGACCACACCCACCTGGAGGTCGACCCACAGCTCATCTTCGGTATCGGTGCCGGGATGATCCCGTACCCCGAGCACAACGCCTCACCCCGCATCACGATGGGGTCGGGGATGATAAAGCAGTCTCTCGGGCTCCCCTCTGCCAACTACCGGGTCCGGCCGGACACGCGCCAGCATCTGCTGCACTACCCGCAGCTGTCGCTGGTCAAGACACAGACGACCGAACAGATCGGCTACGACGACCGCCCGGCCGCACAGAACTTCGTCGTCGCGGTGATGAGCTACGAGGGGTTCAACATCGAGGACGCGCTCGTGATGAACCAGGGCTCGGTCGACCGTGGGCTCGCCCGTTCGCACTTCTTCCGGACCTACGAGGGTGAGGAGCGGCGTTACCCCGGTGGCCAGGAGGACCGATTCGAGATGCCCGACGAGGAGGTTCGTGGCGCACGCGGCGAGGAGGCGTACACGCACCTCGACGAGGACGGTCTCGTGAACCCGGAAACCTCGGTCGGCGAGAACGCCGTTCTGCTGGGAAAGACCTCGCCGCCGCGGTTTCTCGAGGAGCCCGACGATATGGGCGGGCTCAGCCCGCAGAAGCGACGCGAGACGTCGGTGACGATGCGCTCGGGCGAGTCCGGTATCGTCGACACGGTCACGCTGATGGAGGGCGAGGACGGTTCGAAGCTGTCGAAAGTGTCGGTGCGCGACGAGCGTATCCCGGAGCTGGGCGACAAGTTCGCCTCCCGGCACGGCCAGAAGGGTGTCGTCGGTCACATCGCACCCCACGAGGACATGCCGTTCACCGAGGAGGGGGTCGTACCGGACCTCATCCTGAACCCACACGCCCTGCCTTCGCGGATGACCGTCGGCCACATTCTTGAGATGATCGGCGGAAAGGTCGGCTCGCTGGAGGGGCGCCGTGTCGACGGCACCGCCTTTACCGGCGAGAACGAGGACGAACTCCGCGAGTCGCTGGAAGAACACGGGTTCAACTCAAGCGGCAAGGAGACGATGTACTCCGGCGTGACCGGCGAGAAGATCGAGGCCGAGATCTTCGTCGGCACCATCTTCTACCAGAAGCTCTATCACATGGTGTCGAACAAGATTCACGCCCGCTCGCGGGGTCCGGTGCAGGTGCTGACCCGGCAGCCGACCGAGGGGCGTGCCCGCGAGGGTGGGCTCCGTATCGGGGAGATGGAGCGGGACGTGTTCATCGGCCACGGCGCAGCGATGACGCTGAAAGAACGGCTGCTCGACGAGTCCGACCGCGAGACGGTGTACATCTCCGCCGACAGCGGGATGGTCGCCGTCGAGGACGTCAACCAGCGCCGCGTCTACGACCCACTGACCGGCTCCGAGAGCGACATCCACGAGATGGAGGTGAGTCGACCCCGGGCTGGAGTGTAAGACCTGCGGCAAACACTCCGGCTCGTGTAACGGTCACTTCGGGCACATCGAACTGGCCGCGCCGGTCATCCACGTCGGGTTCGCCAAGCTCATCCGGCGACTCCTGCGGGGCACCTGCCGGGAGTGTAGCCGCATCCTGCTCACAGAGCCCGAGCAGGCCGAGTTCAGAGACCGGCTGGACCGAACCCGAGACCTCGGACAGGATGTCGACGACGTGACGAAAGCGGCCATCCGACAGGCCCGGAAAAAGGACCGCTGTCCCCACTGTGGCGAGGAGCAGTTCGACATCCAACACGAGAAACCCACCACCTACTACGAGATCCAGGACGTGCTGGCCTCGGACTACCCGGCCCGCATCGCGAAGGCGATGGAGCCAGACGAGAACAGCGCCCGGATAACCCCACGAGAGCTCGCCGACGCGACTGGGCTGGACGTGAGTCGTGTCCAAGAGATAATCTCCGGGGAGTTCCGACCCCGACCCGACGACCGACGCGCCCTGGAGTCGGCGCTCGACATCGAACTGACCGAGGAGGACATGAACAAGCTGATGGCGTCGGATATCCGGGACTGGTTCGAGCACATCCCCGACGACGACATCGAGACGATCGGGATCGATGCGACCGACTCCCGCCCGGAGTGGATGATACAGACTGTACTGCCGGTGCCGCCGGTGACCGCACGACCGTCGATCACGCTCGACAACGGCCAGCGCTCGGAGGACGACCTGACCCACAAGCTGGTCGACATCATCCGTATCAACCAGCGGTTCATGGAGAACCGGGAGGCCGGTGCCCCCCAACTCATCATCGAGGACCTCTGGGAACTGCTCCAGTACCACGTCACGACGTTCATGGACAACGAGATCTCCGGAACGCCGCCGGCCCGCCACCGCTCGGGTCGGCCGCTGAAGACCCTCTCACAGCGACTAAAGGGCAAAGAGGGGCGGTTCCGGGGGTCGCTCTCGGGCAAGCGGGTGAACTTCTCCGCCCGGACGGTCATCTCGCCGGACCCGACGCTCAGCCTCAACGAGGTCGGCGTCCCCGACCGGGTCGCCACCGAGATGACACAGACGATGAACGTAAACGACCGCAACCTCGAAGCGGCCCGCCGGTACGTCCGCAACGGGCCCGAGGCCCACCCCGGCGCGAACTACGTCCGACGGACGGACGGCCGCCGGCTGAAGGTGACCGAGAAGAACTGCGAGGAGCTCTCCGAGAAGGTCGAACCCGGCTGGGAGGTCTCGCGCCACCTCATCGACGGGGACATCATCATCTTCAACCGCCAGCCCTCGCTGCACCGGATGTCGATTATGGCCCACGAGGTGGTCGTGATGCCGTACAAGACGTTCCGTCTCAACACGACGGTCTGTCCGCCGTACAACGCCGACTTCGACGGCGACGAGATGAACATGCACGCACTGCAAAACGAGGAGGCCCGTGCGGAGGCACGGGTGCTGATGCGTGTCCAAGAGCAGATGCTGAGCCCCCGGTTCGGGGAGAACATCATCGGGGCGATCCAGGACCACGTCACCGGGACGTACCTGTTGACGAACCAGAACCCTCGGTTCAACGAGACACAGGCGCTCGACCTGCTACGGACGACACGTATCGACGAACTGCCCGAGGCCGACGGGGTCGACGGCGAGCCGTACTGGACCGGGCGAACCATCTTCTCGGAACTGCTCCCGGACGAGCTCGATCTCGAGTTTGGCTCCTCGGCGGGTGACCGCGTTGTTATCGAGGGCGGTCAACTGCTCGAGGGAACGGTCGACGAGGACGCCGTCGGCGCGTTCGGCGGTGAGATCGTCGACTCGATCGCGAAGCTGCACTCCCGGACCCGAGCCCGCATCTTCATCAACGAGGTGTCGTCGCTCGCGGTGCGAACGATCATGCACTTTGGGTTCTCGATCAGTATCGACGACGAGTCGATCCCGCCGAACGCACAGGACCAGGTCGACGAGGCCCTGGACAACGCCGAGGACCGTGTCCAGGAGCTCATCGAGGCCTACGAGCAGGGTGACCTGGAGTCACTGCCGGGTCGGACGATCGACGAGACCCTGGAGATGAAGATCATGCAGACGCTCGGTCAGGCGCGTGACAGCGCCGGCGACATCGCCGAAGAGCACTTTGCCGGGGACAACCCCGCGGTGGTGATGGCCGAGTCCGGTGCCCGCGGGTCGATGCTCAACCTGACCCAGATGACCGGCTGTGTGGGTCAACAGGCCGTCCGTGGCGAGCGCATCAACCGTGGGTACGAGAACCGCACGCTCAGCCACTTCAAGGAGAACGACCTCTCGGCGGACGCCCGCGGGTTCGTGCGCCACTCCTACCGGGAGGGGCTCGACCCCCGGGAGTTTTTCTTCCACGCGATGGGAGGCCGGGAGGGGCTGGTCGACACGGCAGTCCGGACCTCCAAGTCCGGGTACCTGCAGCGGCGGCTCATAAACGCCCTCTCGGAGCTCGAAGCACAGTACGACGGCACCGTCCGGGACACATCGGACACGGTCGTTCAGTTCGAGTTCGGCGAGGACGGCACCTCGCCGGTCGAGGTTTCGAGCAGTGCCGACGAGCCCGCTGTCGACGTCGAGCGCATCGCAGACAAGGTGCTCGACAGCGAGTTCGACGACGGGGAGAAACAGCAGTTCCTCGGCGAGGGGTACGAGCCGACCAACATCTCAGAGCACGCCGACGACTGGTGGCTCGCCCAGAGCGACGACTGACCACACATGAGCACGATACCAACAGAGATAGAGCAGGCTGTCGAGGAGGCGAACCTCCCACAGCGGCTCAAGACAGAGCTACACAGCACACTCACAGAGCGCGACGTCACGGCCGACGAGGCCGAGGAGATACTCCAGGCCACCATCGCCCAGTACGAGGAGTCCCGGGTCGACCCGCTGGACCCCGTCGGGACTGTCAGCGCACAGAGTATCGGGGAACCCGGAACCCAGATGACGATGAACACCTTCCACTACGCGGGTGTCGCCGAGATCGACGTGACACAGGGGCTCCCGCGGCTGATCGAACTCGTCGACGCGCGAAAGGAGCCCGACACGCCGATGATGACGGTGTACCTCGACGAGGAGTACGCCGAGGACCGCGAGCGCGCCCACGAGGTGGTCTGGAACATCGAGGCGACCCGGATTCTCCAGCTGGGTGACGTATCGACGAACGTCGCGGACATGCTGGTACAGATCTCGCTCAACGAGGATACCCTGGACGAGCGGTGGCCGACTGTCGACGACCCGGTCGAGGTGGCCGGAGAGATCGCGGACACGATAGAGTCGGCACTCGGTGTCGAGACCCAGCAAGAGGGGCTGATGCTCCAGTTTGGCCCCGACGAGCCGTCCTACCGGGACCTGCTCCAGTTGGTCGAGGAGCTCCGGGAGGTCGTGTTCAAGGGCATCGAGGACGTCTCCCGGGTCGTCATCCGAAAGGAGGAGACAGACCAGGGCGAGGAGTTCGTGCTCTACACCGAGGGCTCGGACTTCGGGACGGTTCTGGAGATAGAGGGTGTCGACGCCTCCCGGTGTACCTGCAACAACATCCACGAGATCAACAAGAACCTGGGCATCGAGGCGGCCCGGGAGTCCATTATCGAGGAGACGATGGACACCCTGCGAGAGCAGGGCCTGGACGACGTGAACATCCGGCATCTCATGCTGGTTGCCGACATCATGACCAACGAGGGGGAGATCGCGGCGATCGGTCGCCACGGCATCTCGGGGGCAAAGGATTCGGTGCTCGCCCGGGCGGCGTTCGAGGTGACGGTGAGTCACCTGCTCGACGCGGCGATTCACGGCGAGATCGACCACCTCGACGGTGTGACCGAGAACGTCATCGTCGGGAAACCCATCAAACTCGGAACCGGTGACGTGGACCTGCGCATGAGCCCCGGGGCCTCCGACTGAGGAATGCGCGTCACGCTCTCGGGTGAGGCGTTGCGGGTCGGCGGACTCGTCGAGGAGGTGACCGGTGTGGCGGTGCGTGACTGTCTGGTCGAGGACGACCGCGTGGTCGTGCTCGTGGCGACGGGTGAACTGGGTAAGGCTATCGGGGCCGACGGCGGGCAAGTCGAGCGAGTCGAACGACGTCTGGGGACACAGGTGACCCTGGTCGAGGACGCCAACCGGGCGGAGCCGTTTGTCGCGAACGCGCTCGCGCCCGCCGCCGTCTACAACGTGACGGTGAGTGAGGGAGAGACCACGGTCGCCTACGCGGAGGTCGACGAAGACGACCGCGGGGCGGCAATCGGGGCGGACGGGCGAAACATCGAAGCCGCCCGCCGTCTCGCCAAGCGTCACTACGACATCGACGATATCGAACTGGTCTGACCCGCCGTGGGCCGGGGTCCTGTCACCCGAGGGGTCGGCGGAGGGGCAAAACGGTATTGAGGCTACCGGCCGTGGCTGTGGACGTGACCGACTACGACCTCGAACGGTATCTGACGGTGCGGAGCGCGTACGGTGGCTCGCTCGGGCCGGACGGACGGCTCGCCTTTCTGCTCGACACGACGGGCACAGGGCAGGTCTGGACCGTCGACGAACCGGGCGGGTGGCCGACACAGCGAACCTTCTACGACGAGCCGGTGTCGTTTGTGTCGTTCTCGCCCGAGCAACGGGAGTTCGCCTTCGGGATGGACGAGGGCGGCAACGAGCGGATGCAGCTGTACCGACTAGACGAGACGGGTCAGGTGCTCAACTGGACCGACCGTCCGGCGGCAAAACACCGGTGGGGCGGCTGGAGCCACGACGGCGAGCAGTTCGCCTTCGCGTCGAATCGCCGCGACGAGTCTGTGTTCGACGTGTACGTACAGGGCCGAGACAGCAGGGACCCGGAGCTCGTGTTCGAGGGTGATGGCTGGTACAGTGTCGGACCCTGGAGCCCCGACGACGACGCCCTGGTGCTCCACCAGGCCCACTCGAGTTTCGACCACGACCTCTCGGTGCTCTCACTCGCGACCCGCGAGCGCGTCGAGTTGACAGCCGAGACCAGCGACGTGCGCTACGCCAGCCCCCAGTGGGGGCCGGCGGGCGAGTGGCTGTACCTCGTGACAGACGAGGGGGCCGATACGCTGTATCTCGCCCGGATAGACCCCGAGACCGGTGACCTCGAGACCGTTCGCGAGGGGGGCAGGTGGAACGTCGGCCGGGTCACCGTCGACGAGTCGGGGCTGGTGGTGTACTCGCGCAACGTCGACGGCTACACCGACCTGACGGTGGCGGAGCTGGACAGCGAGACCGGCACACTCACCGACCGCCAGACACCGGACGTCCCGGGTAACGTGGCCGGCGGTGTCAGCGTCGGCCCCGACGGCGAGCAGTTCGCTATCACCTCGACCGGCCGTCAGCGCAACGCGAACGTCTCGGTGGTCGACGTGACGGCGCTGTCCGAGGTGCCCTCCGGAGCAGACGGGGCCCACACCGGAGACACGGGTAGTCCACCGGGAACCGACGCCGTCACCCGGTGGACGTACGCCGCGACCGCGGGGATTCCGCCCGAGACGTTCATCGGGCCGGAGCTGGTCCGCTACGAGAGCTTCGACGGGCGCGAGATACCCGCCTACCTCTCGCTGCCCGAGGAACCCCCCTCAGGTGGTGTGCCGGTGATCGTCGATATCCACGGCGGGCCGGAGAGCCAGCGCCGGCCGTCGTTTGGGGGGCTGAGCCAGTACTTTCTCTCGCAGGGGTACGCGCTGTTCGAGCCGAACGTCAGGGGGTCGACCGGCTACGGCCGGGCCTACACACATCTCGACGATGTCGAGAACCGGATGGACTCGGTGCGGGATATCGGGGCCGGACTCGACTGGCTGGCGACGCGGGAGGCTATCGACAGTGACCGTGCCGTCGCAAAGGGTGGCTCCTACGGCGGGTTCATGGTACTCGCTGCGCTGACGGAGTTTCCGGACCGCTGGGCCGCAGGTGTCGATATCGTCGGTATCGCCAACTTCGTCACCTTCCTGGAGAACACGGGCTCGTGGCGGCAGGAACTCCGCGAGGCCGAGTACGGCTCGCTCGCCGAGGACCGGGAGTTTCTGGAGTCGATCAGCCCCGTCACGAACGCCGACCGTATCGAGGCACCGTTGTTCGTTCTTCACGGCGCAAACGACCCTCGGGTCCCCGTCGGCGAGGCCGAACAGATCGCCGCCGAGGTCGAGTCACAGGGGATTCCGGTCGAGTTGCTCGTCTTCGAGGACGAGGGCCACGGCATCGCGAAGCTCGACAACCAGATCGAGGCGTACACACAGGTGGTCGCGTTTCTCGACGACCACGTCTGAGTGTCTCGGTCGAGTGGCTCGTCGGGTTCCCGACAGTCACGAGAGAGTCGACGGCTGGAGAGTGGGACTCGACACGGGAAACAGAGAGCGTGTATCGGCCGCGGTGGGGTCGAGCGGGCAGCCAAGGCGGGAGGATGTCAGTGTCCGGTCGGTGGTGGAAGCTAGGACAGGGGGATAGTCGACTGGCGGGCAAGGCCGACCCCCGCTGGCTGCCAAGTGAGCGTCGGGTGGGCAGGATAAAAGTAACACCAGCCCTGTCTCCCGTCCGGAAACAACGGATATCGACCGTTCTCCCCGACGGCCGGACTATCCGACGGGAGAGCGGAACGTTCTTTCACACGCCCCGTGGTACTGTCAGTATGGACGAACGGTTCGACCGGGCACCGGTCGGTCTCATCGACGTCGACGCGGCGGGGACAGTCCAGGCAGTCAACACACGGGCGAGTAAACTACTCGACATCGACCCGGAGGGGGCGGTGGGAGACCCGATCGGGTCGGTGTTTCCCGTCTCCGTCGACGGGAGCGTCCCGCGGGCCTTCGAGGGGTCTGTCGAGACGAACCGGACCTTCGAGGAGTACTACCCGGACCTCGACCGGTGGTTCGAGGTGACCCTCGTTCCCGGCCCCGACACCGTCGCGCTGTACCTGCAGGACGTGACCGCCGAGCACCGACGGGAGAAACAGTCAGAGCAACGTCAGGAGGATCTCGCCCGCCTGACCGTGGTCAACGACCTCATCGCGGATATCCTCGCGGCGCTCGTCGACGCCTCGACCCGCGACGAGATCGCCGAGACCATCTGCACGCGTCTGGGCGAGACCGACCTGTACGACTTTGCGTGGCTCGGCGAGCGGGAACTCGGCGGTGAGGATATCGTCGTGCGTGCGTCGTCTGGCTCGACGGGGCGAGCCCTAGAGCAGATCGAGGCCGCGCTCGAGACCGACCGGACCATCCCGGAGGAGCGTGCCATCGAGACCGGGAGCCCGGAGATCGTCCAGCCGATCGGTGACGACGATGACGTGCCCGAGGCCGTCAGACGGGCCGCGTTCGCCGACGGGCTCCAGTCCCTGCTCGCGGTCCCGCTGACTCACGGGTCGAGTGTCTACGGTGTCGTCGGGTTGTACACCTCGACGCAGGCGGCCTTTTCTGGGCGGGAGCGGGAGAGTTTCGGGACCGTCGGTGAGATGGCGGGCTTTGCGGTCAACGCGACCCGTCACCGGACACTGCTGCTCTCGGACAGGGTCGTCGAACTCCGTCTCCGCATCACCGACCCGACAGAGCCGTTCGTGGCTGTCGCCGGGGAGCACGGGGTCACTCTCTCGGTCGACGGACTCGTTCCACAGGGGGAGCGACCGCTCTGTTATCTGTCTGTCGACGGTGACGCCGCGACGGTCGCCACGGCGCTCTCCTCGGCCGACGGTGTCGGGGCGACCAGGGTAGTGAGTGGGGACGACCAGACCCGGGTGGAGGTGACGCTGGCGACAGACACCCCGCTCGGCCGGCTGCTCGCCCGCGGTGGGTCGGTCCGGTCGGCGGAGTTCGACGGCTCCGGCGGCACCATCACCGTCGACCTGACCCCCGAGGACGACATCCGCCGGTTCGCCGATGCTGTCACACGGGGGTACGACGCCGAGGTGGTCGCAAAGCAGGAGCGCGACGAGGACATCCTCACACCCGAGGCGTTCCGTGACAGACTCGGCGACCGACTGACCGACCGCCAGGAAAACGCACTGAAGACGGCCTACCTCGCAGACTACTTCGAGTCACCCCGCGGCAGTACCGCACAGGAAGTCGGCGAGGCGCTTGACATCACCGGTCCGACGCTGTTACACCACCTCCGGGCGGGCCAGCGAAAGCTCCTCAGCGAGTACTTCGACGCCGAGAGTGAGCGCGACCGTCGGCAGTAACAGCGGTACGTGATCTTGGTTGCCCTACCTCCGCCGGGTGTCCGTTCCGCGGTGTCGACCGAACTGACAAGCTATAAGTGCATCAGTGACGACAACAGAGATATTCTCATGGACAACAGTAACGCGGACCGTTCCGGCGACAGCGACACTGACCCGCTCGATGGAACCCCTCTCGACCGACGCAGTTTTCTCGGACTGGCCGCCACAACGGGTGCGGCACTGACCCTCCCGGAGTCGGCCACCGCGAGCAGTCACGTCACGGACCCGCGAGTAAACGATCTCTGCCAGTTCGTCATCAACAACACGCCGAGTGATTACGAGACGACCGTGCTCGTCGAGTTCGCCGACGACGCCACGGCAGACTGGTTCGACACCAACTTCCAGTACAGTAACCCCCGCCCGGACGACCCGGAGAAGACGGTCATCCGGAAGAGCCCCACGCAGGCGGGACACGGCAGACTCACCGACTCGGAGATCTCGACCCTGCTGACCGACAGCGGCGTCAACTCGGTGGAGTTCTCGCCGGGTGCGAACCCGTTCTGGAAGCTCGGCGGGTACGCCGACGGTGTCTTTCCCGACCCGATCGACGCCCGGGACTACCTGTCGTACTCGGAGGCGATCGCCGGTGTCAACCAGCTCGAATCCGAGCACCCCAACCGCGTGAGAAACACCGGTATCGGGAAGTCACCGGGCTGGTACGACAAGTTCTCCGGCGTGGACCGACAGTGGGACGTCCACCTCACGGCGGTGACGAACAACGTCAGCGACCCCTCCTTCGCCGACAAGGAGAAGGTGGTGTACTCGCTGAGCATCCACGGCGACGAGCGCGCCGGAGCCGAGGGTGGTGTCCGACTGATAGAGGACGTCCTCACCGGCGACGCCCCGGAGGTAGAGCAGCTACTCGACGACATCGTGTTGATGTTCCTGCTGACGAACCCGGACGGCTGGGTCTCACGGGAGCCGTGGGTCGAGATCGGGTCACAGTCCCACGACCGGAACTTCCAGCGTTACACCGGCGGGTCCTACGGCGGCCCGATCGACCCCAACCGCCAGTACCCGACGATCGGCTGGACGAACCCGGACTTTCTCCCGGCGGAGCCAAACGGCGCGCCGTCGCTGTTTCGGGACGAGGTGCCCGACGCCCTCTCGGTGGTCGACCACTTCCGCGGGTACGAGAACGTGGCGCTGTTCTGTGACTACCACGGGATGTACGACAACGCAGACCACATGATGTACTATCTCGAGTCGAACGCCGCCTTCGACTACACCGAGAGCCACCTGGTCGACGAACTCAGCCGGCAGACCGGAACCTCGATGCTGCGGTACTGGGGGGACGTCGCGGCGATCGAGGACGACATCCGCGACGCGGCTACCGTCGAGTACGGTAGCGGGTTCTTGCCCTCGGGAGACCAGTTCAACGGGCTGTTCGACTGGGGGACGATCTACGACACTATCAACTACCAGGTCACCGGCGGGATGATGGGCTGGGCCGGTGCGCCGGAACGGTTCGGCGGACTCGGTGCCGTTGCTATCTCCCCCGAGAT
>UEZI01000027.1_pt1 | contig 13071 bp, 10 predicted proteins | sample 1903671 | NCBI WGS metagenome assembly UEZI01 (sample SAMEA4776352, study PRJEB27445) | saltern metagenome | biome: Hypersaline environment; feature: solar saltern; material: Pellet | place: Spain | collected 2014-08 | depth 0 m
ATATAGTGGGCTATTGACTGGTTGCCAAGTCGTACCGCGCCCGGCAAACGTGTTGTGTGTCCACGGTGGCGGACGATCCGCGTAACGTCTTTCGTCGGCGCTTTCCCACGACTACAACGTGCAGACGTTCGCGTCGAAGAGCCTGGAGACGTTCCGGTTTGGGTAGAGGGGAGATTTTCCTTCGAGTGACTGGGTGGGGTAGAGTCCCGTTCGCGTCTCAAAACGTGGGTCACAATCTCTCACTGTCAGAGTGAGAGAGTAGTGACCGGGGACTAGATGTATATGATCATACAAATACGAACGGTGTACCCGCGGCACATGACGAGCCGTTCGTGCGTTTTGTCCGGGCGTTCGGTAAGCCGTACTTAAGCCACTCATGTATCGTCTAACTTCTATTCTGGAACACGAACGGTGACAAGTTCTGCCGCTCCGTTTGACTCGTATGCACTGACCGTTTTTTGACACGCCGGAGTCGGTCGTCGTCAGCCTCTGACAACGGGACCGGCTCGGCGTCGGGCGAACCCGGCGAGAGGACGTTCGCTTCTAGCAGTCCACCAGTTCCCGATCCGACGAGTCCCGCACAGCCGGCGGCGAACAAGATTAGGATAACCGGACTCGTTTCCAGTATACGGTTTACACGACGACGTTCAGTTCCTGCTCCGCATGCACCATAGAGGTTGCAACGGATTTGCGCCCTCTATCCAGTCCGAAGTGACCACGGTGTACACCAAGCATCAATACGTAATCGTTCTCCACGTCGTACTGGTACCACGGTCCACCGGAGTCACCGCCTTTATCACCCGATCTTGTCGCAATTATCTTTCCTTTGTTATCGTTGTACCTTACTAAATCGAAGGTGCTTCTCCCCGTCGTCGCACCCTGGCGAGCAGCCGTCTGACCGCCAGACGCCATGTCTTTCAGTTTGTCTTCTGCCACAGTTCCGTAGATTGTCCACCCCATGTAGTTGTTTCCTCCCTTACCTGCAAAGTCGAACTTTCGGCTCTCTCCATCAGAGGCGATGAACCCAATATCTCCGTTACCACCGTTTGTGTGTCTTGAACTCTCCCCGATGCCTGTTTCACAACAGATGTACGGCTGATGTACTTTTACATCGTTCTGTCGATCGAACAAATGTGCTGCGGTGAGCCACCCTGATTGGTAGTTATCCATATCGTACGCTGGAGATCCGATCGTTCCTATTTCGATATCGGCGCACATCATCCGACATCCAGCGGGAACTGGCCTGTAGAGTGAACTGTACACTTCAGTCTGTATTTCTGTATTCTTCTCGAACACGACCGGAATATCTTCGACACGGTGAGCGCGACCGTCGTGTTCGACGACTCCCGACGCAGTTGCCGGTGTCCGTCGTTTCACTTCTGCGCCGTTGGTGACTGCTTCGTGGTTCGTGTGTTGATACGAGTGGGTCCGGACGACATCGTCAGTGTCGTCTGCCGCTGCCGTGGCGATCTCGTCGATCTGTCCAGTGGCGAGTGCTGCTCCCGAGACGCCGAGCGCAGAGAGGGTCTTGACGAGGCGACGTCGCCCCATCACACGCAGTTTTCGTTCTGTCGACCGTTGTCTTCCGTTCAGCGCGGTCTCTGCAACAGGAGTGTCGTTACCGTCCGTCTCGGCCTGACTGTCTTCTTCCGACATAGGTTCATCTGTACCAGGCGCAGTTTATAATTCTTGCTATAATCTTTTCCTATTTTGTGAAAACCCGAACTGGGATCGGGGCACGGTCTAGCCGGAGAACGACCCACGTGATTAATGAACTCGCCGCCGCATCTTTGGAGTATGAAACGGCTCTGGGGGGACAACGGCACGACGGAGGCGTTCAGACGTGAGTTCACACAGTGGGCCCGCGACCACGGGGGGAGGCTCGTCGACAACGAGGACGGCGCCATCTTCTGTGAGTTCGGCGGCACCGAGACCCACGCCAGCTTCGAGATTGGCGTCTACGAGGCCGGGGGTCAACACGTGCTCCGGTTCGACACGATCCGTGAGGAGATCGAGTTGAAGGTGCTCGCGGAGTACGCCATCGACGACTCCACGCTCGTGCTCAAGTCCGACCAGGGGAGCCGGGAGTTCGAACTCGACGTGGCCAGCGGGAACTGGAGTGTGCGGAAACGGCCGATCTGAGCCGGTCCTGGCTCACTCCGCGTCCCGGTCGCGTTCGCTCGTCGCGGCGTGACCGAGTTCCGCCTCGACGGCCTCGACCTTCTCGAAGGCGCGTTGGTCGGTCGTCCGTTTGTCGTCGATCTTGAGGAACGTGCTCACCCGGTCGCCGTCGACCGCCTCGTGGGCGGCTTCGACCGCCTCGAACAAGGTGCCAACGTCGTCCGTCTCGATGACGGTCCCCATCGGGTTCGTCTCGTAAGCGACACCCGCATCGTCTAAGGCGGCGACCGCCTTCGCCACCTCGTCTGCCATGCTGTCTTCGACCACCGGTGCGACCGAGAGGAGTGCGATCACTGTCACAGATGAGGTGAGGCCGGCACCGAGAAGACGCTGACGGCAGACGGGGAGCCGGGAGTCGCTGTCGTGGCTCGCTGCGAGACGACAGCAGAGTTACACCGGTGGAGACCCCACACGCGAGTGTGACGTACCGTTCGCACCCCGTCCGGCGGCTGTGTGAGAACCCGAAGGCGGACGCGACCGTGACACTCGTCGTCGGGGTCGACGACGAGACGGACGAGACGGAGCTGCGCGAGCGACTCCCCGAGACGGACGGGGTCGAACCGCTCCCGTACGACAGTTTCCGTGTGACCGTCTCCGAGTCTGCCGTCGCGGACGTGTGTGCGATCACGGGTGTGACACGCGTCGAGACCGCGAACGTGATCGGCACCGGCGATGCAGGCGAGGATGTCTGACGCGTCGCCGAAGGGTGCCGCACGTGTCGCCGAGTGTGAGGCGCTGGTGTGCCGAGGTAGTCAGTCGGCGCCGTGAGGCGGCGCGTGCCCACAGTCGGGACACTGCCACACGCCGTTTTCGGGGCCGAACACGACACCACAGGTCGGACAGGTCGTCTCCATACGACTCACACGAGACGCGGCGGGAGGGTAGTTCCCCAGGGAAACCCGACGGTGTGGGAACGCTGTCCGAACCTCTGCGTGTTGGACGAGCGTCGTCCGAGTCTCTCCCCTCGCGCTGGACGGGTCTCCATCTCCGCGTCGGGCGTACAACCAGCCCGCGTGTCTGCGTGACCGACAGACGGAGGGGTTGAACACTCCCCGCTGTACCGAAAACTACACCTACGACGGGACGGCACGCGGTGACATGGATCTTCTCTCGATGTCGGATCTCCGCACGCAGTTTGCCACCGAACGGGGCGACGTGAAAGCAGTCGACGGCGTCGACCTGACGGTCCGGGAGGGGGAGACGGTCGGGCTGGTCGGCGAGTCTGGGTCGGGGAAGTCAGTCACCGCGCTGTCGGCGATGGATCTCGTCGACGACCCCGGCGAGATCGCCGGTGGGCGGGTGACACTCCGGGCACCGGACGTGATCCCCGCGTTGTTGCCGCGTCACGCCGACGGGATCGCCGGCTACCCGGACGGTGTCGGTGAGGCGTTGACAACACTGGCGGCGGCGTGTCGCGACGGCGATCTCGCTGGTGTCGCCGAGGAACTCGCCGGGATCGCCGCCGACTGTGCCGCGCTCGACGACCCCGCGGGGTTGGCCACTGGGGTGGAGGAGGCGGGTGAACGGCTCCGCACCGGTGGGGACCCCGACGCCGTCGCCGACAAGCTGGTGACACTCGCCGAGCGGTCGCGTGACGGCTTCGTCTTCCTGGAGACGGCGACGATTGAGGCTGACCCCGAGGCGGACCCGCGGACGGTGTTGCGCGAGGAACCCGACCGTGTCGGGGAGGTGACTATCGAGGAGGCAGTGATCGACCTGACGGCCGCGCCGGAGGCGGCGATGCGTGACGTGCGCGGCGGCGCCGTGAGCATGATCTTCCAGGACCCGATGACCTCGCTCAACCCCGCGTTGACCGTCGGCGAGCAGGTTGCCGAGAGTCTCCGGCTTCATCAGTTCGACGGCCGGCGTGAGGACTCCTGGCGCAACGCGATCAGAGAGGTCGTGTCGTCGGTGCGGGGTGAGACGGATCAGGCGGTGCTCGACCGGGTGATCGAGGTGCTCTCGGAGGTCGGCATCCCGGAGCCGACCGAACGGGTCGACGACTACCCCCACGAGTTTTCCGGCGGGATGCGACAACGCGTGTTGATCGCCATCGCCCTGGCGTGTCGACCGCAGTTGTTGATCGCCGACGAGCCGACGACCGCACTCGACGTGACGATCCAGGCGCAGATTCTGGAGTTGATCAACGATCTCCAGGCGGAACTGGGAATGTCCGTGTTGATGATCACCCACGATCTGGGGGTCGTCGCGGAGACGTGTGACCGGGTGGCGGTGATGTACGCCGGCGAGATCGTCGAAGAAGGGCCCGTCGAGGAGATCTTCCACGACCCCTCACACCCGTACACCTACACCCTGTTGGAGTCGATCCCGACCGAGGACGCCGACCGGCTCACCCCGATCGAGGGGAACGTCCCGGACCTGATCGACATGCCGACCGGCTGTAACTTCGCAGACCGGTGTCCGTGGGAACAACCGGAGTGTACGGCCGGCGCGGTGCCGGTGCGGGACCACGGTGACGGGGAGACCACCCACCGGGCGCGGTGTGTGCTTGACGACTTCGACGAGAACGAGTACGGCACCGACGACCCCGGCGGGGAGGAGACGGTCGTGGGCGAGGAGTTGGTGTCCGTCGACCGGTTGGAGAAACACTTCTCGCGGGCGGACGGCTACCTCGACCGACTGCTCTCCTCGGAGGTCGAGAGCGTGAAGGCGGTCGACGGCGTCGACCTGAGCGTCTACGAGGGGGAAACGCTCGGGCTGGTCGGGGAGTCCGGCTGCGGGAAGTCGACGACCGGGCGGTCGTTGCTGCGGTTGTTGGAGCCGACGGACGGCACCGTCGTGTTCGCGGGCGACGAGCTAACGGGGCTGTCGGACGACGAGATGCGCGCCCGGCGGACGGACATGCAGATGATCTTTCAGGACCCGATGTCGAGTCTCGACCCGCGGATGACGGTCGGGCAGATCGTCGCCGAGCCGCTCCAGATCCACGACCTCCCCGCAGAGCCGCCCGCAGACGGAGAGAACCGCCGGGAGCAACGCCGTCGTCGTGTCGACGAGCTGTTGGACGCGGTCGGGTTAGACCCCAGCCAGCGCGGGCGGTACCCACACGAACTCTCCGGGGGGCAACGCCAACGGATCGGGATCGCCCGCGCACTCGCGGTCGATCCGGACTTCGTCGTCGCCGACGAGCCGGTGTCGGCGCTGGATGTCTCCGTCCAGGCGCAGATTCTCAACCTGATGGAGGACCTCCAAGAGGAGTTCGGGCTGACCTACCTGTTCATCGCACACGATCTGGGTGTCGTGCGACACATCTGTGACCGCGTGGCGGTGATGTACCTCGGCCGGGTCGTCGAGGTCGCGGAGACGGAGGCGTTGTTCGACGAGCCGCGCCACCCGTACACACAGGCGTTGCTATCGGCGATTCCCGTGCCGGACCCGACCGCGGACACGGACGACCGGGTGATCTTGGAGGGTGACGTGCCGTCACCGGTCGACCCACCCTCGGGGTGTCACTTCCGGACGCGGTGTCCGCAGGTGATCCCGCCGGCGGGGATGGAGATCGACCAGGCGACGTTCCGCGCGGTGACGAACTACCGGCAACGGGTCAAGCGGGAGACGATCGACCCCGCAGACGTGCGCGAGGAGGCGGCCGCCGAGGCCGGTGTCGCGACCGACGGCGGGACGGTCGGGCTCGAACGCGCGGTGCGGGAACGGTTCGGCATCTGGTCGTTGCCCGACCGGGCCGACGAGGCCGTCGCCGACAGCGTCGCCCACCTCGCGGACGGCGACTTCGCGGCCGCGAGCGAGGCGCTGTCGATCTTCGAATCCGTCTGTGAACGCGACGACCCGTCACTCGGCGATGGCGACCACCCCTCGGCGTGTCACCTCACCGACTGAGCGGTGTGTTCCCGGCGGTTCGGCGTTGGTTGCTGTTTGTCGGGAGGCGACCAACTCCGGACCAGGTTGCGGCTACGGCACGGACTTCGGAATTTTTATACTCTGTAGCTCCGCCAGTGAGAACGTATGTCACGGGACGACACAAGCAGACGTGAGTTCTTGAAGGCTGTCGGTGGGGCGGCCGCGACGGGGACGGTCGCGGCGACCGCCGGCTGTACCAGCGACATCAGCGGTGGTGGCGGTGAGAGTGGTTTGAGTGGGACACTCGTGTACGCGCGCGGTGACCACCCGGCGAACTACGACCCACAACAGACCACCAGCGGGGAGGTGGCGAAGGTCACCAACCAGGTGTTCGACTCGCTGATCCGGTTCGAGGCCGGGAGCGGCGGCACACTCGCCGACAGCCTCGCGACGGACTACTCGTTGGAGGGGACGACCGCGACCCTCACGCTCCGGGAGGACGTGACGTTCCACGACGGCGAGGAGTTCACCGCAGAAGACGCGAAGGCGACCGTCGACCGGTTCACCGACGAGGAGTACGACTTCTACCTGGGTGGCGAGAACCGGTCGGGGTACGGGCCGTTCACGTTCGGCAACTGGGTCGAGAGCATCGACGCGTCCAGTGACTACGAGCTGACGTTCGAACTCACCCAGCAGTACGCGCCGTTCCTGCGGAACCTGGCGATGTTCGCGGCCGCGATCCTCTCGAAGAGCCAGATCGAGAGCTTCGAGGGGAGCGGCGAGCCGCAGGTCGCGCTCGGTGAGGAGCCGATCGGCACCGGTCCCTTCGAGTTCGCAGAGCTCGACAACGAGAACAACCGTGTTCGGCTGGAGGCGAACACGGAGTACTGGGGTGACGGGCCGAACGTCGCCGAGGTGGTGTTCCGGGAGATCACGGAGAACTCCACGCGCGCGTCCAGCGTGATCAACGGGGAGTCACACATCACGGACAACCTCGACTCCCAGTCGTTCCAACAGCTCCAGGACAACGACTCCGCGGAGTTGGTCTCGAAGAACGGGATCAACGTCGGCTACATGGCGTTCAACATGGAGCGCCGCGAGGAGTTCCGGTCGCAGGCGGTCCGGCAGGCCGTGAGCTACGCCGTCGACACCCAGGCGATTGTCGACGACATCTACCAGGGATTCGCGGCGAACGCCGACCAGCCGCTCCCGCCGGACGTGGCGGGCCACAACGAGGAGATCGAGCCGTACCCGACCGATAAGGACGAGGCGGAGTCGTTGCTCGAGGAGGCGGGCGTCGAGCCGTTCGAGTTCGAACTCGCGACGTTCTCGAACCCGCGGGGGTACAACCCGAGCCCGATCCAGACGGCAAACCAGGTCAAGTCCGATCTTGAGGAGATCGGCTTCACCGTGAACGTCAACCAGTTCTCGACGTTCTCGTCGTACCTCGACTACACGGATCAGGGGAAACACGACGCCTGTTTCCTGGGCTGGTACACAGACAACGCCGACCCGGACAACTTCCTGTACGTCCTGTTGGACCCGAAGGTGCCGATGGATGCGGTGCCCGAGGGCCAAGACTGGGTCAGCCGCGACACGGAGGGATACAGCACCCTCAACGCCGCCGGCTGGGCCAACACGGAGTACATGGAGACCGTCCGGGAGGCGCAGGCCACCTACGACTCCGGCACCCGCGAGGAGCTGTACAAGGAGGCGAGTCAGATCGCCCACGACGAGGCACCGTGGGTGTTCCTCGACTACGCACAGACCCTGCGTGGCATCCACCAGAGCGTGAACAGCGACACGTTCACCGTCTCCTCCGTCGGCGGCCCGTATCTGGAGACCGTCGAGATCGACTCCGAGTGACGACCGACTGACGGGAAGCCGGCGACGATTCGGCGGCGAGTGACAGCCGGACGGCGGCGATCCGCTCCGAGTGACAGTCGGACGGCACCGGGGCGGCCGGCGCTCTCGAATCCGTCGTCGTCGGGTTGAAGTGACCGGCGGCTGGACGCAACGACACCACACGACACACCACATGGTTTCGAAACGTTTCCTGCTCAAACGACTCCTGTTGCTCGTCCCGGTGTTGTTCGGGGTGGCGACACTCGTGTTCGCGATTCTCCACCTGGCGCCGGGTGACCCGGCGCGGATCATCGTCGGTCAGCGCGCGAGCGCCGAACAGCTCCAACAGGTGCGGACGGAACTGGGGCTGAACGACCCGTTGTGGGTGCAGTACGTCCGGTTCCTGACCGACGCCGCGACGTTCCAGTTCGGCGACTCCTACCAGATCGCGAAGGGGACACCCGTCCGTGAGGTCGTCTCCGAGACGCTGCCGGTGACGATCGAACTGGCCTTATTCGGGCAGTTCTTCGGGCTCGCGTTGGGGATTCCGTTGGGCGTCGTCTCGGCGGTGAAACAGGACACGCTGACGGACCACGCCACCCGGATCGGCGCCTTGACGGGAATTTCGGTGCCGATCTACTGGTCTGGGCCGTTGCTGATCCTGTTTCTGTCGACGTATCTGGGGTGGTTCCCGGCCAGCGGCCGGATCGGCTCGACGATCTTCCTCGACGAGAACTGGCAGTTGCTGGGGACAGAACTCCCGCTGACGGGGTTGGTCACCGTCGACACGCTGCTGTTGGGGAACGTCGACGCGTTCCTCTCGGCGGTCACCCACCTCCTCCTCCCCTCGCTCGTGATCGGGATCTACTCGATGGCGCTGATCTCGCGGATGATGCGGTCGTCGATGTTGGAGGTGATCCGGCAGGACTACATCCGCACCGCCCGGGCGAAGGGTCAGGGCGCCCGGATCACCGTGTTGAAACACGGGTTCCGGAACGCACTCATTCCGGTCGTCACCGTCGTCGGTATCCAGTTCGGCTCGTTGCTGGGTGGAGCCGTGTTGACCGAGACCGTCTTCGGGATCGCCGGCATCGGGACGATGCTCGTTGAGGCGATTGGCGCGACCGACTACCCGCTCGTCCAGGGGACCGTTCTCACGTTCGCGTTGTTGTTCACGCTGGTGAACCTCGGCGTCGACGTGACGTACAGCTATCTCGACCCACGGATCGAACAGTGAGCACCGACACCGACACAGACGTGGACGCGCGCAGCCGGGGGCTGGTCGCCAGACTCCGCGCCTCGCCGTTCCTCTCCGAGCTGTTGTCGAACCGTCTCGCGTTGGCCGGGTTGACGATCATCCTCGCGATGCTCGTCACGGCGGTCGTCGCCCGGGTGACGCTGAGCTACGACGCCTTGACTGCCTCCCGCCTCGGCGGGACGATTCCGGACCGCGCGCCGCCGGGGTGGATCGGGCCGGCGGCGACCGATCAGTATCTGTTCGGGACGGACGCCAGCGCGCGTGACATCTTCCGGCGGTCGGCGTACGGCGCGTGGCTGGCGCTGAAGTTCGGCACCGTCGTCGTCGGCGTGTCGACGCTGGCGGGGGTCTCACTGGGGATTATCGCCGCCTACTACGGCGACGTGGCCGACAACGTCGTCATGCGGACGATGGACGTCCTGTTGGCGTTCCCGTCGTTGTTGTTGGCGTTGGCGATCGTTGCCATCTTCGGCAACGGGCTGTGGAAGGCGACGATCGCGCTTATCATGGTGTACACCCCGCGATTTGCGCGTGTCGTCCGCGGGGCCGCTCTCGCCGTGTTGGAAGACGAGTACATCGAGGCGACGGAGGCGTTGGGGGCGTCGGACCCGCGGGTGTTGATCCGGCACGTGTTCCCCAACACGCTCGCGCCGATCACGGTCCAGTCGACGCTGAACTTCGGGTTGGCGATCATCGACCTGGCGGCGCTGTCGTTCCTCGGGTTCGGCGCCAGCGGCGCGGCGCCCTCTTGGGGGTTGATGTTGTCGCGGGGCGTCGAGAACGGGTTGTTGACCGGGAAGTGGTGGATGTCCTTCTTCCCGGGGATGTTGCTCGCGTTGACGGTGCTCGGATTCAACCTCCTCGGGGACGGGATGCGTGACGCACTGGACCCACGGATGCGGGACGCGGTCGACTGAGCCGTGTCCCGATCTGACCCGACGGCCGAGGGTGAACTCCTGCCGTTGGCGACGGCGCTCCGGGGCGTCGGCGTCGGGGTGATGACGACGACGAGTCTGTTGGAGACGCTAGCGTAGCCCGCAGTGTCGGTGTGCCCGCCGCGTTTAAGATTCGGTGTCGCGTAGCGAGGACGATGACGGAGTCGCTCGCGGACCGGTTCGAGACGACCGACCTCCCAGAGAGTGTCGACGAAGCGGCCGCCGACAGGCTCGCGACGGTCGCACACCTGTTAGACGAGTGTGTCAGGCTCCCCGGCGGGGTCTCCGTCGGACTCGATCCGATTCTCGGGGTGGTACCGGTGGTCGGCGACGCGTTGTCTGCGGGGTTGTCGTTGTACATCGTCGGCGAGGCGGCCTACCTCGGGGTGTCGTACACGACAGTCGTCCGGATGTTGGGCAACGTCGCGGTCGATGTTGTCGGCGGGAGCGTCCCCGTCGTCGGCATCCTGTTCGACGCGTTCTGGCGGGCGAACCGCCGGAACGTCGAGTTGGTGCTCGACGAACTGGGTGTCGACGCCTCGGCGGCGCCGGCCGAGTCGGAAACGACTGGCGAGGCGGGGGACACGACGGCCGGAGACGAGACGACGAACACGACGGGTGGAGACGAGGCAATGAACACGACGACCGGAGACGAGACGATGGGCACGGCAACCGACGGAGAGACCGACCCGGATGTCGTCACCATCGAGGTCAGGACAGAGACGGACAACTAACTGTCGTCTCAGGTCTCGACGGCCAGTTCCGCGTCGGGGGGTTCCTCCAGTGACGGCTCGTCGCTCCAGACGGCGGTGTACACCAGTTCATCGGCAGTCGCAAGCCGGCCGTCCGGCTCGGCGGTCGTCAGTCGTCGGCCGGCTGACGGTCGAGGAACCGTTCCGGCAGTGTCTCCACTTCACCCACCTGGACGCGCCAGAGGTCGGCGTACAACGCGTCCCGCTCCAACAGCTCCTCGTGTGTGCCGACCGCCTGGACGACACCGTCGTCCAAGACGACGATCCGGTCGGCGTCCCGCACCGTCGAGAGCCGGTGGGCGACGACGAACGTCGTCCGGTCGGTGACCATCTCCGAGACGTTCTGTTGGACGATCATCTCCGTCTCGTTGTCGACGTGGCTGGTCGCCTCGTCGAGGATCAGAAGCGAGGGGTCTTCGAGGATCGCGCGGGCGATGGCGAGCCGTTGGCGTTGGCCGCCCGACAGCTTCACGCCGCGTTCGCCGACGACCGTCTCGACGCCGTCGTCCATCTCGGTGACAAACTCCCAGGCGCCAGCCTGCCGGAGCGCCGACTCCAACGCCCCGTCGTCGACCTGTTCTTGGCCGTAAGCGACGTTTTCCTGGACGGTGCCGCCGAACAGGAACGGCTCCTGGCTGACGTAGCCCAGATGCGAGCGGAGCGACGACAGCTGCAGATCGCGCACGTCGTGGCCGTCGAGCCGCACCGCCCCCTCGTCGGGGTCGTACAGCCGCATCAACAGCTTCGTCAGCGTGGTCTTCCCGGCGCCGGTCGGGCCGACGAGCCCGATCGTCTCACCGGGGGCGACCGAGAGGTCTACGTCGTCGATCGTCGGCTCGTCGACGGAGTCGTACGCGAAGGTGACATCGTCGTACTCGACTGCGCCGTCGACCGACTCCAACGTGACGCCCGTCTCACGATCCGGGACACGGTCCGGTTCCCGCAGCAGGCCGACGATCCGTTCGGTGGCGGCGTAGGCGTACTGGTAGTTGTTGAGCACCTGCCCGAACTGCTGCATCGGGTACATCAGCCGGCGGGCGTACGCCAGGAAGGTGACGAGCGTCCCCGCGGACAACGCCAGCGTGAACGGGCCGCCAAACAGGTAGGCGTAGCCGCCGAGCGCGAACGTCGCACCGTAGCCCGCGGCGGTGATCAGCGTGAGCGTCGGGAAGAACTTGATCCGGGTGGTAATCGCGCTCCAGTTGGCCGTCCGGTAGTCGTCGGAGGCCGCCTCGACGCGGTCGGTCTCGTACCCCTCCCGGCCGAACGCCTTGATCACTTTGATGCCGCCGATGTTGTTCTCCAGCCGGGCGTTCATCTGGCCGACCGACGACCGCACCTCGCTGTACTTCGGTTCGATCTCCTGTTGGAACCGGTAGGAGGCGTACCCCAGCGCCGGCACCATCAACAACGTCACCAGGGCAAGCTGCCAGTGGAGCCAGAGCGTGAACGCCGCGATCGTCAGCGAGCTGACGACGATCCGAACCCCACCCTGGAGATCCTGTGAGAGAAACGACTCCAGTTGGTTCACGTCGTTGTTCAGCACCGACATGATCTCGCCGGTCTTGTGGTCGTCGAAGAAACCCAGCCGTTGGGTCTGCATCGTCTCGTAGGTGTCAGTCCGGATCTCGTGTTGGACATCCTGCGCGACACGGTTGAGCGCCCACCCGCGGACGTACGCCGACAGCGCAGCGAGCCCGAAACAAATCGTCACCACACCGATCGTGAGCGCGAACTGGCCGCCGGTCGTCGTCGGAATCAGCCCCGACGGCACCAACGGGAGATCAAACGGGCGACTCTCGACGAACAACGCGTCGAGCGCGATCCCGAGGACGAGCGCCGGCACCGAGAACAACGCCGCAGACAGGATCGTCGACACTGCCCCCACGATCAGCGTCGGGACGTGGTCCCCGGCGTACTCCCGAGCGAGATACCGCATCGGCCGCCCGGCGTGCTCCCTAAGCCCGTCGAGCGAGCCGTCGTCAGTCGACATATCAGTTAGAGGGGCGCCGGACACTTCACAGTTCGTGTCGGGGAAGAGGAATAGTCGAAAAGGCAACCAGAACACGTCCCGCGGGGGCGCGCGCCACGCTGCCCTCGTGGCAGCGTGCGCGTGCGAGGGTCTCGCGAACGGAGTGAGCGAGACCTCGTCGAAGCTTGCTCCGACGGTGGACGAGCGAGTGACCAGAGGGAGCGAGCGAGGAGGTTGGGGAGGTCTGAGGCTGCGGTGCAGAGCGGTGCGGTCGCGGAGCGGTGCGGTCGCGGAGCGGTCAGCACCACG
>UEZI01000039.1_pt1 | contig 12912 bp, 10 predicted proteins | sample 1903671 | NCBI WGS metagenome assembly UEZI01 (sample SAMEA4776352, study PRJEB27445) | saltern metagenome | biome: Hypersaline environment; feature: solar saltern; material: Pellet | place: Spain | collected 2014-08 | depth 0 m
CTCCATGCTCATGAGTACTTCTCCCGGCTATAATTGTTAGTCATTTGCGGTGACTCAAACACGTTTTTTAATCTAAATCCAACCATCTGTGTCTAAAGCACGAACCACGCTGTCATACTATTCACACCCGTGTGATTGCAACAGACGCGCGTTCCATCTTGCACGCCAACCAGTAACAATATCGCTAATCTGGTCGTTATTTCGCTCAGTTAGGGAAGAGCCCGGACAAATCGTGTTTGCGTTACAGATGTCCGTACCCTTTCCGTTCAAGTTCCGCTTCTAATTCAACGTGCATTGCTTCAACAGTCTCTTCACCGAAGTGTTGACCGGTTGCCGCACCGGACATCTCTGCTATCTCTGCGTGCCAATCACGGACGGCATCTGCAAGTTCAGCTAATAGTTCTTCCTCGGATTTCCCCACACCATCAATTTCTCTGACCACATCCCAGCCTGGCTTGAAATTTTCAAGAACGTATCCGGCATCCTCGTACTGGATGAGGAATCGTTCTGACACTGTGCCAAATCCGGTTTCGAGGCTAAGCAAGGAAATGACGTGATCTATTTGTTTTCTTTCTTCGAGTGCTCGGATATCCTTTGTTGGCACTGCTGTCTCCGGTAGTTCAGTATTAAGCGGTTCAGGCAGCTGCTCTTGTTCTCTACCTGGTGGATTATACTGCTCAAGATTTTCACCCTTCTCTTTCACCACCTCAGGTTCTTTATCACGTGATTCCGCACTGGTGATATCTTTCAGAATGCCGTAGAACCTCCATTCGTCGCCATAATCGTATAAATAACAGATCCGATCATATTGTTCTAATCCAACCTGACGAGTCATCTGGCCTATCGTTGTCTCGCCCGCGTTCTCGACTCGCTCACCAAACGAGATCGGATCGACGCCGGTTGATCCGTCGAACTCCCGGGGCGTTTGGTACTTGATTTCACTGTCCCAGTAATCCTCATTGGCACCGAAAAACCAGAGGTGTTCATTATCAAGGCAGAATGCCTGATTGATCGTTGACTGGAACTCCTCGACGGTGCGATTCGACCCGATAATAATATCGCGCCATACAGAGGTAGGATCTGGTTCGAATTTGACCCGGAAACGATATGCAGTCATGCTTGTACATCAGTTCATCTCAGTGGAAGTCCCTGGTTCTTTCTAGTTCATCAGGTTATATTTCCCGTGCTATTTTGATTCATAAAGGCACTGCGTAGGCACCGACAACGAGATACTTATGACTTTTACCCAACTTGATTGCCTGCTCTCCTGGTTAAGACCTGATATCATGATCTATAGAGAGATGCTGCAATCGATTGTGAGAACGTGTATGTTAATCAGTCTCTCGCGGATCATCAACAAATCGATAAAGACCTCTATTCACTTTTTCCACCCAGCCAGCATCAACTAATCCACTGAGCTCTCTATTGACATATTGTCGCCTGATATCTAGCTCTTTTTCGATGCGCTTTGGATTCGCATATCCCCATGGATCCCTCTCTTTTCGCCCTTCTTTCAGGACTGTCAAAATACGCTCTTGTCGGTCATTCGGTTCGAAGTCTTCGTTCACCATGGGCAAGAGATCAAAGTGATAATGAGTGATTCAACAATAGACCTGTAAGTAACTGTTGCTGTTTCAATATAAGTTACAACGTAACAATTAAAAGAATAGACAATGTAATGGATAATGTAAGCGCGGGATCGGCCAAAAATGGCCGGGCGTGCGCCTACACGCCCGACCGCGCTTCGCAACCAACGAAGCATGCTCAACCAACCAGCCGGCGGTATTCAACGTTCCGCCACGCTCGCGGTACCGACAGCCAAACGACTCGCGATCTCGACGGAGGCCTCCCGATGAGCGACGCCTCCGAGACACCGATTGGCGTCAGCGTCGGCGTCGAGACGCTGATCGCCGCCGCGCCGCCGCGGGGTGGTGCCGGCACGCAGTTGGTGATCGACGGCGCACATCTCCACGAGCGCCGGGGGATTCTCGCCGAGGCGACACAGGCGTTGCAGGCTGCCAACTTCGACACCACACGCGGCGAGACGGAGCTGTTCGTCGCGATGTACCACCAGATTCGCCCGCAGGTGTACAGCGCCGCGGCGCGGACGATCCAACACGCCCAGCGGTTCGACACACCGCGGCTCGTGCTCGCGGATCGGTATCTCCGGCCGGGGTCGCTGTGGCCGCGGCGGAGTGAGAGCGATCTGGCGGCGTGGCTCCCCGCGGCGCTGCAACAGGCGGTCGTCGAGAAGGCTCGCGAGGCCAGCGTGCCCGTCGTGCGTGTCGACCCCGGCTCGACGAGCCGGCAGTGTCACGACTGCGGCGCGTGGGGGGCGATCCACGACGACGGCGTGTTGGTGTGTCGCAACGACGACTGTCCGGTGAGTCGGGTACGGCGCGATCTGAGCAGCGCGGTGAGTCTCGCGCGACGGGGTGATCGGTAGGGTCGGGAGCGAGAGACCCGAGACTGGGACAGTGCGCGACGGCGGTCACTCGTCGTCGGATTTGTCGACTCACAACTACTGTTTCACTTCCAGTACGGGTACCACACACTTTTATCCCGAACCCTCGCAACCTAGCGTCGTGACGAGAGACAGCCACGACGGAGGCAGATGCGCCTGTTAGTCGAACTGTCGGCGCGGGCGGCGTACGCCTACCAGAACGACTGGCATCGAAAACTGGCCGGGCGGATCTGGCAGGCGTTGCGCGACACGCCGTACGACGACCGCCACAACAACGCGGAGCCGCCGGGGTTCGTCTTCTCGAACCCGTTCCCGCCGGAGGACGCCGCGGCGGGTGACAGCCGGCACCTGCTGGTCGCCTCGCCCGACGAGGAGTTGTTGGCGTACGTCGCCGACGATCTCCAGCGCGACCGGGAGCTGAACGTCGGCGAGATGCCGTTGTACGTCGACCGACTCGCGCCGTTGTCGACGGACGTGGGTGAACCCGGCAGCGAGGGGACGCTGGAGACCGGGACGGGCGTGCTCGTCCGCATCCCGCCAGAGCGGTGTTCCGACTACGGGATCGACCACCCGCAGGGGGAAGACGGCGACACCGCCGTCTACTGGCGGCCGGAACACACGATGGAGCCGTTCCGCACCCAGATCGAGAACAACCTCGACCGGAAACACGGCCTGTACGCGCCGGACCACCTCCCCGGGCCGAGCGATCAGTCGGGGGACCTGTTCGACGGCTACGACCTGCTGAAGACGTTCGCGGTCCCCGTCGACGTGACCGACCGCAAACGACTGACGTACGTCCTGAGCAAGTGGCGCTTCGAGTACACGGTGCGGGACGACCACCACCGACGCCACCTGAACCTGGCGCTGGACTGCGGGATCGGCGAACGGAACAGTCTCGGGTTGGGACTGCTGAACCTCCCGAAACCCGACGAAGACGAGACAGAACCCGCCACGTCGCAAGCGACGAGCGAGGAGTCCACGGAGGCCCAGCGTGTCGAGTGAGCGCCCAGACGGAGACCGGCGGGACGAGAGCGACACCGAGCGGTCGCCAACAGAGGTTGCAGCAGAGGCGTTAGAACGACTCCCGAGCCGGCGTGTGGCCTCACTGTACGATCTCGCGGTGCAGTACGCGACGCTGGACTGGTACCAGACAGTCACCGGTGGCGAAATCGGCTTCGACCTCGACCCGGAGCACCTCAGTCTCATGACGCCGGACGCCAAGAGAGAGCTCTACGACGAACCCGACAACGCGCTCGTCGTCAACGTCGACCTAACCGGGGAGACGCCGCAGTTGGCGGACGGTGACGGGATCGAAGAACGGCAGGCCGTCGAGTTCCGGACGGTCGGGCGGAGTCAGCGGTACGAACTCGGCCACGCCTACCCGACGAACAAGACCAGTTCGATGACCGACTACTCGCTGACGACACACAAGTCCGCGAGCGAACACCACCTCGCAGGCGAGCGTGACGACGCCTGGGGGACCGCAAACGTCGTCGACCGGTTCACGCGGTGGGCACACTCGGAGGCGGCCGACGACGTGCTCGCAGAGTACGACGGCGACACAGGGGTGTTGGAGGGGTTGCGCGAACTCGGGAACAACGAGGACCACCTCCGGGAAGTCGCAACCAGGGCAGCGAGCCCGTTGGACCCGGACGACGAGGAGACCGATCACGAACTGTTCGTCACCGTTCAGATCGAGACACCGTCGTCGGACGGCTACCGCTACCCCGGCTACTTCTCGGTGTTGAACGAGGTGATGGCCGAACAGAAGCGGGAGCGACTGGAGTCGATGAACGTCGACTCCGCCGGCGAGGGGACGGGGTATGTCACCGGCGAGACGGGCCGCGTCACCGGTGCCTCTGGCGGACTGCTGGGAATGTACACGAAGCAACAACGTGAACATTTCCCGGGAGTGCCGAAAGACGGCACGACGGCGTGGCGAGCACGACCCGTGTCGCTGTCGACCGCGACGACGCTGGCGACCGCCGACGGTGTTTTCGAGTCGTTCTTCACTCGGCTGGGAGAAGGACGGCGGCTGTACGTGCTGCCGTACCTCCGTGGCCTGCCTGCGGAACTGGACCCGGAAACGGTCGTGAGGTTCGTCAAGGAGGTGTTCGGCAATCTTCGGACGGCCGACGGTGGTGGTGCGTTCGAGGACGCTGTCGACGGCCTGTTCGCCGAGCGACGGATCGAGACAGACGACACGAGTGCGGCCGGAGACGAAACGGGTCAGACCGACGGCAACACGGATCGAAGCGACGACGATACCGACTACGCATCGATGCTGGGACTCGACGACAGAGACGACGAGTCGGTGTACGACCACGTCGGTATCACGACGGCGTTGCTCGTCTCTGGCAACCCCGACCGGGTGTTCTTCCAGCATCTCCAGACGGACACGTACCGTCCGCGTCGGTTCGAGCGGGCCCGGATCAAAATCGCTCAGGAGTTGGTCCAAGACCGGTCGTTCGGTGATCGGCCGAGAAGACTCCGGGACGGTGGGTTCAGACTGCTTGGGACGAAAGTCCAGACGGCGCCCGTCGTGTTCGGGAGTGACTTCGAGCGGACGACGGCACCGACACGCTCCAGCCACGAGGTCGAGGGAACGCCGAAGGCGGGTGACATCGACGACGTAGTGACACGCCTGTTGGACAGTTTCCTCGGCGGCGACGCCGTCCCACGGGCGGAGTTACTGACGGGGTTCGTCCACGAACTCGTCCAGACCCAGCGCGACCAGTTCGGCGCAGACGGCGAGTACGAGGTGCCGGACGGGCGGCTGCTCGAACAGTACGTCCAGTTCCGGGCGCTGGAGGCGGTCGGCGCCGTCGCGAGTGACGATAGCCCAGACACGATCTCGTCGTGGCTCCACCGAGAGGCAGAAACAGACACACCGAGGAAGCGGGACGCGACAGACACGACACACCCCACACAAGTGACACAGACCGAGTCAGCGACCAACGGCGAGACGGACGGATCGACCGACGACGACCACAACAGGCGCGCCGAGCGACTGTCGGCGTTCGTCGACGACCACCCAGTGTTGGCAGAGAGCGACCCGCATCGGGCAGCGTTCCTGCTGGGCGGACTCGTCGGCCGGATCTCCGCCCTCCAACGACGGAACGACATCTCTTCGACGCTCACCCGGCGGTACCCGGTCGATTACCTCACGAAACAGTCGATCAAGGAAGTGACGAAGGAGGTGTTGGACGCCAACGAGACGTACATCCAGTCGATGGACAAGACCTCGGGACGGTACAACCGTCGGTACGTCGAACCACTGCCGGATCTGATGCTGTCTGCCCACCCGAGCGACTGGCGTGTCACTCAGGGCGAACTCCAGTGGGTGTACGCCCTCGGAATCGCGTACGGCAAGAACGACCAGAGCGACCGAGACGACGAGGACACGAGCGACGAGACGGACGCGGACGGCACGGAATCGTCAAACGACACTGAGGACACCACAGAGTGACAATGAGCCACGCTGACACCGACGCCGAGACTGGCGTCTCGACGGACGAGGACACGCTGTCGAACAGATCGGAGTTCGTGCTCCTGTACGACGCGGCAGACTGCAACCCGAACGGCAACCCGTTGTCCGCGAACGACAAACCACGCATCGACGAGACGACGGGTGAGGCAGTCGTGACAGATGTGCGACTGAAGCGGTACATTCGGGATCAGCTGTACGACGACGGCCACGGCGTGTACGTCCTCAACCCGTCGAAGGCAGACGAACAGGACTCCTTCGAGCGTGACGACTTGTTCCTCTCGACTGCGGGCCTCGATCAGGACGAGCTAGATGACCACGACGGGGCGGTGATCGCAGACCGGTTTCTGGCCAACGCCGCGGATGTCCGGTACTTCGGGGCGACGTGTTCGTTCTCCAGCGACATCCAGAGCGATCTCGGTGACGACTTCCCTGGGCAGTTCACTGGGCCAGTCCAGTTCGAACACGGCCGGTCGATGCACACGGTTGTCACGAAGACGGAGTCGAAGCAGCTCTCGACAGTGATCAGGACGGGTGACTCCGATCAAGGGACGTTCGCCACGGACAACCGGTTGGAGTACGCGCTCGTCAGGTTCCACGGCGTCGCCAACGAGAACGGCGCGGCGACGACGGGACTGACGACCGCGGATGTCCGCCGGCTCGACAGCCTCATCTGGCGGTCGCTGAAGAACCAGACGCTCACACGGTCGAAGGCTGGCCACCACCCACAGCTGTACCTCCGGGTGGAGTACGACGCCGGCGGCTACTACCACGGCGGCCTGGACGATCTGATCGAGCGGACGGACGCGGCAGAGACAGACGGGTCGGAGTACCGTGCGATCACGGACGTGTCACTGACTGTCGACCCGCTGCTGGAGCGACTCGCGGCCGACGCCGACCGCGACCGGATCGAGGCGGTCCACGTCGTCGCCAGCGACCGGATCGAGTTCGAGCCCGCCGGGCGGGACACAGACGCCCCCACCGTCGACGGCGGTGCCGAGGCGCTGTACGACGGGCTCCAAGCGGTAGTCGGAGAGACGGCGGTGGATGTGATCGACCCGTACACCGACGGCGACCGATGACGACGACGACGAGCGTCGACCCCGTCGGACGCGACTGTCTGTCGGTGACGATCCAGGCCGACTGGGCACACTTCCGGCGGATCGACACCACGACCGACAAGCAGACGTACCGTGTGATTCCACGGACGACCGTCGCTGGGCTGCTCGCGGCAGTCGTCGGCGCTCCGCGTGACTCCTACTACGAGGCGTTCGGACCCGAGGTGTCCGCGGTCGCGGTCGTCCCGGAGACGGGACTCCGGACGATGGCGGTGCCACAACTCACACTCCCGACGAAGGAGAGTGATTTGACGACGGTCCCGAACGTCGGCGGCGAGGTGGTGAAGCCGGGCGTGACAGCAGAGGCACGCCAACGGCGCGGCTTCGAGTACCTCTGTGACCCGGCGTACACGATCCACCTCGTCGCGGCCGACGACTGGCTCGACCGACTCGCCGACCGGCTGGACGCGCGTGAGCCGACGACACCCGCAGAGGCACACGACCCGGCGATCAGCCCCGTCTACACCCTCTCGCTGGGGAAGTCGGAGTGTTTGGCGGACGTGACAGACTGCGTCCGGTCGACGGTGGCGGCGACGGACGCCGACCGCGCGGACTCGATCGTCCCGGAGTCGGCACTTGTCCCCGCACCCGGCGCCGCCTTCGAGATGGAGCGGACGCCGGCGTACATGACCACCGCCGACGGCCGCCGACGGACGACCGGGTTCGTCTCGTACGGGTTCGACCCCGACGGAGGACAGGTGCCGGCCGATCCGGACGCGAGCGCGTGCCATCACGCTCGCACCCGACGGCACGACGCCGGCGGGCGACGACTGGGAGACCCTGTTGTCCGTCGCGGCGACGCTACACGACATTGGGAAGTACACGCCAGCGTTCCAGAAGTCGCTCGGGGAGAGAGGGCAGCCGAGTCCGGAGGCGTACCACGCCGACGTGGGTGCGGTAGCGACAGCGTGTGCTCTCTGGCGTCGTGACGCCGTGTCGCCCCGCGGAACGCTCGCGGCGACGCTCGCGGTCGACAACCACCACGGCGGGCTTCCGAACGCGACTGACGTTCGTGGCCGCTGGCGTGATCGCGAGGGATTAGAAAAGAACCTTCGCGGCCAAGAATACGGAACAAACAACCGCTCGGATGGGTTCGCGCTCGCAGACTGGAAGCTCGATACGATCCAGGCAACTGCCGCACACGAGCGCTTCGAGCGTGTCGCCGACGGCCTCTCGTGGAAGGCCGTGCGCTATCGGGGAGTCGAGCGGTTCGTTGAACTCGAAAAGAACTGTCTCGTCGAGAGCTGTCGTGACGGGAACTGTCGCAAGGGAGTCGTCGACGAACAGTTCTACCACACCCTCCTCCGGCTGTGGGGGACGCTCGTCTGTGCCGACCGGTTCGACGCCGCCGGTGCCTCAGTTGCCACCAACCGTCCGTTCCCCGACGAGACGGAGTTCTCGTTCGACAACGACGAGATCAAGGACTCGTCGGCAACGTCCAATCCGGGTACGTCCAATTCGGGTACGTCCAATCCAGGCACGTCCGATCTGACGGCAGAGCTGAACGAGATTCGAACGGACGCACGCGAGACGGCCCGCGAACGCTTGCTGGACACACATCCGGATCAGTCGGTGTTTCGACTCACGCTCCCAACGGGGTTTGGGAAGACGGCCGCGGGCGTGTCGACGGCGACAGCGCTGGCAGAGGAGACCGGCGGCCGCGTCGTGTACGCGCTGCCGTTCACGACCGTCGTCGACCAGGCCGACAGCGTGTTGCGCGACCAGTTCGGGGTGTCACCGGGCGAGCCGTCGTACACCGTCCACCACCACCTCGCGGAGACGTGGACCGCACGCGACGCCGACGGCGAGCCGCTGTCGGGCCGCACTGCCCGATCACACGCCCGAGCGTGGCGCGCCGGGTTGGTTCTCACGACGTACGTGCAGTTGTTCGAGAGTCTCGTCGGACCGACCGCCGGCCGCGCACAGAAGCTGGCAGCGCTGGAAGACGCCGTGATCCTCATAGACGAGCCGCAGGCTATCCGGCCGGCGTGGTGGCGGGCTGTCGCGACAGTAATTCGGACGCTGCGTGACCGGTACGACGCGACGGTGATCCTCACGACCGCGACACAGCCGGGCGTGTTGGAGGCGTACGATGTCGACGAGCCGGCGGAACTCGCGCCACACGACGACGCCGTCGAGTTCCTCGCCAACAACGAGCGTGTCGCGTTCGAATTGGACCCGACGGTTCGGCAGTGGGTCCACGACGACGCCGACAGCCGAGTCGCCGACAGCGAGGCAGCCCGACGGCTCTGCGCGGCCGCGACGGACGACGGCGACGACACACTCGCCGTAACCGCGACCGTCGACAGCGTTGGCCGGCTGATCGAACGCGTCACCGCCACCGCCGGTAGTGTCGTCTCGGTCGGAGACGCACTCGAACGGTGGCTGGAGACGGCCGGTGACAACCCTCGCGAGGCTGCCGTCGGTGACGGCGACGTTGGCGATGTCGCCGACGACTTTCTGACGTGGCTGTGTGACGACGACGAGCGCGTGGCCAGCAGTCAGCCGGCGGCCAGTACCACTGTGTCGGACGCGACCACCCTGCCGCCGGTGATCGTCCCGCTGACGGCCGCGCTCCGTCCGGTCGACCGTCGCGTCCTGATCCGGGTGTTGCGCGACCGACTTGCCGACGACGCGACGACACCACTGGACTCACACCCACTCGTCTGCGTCTCGACGCAGGTGATCGAGGCCGGTGTGGACGTGAGTTTCGACCGGGTGTTCCGCGACCTTGCGCCGATCCCCTCACTCGTCCAGACTGCTGGTCGCTGTAACCGGTCGCTGGAGGGGTCGACCGGGCAGGTCACCGTCTGGCGACTCGACGGCCGTGACGGCCGTGTGCCGTCGGAGACGATCTACGGCAGCGAGGGTCACAGGGCCGGCGGTCCGGATCGCCTCGAACCGACGAGCGTCGTACTCCGGCGACACGACTCTGCGACAACGCCGCTCTCGGAGACGACGACACTCTCCGAGACCGACGTGATCACTGATCTCGTCGAGGAGTACTACGACTCCCCGACGACAGCCGCCGCGTTCTAGTCGTCCAGACGGCCGCCGACCAGCGGGCGCTGGAGCGGTATCTCGGGGAACGCGCCGGTGATGGAGCCACACGGGCGGCCGTCCGCGGGCTCGATCCCCTGTACGCGACCGTCTACGACGACGGCGTTGGGTCGTCAGGTGCAGTTCCGACGGGGATCGACGATCACGGCGTCTCGGATCTCCCGTTCAATGTAGTCGACACGCAAGACAGCGAGCGGTACCGGATCGCTGACGGTCGCGGGTTGCGGTAGCGGAGGCTGGCCGTGGCGTGGGCTCCGTTCGACTGTGGCTCACGGTGCCGCCGCGAGGTCGTGGAATCTTGTAGTTCAGGTGATTGAGACGCTCGTGGGCCGAACCGTGTTCGGCGAGGACCCGACCGGGGACAAGCAGTTCCTGTAGCTCCGTCGAGTTCTGGGGGGTTTGGGGGTGATTATTAAACCCGTTGTAGAGTCGAATCGGGCGACGACCCGACACACCGTCCCCACTCACACACTCCCGTCGCGCCGGTCGAGCGTGTGGTACAACACCGCACGCTCCTTCGCGTCGGCCTCCAACATCACGTCCGACTCGGCGCGGAGCCAAGAGGGAACGCGGGCCACGCACTCGGCGTGGCTCTGTGGCCGGATCGAACTGTCGCCGGCGTGGAGTCGCTCTGCCTCCGAGAGGTGTGTGACGGGTCGCACGTCCCACGTCTCGCGGGCGCGGTCGAACGCCTCGCGGTAGCTCGCGCCGCGGTGGGTGAACTTGTGGTGGTGGTAGTCGAAGGTGACGGGCACACCACACTCGCTCGCGACGCCGTCCGCGAGTTCCGTCGCGGAGTAACAGCTCTCGTCGTCGTCGTTCTCGACGGTGAGACGGTCGGCGGCTCGGTCGGGGAGATTGTCGACACGCTCACAGAACCGCGCGAGCGTCGCCTCCCGATCACCGTAGGTCGCGCCGACATGGACGTTGATCGCGTGGTACGGCGTCCGCGGGAGATCCATCAGGTCGAGCCACCGGCCGTGGTTCGCCACGTCGCGGGCCGACCGGTCGGCGGTGTCGGCCGACGTGCTCGCGAGCTTGCAGTAGTAGTTGGGGTGGAACGTCAGCCGAATCCCGTTCTCGCGGACGAAATCACCCACGTCGGCGAGCGCGTCCGCGAGTTCGTCGAACCGCGGGAGCGACTCAATCTCGTACCGGAGGTTCCACGGGACGAGCTTCGAGGTACAACGGTAGAAGAAGATGCCGTGGCGGACGTTCCAGCGGAGAATCTGCAGGAGATCACGGGCGTTCTGGACTGCGAGGTCGGCGACGTACGACAGCCCACGCTCTTCGAACGTCTGTTCCTGCATACTCCGGTTGCACCGCACCGGCGGGTCTTCCTCGCGGAGCGTCCGGTTCATCGCGGCGTAGCCGAGCACAGAACGTGTTGGGTGAGCCGTCGGTTCAACAGTTGCGGTCTCGCCGGCTGGGGGGTCTCAGCCGTCACCGGAGAGAATCTCGTCGAAGACGGCCAACCGCTCCAACGGTTCGCTGGTCTGAAGATCGAAGGAGTCCGGCTGGCGGTCGGCGTGGTCCGCGAGCGCGCGAACGACCTGCTCGGTGACGAGTTCTGAGTACTGCGATTTCGCCGCGCCGAGAACGATATCGGCCGGGTCGTCGGTCACCTCGTAGACGAACGTCCGGCCGCCTTTCCGGCCGAGATTCCGTTCCTGTGAGCTGATCAGGTGGTACATCGACAGTTGATCGAGAAACTCGTACAGCTTGCGTTGGGACTTCTCTTCGGTGTCACGGGAGGCACACAGTCCGTCGTAGATCCGGTACACCTCACGAGTCTTCGCGGAGACGTCCGGCGAGATCACTGCGAGGGTGACCGCGAGGTACGACAACGCCTGGTGGAGCGACAGCTCCTCGTCGAGATACTGTCTGATCTCGTCCGTCTCGATGGAGTCGATGGCCTCGCGGGTGTGGCTCTCCCCGACGGCCACGACCCCCTCTTGCCGGGCGAGTTCTCCCGCCTTCTCCAGGATCTTCAGCCCCTGACGTACGTCGCCGCGTTCCTGTGCGGCGGAGGCGGCCGCCAACGGCACCACGTCCTCGTCGAGGACGCCGTCCCGAAACGAGATGTCGGCGTAGTACGAGAGGATATCTCGGAGTTCGTTGGCGTCGTACGGGGAGAAGTTGATCTCGCGTTCCGAGAGGGTCGACTTGACCTTGGGTTCGAGTACGTCGACGAACTTTAGATCGTTCGAGATGCCGATCAGTCCAACGCCCACATCCTCGATCGGTGTGTCCTCGGAGGCGCTCGCCCGCGGGAGATCATAGAAGGAAGTCGTTGCGAGCGTCCGGCGGGATGTTGTCGATTTCATCGAGAATAATGATCACGTTCTCGCCCGTCTGGGCGATTTCCTCGTAGAGGAACCGGAAGACGGTGTCCGTCGAGTAGCCGGAGGTGGGGATTTGGTCGTCCTGTGGGCGGAATCGGTTGACGATCCCGGAGACGAGCCGGTAGGCGGATTTGTAGTTGCGGCAGTTCACCGGGCCAACGACAGCAAGATCGACGTTCTCCTGGCGGGCGCGTTCCATCAGCTTCTCGCGTGCCCACTTCGTCACAGCCGTCTTCCCCACGCCGGTCGGGCCGTAGATGAACGTGTTGTTCGGGTCGTGACCCATGATCACGTCCTGGAGCGCGCCGACGAGGTTCGCGATCTCCTCGTCGCGGTGGAAGATCTCCTCCGGTTGGAAGGAGTCGTCTTTGAGTGGTTGTTTGTTCGAGAAGATGTGGTCCGTGGCAGAGAAGGGGTTCTCGTCGAGATCCATACGGG
>UEZI01000105.1_pt1 | contig 12434 bp, 4 predicted proteins | sample 1903671 | NCBI WGS metagenome assembly UEZI01 (sample SAMEA4776352, study PRJEB27445) | saltern metagenome | biome: Hypersaline environment; feature: solar saltern; material: Pellet | place: Spain | collected 2014-08 | depth 0 m
CCCCCTCGTGTCGTTCGACGATCTTCCGACACACCGCCAGCCCGATCCCCGTTCCGGACTCGTCGCCGCGTTCGTGGACCCGGTTGAACACGTCGAACACCGCCTCCTGTTTCGACGCTGGAATCCCCATCCCGTTGTCCTCGACGGCGAGCACCCACGTCTCGTCGCGTTCGGCCGCCGAGACGTGGACCCGCGGGTCCGCGTCGCCGGCGTACTTGATCGCGTTGGCGATCAGATTCTGGAGCAACATTCGGAGCTGGTTCGGGTCCGCGACGAGCGTCGGCAGTGAGTCGACGGTGAGTGTCGCGTCCGCGTCGTCGATCCGAACCGCGAGATCGTCGCGCACGTCACTCACCACCTCCCCGACCGGTGTCGGCTCCATCGGGTCGCCGTCGGTGTCGACCCGAGAGTACTCCAACAACCCGTCGATCATCGCCTGCATCCGCTTGGCGCCGTCGACGGCGAAGTCCATGAACTCCTGTGCGTCCTCGTCGAGCTGGTCGGCGTACCGCCCCTCCAACAGCTGGACGTAGCTTGTCACCATCCGCAACGGCTCCTTGAGATCGTGTGAGGCGACGTACGCGAACTGTTCGAGCCGCTCGTTGGACTCCGCTAACTTCTCGACGGTCGCCTCCAGCTTCTGTTGTGCCTCCCTGCGGTCCGTCACGTCCCGGGCGCTCACCTGGAACATCGGCGGCTCCCCCGGAATCTCGGCGGGAACGTAGATCTGTGAGAACTGTCGGTCGCCGATCGGCCCTTCCAACCGGGTCGGCTTGCCGGTGTCGAGCGCGTCCCGGCCCGCGGCCACGTACCGTTGTGCGTCCGCCTCCGGGAGGAGATCGAACAAACTCCGACCGACGAGTGTCTCAGCCCCGTACGCCTCGCGGGCCGCCGGGTTCGCCGTCCGGATCACGCCGTCTGTCCCGATGTACGCGAGCAGCTCCGGCATGTTGTCGAACAACAGTTCGTACTTCTGCTGTGTCTGGCGTTGTTCGATCGCGTTGATGATCCGGTTGGTCAGCTCCTGAAACTGGTCGTCACCGCCGTCCTTCCGGACGTAGCCGGTGACGCCGGAGGCGATCGCCTCACTCGCGATCGCCTCGCTCCCCTCACCGGTCACCAGGAAGAACGGTTGGTCGTGGCCGTCCGCCCGGATCGACTCCAACAGCTCCACCCCGTTCATCTCCGGCATCTGGTAGTCGCTGACGACACAGTGGATCTCCGTCCGCGACATCACCCGCCGCGCCAGCCGCGGCTCCGTCCGCACCGTCGTCTGGATCTCCTCGTGTGCCGCCAACGCGTCGGCGACGTGGTTCGCGTAGAACTCGCTGTCGTCGACGACCAGCACCTGCAGTTCCATCGCTCTAACCCTACTCCGGTAGTACACTACATAAAACTTCGCTAGAATGAAAGCCCTCTGACAGCTGTCCGGGTCACTGTGGGTGACCACCCAGCGGCGGCTGGGACGCGCGCAGGCGGTGAGTCGCCACGAACCGCCGAGAGACCACCGGACGCGGGTGGTCGTCACAACGGTTCCGCGAAGATCGACGTGAGGTGGGTGCTGTCGCGGCCCTCGGCGCTCCGGTCTTCCAGTTCGTCGACGACGTGGTTGTTTTCTGGTACAGACACTCTCACACACGGTGGCGGGGTCGAACCCCGCTCGGTATTAGTACTGTTTTGTTGGAATCGAAACGATCGCCGGCGTGGGGCGGGACACGGGCTTTTAGTCGGTCGGGCGCGCAGAGGTGCGACGTGAGACAACGAGGACCGACGGGAGACGGACGGCGATCGGTCCGGGGGGAGACGGCGTGAGACCGGCCGACGAGCGGTACTTCGAACGGATCGAGGACCAACTCGACGAACTCGTGACGGACTTCGTCGAGGGGACCGTCGGCGAGTTCGACTCCCCGGCAGGGAAGATCGAGGGGGCGGTGCGGACGGCGGTCGCGCTCCTGACGGAGGGGGTCGTCGCCGCCCCCATCGAGGGGATCGACCGGGTCGAGCTGTTGGAAAACGACGACGGCACACAGTTCGTCAACGTCTACTACGCCGGACCGATCCGGTCTGCGGGCGGCACCGCACAGGCGTTGTCCGTGTTGGTGGCCGACTACGCGCGGTCGTTGCTGGACATCGACCAGTTCCGCCCGCGGGACGAGGAGGTCGAGCGGTACGCCGAGGAGATCGACCTCTACGACTCGGAGACCGGGCTCCAGTACACCCCGAAGGCGAAGGAGACGACGTTTATCGCCGACCGCATGCCGATCATGCTCGACGGGGAGGCGACCAGCGACCGGGAGGTGGAGGGGTTCCGGGATCTCGACCGGATCGACACCAACGCCGCTCGGGGTGGGATGTGTCTCGTGCTCGCGGAGGGGATCGCGCTGAAGGCACCGAAGATTCAACGGTACACCCGCCAACTCGACGCGGTCGAGTGGCCGTGGCTCCAGGACCTCATCGACGGAACGTACGGGGAAAGCGACGGGGGCGGCGAGTCCGACGAGGCGACGGGCGGTGACACCGCGGGCAAGGGAGGGACGGATGTCGCCGACGCCGGTGAGACCGACGGCAGTGACGGGGACACCGACGGAGACGTACCGCCACGCGCAGAGCCCAGCGAGAAGTTCCTCCGGGACCTGATCGCCGGCCGTCCCGTGTTCAGCCACCCCTCGGAGTCGGGCGGGTTCCGGCTCCGTTACGGGCGGGCGCGCAACCACGGGTTCGCGACCGCGGGCGTCCACCCAGCGACGATGCATCTGGTCGACGACTTCCTCGCGACCGGGACACAGATCAAGACGGAACGCCCGGGGAAAGCCGCCGGCGTGGTGCCGGTCGACTCCATCGAGGGGCCGACCGTCCGGCTGGCCAACGGGGACGTGCGCCGGATCGACGACCCACAGGAGGCGTTGGCGGTCCGCAACGGCGTCGAGGAGATTCTCGACTTGGGGGAGTATCTCGTCAACTACGGGGAGTTCGTCGAGAACAACCACCCGCTCGCGCCGGCGGCGTACGCGGTCGAGTGGTGGGTCCAGGAGTTCGCCGACGCCGGCGCGGACGTACGGGCGTTGCGAGACGACCCGACGGTCTCACTCGACGACCCCACACCAGAGGAGGCGTTGGCGTGGGCCGACGACTACGACGCACCGTTCCACCCGGCGTACACCTACCTCTGGCACGACATCACCGTCGACGAGTTCGAGCAGTTGGCTGCGGCTGTCGCCGACGGCGAGGTGACGGGGGACGTGTTGGTGGTCGAGGGGGTCGAGCCCGTCGCCCGCACGCTGGAGACGTTGTTGGTCGAACACACCCAGACGGCAGACGCGATCCGAGTGCCGGCGTTCCGGCCGTTGCTCCGCCAACTGGGGATCGACGACGGGCTCCGCCGGAACTGGAACCAGCTTCCAGAGTCGGCACGGACGTACGACGACGGGGAGAACGCGATCCGTGCGGCCAACGCCGTCGCACCGTTCCGGGTCCGGGAGCGTGCCCCGACCCGGGTCGGCAACCGGATGGGCCGCCCCGAGAAGTCCGAGTCCCGGGAGCTGTCGCCGGCGGTCCACACCCTCTTCCCAATCGGGGAGGCCGGCGGGAGCCAACGCTCCGTCGGCGAGGCGGCCCGCACCCGCACGGACGCGGGTCGGGGCGTGATCGAGGCCCGGGTCGGCGACCGCGCGTGTCCCGACTGCGGGGAGCACACGTACGAACTCCAGTGTGACTGTGGCGCACACACGGAGCCGTACTACGAGTGTCGGGAGTGTGGGACGGTGTGTGAGCCAGACGAGTCCGGCCGCGTCGTCTGTGACCGGTGTGACCGCGAGGTGGAGAGCCCCCGCGAGTTCACGATCGACCTCAACGAGACGTTGGCGACGGCACTCGACGACATCGGGGAACGGGAGGGTGCCTTCGAGATGCTGAAAGGCGTCAAGGGGTTGTCGTCGGCGGACAAGACGCCCGAGCCGCTGGGGAAAGGTGTGTTGCGGGCGAAACACGGCACATGATGCGGACGGCGGACTTCGTCGACGACCTACTGGAGGGGTTCTACGATCTGGCGCCGTTCTACGAGGTGAACGAACGCGACGATCTGGTCGGGGAGCTGGTGTTCGGGATGGCCCCCCACACGAGCGCCGCGGTCGTCGGCCGCGTCGTCGGGTTCACCGCCGCGGCGGTCGGCTACGCACACCCGTACTTCCACGCGGCAAAACGGCGGAACTGTTTCCACCCAGACACGAAGCTCTGGTACGAAGACGAGACGGGGGCGGTCCACCACGACCGGATCGAGACGTTCGTCGAACGCTATCTCGACGAGGCGAGCGCAGAGACGGACGACTTCGGAACGGTCGTGTCGGAAATAGACGACGTGGACGTGTGTGTTCCGTCGGTGACTGCCGACGGGGAGGAAGTGCGGCAACCGGTGGAGGCGGTGAGTAGACACCGCGCACCCGACCACATGGTCGAGGTGCGGGTCGATGGCGACCGGACGCTCACCGTGACGCCGGACCACTCGATGCTCGTCACCCGCGGCAATAAACTCGAACGCACCGACGCCCGCGACCTCGCTGTCGGCGACGAACTCCCGGTGCCGGCAGCACGCGGCGGCGTCCTCGACGCCGACGAGCGCGCTGGTACCGAACGCGGCGCTCCCACGACGGACCGAGCAGCCACCGACGGCGGCACCGCGACTGCCACGGTGACTGGCACGGAGATCATCGAGAGCGACACGACACACACGTACAACCTCACAGTCGAGGGAACGCACGCGCTCGTCGCCGAAGACACATACGTCGCCCAGTGCGACGGCGACGAGGACTGTGTCATGCTTCTGCTCGACGGACTGTTGAACTTCTCCGAGACGTTCTTACCAGATCAGCGCGGCGGAAAGATGGACGCACCCTTGGTGATGTCCTCGCGGATCGACCCGACAGAGATCGACGACGAGGCCCACAACATGGACATCGTCGACCAGTATCCGCGGGCGTTCTACGAGGCGACACGCAAGCAGGCGGACCCGGAGGCGGTCGACGTGCAGATCGCCGAAGACACCCTCGACACGGACGACCAGTACCGCGGGTTCGACCACACCCACGACACCTCGAACATCCACATGGGGCCGTCACTGTCGGCGTACAAAACGCTGGGCTCGATGATGGACAAGATGGACGCACAGTTGGAGCTGTCGCGGACACTCCGCGCGGTTGACGAGACGGACGTGGCCGAACGGGTGATCGAGTCCCACTTCCTGCCGGACCTGATCGGCAACCTCCGGGCGTTCGCCAGCCAGGAGACCCGGTGTCTCGACTGCGGCGAGAAGTACCGTCGGATGCCGCTGACCGGCGCCTGCCGGGAGTGTGGCGGCGACGTGAACCTCACCGTCCACCGCGGGTCGGTGAACAAGTACATGGACACCGCCAAGGAGGTCGCCGCGGAGTTCGGCTGTCGGGAGTACACGAAACAACGGCTGGAGATTCTCGACACGTCGTTGGCGTCGATCTTCGAGAACGACAACAACAAGCCGACCAGTATCGAGGATTTCATGTAGAACGACACAACGACCTTTTTTGCTCCTCGGGGTGGCCTCCCTGCGGTCGGCCACCCCAAGGAAAAAATGTCGATCAAAAAGGCGCTCGCTCGTTCCCTCACTTCGTTCGGTCACTCGCTCGCGTCTGCTGTCGTAGTGCTGTCCGCACCCGCACCACACCCGCTCCGCATCCGCGTCCGCTCCGCGTCCGCACCCGCACCACACCCGCTCCGCATCCGCGTCCGCTCCGTATCCGCGACGGATTGTGATTTTCTGTCCTGTTGTCCGGCGGCGTGTGGGTTCACTCGACTGAGGTGGTGACCGTTGCTCTGCTGGTTCGGTTGCCGCGGTGGCGCGGTGGATAGTTCGGTGTAGCCTGCGAGGTGTTTCGTCGCGGTGAGAGGGTGCCACCGTGGGTCTGTCTGGCGGCGGAGTGCCGTGTTCGTCTGGCAGGCTCGTCCCGGAACACAAGCGTTTCAACTGTACCGCGGCAGGGAGACACACGATGCTCACAGATCGCCTCGGTGGGCGAGACGGTCTCGCCAGACTGGTGACGCTCCTCGTCGTGGTCGGGCTGGCGACGCCCGCGGGCGTCAGTGCGGTCACGCCGCAGTCCGGCGGCACGCCCGGACAGGTCGGGTTGGAGCCGGGCACGGTCACGGAGCCGGCCGACAACGCGACTGTCGTCGGGATTCAGGGGTTCCACTTCCAAGGACAGGGCGCAGAGAAGAAGCCCGCCCGTGTCGTCTCTGCCGGCCCGGAGGGGAAGACGAACTGGGCCTTCGAGGGTGGCGGCTACGACGCGACCTGGTTCTACGACATCGACCCGTTGCCGAACGGGAACTTGCTCGTCGTCTCCACGAACCCCGACGGGACGTTGGTGATGGAGTTGAACCGGTCGACCCGCCAGGCCGTCTGGCAGGAACGGTTCGACATGACCGACACCCACGACGTGGACATGCTCCCGAACGGGAACCTCGTCATTGCCAACATGCGCAACTGGGACGAGGAAGCGGGGGTGAGTGACGACCGGATCGTCATCTACGACCGCGAGGCCGACGAGTTTGTCTGGGAGTGGACGTTCCGAAACCACTTCCCCAACACCACCGACGGCGGGTTCTCGGAGGACTGGAGCCACGTCAACGACGTGGACCGAATCGGTGATGGGCGGTTCCTCCTGTCGCCCCGGAACTTCGATCAGGCGATCGTCGTCGACCGCGAGAGCAAGGAGATTGTCGAACGGCTCGGAGCAGACGGCGACCACGACACGTTGTTCGAACAACACAACCCCGACTGGCTGGTGAGCGAGGCGGGGAATCCGACGATTCTTGTCGCCGACTCCGAGAACGACCGGATCGTCGAGTACACGAAACGCGACGGGGAGTGGGAACAGATCTGGACCGTCGGCGCCGGGCAACTCTCCTGGCCCCGTGACGCCGACCGCCTGCCGAACGGCAACACGCTGATCACGGACTCGCTGAACCACCGCGTGATCGAGGTGACGCCACAGGGGAAGATCGTCTGGGAGTACTACGCCACCTGGGGTGCCTACGAGGCCGAACGGCTCGGCACCGGTGACGAATCGAACGGCCCGACGATGACGGACCAGGGTGTGTCCGGCAACTACAGTCTCACCGGCTCTGCGGGGCTGATTGAGGGGACCGGCGACACGAACACCTTCGCCGCGACGGTGCAGAACAGCTTCGCCGGCACGCCGTTGGCAGGTGTTGCCGAGGAGTTCGCGGTGACGTGGTCACACGTCACGCCGTGGGTCCAACCCGTCTGGATGGATTCGTGGTCGTTCGCGTCGCTGGCGGCCGGGCTGGTGATCGCGGTCGGCTGGGGACTGACGGAGTTGGTCGCCGCGCGGCGTCGGATCGTCGGCGCGGTGCGGGGTGTGGCGGGGTAGAGATTTACGCTCGTATGTTAGCGAGTGGAGAAATTGTGCTGCGGGCAGACGAGAGAGTCGGCAGTCTCGCGGCAAAAAGGATATAACGCTCTCAGGTCTACGACTGACTAAGGACGCGGACGTGGTGGTTAGCGTAACGCGCCACCACGCCCGACGAGGACTGTGAGGTAGTAGCTCACGATCCGATGACGTCCGAGTTTCATACTCAATCGACAGTCTCAGTCGAGTTCCGTCACGTAGTCCGACACGACTGGATCGTCGATCGTGTCAGTCAATCTTCGGTATCGGTTACCATCCAACGGGTCACGGGTCGCTGTGATCGCCCCGCCTGTGAGCCACGCGATAGCTCGCGACGTGAGACGCTTCTCGCGGATAGGGGCGATTGGTTTGAGTTGATACACTGAGGCTGGACTGCGGGCAGGGTTGTCCCAAGACCTGTCGAACCGCACCGGTTGTTCGTAGTCGAACTGTTCAACTGCCGTCTCGACCCCGTGTTGCGCGGCGATCTCCCGGAGGTAGCCGGCGATGTAGTCTGCGGCAGTCACCTGTGGGTACGTTCGTTCGGCCTGTTCCAGAGATGCGAGATACACCGGGCAGATGTTTCGCTCAAAACTCACGTCGCAGTGTCCACGAAGTTGCCGTGGAAACGCCTGTGCGTGCTCACCACCCACCAGTTGACCGTCGCGAAGTACGACAGTGTCTGTCTCTAGATGTGTCTGTCCTAGCCCGTTCGTGATTGCCTTTTTCGCCGCGACTGCGTACGCCGCTGCTGCCGCCATCTCGTCGAGCGGCGAACCAGAGAGTACAGCAGCCCACGTCACTGTCGAGTGAGATAGATCTGCAAGTAACGCACGCACTCGCCGCCGTCGGTCCGCCTTGTCGGCGTCGGTGTACCGAACGAGTGAGGAAGACTTGTGCCGAAACGGTTGGAGCCTGTTTTCGACCAGCCGCTGAACCAACTCAACGCCGTCGGAACGCGCAGCCCGGACTGCAACCGTCACGAAGACACCGTCTTCCGCGTTTCCAGACTCGTCGACCCCGACCACGTTCTGGGCTCGAACGCTGTCGTCAGAACGGCGTTTCTCGAGAGAGATCGGGCGTGCGCTGTCAGACATCGTCTAATTGACTATCGAGTCTGAGTAGCGCCACTAGGTTTAATCCACACGTTTTGGGCCGAACACTGATCTGTCACTGTACAGCCTGCGATAGCTTGTCAAACGAGCGTCGGCTCCTCGCGGTCGGCTGGCTCCCGGAGTGCCTCCGGGTCGTGGTCCGTCGCGTCGTCGACGAGCAGGTCGTGCAGTGCCGCGGCGGGCTCCGAGAGTCTGTCGGGGTGTGAGTCGACCGCCTCGCGGACGGTGTCGATCACGTCGGCGGCGGCGTCACTGTCGTACTGCAGCATCGGCGCGGCGTACCCGACACCGGCGCGGAGACAGATCTCGTAGGCGTCCGTCTCGGACGCGAACGACGTACGACAGTCCCAGACGCCTTCGAGGAGATTCAAGGCGGCCTCGGATTCACCTGCACCCAGTCGCTCCAGCGCAGTTCTGTAGAGGCCTTCCAGATCGTCTTCGTCGCCGTCGAGTCGAACGTAGCGCGTCACGAACCAGCGCCGTTCCTCGCCCAGGCCGGCGAGATCGAGATCGTCGAGTTGTGTGAGTCCGCGTTCGACCCACTCGACCGCGGCCGCCTCGTCGTCGAGTCCCTCGGCTGTCCTGACGAGATTCTGGAGTGTCTGAATCACTTCGCGCACTTGTCCGAGTTCCGCGAAGATTGCCAGTGCCGACTGGTAGCGGTCCTTCGCGGTTTCGAACTCTCCCCGTTGGAACGCGATGCTCCCGAGGCTGTGGAGACTCGTGGCCACCCCAGAGCGGTCGCCGATTTCTTGTTCAATCGAGAGGCTCCGTTCGTGGTACTGTTCGGCCTTGGCGAACTCTCCCCGCTCAGCAGTGATGATCCCAAGGCTGTGGAGACTCTTGGCTTCCCCGGAGCGGTCGCCGATTTCCTCGAAAATCGAGCAGCTTCGGTCGTGGTACTGTTCGGCCTCGGTGAACTCTCCCCGGTTCCGAGCGATGATCCCGAGGCTGTGGAGACTCTTGGATTCCCCGGAGCGGTCGCCGATTTCTTGATTGATCGAGAGGCTCCGGTCGTGGTGCTGTTCAGCCTCGGTGAACTCTCCCCGCTCAGCAGCGATGATCCCGAGGCTGTGGAGACTGTTGACTTCTCCGGAGCGGTCGCCGATTTCTTGATTGATCGAGAGGCCCCGGTCATGGTACTGTTCGGCCTCGGTGAACTCTCCCTGCTGGAGAGCGATGTTCCCGAGGCTTTGGAGACTCTTGGCTTCCCCGGAGCGGTCGCCGATTTCTTGATTGATCGAGAGGCTCCGTTCGTGGTACTGTTCGGCCTTGGTGAACTCTCCCCGCTGGAGAGCGACGTTCCCGAGGCTGTGGAGGACGGCAGCCAGATCAGACGCATCCGCTGTTTTCTCGAGCTTCTCACCACACTCTTTGAGACACTTTTCGGCCTTATCGAAGTCTCCTCGCATCCGCGCAACCCCTCCGAGTGCGTGGAGACTGACCGCCACTCCGTGATCGTTCTCTCGTCGACGCGAGCGGGTGAGACTCAATCTGAACAACCACTCTGCGGCCCGGAAGTCACCTTGCCCTCGTGCGTACTCACCCAATTCTTGATAGAACCGTTCTTCGACCCAATCCGTCTCCACATCCCGCTCCATCGCAGTCTGTCGAGCGCAGAGCAGTTCGACCACCGACTGGTGGAGTTCGTCGTCACCGCCCCTCTCGTCACGTTGTTCGTCCGTGTCACCTCTTTCTACACTCCAGTCGGTGCCTCTGACGGTACGATACATGTCACTGCGCCAGAACGACTGCCTGACGAACGTCTCGTCGGAACAACACTCCGGGAGTTCGAGCCGCGACAGCCTGGTCGTTCCGAACAGATCGACGAGTGTGGGTCTGTCCCGCCCGATCTGGAACAAGCTGCGAACGACGTTGTCCGCGATATACGTCTGGTTCTCATCCAGAAGCTCGAACAAGAGTGTCTGACGCCTAAACGCCATCTTCGCGTCTCCCAGCTCTCGACGCACAGACTCGTCGTCGATCACGGAGAACACCGCGTCCATCGACTCCTCAAAGAGGGCGGTGGGACTGCCGGACTCCGCCTCGTGGACGTAGAGGTAGGTGAGCCCCCAGAGTTCGTGTGGCGACCGGAAGACGTGTTTCCCCTCGCCCGTCGCCTCTCCGACCCGTCCAAAGTGGACACGCCCGCGGTAGTCGTCGATCACGTTCGTGACCACTTCGCGGTCAGCCCCGTCGTCGGTGAGCGCGTAGAGGTACGACTCGTGAATCGGGAGGTCCGCCGCCGCGAGCGTCGCCATCAGCAACACCGCCCTGCGGCGGATGACCGCCGGCGTGGAGTCGTCGTCCGCCCCGTCGGAGCCGTTCAGTTCGTTGAACACGGACCGCACCCGTTGTTCCAACGGCGACTCCGAACTATTCGTGTCGACACTCTCCTCTGCCGTGTCGGCAGCTTCGTCGGCTGTCGCCACCGGCAGATAGTAGGAGAGCATCAACATCGGGCTGGCGACGGACACCGCCGAGTTGGTGCCGACGGTCTGGCGAATCTGGTCGGGCGTGATCCGCATCGTCTCGCGGCTCGTCTCAGTCGCGTCCGTCTCGGGGTCGTCTGTCTCTGCCCTACTTGTCTCGTCGTGATCCTCGTCCGTGGTAGCGTCCTCTCGCTCGCGGCTCTCGATGGTGGTGAGGTGGTCGAACACCGCCTCCGCAGTCGGGAGCACGTCCCTGTTGGTGTCGGTCGTCTCGGCGAATCGGTCGAGAATCTCGTCGACCTCTCTGACAGAGAGATACGGCACCCTGTCGCGCTCGGTCAGCGTGCCGAGCCTGTTGGACACCGACTGGCCCACGCTGTCGTCGTCGTAGACACGTCTGACACGTTGCCCGAGTCGGTCGAGTTCGTGTTCGCGGGCGTCGAGCAGGACGCTCACGTCCGGTTCGTCTGCCAACTCCCCGATCAGGAACTGGAAGATCGGTAACGCTTGCTCCCGTGCGGCGTCCTCGACGACGACGAGCGTGTCACCCAGTTCCCGGAGCGTCTCCACATCTCGTTTCAACGCGTGAGGATCGAGTGACTTCGCCCCGCCGCGCCAGTGGATCACCGGCCCCGTGTCGTCGTCGTGGTGCCACGCGGCCGCCGCCTGCCGGCAGGCGACCGTCTTGCCCGACCCCGGCGGGCCGAACAGCAGTTGGTGGCCACCGCCGTCGAGCGTCGCCAGAACCTGCTGGGTGAACGTGCGGTCGCTGTCGCCGTGGTATCTGTCGACCGCGTAGTCGTTCGCGAGGTGTTGCCAGTCGAACGGCTCCCGCCACGCCGCTCGTGGGTTTTCGATCTCCGTCTCGAAGTCGGCGTCGCTCACCACGTCGAACCCTCGTCCGGTGAGATTCGCTCTTGCCTCGGCAAACTCGTCGGGCGTCACCGCCTCTAACACGCGTTGGTTGTACGCCTGCAGCAGGAACCACCGCTGGTCTGTCTCCATCGCCGCCACCTCCCGCTCGAACGTCTCCAGAAACGTCTCCGCGACCGCTTCCCAGTCGACCGCCTCGGTCGACACCGCCGCCAACGGGTCCAACTCGTCCGCCAGCCGCGCCAACTCCTCGGCCAACAACGCCGCCTCCGCCGCGACTGGCTCCCCACGCTGGATCAGCTCGTCGACGCCGTCGGCCAGTTCGTCGCTGTCTTCCAACGCGAGGACAATCAGGTCGTGAACGCCACGCGGGTCGAGATCGTCGTGGTCGTCTGCGACGTGTTGTCCGGCCTTCAGCCCGGCAGTCTCGATCTGAGAGTCGAGATCCACGTCGGTGAGAAAGTCGTGGGCTTTCCGGCCGGCATCGACGCCGAACTTCAGCGTCCGGAGGGGAAGCTCCATCACTAGCCGTGTCGGCGTCGGGTAAATTCAGTTTTGTGGAGGTTGAGTGTTGA
>UEZI01000021.1_pt1 | contig 12369 bp, 14 predicted proteins | sample 1903671 | NCBI WGS metagenome assembly UEZI01 (sample SAMEA4776352, study PRJEB27445) | saltern metagenome | biome: Hypersaline environment; feature: solar saltern; material: Pellet | place: Spain | collected 2014-08 | depth 0 m
GTAGGGCCCGTGTACACATCAGTATTGTGCATCTCGTGTGTCGACGTCCGCCCGAGACGTCACGAGACGGTGTTTCAACCCCTCAGGACTGTTTTCCCGTTGTACGACGGCTCCGGTCTTGTTTGCCCCGGCCAACACAGGGGTTATATACGTGGAACCCCTGTATATCGTATGGCACAGAACGTCGGTACGACAGACAGGCAGGTCAGAACAGCACTCGGAGCACTCGCGGGAACAGCGTCGCTGGCGACACTCGCCAGTGTCGGTCCACTCCCGACACTGCTCTCGCCGCTACTCGGTGTCGTCGCGCTCGTGATGCTCACGACCGCCGCAACGGGTTCGTGTGGGTTCTACTCGCTCATCGGCGTCGACACCTGCTCGCTCGACTCAAAAACGTCGCAATAAACACGCGAGAGCCCCAGTCTGCGGTCGGCACACCTTCTCCCGTGAGAACGGTCGACTCCTCTCCCGGTCAGACCGTTCTGACCGGTTGCTCGGGTCGAGTGAGTTCTGCCGGTGTCTCGCGGTCGACTCGACACCCGGTGTCACCACCTCGGAGGCGGTACAGACGGGCCGAAAGCGTAACCTCCGGTCCGTTCTACTCCCGGGTATGCAGGTGACACAGGCGGTCGTGGTCCGCGAGCACGCGTGGGTCCGTGACCGGGCGGACCAAACGGTCGACATCCTGAACAGCACGCGCAAGCGCCTCGGCGACCTGTTCGGTACGGCCGTCGGGTCGGTGACGGTCCCGGAGTACCGCGAGGCGGTGGACGCGGTGTTTGCCGACGGTGACCTCGCGGTCAACGTGGCAGCGCTCGTGGCCCTGTTGCGCGACCTGGACGTCGCCGCCGACTACCCGGGGTTCGTGGTCGATGAACTGCTCGGTCGCGAACTCGCCGGGATGCTCGCCGGCCGGCAACCGCTCCGACTGCTCGGCGAGGCGACCTTCCACTACGCCGATCTTCACGTCCACGACGGTGACGCGGGTGCGGACGACCTCGACGCGGCGTTGGCGGCCGGGTTCCAGACACGCCTCCCCGGGTGGGAGTGGACGGCGACAGAGAGCCCGTTCGGCGTCGACTGACCCCGCTCAGAGCGCCAGCGGCACGAGCAACACACCCATGCAGGTCATCCGCCGTGCGCCGAACTGTCCGGGGACGAGTCCGATTAGTGTGCTGACAGCGAACACACCCAGTCCGACGACCCCGGCAAAGGCGACCACGAGCACGCAGAGAAAGCCGAGCACGCCCACCGAGAGCACCACGTTGTCGACTCTCCCGACCAACAGGAGATAGCGGTCACCGACCACGAGCACCAGCACGAACCCGGCCGCCGCGGCGAGAGCGACACTCCCGAGCAACACCGGCAGGTGGTGTGGTACACCTGTCTCCTCTACGGCCACCAGTACGCCCGTCCGGGGGCTTCCGAGTGTGACGAGTGCGAACAACGCAAACACCGTGTTGGCCGTGCTGACCCCGCTGGTCGCGACGACGAACGCACGCGGGCCGCGGTGGGGAAGCACCACAAGCGCTGCCGCCGCCGCGATGGCACTGGAGATGCCGGGAAGATAGCCGACGAGCGCGCCGGCCACCGTCCCGACAGCTCCAACCGAGAACACGAACCGCCGGGAGGTCGTCACCTGCTTGCCGCCCTGCGGTGGCACGCCCTCACCGGAGAGCGCCTCGACGAGGATGGGGGCACCGAACAGACCGGCAAACAGCGGCGCGAGCATACTCCCCGCGGGCAACACACCCCCTGTCGGAACGTCGAGTGTCAACAGCCCCAGTGTGCCGCTGGCGAGCAGGGCTACCACCCCGCCGACCCGTGCGGTTGTTGTTCGTTCGGTGACGACGAGCAGCACCGAGACGGTTCCGAGCACGAGTGAGAGGTTCGCCGCGACGACCGGGTACACCCGCTCCATCGCCAGCGTCACCGGCACCGCCAGCGGGACCGCCAACCCGACGGCGAGCACACTCCCCATCGCCGAGAGCCGCAGCGCCTCGTGTCCTCGCCCCTGGAGAACGAGCCTGTGCCCCGGTAGTGCGGTTGGTGCGAGCGCCGGGTCGGGAACGCCGAGTGCCAGTGCCGGAACGATATCGAGAAAGGTGTGGGTCACACCTGCCGCGAGCATCGCCGCCCCGATGTAGAGCGGCGGCCCAGTGTGATACCCGCGAGCACGAACCCAAGCGTTACGACTGTCGTCTCCGGTGTGACCCCGACCGTGACCATCCGTGCCACTCTGCCGCGGTATCGGGGTTAAACCCACGCCGTCTGCCCGTACCGGCACCGGCGCGTGATTACGGCAGATCATCTAAAAAGATTTTTTAATTATCCCAGCGTATAGCGACGCGATGGCGACAAAGAAACAGCTCGTCCAGCAGTTGGGTGTCGTGGCGGGGTTCGAGGACCCGGCGGTGGACTTAGAGCAGTACCGAACGCCGCCGGGGCTGGCGGCACACCTGATACACACCGCGGACCTGCGGGGGGATATCGAGAACCGGACTGTGCTCGACCTGGGCTGTGGGACCGGGATGCTCGGGCTCGCCGCCGCGTTGCGCGGACCGAGCGCGGTCGTCGGCGTCGACATCGACCCCGAGCCGCTGTCGACTGCCCGCGAGAACGAGCGGCGGGTCGGAACAACGACCCCTCTGGGCTGGGTACTGGGTGACGTCACCCGGCTGGGGCTCTCCCCGTCGGGGCCGACGACGGTCGTCACGAACCCACCGTTCGGCGCTCAGACCGGTAACGAACACGCCGACCGGCGGTTTCTCGCGGCCGCCGCACGCGTTGCCGACACGTCGTACTCCCTGCACAACGCCGGTAGCCGCGAGTTCGTCGAGGCGTTCGTGACAGACCAGGGCGGGACCGTCACCCACGCCTACGCCGCCGACCTCGCTGTCCCCCGGTCGTTCGAGTTTCACGAGGCCGACCGACAGGTAATCGACGTCGAACTGTTCCGCACCGACTGGAGCTGACACCCCGACTGCCGGGGGCTCCCGCTCAGTCCCGTTTTTTCACCGCGACCACGCCCTCACTACTGTCGAAGTTGACGCGCTCGTTCTCGCCGATGGTGAGACTGACACCGGCACGGTCGACCTCGTCTGCCGGTGTCTCGACGACCAGCACCGAGTGTCGTGAGGTGAAGTCGGTCGTCTGCACCTGCGGGTCGGTCCGGTAGCCGTGGAGGTGAATACCGCTGTCGGTGCTCTCGACGCGCTGCCAGCTGTGACCGACTGAGGACGAGCCGTACCCGTCCTCGACGACGACGACCGTCTCCTGGCTGAAATCGACCGTTTCGAGCTGCTCCGGGGCGGTCTCGGTGTCGATTACGGATTCGAGCGCCTCGGGTGAGCCAACGACGGTGGCCGCGAACTCCGCCTCACCCGTCGTGTACCCTTGTAGCTGTGTGCTGGAAAGCTGTGCGGCGACGGTCTCGAACGGGAGGGACGGCTCGGTCGCCATCCCGTTACCGAGCCAGTGCTGGTCCCAGTTGTCTCTCGCCGGCTGCTCCGGACTGTGTGGCGGCTCGTCGACGCGCTGCCGGGAGACGGGGTCGGCAGCACTGTTCTGGTCGCGGTCGACCTCGACGACACCCTCGTCACTGTCGAAGTTGACACGTTCGTCCGCACCGATAGTGAGGCTGACACTTGCCGGGTCGTCGCTGTCGAGTGCCGTCTCGACGATCAGCACCGAGTGTCGACGGGTGTAGTCGTCGGTTCCCAGGCTCGGGTCGGTTCGGTAGCCGTGGAGGTACACCCCGCTGTCGACGTCCTCGACGCGCTGCCAGCTGTGATCAACCGAGGACGAGCCGTACCCGTCCTCGACGACGACGACTGTCTCCTGGCTGAAATCGACGTTTCCGAGCCGGTCGGGCGCAGTCTCCATGTCGACCATCGACTCGAGTTCGCCCGTCGACCTGATGGCGGTCGCGGCAAACTCTGCCTGGGTGGTAGGCTCACCCAGTTGCGGGCTGGAGAGCTGTGCGGTGACGGTCTCGAACGGGAGAGACGGCTCGGTCGCCATCCCGTCGCCGAGCCAGTGCTCGTCCCAGTTGTCCTCGGGCGGCTTCTCGGGGTCGTGGGGGGGTTCGTCGACACGCTGCCGGGGGACCACCGACGAACTGCCGTTCTCGTCACCGTTGTCGGCGCCGTTCTCGTCACCGTTCCCGCCGCCGTCTCCGGTCTCGTCGTTGTTCGAGACACACCCTGCCAGCGCGGCTGTTCCGATGATACCTGCGGACGCGATGAACCGTCGTCGTCTCATGTGCCAGTGTACTGTGCCGGGATACAAAAGGCCGGTGTAGGGTGAAACAGCTGTTTGAGCCGCGTGCCCGGGGTGAAACAGCCGTTTGAACCGGCTCGGTCAGCTCTTTGGTCGCCAGCGACCGCCGATTTCCTCGCGCGGGTAGTCCTGGTAGGTTCCGTTCAGGAACGTAGTGACCCGTCCGTCCTCCTCGCTGAGTGTAATTCCCCAGAGAACGTCGTTCCGGAGCGAGGACTCCAGGGCGCTCATGTGTTTTGTCCCCATCCAGTCGGGGTAGTTCAACTCCTCGACCCCGGGTATGTCGGTCCGACTGGGGCTCCGAACGCGGACCATCTGTTCTTGAATGGTGCCGTCGCCGGTTATGATAACTGCCCCGTCGCGGCTGAACGCCACGTCACGGGCGACCTTGGTGAACGCTTCAGGCGACTCGGTGGCGACCCGACAGCGGTCGACCGGCCACTCGTTGCTCCCGAGTGGGTCGGTGTACTCGCTGAAGTTGACCTCGGCGATGATGAGAAAGTACAGACTGGGTCCGCTGACGTGTCGCTTGCCCCACTGGTCGAACCCGAGACTCAGCGACTCGACCGTGTACCGTATCTGGTCCATGAGGTCCTGGCTGGTCGCGTACTTGTCGAGGACCTGATCGAGCGCGTCCATTGGTTTCGGGTACGCTACGGGAGCCAATTAAATCTGGTCTTTGTCAACCCGGTGACTGTCGTCGGTGCCTCGCAGGTCGGTCTCGTCCCAGGCGGCGCGAAACAGCAGGTTTATCACCGATACGGGGCGAAAATCCAGTATATTACTCTCGAGATGACAGCACACAACCAACCGGAGGTGAACATCGGTCTCGTCGGCCACGTCGACCACGGGAAGACGACGCTGGTACAGGCGTTGAGCGGGGAGTGGACAGACCAGCACTCCGAGGAGATGAAGCGTGGCATCTCCATCCGACTGGGGTACGCCGACGCGACGTTCCGGGAGTGTTCCGGGATGGAGCGTCCGGAACGGTACACCGTCGATCCGCAGTGTCCCGACGGCTCCGACAGCAACCCTCTGCGGACGGTGTCGTTCGTGGACGCCCCGGGGCACGAGACGCTCATGGCGACGATGCTCTCCGGGGCGGCGCTGATGGACGGTGCGGTGCTCGTGGTTTCGGCAAACGAGCCGGTGCCACAGGCACAGACCGAGGAGCACCTGATGGCGCTCGATATCGTCGGTATCGACAACATCGTCATCGCACAGAACAAGATCGACCTGGTCGACCGGGAGCAGGCCCGCGAGAACTACCAGGAGATACAGTCGTTCGTCGAGGGGACTGTCGCCGAGGACGCCCCGGTGGTGCCGGTCAGCGCCGGCCAGGAGGTCAACCTCGACGTGCTCATCGACGCGGTGGAGACAGAGATTCCGACCCCCGACCGTGACCCCGACGCCACCCCGCGGATGCAGGTCGCCCGGAGCTTCGACATCAACCGTCCGGGGACGACCTGGGAGTCGCTGACCGGGGGTGTACTCGGTGGGTCGCTCTCGGCCGGCCGACTGACCGCCGGTGAGACACTCGAACTCCGGCCCGGCCGCGAGGTCGAGACCGGCGGCCGCACCGAGTTCCAGCCGATCGAAACCGAGGTTCGCTCGCTGCAGGCGGGCGGTGCTGACGTCGACGAGGCGACACCCGGCGGACTGCTCGGGGTCGGCACCGGGCTCGACCCTGCGGTGACCAAAGGCGACGCACTCGCCGGCCGGGTCGCGGGCCCGCCGGGGTCGCTCCCCCCGGTCCACGACTCGTTTACTATGGACGTCGAACTGCTAGACCGTGTGGTCGGCAACAACGGCGGCACCGAGGTCGACGCGATATCGACCGGCGAACCGCTCATGCTGACAGTGGGTACCGCGACGACCGTCGGCTCGGTGACGAGCGCCCGCGGTGGTGAGTGTGACGTGCAGCTCAAGCGCCCGGTCTGTGCGGAGCCGGGTGTGAACATCGCAATCAACCGCCGGGTCGGTGCGCGCTGGCGGCTCATCGGGTTCGGGACGCTACAGTGACGGTCGTTCTCGACACGAACGCGCTCATGATGCCGGTCGAGTGTGACGTTCGGCTGTTCGACGAACTCGACCGCCTCTGTGAGGCGCCCGACCCGCTGGTCCCCCGCCCGGTCGAACGGGAACTCGACACCCTCACAGCGGACGGTGGCGAGCCCGCGCGTGCTGCGCGGGTCGGCCGCGACCTCCTGGCACGGTGTGAACTCCGTGCCACCGAGGCCGGCTACGCCGACGACGCGGTGCTCGAACTCGCACGGGCGGTCGGCGCACCGGCGGTCACGAACGACCAGCCACTCCGTGACCGTCTGCTGGCTGCAGACGTTTCAGTAATTGGTTTACGCGGCAAGAACAAACTGGCTCTCACTCAACCATAACATGTACAAACGGGTCACACTACGCGACACGGTCGAGGTACCGCCCGAACAGCTGGCAGACGTCTCTACCGCGATGGTAAAGGGACTCCTCCAAGACAAGCTCGAGGGACAGGTCGACGAGGAGGTTGGCTCGATTGTCTCGGTTATCGAGGTAAACGACGTTGGCGACGGACGGGTGCTCCCGAACGAGCCGGGTGTTTACTACGAGGCAGAGTTCGACGCGCTCACGTTCGACCCCCAGATGCAGGAGGTCGTCGACGGCGAGATTGTCGAGGTGGTGAGCTTCGGTGCGTTCGTCGGTATCGGGCCGGTCGACGGGCTGCTTCACGTCTCACAGATATCCGACGAGTACCTCGCGTACGACGAGGAGAACCAGCAGCTAGCCTCGCGGGAGTCCAACGAGATGCTCGGCAGGGGTGACTCCGTCCGGGCACGGATTGTCACGAAAAGTATCGACGAGCGCAACCCCCGTGACTCGAAGATCGGGCTGACAGCAAAGCAGATCGGTCTCGGCAAGCACGGCTGGCTCGAGAACCAGCGCGAGCAACGACAGGCACAGGCGGGTGAGAACTGATGGCTAGCCGCCTCGCCTGTCGGGAGTGTCACTTTGTCCAGGAGGGTGGCGGGGTCGAACGGGAGTCCTGTCAGAACTGCGGGTCGACCTCGCTGACCGAGGACTGGGCGGGTTACGTCGTTGTTGCCCACCCCGAGGACAGCGAGATCGCCGAGGAGATGGAGATCACCGAACCCGGGACGTACGCCCTGAAGGTGCGGTAGCCGTGACGACGGTCGTCGAACTGCCCGCCGGGCTCCGGTCGGCGCTAAAGCGACCGGCCGGTCCGCTGTACACCGAGACAGCGGCGCTGCTTGCCGACGCTGGTGACCCGCTCGTGACTGTCGGCGACGTCGTCACGTCACACGTGCTGGCAGCGGGGATCCACCCGGCGGTCGCGCTCGCCGACGACCGCACCGAGCGGACCGCCGTCGACGACCAGGTCGCAGAGCGGATCGCGACAGCCGGGTTCGACCACGAGACGACCGCGAGAAACCCCCCTGCGACGCTCACCGCCGACCTCCTCACGGCGCTTCGCGATGCACTCGACAGGGATGACACGACCCTCCTCGCGGTCGACGGCGAGGAGGACCTCGCGGCGCTGCCGGCCGTGGTGGCTACCCCGACCGGCGGGAGTGTCGTCTACGGTCAACCCGGTGAGGGGATGGTCATGGTCCCGGTCACGGCAGACACGCAGGCCCGGATGCACGACCTGCTCGCCCGCATGGACGGTGACCCCGAGCGGCTGTTCTCCATACTCACTCGGTGACACCGAAACGCCGTTCCAGCAAAGACCCTGGATTTTTGTACCGGTAACAGAACAGTACTACTGTGGTCACGATGGGAGTACTAGAGAAAGCAACGTCTCTCGCACAACTCGCGAGCGACACACAGGAGTCGCCCCCGTGGTACGTCTGTCTGGCCTGTGAGACCCGATTCGAACTGCAACACCACACGTGCCCGGTGTGTGGAAGCTTCGACGTTCGTCGTTCGAAGTGGGTCGAGGAGTAGCGGTGTCCGAGACGCGAGTCTCGAAACGGAGCGCCCGCCGACAGAACTGGTTGCTCACGACGGGCGAGTGCCCGGAGAGCGGGTCGACTCGGCCAGACTGCTCGACACCGACGACTGCCGTGACGGTCAGTACTCTCGCTCGACGAGATAGTCGGCGGTGCCGGCGAGCAGTCGCCGCGGCTCACCGTCCGGCAGCACGTCGAGGTGGCGCTTACCGTTCTCGACGAACTCGCGGGCGCGGTCACGGGCGAACTCGAGACTGCCCGCCTCGGCGAGCGTCTCGACGGCCCGGTCGATCTCCTCGTTGCTCACACCCCCGGCCGTCGCCCCGTCGAGCAGGCCGTCGATGTCGACACCCTGTTCGCGGGCGTGGGTCGTCACGAGCGTCTGTTTTCCCTCGATGAGGTCGCTTCCGCGCTGCTTGCCGAGTGTCTCCGTCGGCGTCGTCAGGTCGAGCAGGTCGTCGTGTATCTGGAACGCCCGCCCCACGTCACGCCCGTACTCCGCGAGCGGTTCGACCGCGTCGTCGTGACCGAGCAGTATCGCCGGCAGACAGGCCGAGGTGGCAAACAGGACTGCAGTCTTACGGTCTATCATATCGAGATACTCCTCGACGGTAGCCGACTGGTGGTGTTCGAACGCGATATCGACCGACTGTCCCTCGCAGATCTCGGTGCAGGCACTGGCTAACCGGCCGACAGCCCGGAGCGCCCGCTCCGGCGACGCGCCCGTCTGGAGCAGCACCTCGAAGGCCCTCGCGTACAGGACATCGCCCGCGAGAATCGCCATCGAGGTGTCGTACTCGCGGTGCACCGAGGGTGCCCCGCGCCGCACGTCGTCGTTGTCGATGAGGTCGTCGTGGACGAGGGTGAACGTCTGGACGAACTCGATACTCACCCCCGCCGACAGCACGTCGACCGTGTCGTCGTCGACCGCCGGCATCTGCCGGTACGAGGCCGTTTCGAAGTCGAGTCCGGCGAGTGCCTCCGCCGAGAGCAGGAGCATCGTTGGACGGAGCCGCTTTCCGCCGGCCTCGAGCAGGTGCTGGGTCGCCCCCTGCAACCGCCCGGGGATGACCGCCGGAACCGCCTCGGCGAGCCCCTGATTCACGGGGTCCCGGCGACGCTCGAGTGCCGCCTCGACGGCCTGATGCCCGACCATCTCACTCGACCAACTGGATGAGCTGTCCGTTGCGTGTGATGTGCAGGTCCCGTCCGACAGTGTACCCCTGGCTCTCGGCCAGGTTCACGTACGGTGAGCGCCCACTCAGGTCCTGGTGGGCCGGGATGATGTGCTGTGGCTGAAGCGCCTGGAGCATCTCGTAGTGCCCCTCCCGGTTCAGGTGTCCCGAGACGTGGATGTCGTCGTAGATGCGGGCACCCTGCATGCCGAGCAACTGCTCCGCCTGGTAACGCTGCCCCTCGTTTGTCGGCTCGGGGATGACCCGCGCCGAGAAGATCACCTTGTCGCCGTTCTCGATCTCGTAGGGGGTCTCGCCCCGGCCCATCCGGGTGAGCATCGCCCGCGGTTCGCCCTGGTGACCGGTCACGATCGGCAGGAACTTCTCCTTTCCTTCGTTCATTATCCGTTTGAACGTCCGGTCGACGGACTTGCGGTGGCCGTACATCCCGAGGTCCTCGGGGAACTCGACAAAGTCGAGTCGCTCTGCGGTTCCGGAGTACTTCTCCATCGACCGGCCCAGCAACACCGGCTGACGGCCGATGTCGTCGGCAAACTCGACGAGTGAACTCACCCGGGCGATGTGTGACGAGAAGGTCGTGGCGACGATCCCGCCGTCGTAGTCCTCCATGCTGTAGATAGCGTCTCGCAGGTGTTCCCGTGCCACCGACTCGCTCGGGGTTCGGCCCTTCTTGCTGGCGTTCGTGCAGTCCTCGATGTAACACAGGACACCGTTGCCCTCGCGGCCGATCTCGCGGAACCGCTTCATGTCGATCGGGTCGCCGATAACCGGCGTGTGGTCGAGACGCTTGTCCAGACCGTAGACAACAGACCCCTCGGGGGTGTGCAACACGGGGTTGATGGCGTCGATGATAGAGTGGGTGACGTTGACGAACTCGAGTTCGCACTTGTCGCCGATGCCCATCGTCCCGCCGGCGTCCATCTTCACGAGGTCGTTCTGGACACCGAACTTCTCCTCGCTCTGGATATCCTGTTTCACCAGTTCGATCGTGAACGGGGTTGCCACGATCGGTGCGTCGTACCGGTGTGCGAGCTTCGAGACGGCCCCGATGTGGTCCAGGTGGCCGTGTGTCGGGACGATCGCCTTTACGTCACCGTGGAGCTCCGACATCACCCGGTCGTCCGGGATGGCACCCATGTCGATCAGGTCGAGTGAGTGCATCCGCTCGGTCTCCACGTTGTCGTGAATCAGTACCTTCGAGAGGTTCAACCCCATGTCGAAGATGACGACGTCGTCACCCGCACGCACCGCCGTCATCTGTCGGCCGACCTCCTCGTAACCGCCGATTGTCGCGATTTCGACTTCCATAGCTATCACGCCGAGGCGACCGCCCCGCGTGGCGACCGGCAGCGGGACCCACCGACTTCGGCGGGTGGTCCAGACGCTGTGACCCCCGTCGGGTACACCGGCCCGAACTGGTGTCCGAGCCACGTGTACCGTCTCTCGGGGGCGTATCGGTCACCCGCTGTCTCTCGGGGCGACCGGTCGCTCGGTTAGCTCACAGTCGTTTCGCCAAGGTAAAAAGAACGTTGATGTTACCCTCTCGTCTGTCTCCGTCTCGTCACCGGCCGGTCGTTCCGTCTGTTCCCGACCAATCGGTTTCCTGTCGACCCGCCTCTCACCGTCTCCTCACCGGACTGTCGTGCCGGCCTGCCCGGTTTCGAGAAACGTCGCCAGCCCGTCGAGCCCGAAGATAGCCGCCGGTTGCTCCGTGTCGAGCAGTGCCCGGATCTTGCCGGCCATCCCGCCGGTGACGTCTGTCGACTCGCTCTCACCCACCAGATCCGCGACCGCCTCGTAGCTCGGTACCTCGGTGACGACCTCGCCGTCGTCGTTGAGCACCCCCGGCACCGTCGAACAGACACCGATGCGGTCGGCGTCGAGTGCGTCTGCGAGCGCGACCACGAGCCCGTCGCCGCTGAGGACGGTCCCCCCCTTCTCTCTGTGGACGACGACGTCCCCGTGTAACACCGGGCTGAACCCCTCGTCGAGCATCGACTCGACCGGCTCTGCCGGACAGTTCACCGCCTCGTCGGTCCGGTCGACGAGTGAGAGCGGCCGCACCGGTAGCGCGGCGACGCCGGCGGCCTGGAGCGCCGTCACCACACGCTCGTTGAGCCGCCCCATCGCCCGGTGGACCGCGACGAGGGCGGCCGCGTCCCGGCTCCCCTCGGTCGCCGAGACACCGTGTGTCGCTGCCGCCGGATGGCCGAAGCTCCCGCCGCCGTGGATCAAGACCAGCCGCGGCGACCCCGACCCGTCTCCTCCCATCCACTCACCGATGATACCCGTGGCGGTGGTCAGCGCGTCGTCGTCGACTGTCTCCCGCGTGTCCTTCTCGGTGACGACGCTCCCGCCGAGTTTGAGCACCGTCGTCATCGTTCCTCCCGGCGGAGGCCGTCGGTGTCGAGCTCCGCGTGGAACGCGTCCTCACAGCCCGGAACGTACGCGAGGGCACGCTCGAGCTCGTCGGGGTCGCCGAGGGCCACGATACAGCCGCCGCCACCGGCACCGGTGAGCTTCGCCCCCCGTGCTCCGGCGTCCCGGGCGGCCCAGACCATCGCGTCCAGCGAGCGAGCGGAGACCCCGACCGCAGCCAACAGCCCGTGGTTGATGTTCATCAGTTCGCCCAGCGTCTCGCGGTCGTCGGCCGCCAGCGCCGTCTCGCCGCGCCGGACGACGTCGCCGATCGCCGAGACCGTGTCGTCAACAAACGGGTACGTCTCGCGTAGCTCCCGGACCTGTGCGACCAGCGCACCGGTGTCGCCGGCCCCCCCGTCGTAGCCGACCACGAGCGGCAGGTCCGGCGTCCCGAGTGTCCGGCAGCTCTCCCCCTCGACACGGACGACCCCACCCATCGTTGCACAGAAGGTGTCTGCCCGGGAGGCCTCGCCGTTCTGGACGGACCGCTCGACACGGTAGGCCCGGTC
>UEZI01000037.1_pt1 | contig 12194 bp, 17 predicted proteins | sample 1903671 | NCBI WGS metagenome assembly UEZI01 (sample SAMEA4776352, study PRJEB27445) | saltern metagenome | biome: Hypersaline environment; feature: solar saltern; material: Pellet | place: Spain | collected 2014-08 | depth 0 m
CTTCGCGGTCGTCCCGGTGGTGTTGGCCGTCGGGCTCTACTTCCCGTTGTGGTACTCCGCCCGACGGCCAACACCACCGGGACGACCGCGAAGTACGCGACCAACAGGAGCGTCTCGCCGGCGTCGACGAGGAACGACCCGCTGCCGTCCCGACGGGCGAACCCCAATCCGAGGTGTGTGAACACGACGCCGGCGTAGCCCGCGCCGATCAGCGGTCGGGTCACGTCGAAGTACTGTGCCGCTGGCGCGAGCGCACCGGGCTCGAACACCGCAACGATGATCGAACTGAACGCGTGGAACGTGTCGGGAAAAACGACGATGGGGACCGCCATCGCCGCGCCGCCGCGGGCGGCGGCCGCGAGCAGTCGCTGGGTGCGCGTCCGGAGGTGGCCCGCGCCGGTCGTCGCCCGCAGGACGTAGAGATCGCCACCGCCACCTTTGACGACGACGACGCCGACTGCGACGGCCAGGCCGAGCACGGGCGCGACGAGGAACAACCCGATCCCGGCCGCGACCATCCCGAGATAGCCGCCGATGTAGTGCCACCGGAACTCGTTCGTTCGACGGCGGAGGTTGGCGAAGTGTTCGTAGCCGCCGTGCGGGAGGTTGAGCGCGACCATCCCGACGAGGTAGCCGATCGCCTGCGCCCGCAACGGGATCGTCTGGCCGGCCAGCCGGAGCCCGCCGACGACGAGCGTGAGCGCGAGCAACGATCCCGCCGAGACCCGCAGGGAGAGGCGATCCGTGTCTGTCTCACCGACCCGTTCGTGTGCCGTGGCCATACACGCCGGTGACGGGTGCCAGACACTTCCTCTCCCGTCGCGTTCCAAGCGTGTGAGAACCGAGGCGAGGGGGGTAGACGGTGACCGTGTTACTTGTCCGTCAACAACGCCCGGAGGATGTCACCGTACGCCGGTCGGGTGACGAACACGCCGATGAAGACGCCGATGATCGTGAAGATTGCGAACCCCTGGAGGTCGCCCAGCGACAACACCGCAAGCGGCGACATCGCGATCACGGTCGTCGCGGCCGCGGCGCCGATCACCCAGAACGCCTTCCGGAACCGCGACTGGAACACGCGCCGGGAGTTCACCTCGCCTTCGTCCATCACCTCGTTGGCGATGATGATCAGGTCGTCCACCCCGGTTCCGATGACGGCGATGAACCCGCCGATCACCGACAAGTCCACCGGGTACTGCGTGAGCGCCGCGATCCCCAACAGGGCGTACACCTCCGCCATCGCGGTGACGATCATCGGGAGTGCGACGTTCACCTCACCGTAACGGACGAAGACGGTGCCGCTGACCGCGAACACCGCGAGGATACCGGCGATCAACGAGTCACGCTTGAACTCCGCTCCCTGGGCGGGCGCGGTCGTCCGGCTAGTCCCCTCTTCGACGTTCAGCGCCGCCGGCAGCGCACCGGCGCGCAGATCGATCGACACCTGCCGTGCCTCGTCGAAGTTCGTGAGCGTCAGCTGGATCGCCGGGTTTGGACTGTCGGCCCAACTGCCGTCGAGCATGCTCTGTGCGAGACTCGGCTGCATCCCGAAGGAGTTGATCACCTGGCCGTCCCGGACGACGAGCAGACAGGAGTCCTCGGTGTCGGGGTAGGTACACCGCGTCCCCCCGCGCTCCGCGACGGCGGTGTCGACGAACGACTGGCGGATCGGCTCGGCCTGCTCACCCTGGATTCGGAGCAGGACAGACGGCGGGTTGCCGCCCTGTGCCTCGCGTGCGTTGCCCACCCGGCTGATCTCATCGTCGGTGAACAACGTGGTGTTGGCGTACGTCCGACTCCCGTTCTCTTCGACCGGCTGGTAGGCGACGACCTGGACCTCCCCTTGTGAGTTGACCAGGTCGAGCACCTCTCGCCGGTCACCACCCGGCACTTGGACGGAGACGAACGGCCGTTGGCCGGGCAGGTCGATCACCCTGACCGTCCCGCCAGACAACCCGCCCTCGTTGATCTTCGAGTTGAGTACCTGGATCGTCTGTGACCGCGTCTGTTCGGTCACACCCTCACGGGTGGTGTCGTACTCGTAGCCGGCCGCCTCAACGGCCCCCGCCAACTGTTCCTGTGAGACGCCCGCAGTCGTCGCCTCAACGGTGCCGCCGTCCCGTGACTGGACCCGAGCGACCACGTCTCGTGTCGGAACGTCGTCGAGTTCGGCGGCGACCGCAGTCGACACCGCGGCGGTGTCGTTGGTTTCGAAGACGACGCCCTCAGCGGTCACACCCACCAGCGGCGCGCGCACCTCCGTTCCGCCGTCCAACTCCAACCCGTACTGGAGGTTGGTGGGGTTGTCGGCGGAGGCACCCGAGCCGAAGCCGGGTGCAAAGAGGAACGCCGTCGACAACGCCACGAGCACGACGAGCAGTCCGACACGCCAGTTCGACCGGATCGCACCGAGGAGGCTCACCGTGCCACCCCCTCGAACTTGTACCAACGGAGCAGACTGAGGTTGAGCATGTACGTGTTGAGTAGGTCGACCGACAGTCCGAACACGAGGATGATCCCGATGCTGGCCAACAGGTCGATCCCGAAGATCGTCGCGACGATTGTCAGGACGATCATCGCCGACAACGACGTGAGCGTCATCGTCACGCCGGTCCGCATCGCGCGGTAGGTGGACTCGTAGAAGTCACCCGACCGGCGGAGGATGTGGTTGTTGAGCAGGATGTCCGAGTCGACGGAGTAGCCGATCAACATCAGCAACGCCGCGACTGTCCCCAAGGACAGTTCGATCCCGAACACCCGCATCAGCGCTAACGGTACCACGATGTCCGAGAACGCCGACACCACGACGGCGACCGACGGGACAAACGTCCGGAACAACACGAACACGAGCGCCGCCATCGCGAGGAACGCCACGCCGACGCCCGCGAGCGCGGTCGTCTGAAGGTTCTCACCGAACGCCGACGAGATGACCGCACTGGAGCGGTAGGTCACCTGTTGGGCGGCCGCCGCCTGTTCCTCGGAGGCGCAGTCGACACCGTCGAGTTCGTTACACTGGATCGCCTCCTCGGCGGCGCTCGGGCTCGCCAGGTCGGAGCCGAACGTCACCACGAACACCCCCTGTGAGGGGATCTCCCGGATCGAAGACGCCTCCGCCGGGAACGCCGTCTGGATCGTCTCCTGTGGGTTGGCGCTGTCGACGGCGACACGGAACTCCGTCCCGCCGCTGAAGTCGGTGCCGAGCGCGACCGGGGTGCCGACCGTCACCCAGGCGCCGATCACGATCACGAGCGCGACCGCCAACACCGCCAACGGGATCGTCGCGAGTTGTCTGTTCGAGTACCGGTCGTAGTCGACTTCCGGTACTTCAAACCGAACCATGTCGGTCGCTCCAGCCGCGTGCCGAATAAGCCTTCTCAAAAGACGCTGTCTGTGGTCGGGAACCGACACCGAAAGGAGACCGACGGACGGCTACTGTCCGGCCGGTCGCCAACCGCACACCGAACACTCGGAGGCTCCTGTGTCGTGGACGCCGCCACACTCCGGACACTGTTTCTTGTTGTACGACTCCTCCCAGTCGGTCGGCCCCGTCTCGTGGCCGCGTGCCGAGAGGAACTGGTCGAACGCGTCGTCCGTATTCGGTGCACTCGCCATACACGACGACGTACAGCCGACGGATACAAAGACCTTGTGGGCGGTTACCACACCACGGGAACTGGCCGCTCGAACAATCGGGGAAAGTTGGATCACAACCCCCGCCCGTACTGGAGGCGGCACAGGCGGCGAACGTCCCGATTGGGCAGGCGAGGATGGTGTACGCCGTCGGCGACGCGCACACGAATCTGTTGAACCCGTTCTGTGCACTCCCACTGCTGGCGATCACCGGGACCGACGCCCGCGAGATGTTCGGCTACGCGCTCGTGTTGTTGTTGGCGCTGATTGTTTCTCGGGGTGACGTTGTTCCTGTTGCCGTACTGAGTCGTGCCGTCGCTTGACGGGTGATTCGAGCGCAGCCGGCGAGCAGACGGCGGACACAGCCCGAGGAGTGAAGACCGTTCGTGGTTTACCGTGTCACATGGCCGACGCTGAGAGCTTGGTCCCCGGCACCGCACGCGGTCAGCGGAGCCCGACCGTCGAGACGGTGATCGTCATCTTGGGTGTGTTCCTGGTGCAGTTTCCGCTGAGTCTGCTCGGACTGACGGGACTGACGAGTCTCCTCGTGGTCGCGGACCCGACGTTGTTCGCCAAGCCGTGGACACTGTTGACGGCGACGTACGCCCATGCCGGTCCCGGCCACCTGCTCGGGAATCTCGTCCCGTTGGTCCTGTTCGGGTTCGTCGTCGAACGGGTGACGAGTCGGCTCCGGTACCACGCCTTCTTCGTCCTCACTGGCGCGGTCGCGGCCGTCGCCGAGATCACACTCGGCGGGCTGTTGGCGTTGGAGTTCCGGGGTGTGCTGGGCGCCTCCGGAGGTCGCCCACCTCGTCGGCCTCCTGATCGGCCTGTTTGCCGGCCGCGCGAAGCTGCTCCACGTGCGTCGGAGCTGACCCCTCGCGTCAACCGGAGTCGACCGTCCACCCACCTCCGCCCCCGACCCGCAGAACGTGTCAGAATTCTGACTTTAACAACGTTCTTGTGTGACACTCCCTAACGAACGTTTGCACTATGTGTCACCACAACGAGTTCCGCACGTCCTGGGAGCGCACAGACGACGAGGAGAAGGAGTCGACCGCCGAGCCGGAGGAGCCGGCCGTCGAGCCGGAGTTCGACGAGGCAGAGAACGTCGAGATCCTCACCGACGGCGGCGACAACGACGACGAGTGACCGTCAGGCCGCCGGGTGACCGGCGGCGGACGGCCGTCGCTCGGGTTCTCAGTTTTTTGTGTTCGTAGTCGCGACGTTGGCGCCCCAATCCGGTCGGGAGTCGCGACGCCTGTGTCGCCGACCGACACCACTATGCCGCGGCCACAGGGACGTGCAGTGTGGACGCAGACGAAGTCCGGCGTGCCTGGGCGACTCGTTCGGGGGCCTACTCCCCGGCGTACTACGCTCACCACGGGCCGGACGCGACGAGCGAGTGGGTTGTCGACGCGGTCACTGCCCGACTGGGGGAGACGGCGACCGTGTTGGAAGTGGGGTGTAGCTCCGGGCGTCACTTGGAACGGTTCCGACGAGTGGGGTTCGACTCGTTGGCCGGGATCGAGGTGAACCCCGAGGCGCTGACGGTGATGCGCGAGAGCTTCCCGGAGTTGGCGGCGCAGGCGACGTTCCACCACGGGGACATCGAAGCGATCCTGACCGACTGGGAGACGGACGCCGTCGACGTGGTGTACGCCGTCGAGACGCTCCAACACCTCCCGGCGACGGCGTTCGACGAGATCGCCCGTGTCGCGGGTGAACTGATCGTCACCGCCGAAAACGAGGGTGACGCCGACACCTCTGACGGCGTGATCGGCGAGGTGACACGGGTCGCGGACGGCGTCCCGTTGTACTACCGCGACTGGGGGCAGGTGTTCGGCCGCCGCGGGTTCTCGCAGGTTGCCGGCCCGGACCGGGTCGGCGACCGCGACACCGGCCGGGTGTTGGTCGCCCGTGACGAGGCCGACGCCCGCGCGGAGTAAACGCCCGGCGTGTGACGGAGGTCTCGCCCGGCGTGTGACGGAGGTCTCGGCCGTCGGCCGTGAGTCTCAGATCGGGGACTTGATCGTCCCGAAGTACACCTGCCACGCGAGCACGGACTTCGCGACCAGACTCAACAGGACGTACACCTTCTCGCCGAAGAGATACTCGCGCCACGGGCCGATCTCCAGATACTGCAGCGCCATGTTCGCCGCGAAGAGATTGAAGAACACGAAGATCGACGCGTAGATGTAGATCACGAACGTCGGGAACTGCCCGTCGCTGGCGGTGACGGTGCCGACGAACGTCACGCCGATCACGAGCCACGGGACGATTCCCGCGAGACAGCCGACCCAGTAGGGTGTCCAGTCTGTCTCCGTCCGCGACTCGTTGCGTTGCTCCATCAACAGTCCCGCGAGGTTCATCACCGCCACGAGCCCGAACAGGGCCGCGAGGGTCCCCAGGTCCCACACGCCGGCCAACATCCCGATGACGACGATCATCAGTGACGCGCTGACGGCGTACTCGTACCAGCGGTACGGGTTCATTCTCCTGTCGAGGTAGTCGACGTAGCTGTCGTATCTGACCGTCGAGACGACCGTGTGGGCGATTGCGGAGACGAACAGGAACCCCGCGACGAGCAGTGGGAGGTTGGCGTCGACGAACGTCACTGTCTCGGGAGCGATTGTCTCTGTCGCAGGGTCGAACCCGTACCGGGTGCGCGTCACGGGCCACAACACGCTCCCGGCGAGTGCGACCATCGCGACCCCCTGGATCGCGTGGAGCACTGCCATCACGGCGTTCCAGAGCCTGAGTCGGGTCCCACGTGCGCCCGTCACCTCGCTGGTCTCGGCCGTCGCTGTCGCGTCACTGGTTGCCATTCCGACAGTTCGGGCCGCGGGACCGATACGTCTGTGGGCCGCCGGGTCGACAGCAGCTGAAAGAACGGAGAGCGGTCGGAGCTACTCCGGGCCGGCGTACCCGTCGACACCGGCACCCCGCTCGGTGTCGGTGCGGTCGGCGCCAGAGCGGGTGGTGTCGGCTGCCGCTCTGTCGGCGACTGCGGTGGCGGCCTCGCCGTCACCGCGACCGGCGCGTCGATCCTCGTGGGTGGGCGTCTCGACGACGGTGAACAGGAGATCGACGAGCACGTTCACCGTCTTCCGTTGCTCGGTTGGCGTGACCTCGTAGGCCGCGCCGGTCTCGCTGAATCCGGGAACCACCGCGGTCAGGTCCCGCTCGGCGGGCGCGGCGACGACCCGCGCCTCGCGTGCGTCCGCCAACGCCTCCGTGATCACCCGCAACAGGTGTTGGAGCTGGCCCGCCGAGGCGACCCCCGTCTCGGCGAGCGCGTCACGCACTACGCCGATCCGGGCGCGAAGCTCCTCGGTGCGGTAGCTCGGGAGGGGTTGTTCCTCGATGTCCAGAATATACTCCTCGTACGCCTCGGCGAGCGTCGCTGCGTCTGTCGTGCCGTCAGCTATTTCTGACGGTGAATCGTTCGAACACATGTCGTGTGTGACCGCGCACGACGCTGCAGTGGTAGGGCGCCTCAACGCCCTGCCGTTTTCCACGGCGCACCACAGCGTCGTGTTTCACTCTGACGTGACTACGGGTAGTAAGTGTTACGGCGGATTGAACTAGTGGCGATTCGTGAACAGCGAGTTGTCGAGAGACTGAAAGAAGTAGTCCGTCGTCTACAAGCAGGCTGTCGTCTGTAACGAGTGTTCACGGCGCTTCGAGAAACTCCTCCAGAGGGCGCCGGTCGCGACAGAGAAGCTCGCCGTTGGACGCAATCGCGTTGAACAGATCCTCGTGGTCCCCCTCGTACTCACCGCGGAACACTGCCGAGTCACGCCACTCGGTTCGAGCGTCGTCCACGTAAACTCCCTCAGCGTCGTGCAACGCGGCGTGAATCTCCGGTGCACTGTCCATCGGCACTTCGAGTTCGAACTGGAAAATCGAGAGCAGAGGCTCTTCTGTCCCGGTTCGTGCGTCTGCTTGGTTGTCGTGTTTCTTGATCCCGTAGAAGTGTACGGTCTCGATCTGATCCGTTTGACTCGGCAGGAGACAGTCTGGCTCGTTCTCGTAGATGATGGCGTAGTCGGTCCCCTTGGCGTAGACCGCTCGACAGCCCGCGATGGGACCACCCCGCTTCGGCTCGCCTTTCAACGGGTTCTCCTCGATAGCGCGGCACTTCTTGATTAGTTCTTCCGAGAGTGACGCATCCGAACTATGCCAGCGTCGCAGGTCGTCCCGAAACTCCGGATACCGTCTGATCTTCCACCCCATCGTCTCGTTACGATGGAATCAGGCTCTCGAAGTCGTCCGCGTCGATTGGGTCTCCGTCCTGCTCACGAAGCCCCGCAACCTCCGATCCCGACAAGACGACGTTCTCCGTGTAGAACTCGAAGTCCATCGGTTCACCCTGCTCGGTGTTGTCGAACAGCCACGTCTGTTTCGAGAACTGAGCGAGTTCTTCCGTCGACAGCCCGCTCGTCTCGTCCAGTATCTGTTTGATGATCTCTTGTTTCGCCGACGAGAGCTCGCCTCCCTCCGGGTGACTCCGGTACCGTCTCGTCGGACCGTCGGGTTTCGTCACTCGCTCGTAGTCGATCTCTCCGGCGTCCACCAACGCTTCGAGTGCGTCTGCGATGTCGTCAGAGTAACAGCCGTAGTTGTACGGCTCGAACGACGCGTCTGTCAGCCGCCGCCCGAAGTTCTGGAGACACCAGATGTCCCCGTAGAACACCAGCTTCTGGAGTCGGGACTCGTACGCGGGGTCCAACTGGTGGAGAATCTCCTTCAGGATCTGCTCGAGTTCGTCGAAGTCGGTTCGGTCGGTCTGATCGAGTGCCATGTGGTGTTCACCTGAGTTTGGACCGGATACCGTGTTCGTACTCGCTGTCGTGCGCTAGTAGTGGAGCCGATGATAAAAAGGTCGGGGGAGCACGCCGACGGTGGAAAACCGCCGCTGAGTACCTGAAACGTCTTATTTGTATTTTAGAGCCGCAAAGTTATTGGGAACTTAGACAACTATCCGGCAGTGGATTTTGGCGTCGAGTCCACCGAGCACCGACGACGCACACGGAACCCGCACGTTGCTCTGTTTCATCGTTCCGCCACCGTCGGTGTTCGCGGGACGGGACCTGTCTGCATCACAGCGGGGAAAGGTGGAAGCCCACCCCGTTAGCCGTGGGTAACTGATGCGCCCAGACCCCAGTCGACATCCGTCTCGACAGCCGCACGCTCTCGGTCCGCTCGCTCGACGTTCGTCTGCCCGACACGTTCGATCGCTTCCTCGCGGTCGAGTTCACCGTCGAAGTACTCTCTGAGAACGAGATCCTCCCAGCGGTCCTGGAGTCCGCGTTCGAGCGCCTGCTCGAACACCTCGGACTCGGGCACGTCACGCGCCGCGGCGATTGCTCGAACCCGGTCGGAAAGTTCGGTGGCCATACGCCGTCGTTGCTCGGCATCGGTCATAAATCCGTGTCTGACGTGTCTTCGGCTTGACACTCGCGTAGCTCCCCACAACTAGACAGCAGCACAACCGTATTTTTGCTAACTGATTATGTAGAAAGTAATATAACGTTTGACCAGTTCAACTGTCCCGTGAACAACAGTTCGGGAGCAGTTGGAAGACGCGCCGTGGTCACTGCCACGGCGTTCGGACTCGGTGGCTGTGTCTCGCTTCCGGAGTGGCGGAGAGAACCAACCTCAGAACCGACACCCACAAGCTGGGAGATGGCGGGGGGGAACGCACACAACACCAGCCGACTCACCACCACAGCCGGGAGCCAGATCGGCGACGCTGCCTGGCGACGGTCACCCGGCTCGCAGTTTGCGAGCCCACTCGTCACCACCACAGAGCTGGGACTCGTTCACACGCAGTCGACGGTGTTCGGGTTCGACAAAGCCGACGGGACTGTCGCGTTCACACATTCACTCCCTGGTGGAGTCGCTGCCGCCCCAGCGGTCACAGACAGTCTCGTGGTCGTCCCGCGTGACACCGTTGGCGAGGGGTTCGACCAGATCGATCTCGACACGCCGACGGTGTACGCAATCGACCACGAGACAGGACGACGAGCGTGGGAACACACAGTCGACGGCAGCTTTCTCGCGTCGGTCACCGTCGCTGACGATATCTACGTCCAGTCGGACCGCGAGGTACACCGCCTCACGGCTAACGGGACGGCCGTGTGGCGTCACAGCTTCGGGCAGCCGTTCGACTTGCAGAAGATCGTCTCGTACATTCGCCCAGTAGTCGGCTCGGACGCAGTCTACGTCGTCCACCGGGGTGGGGTTATCAGACTCGACCGCGCCACAGGCGAGGTCCAGTGGACACGTTCGGCGTGGGAAGCGGACTTCCCGCCCGTCGTGGTCGACGAGACCACGCTCCTCGCCTCAACTGGCGACGCGGTCGTCGGCGTCCACCCCGACGACGGCCGCGTGCGGTGGCGTATCGACGAGTCTCCGGCGTGGGGGCCTGCAGTCACCGACGCTGTCGCTGTTTTCGATATCGACGGTGGCGGGTTGCTCGGTGTCGACCCCGCAGCTGGTGAGGAACAGTGGCGTACCGAAGATGGACATACGATATGTCCGCCTGTCGTCGCCAGTGGCTCCGTGTTCACGGGTGGGACCACGCTGTCTGCTGTCGACACCGCGACCGGTGACCGAGTTGACACCCGTGATGTCCGTACCTCGGTCGACTGGATCACACCTGACGCAGACGGACTACTTGTCAGAGAGTCGATACTTGGTGCTCCCACCATCAAACGATACTCGCTCCGGTGACTGTCGTCACCTCACACTGCTCACCCCCCGCGCTGCCGGAACCAGACGTGTTCACCGACTGGTGACTCTCCGTCGTCGATCTCCAGTCGACCACACACCAACTCCCGCACCGCCGTTGTCATAATCAACTTGCGGAGCCAGCGGCTCGTCACTGTCCGTTCCCTCACCCCCGTCACCAACCGTTTCACTCTCGAAGCACTCTCTGAAGACGATATCTTCCCGTCCGCGTTCGAGCGCCTGCCCGAACACCTCGGGCACGTCACGCGCTGCGGCGATTACTCGAACCCGGTCGGAGAGTCCGGCAGCCATACGTCGTCGCTGTTCGGCATCGGTTATAAACCTGTGTCTGGTCTGTTGGCGAGGGACTTCGTCTGTTCGGAGACGACGAGACACTGTTTCTGCACAGAAACAGTCGCTTCGGCAGTACAGTCGGGCCGTTTATCGACAGTTCAGTACGCTTCGACCGTGACTCCGAGCCTGTCGAAGTGCTCGACGTTTGCAGTAAGCACTGGTTCGTCGTGGATGTCGGCGACAGCAGCAACCATCGGATCAACCTTGTCGATCCCACTCTCCCCGTCGGCTTGTTGATCTGCCTGTGCGAGTAGTCGTCCGGCGCGACGGGCGATGGTCTCGTCTTGCTCGACCACCGGGTACATCCGGAGTGCGTTCTGCACGTTGCGCCGTTCCTCGTCACCACGGAACTCGGCACCATAGGACAGTTCTACAACCACTGGGGACGGAACACGCTGTACAGTCCCAGCCGCAGACAGTTCGATCCCTTTCTCGAAGGCGTCCTGCCGACCGTCGAAGAGGTCTATCAGAAACGACGTGTCGAGAATCACTCGAACCGCTCCCGGAGTTCAGCTTTCCCCGCCACGTCGGCCTCCCGGCTCGATTCGAGACGGTCCCGCATCTCTGCGGCCGTCTCCGAAGATACGATTCCGGCGACGGCCTCTGGGTGCGGGCCCCCGACGAGACGGCGGAGTGTCTCCTCCATCGTCTCGTCGTCTCGGTTGTGTGTCTCGACAAACTCGTGAAACTCCTCGGAGATACGAACCGATTTGCTCATCTCGTGTACACTCGAGTATACGAGCTATTCAATCCTCGGCGTGGACGTGTCAGCCTCGAAGAGGTCTCGGGACTCCCCGAGTATCCACAGCCGGGTGCCGTCCGACTCGGCTCGGTGGTCCTGCGACAGTCGCCATGTCGCCCTGCTCACCCCCCGCGCTCTCGGAACCAGACGTGTTCACCGACCGGTGACTCTCCGTCGTCGATCTCCAGTCGACCACACACCAACTCCCGCACCGCCGTCGTCACGGTCAATTCGACAGTCAGCCGTTGCTCGACATCTACCCTCGCTCCATCCGCGGCGTCTGCCGCCGCTCCACCAGCGTCAGCCGGCGCGTCGTCCGCCCCATCCCCGTCACTCCCCGCGTCGACGGGTGCGACGGTAAACACGGCGTGCCCGTCGCGCTCGGCCACCGAAACGATCTCCCCCTCGCGCCACCGCTCGGGGTCCTGTTGTGGCGGTCGCGAGTGGATTCGGTCGTGGTTCACGACGGCGTTCGGGGCGTGTGGCGGGTAGCCCTGTCGACTCCCACGCGGCGCTGGCCGGCAGACGCGAGGCCGACACGCGGCGACGACCACCCGTCGACCGAAACCCACGAGTCGGCCGCCCCCCTGCGACACCACGTGACCGGCGGCACCTACACGGTCGTCTACAAACTCGCGGAGCCAGCGACAGTCACGGTGGGTGCGCTCGGCGACCACCGGCTGTCGGCCGGCGGCTACGCCTACACCGGGAGCGCGCTCGGGAGCGGCGG
>UEZI01000078.1_pt1 | contig 12163 bp, 14 predicted proteins | sample 1903671 | NCBI WGS metagenome assembly UEZI01 (sample SAMEA4776352, study PRJEB27445) | saltern metagenome | biome: Hypersaline environment; feature: solar saltern; material: Pellet | place: Spain | collected 2014-08 | depth 0 m
GCGTCACCGCCGGACCGACCGCCTCCCGCGCCTGCACGACCACGTCGCCGGCGACGACGACGCCGGCGAGGAGCGCGCCGACGCCGACAGCCCACGGCACCAACACACCCGTCGGGTCGTCGTCCACCCGGACGGCGTAGCCGGCGAACGGGTACGCCAGCAACGCACACACGAGCACGGACTGGTGGAGATCACCGGTCGCCCACAGCGCGAACCCACCCAGCGACAGCCCGAGACACAGCCCGGTCAACAACGCGAACTCCGGCACCCGTCGTGTCACGCCGTGGTGTCGGGCTGGAGCGACGAAAACGGCGTCGAAGTGGCCGGCAACGCAGTAGTTTGTGCTCGGAATAGATCCACTCCCTCGAAGACGCGGCGGTGAGTCGTGACAGCCGAGTCGACTCCCCGCCGATGACGGACGACTGGGACGCCGGCGCGGCTTCACACCGCGCACTTCGAGGGGTTCGGCGGGAACTCGACCGACACCCGGCGGTCGTCACCACGGAGGGGTTCCCGGCGACGCTCCACAGCGAAATCGTCGCCGAACTGTCGCCGTCGCGGCTCGATGCGGCCGTGACGGCGACAGAGCCGACGCTGACGGTCCGGTGGTTCGCCGGCGAGCGTCCGGCCGCACCACCAGGGTTCTCCTTCCACTACAGCGATCGTCACGGCGACTTCGGCTGGCACCACGCCCCGAACCCGCACGTCGACGGTCGCGGTCACTACCAGGAACGGCTCGACGAGGGGGCATACACGTACACGCCACACGGGTTCGACTCGACACAGCCCACCCGCGTCGGCTGGGTCGTGGCCTCCCTCGTCGAGAATCGACTCACAACCTGGCCCGACCGGCGACAGGACTGACCGTCGGCCGCCGAACCCCTGAAGCCGTTCGCGCCCGTAGCCGGGTTCAATGAGCGACGCCGAGGCGCCACTCGCGCCCGACAGGCCGTCGGTGGACCGCGACTTCGAGGTGGACGCGCCGTTCGACCCGGCGGGCGACCAGCTCGACGCGATCGAACAGCTCGCTGCGGGGTTCCGCGAGGGGATGGACGAGCAGACCCTCCTGGGTGTCACCGGCTCGGGGAAGACGAACACCGTCTCCTGGGTGGTCGAGGAGATCCAACAGCCGACGCTGGTGATCGCCCACAACAAGACGCTCGCCGCCCAGCTGTACGAGGAGTTTCGCGAACTGTTCCCGGACAACGCCGTCGAGTATTTCGTCTCCTACTACAACTACTACCAGCCGGAGGCGTACGTCGAACAGACGGACACGTACATCGACAAGGAGCTGTCGATCAACGACGAGATCGACCGGCTGCGCCACTCTGCGACCCGGTCGTTACTGACGCGTGACGACGTGATCGTCGTCGCCAGCGTCTCGGCTATCTACGGGCTGGGTGACCCCGGCAACTACCGCGAGATGGCGCTCGAACTGGACGTAGGCCAACAGGTCGGCCGCGACGAACTGCTCTCACAGCTAGTCGATCTGAACTACGAGCGCAACGACGTGGACTTCCACCAGGGCACCTTCCGGGTGCGGGGTGACACCGTCGAGGTGTTCCCGATGTACGGCCGCTACCCCGTCCGGGTCGAGTTCTGGGGCGACGAGATCGACCGGATGCGGAAGATCGACCCCGTCGACGGGGCGGTGGTGAGTCAGGAGCCGACGGTGATGGTCCACCCCGCAGAGCACTACTCGATTCCCGGCGAGAAGATGGAGACGGCGACCGAGGAGATCGAACAGCTGATGCACCAACGGGTGAACCACTTCGAACGGCAGGGTGATCTGGTCGCCGCCCAACGGATCGAGGAACGCACCACCTTCGATCTGGAGATGATGGAAGAGACGGGCTACTGTTCTGGGATCGAGAACTACGCCGTCCACCTCTCGGACCGCGAGTCTGGGGACGCGCCGTACACGTTGCTCGACTACTTCCCCGACGAGTTTCTCACCGTGGTCGACGAGTCACACCAGACGCTCCCGCAGATCCGTGGGCAGTTCGAGGGTGACAAGTCCCGGAAGGACTCGTTGGTCGGCAACGGGTTCCGGCTACCGACCGCCTACGACAACCGCCCGCTCACCTTCGAGGAGTTCGAGGAGAAGACAGACCAGACGCTGTACGTCTCCGCGACGCCGGGCGACTACGAGCGCGAGCAGTCCGCCCAGATCGTCGAACAGATCGTCCGTCCCACCCACCTCGTCGACCCCGCCGTCGAGGTGACACCCGCAGACGGGCAGGTGGACGACCTGCTGAACCGGATCGACGACCGGGTCGCGAGCGACGAGCGCGTGCTCGTCACAACGCTCACCAAGCGGATGGCCGAAGACCTGACCGAGTACATCGAGGAGGCCGGCTACGAGGTGGCGTACATGCACGACGAGACGGACACGCTCGAACGCCACGAGCTGATCCGGTCGCTCCGGCTCGGCGAGATCGACGTGCTCGTCGGGATCAACCTCCTCCGTGAGGGACTGGACATCCCGGAGGTGTCGTTGGTCGCGATCTTAGACGCCGACCAAGAGGGGTTCCTCCGGTCGGAGACCACGCTCGTCCAGACGATGGGCCGGGCCGCTCGGAACGTCGCCGGCGAGGTCGTCCTCTACGCAGACGAACGGACGGACGCCATCGACTCGGCGATCGCGGAGACGAAGCGCCGCCGCGAGATCCAACGCGAGTACAACGAGACACACGGCTACGAGCCACAGACGATTCAAAAAGAGATCGGCGAGACGAACCTCCCCGGCGCGGAGACGGACACCAGCGACGCGACGGACGGCGATGTTGCCGATCCCGAGGCGGCCCAGGCCCGTATCCAGGCGTTAGAGGAGAAGATGGACGAGGCGTCTGCGAACCTGGAGTTCGAACTCGCCGCGGACATCCGTGACCGCATCCAGGACCTCCGCCGGGAGTTCGAACTCGTCGACGACGAGGGTGTGCCGCCGGAGGAGGCCGGCGGTGTCCCGGTCGACGACGAACTCGGGATCGAACCCGGGGAGTGAGCGACTGGAGTCGAACCCGGGGAGTGGGCAACTGAGCGTTTTGAGAGACTACCCACACAAGACAACAAGCTAGCGAACGTTCAGTAAGAATCGTTCCGAAGAGAGTTTACGCACGCCGCCGACTCTGACACCTATGGAGATTCGACTAGAGAGTCTCAACAACTCGGCGTACGACGTGCGCGAGGAAGTGGACGACGACCACGTCGAAGAGATTGCCGAGAGTTTGGAAGCGGACGGACAGTGGAACCCCATCATCGTTCGTCCGGACGAGAACGGGTCGTACGACGTGATCGCTGGCCACACCCGGTATCGGGCGGCCGAACGACTCGGGTGGGACTCACTCGAAGCCACGGTCAAAGACCTCGACGACACGGACGCCGAGGAACTCGCGTTGAAGACGAACCTGAAACGCGAGCCGATGTCGAAGATCGCGGAGGGGAAAGTGATCAACGACATCCTCGACGAACACGACATGACCCAACAGGAGCTAGCCGAGCAGTTGGGGAAGTCGAAAAAGTGGGTCAGTGACCGTGTGAAGGTCGCACTCGACTTAGAGCCCGAGGTGAAGGGGCTCGTCGAGGAGGGTGAGCTGAGCTACACGCTCGCGAGGGTCGTCCGCCAGGTCGAAGCCGACCGACAACTAGAGTTTGCGAAGCGACTGATCGAACAGAGTGTCACCAACGAGACGAAGGCGACGCAGGTTCGGCGGCGGTTCGAGAACGACACGATCCACACGGTCGGCTACGAGGGGCGCGAGTTCGGTGAGTTCGTCGAACTATTAGACGAGGCCGGTGTCGAGATTCTGGTCGACGTTCGAGCGTCGGGTGACTCCACGTACAAGCCGGCGTTCGGTGCCGACATGCTCGCACAACGACTTCCGGAACACGGAATCGACTACCGACACGAACCGGAACTGGGCGTCCACCGGATGATCAGAAACCCGTACAAGGACGGCGCAGTCGGGCACGACTGTTTCGAGAGCTGGTACGACTGGTGGCTGGACACCGAAGCGGACATCGACCTGACGGAACTCGCCGACGAACTCGTCGAAACTGGGACGCCCGCGCTGATGTGTATCGAACACTCCCCGGAGCCGACAGACGATCAGGAGATCTACTGTCACCGTCACCATCTGGCGGAGCGCCTTCGGTCGGTCGAAGACGACGGTCGCCGGGTCTTCCCTAACCGATCTGACCTCTAGAGAAACGTTTATTGCTGTTCTCGACTCGCTCGTCTAGCGAGCCGTGTCTGACAGTAAACTCATAGACGATCTGATCGTTCTCGGACGAGCGGCACCAGAACAGATGAGCGATGGACGAGAGACAGTCTGTGTTGGAGGGTACTCCCGGACCGAGGGGTACGTCCGACTGTACCCCACAAAACCGTGGATGGACGAGTTGAGCCGGTGGAACGTCGTCTCGGTTCCTGTCGAGCGGGACGAGTCGCACGACAACAGAGACGAGAGCTACAAGATCGCCGGTTCGAGGCGAGAGTGGGACTCGCTCCACGAGAAAGTCGACAAAGTCGGGGAACTCGACAAGTCGGAACAGATCGAACTGACACACGAATTGGCAGGAGACTGTCGGAAGCGACTCAACGAGAACCAGGTCAGTCTGGGGGTCGTGGAACCCGAAACACTGCTTGATGCTTATCTCAGAGACCTCGACGACGAGGACGACAGTGAGGACGACACTGTTCAACAAACGCTCCAAGGCGGACCGAAGGCCAGTGTGAAGGGCAAGAACGACTACGAGAAGAAACTCTACCTAAAGTATCGTTGTGACGACTGCGATCAGAAGACGCCACACGACCAGTCAACAATCGAGTGGGGCGTGTACAGGTACTGGGACAAAAACGACGATTTCGATGGCGTTATTGATGCACTGAAACTCAACGACGACTCGTGGAAACACTACTTCTTTGTCGGGAACCTGAACAACCACCGAACGTCGTACGTCGTCATCAGCGTTCTCCGGTTCAAGAAAGATGAAATGACCCGGAACGGAATTCGCGTCGATGACCAGTCTGGGCTGGGACAGTTCGACTGAGCGCCGACCGGAACCGACCGTTACTTTGCGTTCCCGAGCGGAGCGACAGCACATGTCCGAAGAAGGGGAGCCGACGGTGCCGGTCGTCTGTGAGGCCTGCGAGACGGAGACGGCGGTCACACTCTCGGAGGTGGCCGAGACGGTCACGAGCCACAACGACCGCCTCCACGACGGCGCGGAGGAGGCGGGGGTCGACCCCGCGCTGGCCGACCAACTGGCCGATGTCGTCGCTGAGGATATGGGGCTGCTAGAGGAGTAGTCGCGTCGTCGGGGTTCAGCTGGAGCCGGCGCGGTGTTCCGAGATGATCTCGTCGACCATCTCCGCAGTCTGTTGGCGTTCGCGTTCACGGGCGCGGTCCTCCCAGTCGTCGATCACGCTTACCACGTCACTCTCGCGGGCGACGGCCAGCTCGTCGACCTCCTGCATCGCCACCTCGTCGGCGGGGCCGACCGGCACGTCGTTGTCGAACAACACCTGGTCTGCGGCGTCCGACAGCCCGCCGGGTTCGACGGTCTTCACCGGCACCAGATCCCGCCCCTCAGCCACGTCGGTGAAGTCGTCGTGGTCCAGCTTCCACAGCGTCTTCAGCCGGGCGAGCTTCTCTTCCATCTCCTCGACCCGTTCACGCGCCTCGTCGCGTTGCCGTTCGAGTCGGTCCTTCTCGCGGGTGAGCCGGGTCACCTCCCGGCTCTGGCGCGCCTCGCGGCGTTCCTCTCGCCGGGACTCCGACAGCTCTCGTTCGAGTTCGACGACTCGGTTGTCCTTCTGTTCTAACTGTTCTTTGAGATCGTCCGTGTGTTCCTGCAGCCGGTCGACCTGTGTCTCCAACTCCCTGATGCGGCGTTCTTCCTCCGAGAGTTCCGGCTCCTCGTGGCCGTCGTCGTCGTCTTCGGGCTCGGGATCGTCACCCAGATCCCGCAACACGGCCTCGACAGACTCCTCGCCGGAGACGACACGCGCGATCACCGCCTCGCGGTCCATCCCCGCGGGCACCTTCCGGGTGATCCGGCTGAACTGGTCCTCGTGGTCGTCGAGTGCCGACAACGCGGCCGCGAGCGCGTCCCGTTCGTGGTCGTTGTCGTAGCTGTACTCTCGGGTTCGGTGGAGCTTCTCGTCGACCGGCAGATCCGAGTCGGGGGTCCAGCCGGCGGCGTCGAACGACCGCCGGAACTGCTCGACCGTCTCCGGAATCGGTGTCACGTCGGCGGCGACGACGATGGGGCGACCGCGTTCGACCAGCCACTCGATCACGTCTGCGGTGTCGGCCGTCCGGGTTGAGTGGACATCCAACACGTCACCGTCGAGCCCCAAGACGGCGACGGCGGTGGTCGTCCCGGGGTCGATCCCGACGATCACGTGGTCCCGGCGTTTGACGAGCGGTTCGAACTCGATCCCGTCCGTCCGTTCCCGGTCGATTTCGATCCGGGTGTCGCCCGCCCGTTCCTGCGAGACCGGGAGTTCGTGTGGGGGCGCTTCGACGGTGAAGACGTGACGCACGTCCCCCCGGAGAACCGGAACGTCGGGCTAGTGTTCCAGTCGTACTCCCTCTTCGACAACATGAGTGTCCGCCGGAACGTCGCCTTCGGGCTGAAGATGCAGGGGGTCGGGCGGAGTAAACGCCGGGCCCGGGCCGACGAACTGCTCGCACTGCTCGGTATCGAAGACCAGGCCGAGAAAAGCCCACAGCAGCTCTCGGGCGGTCAGCAACAACGGGTCGGACTGGCGCGTGCACTCGCAATCGAGCCACGGATTCTCCTGCTCGACGAGCCGATGACCGGGCTCGACGCGAAGCTCAAGCGACGTCTCGAGACCGAGATCGGGTCACTGCTCGACGAACTCGGTGTGACCGGGCTGTACGTGACCCACGACCAGGAGGAGGCGATGGTGATGTGTGACCGACTCGCCGTGCTCGACGACGGACAGATACAGCAGGTCGGCACGCCGGCGGAGATCTACGAGCGCCCGGAGACGGGGTTCGTCGCCGACTTCGTCGGCACCTCGAACTCGCTGTCGGCCACCGTCCGGAACGGCGAGATCGACCTCGGCTTTACCACCTACGACGGCAACGGACTGCCGGAGACGACCGACGGAACGGTGATCGTCAGACCGGAGGACGTCAGCGTCGGCGACGGCGACGTCGAGGCGGTCGTTCGCGACCGGTTCTACCTCGGAGAGCGCGTTCGTGCCAGGGTCGAACTGCCAGACGGAACCGGTCTCACCGTCGACCTCGACCCGTCGGCCGACGGCGCGGCGGTCGGCGACACGGTGCAGGTGGCGTTCGAGACCGAGGGGCTACACGTCATCACCTGACCGGGTCGGAGCCACAGCGCCTGGCGACCGTCGGCCGATACCGGCACAGAACACGCCGGGTTGGGTCGCCCTGCGGCGGTGTCGGGTCACCTGCCGTGACAGTCACTCGAAGTGGTCCTCGAAGACGAACGCACCGTCTCGCTGGACGACCTCGCCGTCGACCTCGATCGTGGAGTCCTCGCTCATGTCGACTATCATGTCCATGTGCATCGAACTGTCGTTGCGCTCGTTGGCCTCGCCGACGGTGTCCTCGTAGGCCCGACCGAGTGCCATGTGGACGGTGTCGCCCATCTTCTCGTCGAACAGCATGTTGTAGGTGAACTGGTCGATATCGCGGTTCATCCCGATGCCGAGTTTTCTCTCGGCAAAGTCGTTCTGTGTCGGGTTGCCCGCGACGGACATCGTGATGTCGGTCTCCTCGCCCGAGCGGATGCGCACCGCCTCGGCGGGGTCGAGAATCTCGACCATCTGGGCCTGGTGCTCGCGGACCGCCGCCCAGTTTTTGTTGATGGCACCCCAGACGAACGACTCGTACGCGTCGGTGCTCATCTCGGCATCCTGTGCGTTCGCCGGTGCGGGGTACTGCGTGCCGACCCAGCGTTTCCCCATCATCTCCTCCTGTATCTCCTTGTTGACCCTCGCCATCACGCTCGTCTTCTCGGGGTCGATGTCGCTCGTCTCGAAGGTGTTTGCGTCGGCGCGGACGGCGATGGCCACGTCGGTCGCCTCTGCACCCGCGAGCGACACCGCCGACTGGCTGATGTCCTCGACGTCGATCGCCTTGCGGTAGGCGCGGTCGACCCGCGAACTAGACGACCGAACGGAGAGGTTCGCACCCCGCTCGCCACACAGCTCCGCGATGGCGATCATCAGGTCCTCGGCCACCGGGTGGCCGCGGAGCAGCACCTCGTCGTCCGGTCCGACGTCGACCGAGTGGTCGACTATAATCTCTGCGTGCTCGCGGACTCGTGGGTCCATACCTCCGACTGCCGGCCGTGCCGGTATTAGCTGTTTCTGTTCGTCTCTCTGAGACGACCGGCCGAAAAGAGTTATAAACACTCCCGAGTGCCCCGAGAGCCGTCGCCGAGGTGGACACCCTGCGGTGACTGCCGGGTGCGAGAGACACTCGACGCCGCGGGTGTGAGTGGTATCGGGGTGCGACGACACGTATATACCGACGGCAGCCCCAGTTCGACGCAGTGCGCACCGCTCACCCGGTCGAGCAGGAGGTCGGTATCGAGCAGTACGTCACCGACGTCGACGGCACGGGTGGCCGTCTCCGGGCGGAGCCCGAGGCGTTCCGGGTGCGGGAACTCGAGTCCTTCGGGACCGAACCGCTCGACGCCGACCCCGACGCCTACCCACACCTGGTACTGCGGGTGACACTCCGTCGCTGGGAGACGAACGCCTTTGCCGACCGGCTGGCAGACCGACTCGGCATCTCCCGGGAGCGGGTGAACTGGGCCGGCACGAAGGACAAACACGCCGTCACCACACAGCTGTTCTCCGTCGACGGTGTCGACCGCGGGGAGCTACCGGAGCTCCCCCGGGCCGAACTCACACCCGTCGGCCGGGCCGGTCGACCCATCCTGTTCGGCGACCTCGCGGGCAACGCCTTCGAGGTGACCGTCCACGACCCCGACCGGCCGGCCAACGCGGCCGAGATAACCACACAGCTCCGGGCGTTTGCCGGCACCGACGGGGCCGGCGTGCCGAACTACTTTGGCCAGCAGCGCTTCGGGAGTAAACGCGCGGTCACCCACGAGGTCGGGCTCGCGGTCGTCCGACGTGACTGGGAGACGGCCGTGCTGACCTACGTCGGCAACCCCTCGGAGCGAGAGCCCGCGCGAACCCGCGAAGCACGGGCGTTCGCCGCGGAGACTCGCGACTGGCAGGCCGCACTCGACCGGTTCCCAGGACACCTGCGTTACGAGCGGGCGATGCTCCACCGCCTGGTCGAGGGTGACGACGACCCCGCCGACTTCCGGGCCGCCCTGGAGACCACACCGGAGAACCTCCAGCGCCTGTTCGTCAACGCCGCCCAGTCGTACGTGTTCAACCGCATCCTCTCGACACGACTGGAGCGGGGGCTCCCGTTCGACCGCCCGGTCCCGGGTGACGTTGTCTGTTTCGCCGACAGTAACGCGCCGGCGGGGCTGGCACTGCCAGACCAGGACCGGACCCAGCGGGTGACAGAGGCACGCGTCGACACCGTGACCCGTCACTGTGAGCGGGACCGGGCGTTCGTGACCGCACCGCTTGTCGGAACGGAGACGGCGTTCGCAAGCGGCGAACCCGGCGAGATAGAGCGGACCGTCTGTGAGGCCGTCGGCCTCGAACCGGCGGCGTTCGACCTGCCGGGCGCCTTCGACTCGACCGGCACCAGACGGGCCGTGCTCGTCCGGCCCGGTCTCAGCTACACCCGGGACCCGCTGCAGTTCGACTTTCGTCTCCCCCGAGGGTCGTACGCGACGGTTCTGCTCCGGGAGTTTCTGAAGACCGACCCCGAGAGGCTGTGAACCGCCGTCTTTATCGGGGTTCCAGCCCCTACGTCCGGTATGCAGTGTTGTCGGTGTGGGTCACCGCTCGACAGACCGGGTGACTACTGTCTGGTCTGTCACACGTCGAACGCCGACGTGGTGGTGCTCGAACTCGGCCGGAGCCGCGGGACGGTCGTCGTGCTCGACGACGAAGAGGTGGTCGGCCGGCGGACTGTCACCACCACACCCGAGAGTGACGGCGAACAGGTCCGGTCGGAGCTTCGCTCCTTTGCCGGACAGATCGCCGAGGAGGTCCGCCGCAAGCGCCCGGAGGAGGTGTACGCGACCGGCGAGCGGGCGGTGCTCCGGGCGGTCCGGGCGGAGTTGCGCTACCCGCTGTACCGCATCGACGCCGACGACCCCATCGAGCACGTTCGCGACCGGCGCGGCGAACCCGCCCTGGAGGTTGTCGAGGCCTCGGTGGCGGAGAAACTCGGCGGCGCACACTCGACACTGGTCGGTGGCCGGTCGGGAAAGAACGCACTCAAGGTGGTCGCCGGTCACCCCCACGTAAAGAAGATCGTCCCGGGGCCGATCGACGCCGGGGGCTCCGGGTCACGAACCGGCGTTCGGGCAAAGGCGACCCGTGCCGACACGAACGGGAACGTCCGACTACTCCTGCGGGACGGGTCGAGTGTCCAGGAGAACCGCGTGGTGACGACCGCCGGCGAGCGGGACCTCGGCGAGCGGGTTCGTGCAGATCTCAACGAGGCACTCGCCGAAGCCGACCTCGCGTAGTGCTGGACGAGTTACTCAGGGCCGTATCCGTGGCTGTGAGCGGTCCCGGGCATTCGAGAGTGTCACCCCCGTGTTGTCGACCTCTAACTGACCCGGGAGGTCAGACCGATACCGGAACGCCGCCTTGTAGATGCTAGTCGAGGGTCGCCGCCTCAATGCACTTCCTGTCGTAAAGTTAAATTCGGCAATATCGAGCGGGCCAGGGTCGCTGGGGGCCTGGACAAGACGGTCGAACGTTACGTCCTGTTGTGTGCTAGTAAACGGGTACGTGACGTAGCCCCGGACGTACACGACATCCGGCCCGAAGCCACCGGAAGTGCGTATGCTACTCACGATTTTCTTTTCGGCACCGACCGGGAACGGATCGTCAGTGTTGATGATGTCGTCCGAGGTCGGGTTATAAACGACATCCTGCTGTTCCTTCGGTGCCGGTGACACTGCGTCTGTTGGGTCGACAACGGCTCCCCTGCTGACGATACGTTCGGGCTTCGGGGGGTCTGCCCCACCACTGTCGTCTGCACTCGCGGCTCCCGATAGAAAGAGTGCGCCGATTGCTGTACCACCGACCGTCTTTAGTGCTTTTCTTCGTAGCACACGAGACTGTTTCAACAAGATATATTATAAAGGTTGTGTCCCAGTTCTGAAATATAAATACGTGTATCCAGTTTTCCCACCAGAAACGCAGTACAGTGTGGGTATTGGTCTATCGGTACTTGATTATCATCGATAGTACTCGGGGTCGAGACGTCGGATAGTTGCACACACAGCACAGACTGACGACCCGGAGTCGGCGGAACCCGCAGGGTTTATGACGCTACTCGGCCCACATATCGGTATGAGTGACCAAGAGAGCAAGGTCGGGAGTGCCGGCCGGTTCGGGGCACGCTACGGGCGGGTTGCCCGTCGGCGGGTCGCCCAGATCGAGCGGGAGATGCGCTCCGCGACTGTCGACGGCGACAGCGTCAAGCGGATCGGCACCGGTATCTGGGTAAACGAGGAGACCGGCGAGAAGTTCACCGGCGGGGCCTACAAGCCCGAGACCCCGGCCGGAGAGACCGTCGACCGGTCGATTCGTGCGGCGCTCGGCGAGGACGAGGAATGAGCTACAAGTGCTCGCGGTGCAAACGCGACGTCGGCCTCGACGAGTACGGCGGTGTTCGCTGCCCGTACTGCGGTCACCGCGTCCTGCTGAAGGAACGGAGCCGCGACGTAAAGGAGATCGACGTCGAGTAACCGCCGTGGATCACGAGTTCAGCGTCTCGGTCACGTACCCGTCACCGGCACACGCCCGTCGGGTCGAGCGTGCAGTCGCCCCCGAGGTCGGCGAGATCGACGACGACCGGAGCGAGACTCGTCTCCGGCGGTCCGAGGAAACACTGACACTCGCCGTAGCGGCGACGGACCTGGTCGCGCTCCGGGCGGGGCTGAACTCGTGGCTCTCGCTGCTCGACGTTGCCGAACGTGCCGGTGCCTGTTGATAGCGACAGCCCCGAAAGCGTGGCTTTAAGCCGCCGGGTCACGA
>UEZI01000014.1_pt1 | contig 12009 bp, 13 predicted proteins | sample 1903671 | NCBI WGS metagenome assembly UEZI01 (sample SAMEA4776352, study PRJEB27445) | saltern metagenome | biome: Hypersaline environment; feature: solar saltern; material: Pellet | place: Spain | collected 2014-08 | depth 0 m
ACAAAACAGGTCGAGAAACTGGTCGACACCTCAGGCCTGAAATGGAAGGAACTGAACGCCGAGGCAGAGACCGGAAAGTCCGGGAGGGAATCAGCAAGCAGGGTGCCGAGGAGACGAGCGACGACGGCGGTTCGGTGCTCGCCTCGGTGGGCGACCGGGTCCGGCCACTGGTCGAGTCGACACTCGAGGGGAGTTCGCTCGCACAGAAAGCCGGGGTGATGCTCGAACTCGACGCCGCCAGCGTGCTCAGCAACGGGACACGCGAGACGGTGATGCAGTACCACGAGGACAACCTGCGTATCGCGCTGGAGAGTGTCGCCGACCTGCTGGACGACCTCGACGGCGACGTCGTCATCACGGCCGACCACGGCGAGGCCTTTGGCGAACAGGGTGTCTGGGAACACCACATCGAGACTCACATTCCGCCGCTCGTCGAGGTGCCGTGGCTCGAGGTGGCGCGCTGACCGACCCTCCGACTGCCCGAGCACGAAACGGTACGCTTATACGCTCTCCGTTGGCATGTCGGGTATTGATGCGCGTCGCACATTACTTCGAGTTCGAGTCTGCTGTCAGCGGTGGCATCAGGGAGTCGGTGCGACACCAGCGACAGATGCTCGAGATGTCGGACATCGAGTACGTGACCGAACCGAGCCTCGACGTCGACGTGGTTCATCTCAACCTCATGGGGCCGCGGTCGGTGTACTGGGCGAAACGGGCTCGCAACCGGGATATCCCGGTGGTCATCCACACGCACGTGACCGCCGAGGACTTTGGTGACAGTTTCCGGCTCACGAACCTGCTCGCCGGGCCACTCCGCCCGTATCTCGAACGCGTCTACGGGTTCGGTGATTTACTCGTCTGTCCCTCGGCGTACAACCAGTCACTGATGAAGGGGTACACCGACACCGAGACGCGGGTGGTCTCGAACGGTGTCGACACGGGGAAACTCGAGGGGACCGAGCGGCTCCGCGAGGAGTATCTCGACCGGTACAATCTGTCCCCACCGGTCGTGTTCATGGTGGGACACGTGATAAAGCGAAAGGGGCTGGAGACGTTCGTCGAGACCGCACGCCGACTGCCGGAGCTCGATTTTGCCTGGTTCGGCCCGATCGACCGGTCACTAAAGGGACGCTCGACGAAGCGGTTGCTCGACACCGCGCCGGCGAACTGCACGTTCACGGGCTACGTCGACGACATCCGCGGTGCGTACGCGGCCGGCGACATCTTCTTTTTTCCGACACACGAGGAAAACGAGGGGATCGCGATGCTCGAGGCGATGGTGACGGGAACACCGGTGGTTGTCCGGCCGATTGACACCTTCGAGTGGCTGGAGGACGGGACACACTGCCTGAAGACGACAGAGGGGTTCGACGCGACACTCGAACGGCTGAAAGACGAGAGCCTGCGGGCCAAGCTGGGGGAGAACGCGGCCGCGCTCGGTGCCGAGTTCGGGCTGTCGAACGTGGCGAACCAGCTCACAGACTGTTACACCGAGGTCACAGCATGAAGATAGGATTCTTTACAGACGGGTACTTTCCGACGATCGACGGCGTCGCATACACGGTCAGACTCTGGCGAAACCGACTCGAGAAGGCCGGCCACGAGGTCTGGATTCTCTACCCGGACGCCGACTACGAGCCCGGCGCCCGCGAGATTCCGATCAAGTCGCTTCCGAACCCGTTCTACCCGGGCTACCGGTTCGGGCTGGCCAAGCGGCCCTCGAAACTGCCGGCGTTCGATATCGTCCACGCACACAGTCCGGGGATGATCGGCCTGCTCGGGCTGTACTACGCGAGACGCGAGGACGTACCGTCGGTGTACACACACCACACACCCATCGAGGAGTACTTCGACCAGAGTATCGACTCACAGACAATCGCGAACGTGCTGAAGAAGCTGTACGTTCCGACCGAGACGAGTGTACTCCGACGGTTCGACACCGTGACCGTCTCGACCGACCGGATGGACCGCACCGTCGAGTCGGTGAAACTCCCGGTCGGTGTCGACACCGAGTTCTTCAGGCCACGCGAGCTGTCGGCCGCCGAGAACCAGACACTCGTCGGCTACAGCGGCCGAATCAGCATGGAGAAAAACGTCGGCGAGATACTCGCGGTAGCCGAGCGGCTGTCGGCCTGTGAGTTTATGATAGTCGGGGAGGGACCTCGACGCCCGGCACTCGAGGCGCGTGCACCCGACAACGTGACCTTTCGTGACTTTCTCCCCCGCGAACAGCTCCCCGGGTTCTACTCGGCACTCGACGCGTTCGTGACAGCATCCACGGCCGACACGCTCGGCCTGTCGACACTCGAGGCAAACGCCTGCGGGACACCCGTTGCGGCCGCCGACGTGTCACCGTTTACCGAGACAATCGGGGCAGACAACGGCGCCCGGTTCGAGTACGGTGACACGACCGGGATGGCACGGGCGATCGACCGGTGTCTCTCGGAGGAGTGGGACACACGCAGCGCGGTCAGGGAGTTCTCGGTCGGACGGACAGTCCGGAATCTGGAGACGATCTACCGGGAACTGCAGTCCGAGCCAGCCCCCACGAACAAGCACATCAGGGCCAAGATAAAGCAAAATCCCCGTCTGTAGCGTAGTCAGGTAGCAAGGGATTAGCCCCCGGCCGGCGAAACAACGGCATGAACCCTGCCCGCGTCGACCTGTTTGCGGACCTGTCGTACGGACTTTTGCTCCTGGCCGCTGTCGGTGTCGTACTGTTCACCGACCAGACTGCGGTCGGACTCGCGTTTGTCGTTGGAGTGTTGCTCTCGTATCTCGTCCACATCGCCTGGAAGATGAGCCGGTTCGACCCCGAGTGGATGACCCGCGTCGAGGCGGCCGTCGAAGAGTCGGTCAACCGACAGGTCGAAACCACCGTCGAGGAGTCCGTCGAGCGGACTGTCGACGAGCGGGTCGAGGCCACCGTCGAGGAGTCCGTCGAACGAACCGTGGGAGAAGAGGTCGAGGGGGCCGTCGAGAGCTCGGTGGCCCGGGCTGTCGACGAACAGGTGGAGGCCACCGTGGAGGGTACTGTCGCGGGAACTGTCGAGGATACCGTCGAGAGAACTGTCGAAGACACCGTGGAGGATACTGTCGAGAAGACTGTCGAGGATACCGTGGAGGATACCGTCGAGAGAACTGTCGAGAGCACGCTGGAGGAGGCAGACACGGAGGAAGCAGACACGGAGGAGGCAGACACGGAGGAAGCAGACACGGAGGGTGAGAGCGAGGGGAGCGGGGGTTCAGCTTGAGAGTGGTTAGAGCCGGCGGCTCACGTAGGGCCCGTCCTGGTGGTAGCCGAGTTTCTCGCGGTAGTACGTGCGGACGCCGATGCCACTGAGGATTGCGAGTTTGTCGAACCCGGCATCCGCAGCGAGTTCCTCCGCGGTTCGGACGAGCCGGCGGCCGTAGCCACGGTGCTGGTGTTGACCCACCTCGCTCTCGTCGTCGGCAGTGTCGCCGACCGGGACCTGGCTCCCGTAGACGTGAAGCTCACGCACCACAGCCGCGTTCTCGAGTTCGCGCCGCACGGGGTCGTCGGGGAATCTGAGCCGGCAGAACCCGACCAGCAGATCCCGCTCGAAGTCCTCGAAGCTGACGAACAGCTCCGTTCCGCCGGCCGCCTGGTAGCTGTCGACGTTGCGCTCGACGTTCTGGGGGGACTCGTCGTTGTGACCGACCTCCCGACACCGGATACAGTCACAGCTCCAGCCGTGTTCTGCCATCCGTTGTCGGGCGAGCTGCCGGAGGTTGGACTTCCAGACCCCACCCTCGATAAAGTCAGCGGGGATGTCACGCTGTACCCGCTGGAGCCGGGTGTAGCGCGGGATCATCGACTTTATCTCCGCGACGAGTTCGGCCGCCTCGTTGTTGTCGAGGGGTTCGAACTCGTCGCGGTGCCAGGAGTCGTAGATCGCGGTTCCCTCGACGACCAGTGTCGGGTATATCTTGAGGTAGTCCGGCCGCCACTCCGACCGCTCGAAGATACGCCGGAAGTCCTCGAGACACATCTCCCGGGACATCCCGGGCTGTCCGGGCATCATGTGGAATCCAACTTTGAACCCCGCGTCCCTGAGCCGGCGGTTCGCGTCGATCGAGTCCTGCGTGCCGTGGCCGCGGTGCATCTCGCGGTTGATGCGCTCGTAGGTGGTCTGGACACCGACCTCGACCTTCGTCCCGCCGAGGCGGAGCATCCGGTCGATCTGCTCCGGGTCACACCAGTCTGGTTTGGTCTCGAAGGTGGTTGCGATGTTGCGCACCGTTCCTACCTCGTTCTCGGCGATAACGTCCTCCAGGTACCGGAACGTCCCCTCCTCGGGGTCGGGCGCGAGGCTCTCGGTCTGTGTCGGCGCAGGTGTCTTTGTCGGGTCGTAGTCGTTCATCGCCGTCAGCGCCCGCTTGACGAACCACTCTTGATAGTCGTGGCTCCGGGCGGTCATCGTCCCGCCCATGAGTATCAGCTCGATCTTGTCGACGGGGTGGCCGATCTCGCGGAGCTGTTCGAGACGGAGGGTGACCTGACCGTACGGGTCGTAGTCGTTCTGTTTCCCGCGGGCGGCCGCAGGCTCGTGACCGGTGTAGCTCTGTGCACTCGAGAACTCAGAGTCCGGCCCACCGGGACAGTACAGGCACTTTCCGTGGGGACACCGGTGTGGCGAGGTCATGATGGCGACCGGTGAGACCCCGGAGGCAGTCCGAACCGGTTTGCGCCGGAGCTCGGACTCGAGCTCCTCCCGGTGGTCACCGGCGAAATCCAGCAGCTCCGAGTTCCGCGGCACCTTCGGCGAGGAGTACTTTCCACAGACGTCGGTCTTTGCCGACTCCAGGTTCTCGCGGTCGACCTCCCCCGAGAGGAGTTTCTCGACGAGTTCCGCACAGACTTTCCGGAACGCCTCGGACTCCTCCGCGTGCTCGTCGCCGGGAACGTCGGTACTCATCGACCATAGATGACCGACTCGTGTACGTAAGCGTGTCGTCTGTGGGCCCGGTCGACCTGCTGCTAGAGCTGGTCGATGCGCTGTCCTACGAGTATCCGGTCTCGAACGGACGGATGGCCGGGTCGGTTCCTCCCTACCAGCACGGCAACGAGGCCGGCTACACCTGGAAGACCGCCCGGGAGAGGTCAACCGACGCCGAGCGGTTCGCGCCCGCCTACCGCGAACCGCTCGAGGGCCACGCCGGTACGGCGTGTTCGTCATCTCTGGGGATGAGGCATTTTGACTGACACAGACAGAGACGACCGTTCGCGTGGTCGGGGAACCGACGGCCGACGGGGCTCGACGGTGTCCACCGGCGAGAGTAGCCCGGAAACTATTTTCGCCGGACAGTCAAAGACAGTTGCATGCCGGGGTTCGATATCGTGTCACCGTCGGCGATACAGAACGGCGACGCGACCGATGCGTACTTCGACCGAACCGTCGAGACACTCGAGGCCGCCGACCGAGACCCGCAGGTCACCGCGGAGGTGACGGCCTCGCAGTTCTCCGACGGGGGGTGGTCGTTGCTCGCCGGCCTCGCGGACGCGGCCCACCTGCTGGAGGACCGCCCCGTCGATGTCGACGCGCTCCGCGAGGGCCAGTTGTTCGACGGTGGGCCGGTGATGCGAATCGAGGGGCCGTACCTGTCGTTTTGCCGGCTCGAGACGGCGCTGCTCGGCTTTCTCTCACAGGCAACGGCGTTTGCGACCGCCGCGCTGGAGGCGCGCCTGGCCGCGCCGGACTCGCTCGTGTTGAGCTTCGGGAGCCGCCACCTCCACCCATCACTCGCAGCCACACTCGAGCGGAGTGCACTGCTTGCCGGGCTCGACGGGATATCGAACGTCGCCGCGGGCGAGGTCCTCGGGCACGAAGCCGGCGGGACGATGCCACACGCGCTGGTGATCTGTTTTGGCGACGGCAACCAGGAGGCCGCCTGGCAGGCGTTCGACGAGGCAGTGGCCCCCGACGTGCCGCGGGTCGCCCTCTGTGACACCTACGGTGACGAGACACAGGAGACACTCCGCGCCGCGGCAGCCGTCGACGACCTCGACGGTGTCAGACTCGACACCACCGGCTCGCGGCGCGGTGACTTCGAGCACATCCTCCGTGAGGTGCGCTGGAAGCTCGACCGCGAGGGCTACGAGAACGTCGATATCTTCGCCAGCGGGGGCCTCACTCCGGAGGTGATACGCGATATCCGGGGTGTCGCAGACGGGTTCGGTGTCGGGTCTCACATCACGAGCGCCGACCCGCTCGACTTCGCGCTCGACATCGTGGCGGTGGACGGCGAGCCGGCGGTCAAGCGTGGCAAACTCGGCGGTGACAAGACTGTCTACCGCACACCCGAGGGGGGTCACCGGGTCGAACCGGCGGCGACATCGGTCGAGGGGGAGCCCCTGTTCGAGCCACTCGTCCGGGATGGCGAACTCGTCCGGGAGTTCGACATCGACACCGCCGCGGAGCGGGCGGCCACAGACGCCGAACGTGTCGAGTTTAGAGGGGCGGAATGAGCGACCTGGCCGACGGGGAGTGGCGGCTGATCCGCGAGGAGGCCCGTTCCGGGCCGATGCAGATGGCGCTCGACGAGGTGGCCGCCGAGACAGCCGCCACGGGCGGCCCACGGACTGTCCGGGTGTACCGCTGGGCGCCGAGTAGCCTCTCACTTGGCTACCGCCAGGAGTCCGGGACGGTCGACTGGGGGTTCTGTGCCGACAACGGGGTCGACGTCACCCGTCGCCCGACCGGCGGCGGTGGCATCTACCACGACGCGACCGGAGACATCTCCTACACCATCGCGGTGCCGGCCGCGGCGGTGCCCGGTGAACTGCTCGACTGTTACGAACTGCTCTGTGAGCCGGTGCTCGAAGCGTTCGACCGGATGGGTGTCGACGCGGCGTTCGCGGCAGAAAAAAAGCCGGCGGTGTACCAGCCGGCCTGTTACCTGCGGGCGATACACCCCGCACACGATATCGTCGCCGACGGCCGGAAGATAAGCGGGAACGCACAGTACCGCCAGCGTGACGCGGTGGTCCAGCACGGCTCGCTGTCCTACACACGGGTACCTGACCGCCATCTCGGCGTGTTCGACACCGGCCTCGACACGAGAGAGTTCCAGGACCGGGTGACCAGCATCCGCGAGCAGACTGGCATCGACCGGACGGCGGCAGTCACCGAACTCGAGGTGGCACTCGCCGACCGGGTCGGCGCCGAGGCGGGCGGATGGACCGACGCAGAGCTGGAACGGGCCGCCACACTGGCCGAGACAAAGTACGCGAGCGACCGCTGGACCCGTGACCGGGAGGACCCGACGTAGCTACCGCCGCTCGCGGACCCGATTGCTGGTCGACACGTCGATGTCGAGTTTCTCGGTGCCGCGAATCCAGTCGATGTACCCCTGGAGCCGGTCGGCGCCGCGGAGTGTCTCGACGGTGTCGTAGGACTCGCGCAGTTCCTCGTTGGTAAACAGAGCGTGGAGCTGGTCGTGGCAGGGTCGACAGAGCTGTACGGTCGGGCTCTCGGCACGGCGTTCGGGGCGCAGGTGGTGTTCCTGAACCGCCGCCGGGTCGTCGATACGCTCGTCGGGAATGCGACGCCGGCAGAGCGCACAGGTCGTCGGCATCACCGGGTTTCCGGCCCAGATTTGTATGAAACTGACGCCAGGAGACGGTCAGTAGAGGTGGACGGTGAACCGCCTCGGGGGCACGTGGTTCGAGAGCGGTCGTCTCTCCGCAGTTGCTCGCGGGCATCGCCCGCTCACAGGTTCGTTTGACGGTGTCCACCGTTCACCACGGAAGACTGCGTCTTCGAAGACGCCGAGACACTCCGCCTGTAGAGACAGTGTGACAGATTCCGGGAGACAGACCCGCCACCTGTCTCAGTCGTCGGCGGGCCGTCGTGCCAGCCGATGGTCGTCCTGGCCGTCACGGTGGATGCTCGCGTCGAACCCGCTCTCGTCGAAGGTCACCTCGAGCGAGCGGGCCGTCGCGTGGAACTGCTTGCAGTGGTTGCCGTCGGTGGCGATACGCATCGTCGACTCGACGAGCCCGGCCTCCTCCAGCCGGTCGAGACGACGGTACACCGTCGCCTTCGAGACGTCGGCGGCCTCGATCAGCTCACTCCCGGTTCGTGGCCGCTCGACCACGGCCTGGAAGACGCGGTAGGTGTACTCGTCGCCGAGCAACTCGAGGAGCGTCTCGGGCTCCACGGGGGACTGCTCGGCACTCTCTGACTGTCGGTGGTTGGTGTTCGGTGCCTCGGGCGGGTTCTCGGGGCGTCGGGCTGTGCCTCGCATATCTACACCAACGAGAGCAGATCCCCTGTGTCCTCGTGCTAGGTATCGGCACCGAGCAGGGTCTAGGAGTACAGACGGTTTCGGGCCGCCTGGTGGCCGAACGGCAGTCTGGTGCTCTGGATAGCTAGCCCGCAGGACTAAGAGAGTACAGGTCGAACTGTGTATCAAATCGAGATGAATCCGAATCATGAGCAACAAGGCGACCGGCAAGAGCACAGAACAGATGGCTTGTAACAGCATGTCGGGAGGGTCTTTCCAGACACAGTCGATGCCGCTGTCGCGGTATCCTGGGCCGGCGTGCAGTTACGCGCTCGTGGACGGCGACCCGGTCATCGGCTCGACAAACGGGGTGTTCGAGAGGACGTTCGGTGCCGGTATCGAGGACAGCCCGGTTCCAGTGGCGTTCGAGCGGGTTGGTATCCACGCCGAGGTGGAGTCGACGCTCTCCGGTCACCTACAGACCGGTGAGCCGTTTCACGTCCGCGCCAGCGCGGGTGCCGAGAGCTACGTTGTCCAGACCGTCGTCCCGGCGGAGGGTGACACGGGGTTTCTGCTCTTTGTCGCGAATCCTGGTGAGACAGACCAGACACTCGGTATCGACCACGTCGCCAGCGTGGTCAGCCACGACCTGCGGAACCCGCTCGACGTGGCGAAGGCACGTCTCGAGGCCGGTCGCGAACTCGACGAGGACGAACACTTCGACCACGTGGAACAGGCACACGAGCGCATGGAGCGCATCATCCAGGACGTCCTCACGATTGCCAGAGGGTCGGAGGTCGTAGACCCGGACGAATCGGTCGATCTGACAGGGGTGGCCAGAACAGCCTGGGCGACAGTCGAGACAGACGGGGCGACACTCCGCGTCGAGGACGACCTCCCGACGGCGATTGCCGACTCCGACCGCGTCGGACGGCTCTTCGAGAACCTGTTTCGCAACGCCGTCGAGCACGGCTCACCCGACAGCCCGGGCGACCACGACGGGACCACCGTCCGGGTCGGCCAACTGGCCGACAGCGACGGGTTCTACGTGGGAGACAACGGCCCGGGCATCGCGCCCGAGAACAGAACTCGCGTGCTCGAACCCGGCTACAGTTCCGACGACCACGGCACCGGTCTGGGCCTGGCGATCGTCGCCCGCATCGCCGATATCCACGACTGGACCGTCGAGGTCACCGAATCCGACGCCGGTGGGGCCCGGGTCGAGGTCGGTGGCGTCGACTCCGCCTGAATCGACCGGGACTCCCGGTGTCTACGGATATCAGAAGCGTTTTTCCGAGACCACACAGAACAGAGAGTATCGATGGGCGAGGCCGACGCAGAGTCGAACGCCGACCGGAAACCGGCGACGAGGTGGTTCGACCGACACCCGGAACAGCCGCTGGCCCGGGTCTCCGACTCAGCGACCCGCGGCGATACACTGTTTCAGGTTGTTGCCGTGTTGGTGCTCGCGCTCCTCGGACAGGTACTGCTCGTGAGTATCGGGGTGGGCCTGCTGTCGGGGCTGAACGTGACAGAGAACGGCTCACCGGTTGTCTACTACGGGACACAGTCCGCGCTCGGACTGTTCGCGTTCTGTCTCGTCGGGGTAGCGTACCTCCTCGTGCGTGAGGACGAGACACTCGTCGGCATTCGCTGGCCGACGACGTGGGACCTCGGAATGATAGTCGGTGGATTTCTGTTGCTCGCGGGGACACTGATCGGCGCGGAGACGCTCCTGAGTGCACTCGGGTTCGAGTCGGCCGACAACGTCGTCCTCGAGCGCGGGCAGGAGAACCCCGAACTGTTTCTCGTGTTGATTCCGATTCAGTTTCTGCTCACAGGCCCCGGTGAGGAGTTGCTGTTCCGCGGTGTGATTCAGGGGTTGTTGCGGCGGGCCTACGGGGTCGTGCCGGGCATCCTGGCCGCGTCGACCCTGTTTGCCCTGTTTCACGTCCCGTCACTCTCAGGTAACTCGTTGCTGCCGGTCCTCTCTGTGCTGTTTCTCTCCGGGGTCGTACTCGGCGCACTCTACGAGTACACCCGGACACTGCTCGTGCCGATGGTCGCACACGCGCTCTGGAACGCGCTGGTGTTCGGAACGGAGTACGCCGGTGCCGTCGGGTCCGTGTTCGGCTGAGACGGTGAACACTGGGACAAGAACAGGTACCGATGAGAAACGAGCACGTACCGACCGCGCTGGCGGAGTACACGACGGCTGTGGAGCGCCTCGACGGTCTCGGCTCGGGGACTGTCGTGTCCGAGCGGCGGATCGACGCTCTGGCCGACACACTCGCCGACGTGCTCGGCACGGAGCGGGACACAGAGGAACCGGTCGTCGTCGGACTCGGCGAGACGACACACGGCACCCGGGAGTGTTTCCGGCTGAAAGCCGGGCTGGTCGCGTTGCTCGTTCGCGAGTTCGGTGTCCGGACCCTCGCCCTGGAGGCTGGCGTGGCAGCCACGCGGTCGCTTGACGCGTACGTCAGGCGCGGCGTGGCTACGCCCGAGGGCTCTCTGGGAACCCTGGGGCAGTGGCTGTGGCAGACCGAGACGGTGCGTGAGCTGTTGAGCTGGCTCCGGTCGTTCAACCGGGACAGACCGCCGGCGGAGCAGGTCAGACTGCGCGGTATCGACCTGACCCGTGTTGCTGCGCCCGCCCGTCTGCTCCGGTCGTACGTCAAACAGGTCGAACCCGCCGTCGCCGACGGCGACTCGCTGACCCGACTGACCGAGTTCGAGACTCCCGAGGACCAAACTGCCCGCCTCCGGGCACTCGACGATGCCGACACCGCCGTCGACAGTATCGAGGAACGACTCGTCGACAACGAGCAGGTGTACGTCGAGACGACAGACGAACACCAGTTCGCACACGCACGCCACCTGTGTGACGTGCTCCACCGGACCTGCGAGTGGCACCGGGTCCGTCACGAGCAGCCTGGACCGTCCGCTGCCGGGATGGAGCAACGCGACCGGTGGATGGCCGCGAACGCCTCCTGGGCAGTCGAGCAGGACCCGAACGGTCGGGCGGCTGTCTGGGCACACAACAGCCACGTCAAGCGGGGTCGTTTCGACGACGGACAGGTCTGGAGTGACGCGACGACGATGGGCGAACGCCTCGCCGACACGTTCGGGGAACGGTACACACCCCTGGGGTTCGACCTCGGCGGTGGGGCGTTCCGGGCTGTGCCAGCGGGCGGTGCATCCGGTCGCCCCGAACGGTTCACACTCGACACACCGCCTGCGGAGAGTGCGACCGCCGTGTTCGGTGATATCGGTGGTGCCCCGTGGCTCCTCGACATCGGGGCCGCCACGGACGACGCCCGACTAGAGACGTGGTTCGACCGGCCACAACAGATTCGCTGGGTCGGGACCGTCTACGACCCCGAGGCTCCGGAGCGGCAGTATCTCCGGACCGAACTCACCGACTTCGACGGGCTACTGTTTGTCGACCAGTCGACAGCCTCGCGGCCGGTCGACCCTGCTGTCGGTGGGCCTACAGAAAGATAGGCCGAGTGCCCCGGCCTGTGCTGCCTGTGAACTACCTCAGGGTCACGTGGTTCGAAACGCACCGCGGTTCCTCATCACGGAACTCTCCGATTTCGCAGACCCCGTGGCACTCTGCCTGTTACCCTGTAGACGCGCTGTCGCATACGCCAACAGAGATCGGCGTCGGCTTTTCTATTAACTGTGAAACTGTATTACGCTGAGGTTGTTATCTTATCTATCTTTGCCCAGTAGATTTATTACTATCGACCTCAG
>UEZI01000018.1_pt1 | contig 11564 bp, 10 predicted proteins | sample 1903671 | NCBI WGS metagenome assembly UEZI01 (sample SAMEA4776352, study PRJEB27445) | saltern metagenome | biome: Hypersaline environment; feature: solar saltern; material: Pellet | place: Spain | collected 2014-08 | depth 0 m
ACAGCCTACAGCAGGACTCGCTCGACGTCCAGCCCACTCGCGCGCCGGACGACTGACGCCACCGGGTCGGTCGTGCCGGCCAGGTTGTTCGAGTCGCCGTCGAGTACCGTGAGCGCCGCCCGCCGGCCAGGGGCCACGACGCCACAGTCGAGACCGGCGATCTCGGCACCGGCGGTCGTCGCCATCCGGAGTACCTCGCGGGCGGTCACGTCGAACTGCCGTACCGTGTACGCCATCTCCCGGAACATCGACGGCGGGTTCAACATGACGTTGTCGGTCCCCAGTGCGACGGTGGTGTGTTCGAGCAGATCACGGACCGGCGGACGACCGACTCCGAGGACCCTGTTCGCCCGCGGACAGACCGCCACCGGAACCGACTGGTCGGCCACCCGGTCGAGGTGGTCCGGGCCGGCGTGGACCATGTGGACGAGCAGGTCCGGGTTCAGGTCCAGCGCGGGGTGGATATCCGTCGCATCCGGTTCGCCGGCGTGGATGGCAAAGGGTGCGTCGTGTGCCGCGGCCGCGGCCCGCTGCTCTGTAAAGTCACTGTCGTTTGCGCCGCTCGCCCCGAACCCGTCGGCGACGTCGAGCACGGCACTGTCGTCACTACCGAATATAAACGGGTCGACATCGAGGGGTCGTGCGGCCGCCCGGAGCGTGCGGGCCCCCTCGACCCCCGACTCACGAAAGTCGAGACAGGAGGCGGAGCCGGTCTGTCGCAGGAATCTGAGTGTCCGACGCATCGCGGTCACGAGCGCCGACCGGTCGGCGGCAGCCAGACGACGGTGTTTCAGGCTGTCCGGTGGTGCCACTGCCGGCTCTAGTGAGAGCCCTGTCGCCGCCTCCTTCGCGACGGAGTCTCCGACGTGGGTGTGGGCGTTGACGAACGCCGGCAGGATGATGTCGGTCGAGTCCGTCTCGGCCGTCTCGACGGCCTCGATGCGGCCGTTCTCGACGACGACACGGCCACGGACCGGTTCAAACGACTCCCCGCGGAGAACGGTTCCCTCTATACTAGTCATTGTAACGCCGTCACTCTCAGAGAGTGTGGCTCGCCGGATTTGTTCGTTTCGCAACGGGGAGTCACAGCAGTTCCGGTCCGACACAGCCGACAATAGAGTTTCATTACTGCGCACACAAGTGAGACCGAAGGAATGGTCTCAAGACTCACAGAGGCAGTCTGGCAGTTCGACCTGCGTGGTGTGAACGCCTACCTGGTCGACGACGACGTGCTGACCCTCGTCGACGCCGGGACACCGTTCGACAAGAACGCTATCCAGTCCGGGTTGCTCGAAATCGGGTACGCCGTTGGCGACATCGACCGGGTGTTGCTCACCCACTACGACCTCGACCACGTCGGGTCACTCGCCGGGTTAGAGCCCGAACTCGACGCGCCGGTCTACATCGGAGCACACGACGGCGCGGTGCTCACCGGCGACCAATCGCCCCCACTCTCCAACCACAAGGGAGCCCTCCAGCGTGCCCTCGGCCTCCTCGTGACAGAACCGGACCTGGAGATCCGGAGCCTCGAGGACGGTGACGAACTCGGCTCGTTCACGGCGTACCACACCCCGGGTCACACACCGGGACACTTCGTGTTCGTGAGCCGCGAACAGAGAACGGGGCTACTCGGCGACCTGGTCACCGAGTCCGGCGGTGCGCTCGAACCGTCGGGTTGGCTGATGAGCTACGATACCGGCGCGGTGCGTGACAGCATCCAGAGCCTCTCTGCCCACGCCGCCGCGTTCGATATCGCCTGCATCGGGCACGGGACACCACTCACCGCTAACGGCAGCGGTGCCGTGCGCTCACTGGCAAGCGGCTGAACGTGCCGGACCACCGGACGCCGGGTGACTCGACCCGGTGTCGATCGGACCGCCCGGACTGTCTGGTCCGCCAACCTGGCCCCCAGGCAGTAACGGCCCGACACCGTACAGGACCGACGAGGCGGTCGGGGCGACTGCCCCGAGGCAGCTGACGCGAACTCGGAGCCATCCTGCCAGCGTGTCCTGCCCGGGGGCGGTGTCGGTGTCTCGTCGACCCATCGACCGGGCCGAAACGCCGTGGGTGTCGTCCAGCAGAACGGGGCTCTCACCCGGCAGTGTGTCCGGTCTCTCGGACGATGTCGGCCTTCCGGTCAGTGGTGCTGTTCGTTGCGAGCACCCGACCGACCACCTCGGGGGTGGTAGACAGACGTCTCTGCCGGCGATATCGAGCCGAGAGGGCCTGTCGGGGTAGCCGGCGGTCTCAGTCCTCGGTCTCCGAGGTGCCACAGACCATCACCGGCCGGTCTGCGTCTAAGACCACCGACTGCGAGGTGCTGCCGAACAGAACCTTGCCCGCCGGCGAGCGGTTGCGTCCGGCCACACAGACCAGGTCGGCGTCCACCTCGGCCGCCGTCTCGAGCAACGTCACCTCGGCCGGACCGCTCGCTTCGTGGAGTTGGACGTCGACACCGGCATCTTCGAGGAGTTCCCTCGCGCGCTTGACCGCCTGAACGCGGGTGATGGTCGCACCTTCTGGGTTGTCGACGAAGCTGTGAAACAGGTGGACACGGGCCGCTCCGGGGTCGAACAGGTCGAGAACGGTCGTGGCCTGCGTCACCGCCCGCTCGACGCCTTCGTCGATACCGAGGAGGATGTCTTTCATACGCGGTGTTTGGTGCAAACGCTAAAGTACCCACCGACGGTGTCAGACGGTCACACCGAGGTAGCGGTCCAGTATCTCCTGTTCGTTTCTGAGTCGCTCGGAGCTACCCTCCCAGACGACGGTCCCCCGGTCGATGATGTAGTTACGGTCTGCGAGTTCGAGACAGACGTGGACGTTCTGCTCGACCAGTAACACCGTTATACCGCGGTCGTTGAGGTCGCGAACGATGTCGACGACGTCGTCGACAATCTGCGGCGCGAGCCCCTCTGTCGGTTCGTCGAGCAACAGAACGTCGGCACCGGCGACGAGTGCGCGTGCGATGGCGAGCATCTGCTGTTCGCCGCCCGAGAGCGAGGAGCCGTGGTTGTCGGTTCGCTCACCGAGGTTCGAGAACTGGCCGATCGCCTCGTCGACACTCATCGAGTCGGTGTCCTCCGCACCGCCGTGGGCAGCCAGTTGCAGGTTCTCCCGGACAGTCAGCTCCGGGAATATCTGTCGCTCCTCGGGGACCAGCGAGACACCGCGTTTTGCGGTTGCCGCCGGGTCCAGGTCGGAGATGTCGTCCCCGCGGTGTGTGACCCGCCCGCTGTCGGGCGAGAGAATGCCGTTTATCGTCCGCAGTGTGGTCGTTTTTCCGGCCCCGTTCCGACCGACCATCGAGACTATCTCGCCCGCCTCGACCGAGAGGCTGACGTCACGGAGGATGGTCGTCTCGCCGTAGCCGGCGTCGACGTTCTCTACACCCAGAACCTCGTCGGCGCTCACAGCTCTGCACCTCCGATGTAGGCGTCCTGTACCTCGGGGTCGTTCGCGATCGCCTCCGGCGACCCCTCGGCGATCACCTCCCCCCGGTTCAACACCGTGATACTGTCGGACAGCTCCATCACGAGTTCGATGTCGTGCTCGACGAGCACGAGCGACTGCTCGGCGAGCACGTCCCGGATCAGGTCGACCGTTTCCTGTGTCTGCTCGGGACTCATCCCGGCGGTCGGCTCGTCGAACAGCACCAGTTCGGGGTCGGTTGCGAGCACGGCACCGATCTCCAGGCGGCGCTTGTCACCGTACGGGAGGGCGGCGGCCGTCTCCTCGGCGACGGCCGCCAGCCCGACCTGCTCGAGTATCTGGTCGACTGCCTCGTTTATTTCGTCGTACCGGTCCGTCGGCCGGAACAGCGACTCGAGGAGACCGTAGCTGTCACGACGGGTCGCCTGCACGGCGAGACGGACGTTCTCCCGGACCGAGAGCCCGTCTAGCACGTTCGAGATCTGGAACGACCGGCCCATCCCCAACTGGATTCGTTTCTCCGGCGGCCGGTCGGTGACCTCCTCGCCGTTGAAGTACACTGCCCCCTCGGTGGCGTCGAGCGCCCCGGAGATGAGGTTGAACAGGGTGGTCTTGCCCGCGCCGTTCGGTCCGATGATACTCCGGAACTCGCCGCGCTCGACGGTGAGGCTGACCTCGTCGATAGCGGTGAAACTGCCAAAGCGCTTGACCAGACCCTCCGTCCGGAGCATCGCCGTCGACTCGCGCGCGTCCGCCGCAGGGTCACCTGTCGTCGCCATCAGTCGTCACCCCTCGCGGTTGGCTGCTCGGCGGGTGTCGCCCTCGTCGGCCGGAACCGGTCCGGCAGGTACGGTTCGAGTTTCGCGGGAACCGAGACGAGACCACTCGGGAGAAAGAGTACGAACAACACGAACACTGTCCCGAGGACGAGCCGCCAGCGGCGGGTGAAATCGGGGATCGTGTCTGCGACCCCGGACAGACCGACCAGTGTCAGCAGACCCCGCAGGCTGTCGAACACGATACCGTCCTGGATAATCTCTTCGAGCCCGAAAAAGACGAAAGCCCCGATGAGCGGGCCAAACAGGGTGCCCAGCCCACCGAGCACGACCATGATAATCACCTCGCCGGATTTCAGCCACTCGGCGGCCCCCGGGGAGACAAAGGGGTTCGACAGCGCGGATAGCACCCCGGCCAGAGTGGCGAACATCCCGCTGATGACGAACGCACGGCGCTTGTACACCGTCGGGTCGTACCCCAGGAACTGGACCCGGGTCTCGTTCTCGCGAATCCCCTTCAGCACGGCCCCGAAGGGCGCGTTGAGTATCCGTCGCAGAATAAAGAACGAACCGACGAGCACACTCAGTATGATGTAGTAGAGCAACAGACGGTCTGTCAGCGTGACCGGCCCCAGATAGACGGCAATCTCGTCGAGATGGACGCCGATATCCCCGACCCCGTAGAACGTCGAGAACCCGAACAGTCCCTCGGACCCACCGGTGAGTTCGAAGTCGACGAGCATAGCCGAGTCGACACCCGGAACCGCGGTGAGCACCGTGTGGAGCCAGCCGTCTTGAATCCACCCGTCGATGTCGATAACCAGGTTGTGATACAGTTCGGCGAACCCGAGTGTTATCATGGCAAAGTACACCCCACTGACGCGGATCGAGAGGTAGCCGACGACGTACGCAACGGCGGTTCCAACGGCGAGAGCAACGGCGGCGGCAACGAGAACCGACTCCGTGACGTTCGTGAGCACCGTCCCGGCGGTGTACGAGCCGAGCCCCCAGAACAGGACGTGCCCGAGTGAGACGAGTCCGGCGTAGCCCATTATAAAGTCGAGCGACAGCGCGAACAGCCCCCAGATGAGGATACGGATCATCAGAAACTCCACGGTCGACGGCTCCAACAGCGAACCGGAGGTGAGCGGCAGGAGCGCGAGCAGTCCGACCGTCCCAGCCCCGAGAAACTGCCGCTGTCGGTCGGTGAGCAACGACCGGTCGGCACCGACGAGCAGTTGCCCGCTCTCCTCGTTGAACTCGCTTCCGAACAGCCCCCTCGGGCGCAGCACGAGCACGCCGATCATCAGAATAAAGATAATCATCCCGTCGAACTGCGGCAGTGCAGGAACGAGCGTGAAACCGTCGATAGCCGGGAAGTCCGGCTTGATAACCGACTCCTGAAGCACGCCGACACCGATTCCGCCGAGAACAGCCCCCTTGAAACTACCCAACCCGCCGAGAACGACGATCACGAACGCCGGAATAATAAACGCGGAACCCAACCCAGGGGTGACCTGGCCGCGGCCGGCGATGACAATACCGGCGACGGCGGCCAGCGCGGCACCAGCACCAAACACCAGCGAGTAGTACTGGTCGATATCGATACCCAGATTCCGGACCATACGGCGGTCCTGCGCACCGGCACGGACGATGAGTCCGTACCGGGTGTAGTTCAACACGGCCCAGACCCCGGCCGTCACGATGCTCCCGAAGACGATCATGAACACCGCGTACCGGCTGAAACTCCCGCCCAGGGCGTCGAACGTTCCCGTGATGAACTCCGGTCGGGACAGCGACGTCGGCTCCGGCCCCCAGACGAGGATGACGAGATCGCTTATTATCAACACCAGACCGAACGTGAGCAGGATGTGGTACAGCGGGTTCCGGTCGTACAGTGGTCGTACGGTGAACCGTTCGATGAGGACTCCGATGCCCCCGACGATCAGCGGCGCCACCAGTAGTGCGAGGTAGAAGCCTACCCCGCCGAGCGGAGAGACAACGGCGAGTGCAAAGTACGCCCCCAGGCCGAACAGTTCGCCGTGTGCGAAGTTGATCACGTTCATTACGCCGAAGATGACAGACAACCCGGACGCGAGGAGCGCATACACCATCCCGACGGTGAGCCCATCGAGTAACTGCTGTACGAGTGCTTCGACCATTGAAATCGTATTGTGTTGTGGGCGTGATGTAGTTATCTAAAGCACGCTGAAAGATTCAGAGACCACAGCCGACCGCGTCACAGGCGGGGATGGCCTCCTCGCCCTCGAGTTTGGTCAGTAGTTCGACATCGGCCACCTCACCCTGGTCGGGTGCCACGTTCTGTGCCATCCAGACCGGGTTGGTCGCCTGCTGGTCACACTCCCGGAACGTGACCTCGCCGAAGATGGTCTCCCGTGACAGCCCCGAGAGAGTCTCCCGGACCACCGTCGGGTCCCGCGACCCCGCCTCCTGGATGCCGGTCGCGATGGTGTACACCGACTCGTACCCGACACGCGAGAAGTTGTCGGGCGCCGAGTCGTACTCGTTCTGGTAGGCCTCGACGAACGCCCGGTTGTCGCCGGTCTCGATGCCTGGCACGTACCGGGTCCCGCTGTATATCTCCCCGTTGTATCCGGCCGTTCCGGCACCACCGCGCACGACACTGAACGACCCGGTCGTGGTGACGATCGGGATCTGGTTGCCGAGGTCACGGCCGGCCGCCTGTGCGAGAAAGCGGATGAGGTGACCGCCGGTCGCCCCGACGACGAGGGCGTCGGCCGCGTCGACGTTGTCCTCGATCTGGGTGAGCACAGACTCGAAGTTTGTCGCTCCCTGTGCCGAACTGGTGAACCCGACCTCCTCGTAGCTGTCACTCAGATTTTGCATCCGCCTGTCGACCTCCTCCCGAACGGAGTCGCCGTACGCGTAGTCGGCAATCTGGTAGTGTATCTTGTCGCCGAGGTTGTCGACCATCCACTGTGTCATCACCTCGGCAATCTGGGCAGTGTTCGTCTCGAAACGAAAGACGTACTCGTTACAGTTGCTCCCCGTGATGGAGACGTCTGCGGCACCCGGCGTGTAGACGACCTCCTGATTGCCTGCCACCTCGTTTATCGACAGGGCGACCGAACTCGAGATCGCCCCGGTAATAAATCCTGCACCGTCGTCCTGGATAGCTGACTGTGCCGCCTGCACGCCGTCTTCTGGACTCAACTGCGTGTCGTACTCCTCGGTCTCGAACTCGAAGTCGAACTCGTCGCTCTGGTTTATCTCGTCTACGGCGAGTGTCTCCCCGTTGTTTCGCTCCTCCGCGAGCGCGGCGAAGTCCCCGGTGAACGGTTCGAGAATCCCCAACTGCACGGTGTCGAAGTCGGCCCCGCCGTTCCCGCCACCGTCTCCCCCGTCGTCGTCAGTGCTACCGATACAACCAGCGAGTCCGGCGACCCCGAGTGCCCCCGTTGCGCCCGCCGCTTGCAGAACTGTCCGCCGGTCGTACTGGTCTGTCTCTCCCGACATAGGGATACAGTTGGATTTCAGGGTGTAATAAATCCTTGTGTGACAACGTATAACATACTGTGTCCGTAACTAGATACGTAGCAACCGCTCTCGGCGACCCGATTAGGGCGGGTACGTCGACAGATGACACAGTTCAGACGACTCTCGCCCGGAGCGACCCGGTTTGGCGGTCCAGAGCGTTCGGGTGTCAGCCCGTCTTGTAGACACCGCGGGCGTCGGCTACCTGTGTGCCGTCGTCGGCGAACACGTCGACGTCGACGACACCGACATCGCCACCGTTGCGCTTGACCGTTGCCTCGGCCCGGAGGTCACCTGTGCCCGCTTCGAGGTAGTCGATACGCATGTCCACCGTCGGCACCGGACGGTCGACCAGTGAGACCAGCGCGGCCCCGCCGACGGTGTCTGCGAGCGTGAAGGTGACACCGCCGTGGGCCATGACCCGGTCCTCGCTCCAGGAGAGTTCCTCGCGCATCTCGATGCGTCCCTCGGCGTGCCCGTCGTCGACGGCGGTCACCTCGACACCCAGCAGGTCGGCAAACGGCATGTTCTGAAAGAATCCTTCGATGTCCATCGGTACCAGTTCGGTTCGCCGCCGACCGGTATAAGTGTTGAGCAGTTCAAGCGGGTGGCTCACGGACCCGGAGACGCCGGCGCTGTGGTCGCCAGTCCTCCCATCCGTCGACAGTCGCTAACGGAGTCTGTACCGGCCGCGACGTCTCGACCGCCCGAGTCCAGTCACTCGACCCGTGGCTGTACTTCCTCACCCAGCAACCGAATACAGTCGGCCATCTGCCCCGTGCCGACGCCCGGGTGGTAGGTCCGGAAGATAAAGTGAATGTCGTCGCCGAGTGCGTCCCGGTACGCCGACAGTTCGTCGACAACCTGGTCGGGTGTCCCGAATATCGCCTGTTCTTTGAGCTCTGTTTTCCGCTCCGGGGAGAGTTCGTCGACGGTCTCGCCGGAGAATATCTCCTGGTACCGGCGCTGGATGTACAGGTAGCCGTCCCGCATCTGCTCCCACGCCTCCTCCCGGGAGTCGCCGACAAAGCCGTGCTGGATGACGTACACCTGAAACCCGCCGTCGATGGTCTCCTCCTCGCGGACGTGCTCGATATCCTCGACCCGCTTTCTCACACCATCCAGCGAGAGCGAGGAGGGGACACACCAGGCATCACCGAGGCGTGCCGCCCGTCTGACGGCCGGTTTCGCGCTCCCGCCGAGCATGACCGGAACGCCGTGTGCCGGTTTCGGCGTGACCGTCACCCCGGGACCGGCGTCGTGAAACTCGGGGTCGTAGTCGAGTTCCCCGGGCGACCACGCCGCACGGACTGTCCGGACCGCGTCTACGAGGCGGTCGACCCGCTCCTCGTGCGGGATGCCGAACGGCCCGAGTTCGTCGGTGTTGGAGCCGATTGCCAGACCGAGTGTCGTCCGACCGCCGGCGATCTGGTCGACTGTCGCGATATCCTCCGCCAGCCGAACAGAGTCGTACAGCGGCGCGAGCGCGATACACGACCCCAGTTCGATCTCTTCGGTCGCCGCGGCGAGTGCCCCGAGTGCGGGCATCACGCCCGAGAGGTAGCCATCCTCCAGAAAGTGGTGTTCCGACACCCAGGCGCTGTCCAGACCGGCGTCGTCGACTGTGGCGCCGAGTTCGAGCATCTCGTCGTAGATCTCGCTCATCGAACGGTCGTCGTCCGGACGCTGCTGGCAGGTAAACAGACCGGTTCCGAGTTCCATACCCCCCTTTCTGTGGGCGAGGGTCTTAACAATACTGACATTTCAGTCACACGTTCCGGTTCGTGGGCGTACCGGAGTGCCCACGGCTACCGATATCCGGACACGGAAACGGTCGCGGATGCGGGTCCACGGGCGCACAGAAGTCGCAGGTGTGAATCGACGGGCGCACAGAAGTCGCAGGTGTGAATCGACGGGCACACGGAACGCGGGCGTCGCCGCGGGGGTGGGTCGCGGCTCCGCAGGGTCAGTAGTCGACCCGGGTGATCTCCTCGACCGGCCACTGACTGAGCACCTCGACCCCGTTCTCGCGGACGACTACCATCTCCTCGACACGGACGCCCTGCCGGTCTGCCGGTTGCATCGTCTCGACGGCCATCGTCATCCCCTCCTCTATCTCGATCGGGTACTCCGGCGAGAGCCCGCGCCAGATCAGCGGCACCTCGTACAGCTGGAGCCCGAGCCCGTGTGCCCAGTGGTTCGTGGTCATCTGCCAGAACTCCTCGGCGTCGTACCAGTCCATGTGCTCGCCCGCCTCGTCGGGGAACCCCTCGCAGATCTCGTCGGTGGTCGCCCCGGGTTCGATCCGTTCGAGCACGTCGTACAGGTCGTCACGGGCCCGCTCGTAGGCGTCACGCTGTGCTGTCGTCGGTCGACCCACGCTGAATGTCCGGTAGTAACAGGAGCGATAGCCCATGAACCCAATGTTGTAGAAATCGGCGTACACGAGATCGTTCGGCCGGACCATCCGGTCGGTGGTGTTTGCCTGATGTTTGGGCCAGGTGTTCGGCCCGGAGGTGACGTATCCGCCCTGTGCCATCGCCCCGTGTTGCCACAGTTCCCTGACCGCCTCACCCCAGATCTCGCTCTCGCGCTTCCCGGGGGCCGTGACCTCGGTGAGCCGCTGGAACCCGGCCTCACAGATAGCGGCGACCTGCCGGAGACACTCGATCTCGTCGCGGGTCTTCGTTTTTCGGGCGTCGAGCATGAGCTCCGTACCCGCACCCGCCTCGACGTCGACGCCGCGGCTCTCGAAGGCTCCGACGAGACCACCACCGGCCACGTCGATGCCGAGCGGTTCGTCCGCGACACCGTACTCCGTCATCGCGGTGTACACCGTCTCCGCCATCTTGTCTGTCAGCCAGTCACGAGCCCCGGGATGTCCGGACGCCCGGGGGACGTTCCCGAGACCGGGGCAGGCGTACCGGATATCGTCGAGCCAGGGGCAGTTGTAACGCTGGTTGCTGGCGTGGTCCGCGGTGTCCCAGTGGACAACGTCACCGTTCTCGGTCAACAGGGTGTAGTGGTCGGCGCCGCTGCCGCCGGTCATCGCCAGCCCGGTCACGTACCGCACGTTCGGGTCGTTGATGAGCAACAACGAGCCGAGTTCCGTGTCCTGTAGCCGCTCCAGTGCGCGTGCCTTGCGTTCCCGGCGGAGCCGTTGCATGTCGATACGCTCCTCCCAGTCGACGGCCATCGTGCCACGAGTGCCCTCCATGAACTCGCGCTCGTACATCAGCGCTGTCTACTCGACGCCAGCTAATCAACCCCCACATTCCCGGCGGCACTCGGGCGGGGGTCGGAGAGGACACAGGTCACACCCGGAAAACGGGACGGCTCCACCCAGCACCGCACAGCTTGCGTAGAAGTCGTCGAACAGAATAAACGGTGAGCGGTCGAGCAAGATATCAGCCAGTGCACCGCCGCCCACCGCGTTTATCGTCGCGATGCTCACCACACCGACAGCCGCGACGTTCGCCTCGGTGGCGACGATGGCACCGGTCGTCGCAAACGCGGCGAGACCAACAGCATCTGAGACGAGCGTGACCGGGTGGGTGTCCGGAGCGGTCGACACGACGCTCAACACGACCGCCAGCCCGACCCCGAGCAGGCCCAGACTGACCTCCACGGGAGACTGGAGCACGAGCGGCACTCGGCTCACGAGCAGGTCTCGGGTCACACCACCGGCAAAGGCCATCGCCAGACCGACAACGGCGATACCGAACAGGTCGAACTCCTCGCGGATAGCCTTTGCCGAACCGACCAGCGCGAACGCGACCAGTCCGACCGTGTTCATCACCGCGAACGGACCGCCGAACAACACGACGACGACCTCACGGC
>UEZI01000043.1_pt1 | contig 11386 bp, 10 predicted proteins | sample 1903671 | NCBI WGS metagenome assembly UEZI01 (sample SAMEA4776352, study PRJEB27445) | saltern metagenome | biome: Hypersaline environment; feature: solar saltern; material: Pellet | place: Spain | collected 2014-08 | depth 0 m
CACACCGAGAGAACAGGGCGACTGCAAACCATAATATCCCAACGCTCGGGAATCCCACCCCTTCAGGGGTGGGAGGAGGTCAATGTGAGATGTAGTCGCGTAACGTATCTGGTGACGATGCGAGGACAACTCTCCAACAGAACACTTGAAACAGTGGGGTGTGTGGGTCAATCATCGCACACTGACAGTTCAGCTGTCGCCTGTTACCGAAGTGACGAGAAGAAAGCCCACCCCGTCCGGGATAGGAAAATACCAAGCGGCGACAACGTATTATGAATACGACAGCAGAACCACTCACCAACACGACAACGCGATCACTCACCAGCACAACGGCAGAACCACTCACCAGCACAACGGCAGAACCACTCACCAGCACAACGGCAGAACCACTCATCAACCAAGCAGTGGTGGTCGTCACAGTGGTGTGCAGTACGGTAGCGCTCTCATCCATGACGGGTGTGTGACACACGAGAACAGATGAAGCAGTGGGGTGGGTCTGTAGTTCAGATGAAACAGATGAAACGCTGGTAAAGAGGGTTTTTTCCCTCGGCAGGCGTCAGTGTAGCCACGAATGGAGCGTCTGACTCCCGACGACGGTATCTTTCGCGACGAGGACGCCCTCCGCGACCACTTTCCGGACCGACCATCTGGAGTGCAAAGACCTGAACACCTCGTATCAAGTCGCCGCGCACCTCCTGAACCGGCTCCGGAGCGCGACCGACCGCGACCGGGTCAGCACGACTGGGTACCCCGAAGGCGAGATCTACCGGATGTTGTTCGAGGAACTCCGACAGGTCGACACGAGCCACGTCCTGATCGCGCTCGACGAGATCGACAACATCGGCGGCGACGACAACATTCTTTACAAACTCCCGCGGTGTAACAACGACAACAGCGCAGCGTACGTCGATCCGGCAGCGACGAAGGTTGGTGTCGTCGGGATCACGAACGACGGGACGTTCCGAGAGTCGCTCGACCCGCGCGCGAAGTCGACGCTGTGTGATCAGGAGATCCACTTCCCGCCGTACGACGCCGTCGAGCTGGAGACGATTGTCGAGGACCGGGCGGCAGTCGCGTTCCACGACGACGTGCTCTCACAGGACGTGGTTCCGCTCACGGCGGCACTCGCCGCCCAACGATCCGGGTACGCACGCACCGCGCTCGATCTCCTGTACGAGGCGGCCGACAACGCCCGTTCCGCGGACGACGCACGCGTGACAGAAAATCACGTCAAAACCGCAGAGGAGTCGATCCAACAGGGCGCGATCGTCGAGGAGATCCGGGGGCTCTCCACACACGGGACGCTCGTCGCGTACGCGATGCTCCGACTGAGCGAGGGTGAGGAACTCCCGGCAAAAATAGACAAGATATACGCGTGGTACAAGCAGTTCGCGGAGCAGGTCGATGTCGATCCGGTCACCTCCCGGACGATCCACAACACGCTCAACGATCTGATGGTGAACGGGACAGTCACCTCCGAGGAGGTGAACAAAGGGCGAAGCGGCGGCCGGCACTACGAGTACGAACTGGGCTGTCGAGCGGAGATTCTGCTCGATGGGCTCGAAGGTGACTCCCGGATCGGCCCCGTCGACGGACGACTGTAAGCCGGTGTGGACTCTGTTTCTCCCTGTTTCCTCGTCCACGCTGTCACGCGATCGGATTGTCTACAGATGAGCAAAGCGAGTGCCTTGGGGCTTGACCCCGAGGCGGTTCACCACTCCCGTCTCTCCATCCTACTCCCCTCCCCCCGTCCCTCTCCCGAGAACAGATGAAACAGTGGGGTGGGGGAGGTACTGGCGACCGACACGACCGACGACAGAACCGGCGACCAACACGACCGACGACAGAACCGGCGACCAACACGACCGACGACAGAACCGGCGACCAACACGACCGACGACCGACACGTACAGGTTCTCGCAGACCCTGATTCCGCCCGTGCCCACACAGTACACAGTCGAGTTCGAAGAGCCGAACGAACTGACAGACGACGACGAGACGAGCCTCGTGGTTGACGACTACGACGACTTCGGGAGCTCCTACAGCTTCCACCTCCCGGACGGCACGATTCGCTCGTTCGGCAAACAACTCGTCGAGACGGTCGAACCCGCCGAGTGAGACGGCCACCGACTCGGTCCGAGTCACGGCGCCGCGGCGAGCCCACTCCGAGAGTGTTGTGACGGGGGGAAGCGCCTTGACCCCTCGGCCGTTACTCCGACCGTGTCAGGAATCCGTCGGTCAGTTGTCAGAAACGCGGGACGGCTCGGGGCCGCGGCGGTCGCGCTCGTTGCTCTCGCGACGCCCGTCCTCGCACACGTCGACTACGTCACCGAGGGGTCTGGCGGCTACGTCAGCCCGCTGGCGTTCCTCGCGAGCGTGTTGTTGCGGCCGGAGAACGCGGCGTTGTTCGCCGTCGGAGGCGGGGCGGCGGCGGTCGCGGCGGGTGGCTACGTTCGCCTCCGTCCCTTCGAGACAGATCTGACCGTCGCGCGCCGGACCCTGGAGTCGTACCGGCCGTACCTCCCGTGGATGTTCAGACTGAGCGTCGGGCTCCCGCTCGTCGGCGCCGGCTTCGCGGGCTACTTGTTCAGCCCGGCCGTCCCCACGTCGCTGCGACTCCTCCAGGTGGCGTTGGGGTTCCTGTTGTTGTTCGGGCTGGCGACCCGGTGGGTCGCGGTCGCCGGCTTGGGGGCGTATCTCTGGGTGCTCGCGACCGCTTGGCCGACACCGCTTCTGGCGTTCGAGTATCTCGGCGGGTTCCTTGGTGTAGTTCTGTTGGGGAGTGGTCAGCCCAGCGCAGACGGGATGTTGCGTCGACTCCGGGTAACCGACGGGACGGTGCTCAACCGGTTGGGGGTCGGTAGCGACCCGTTGGGCGCGCTCGTCGCGCGGTTCGACGCGCCCGCCGCTACTGGGGCCGTGTTGCGGGTTGTCGTCGGGATTCAGTTCGTCTATCTCGGTGTCGTCGAGAAACTGATGCAGCCGGGTGACGCGCTTCAGGTGGTCGCGAAGTACGACCTCACCACAGTCGTCCCGGTCGCGCCGGAGATGTGGGTCGCCGGCGCCGGGCTGACCGAGGCGGCCGTCGGTCTCCTGTTGATTACGGGGACCGTCACGCGCGCGTCAGCGGCAATCGCGTTCCTCCTGTTCACGACGACGTTGTTCGGGCTCCCAGACGACCCCGTGCTCGCACACGTCTCGTTGTTCGGACTCACCTCGGCGTTGCTCGTCACCGGGAGCGGTCCGTACGCTGTCGACCAGTGGCTCTCTCGACGGCGGCTCCTGCGCCCCGACGGGGGTGAGTGACACGACGACGACTCGCCGCGCTACGCCGACAGATCTGGTAACACTGACCGAACCGGACGACTCGACAGTCACCTGGTGACTCTCGTTTCACTTTTACACGTAGTTAAAGGAAGTTACTGCCGGGAGCGTGCACGGCTTACACGGTGGGACCGTACATGTCGTGATGAGTTTCAGAGAGGTTGTTCAGACGCGGCGATCAGTTCACGAGTACGGCGACGAGGAGCTGGAGCGGGAGACGATCCGCGACATCGTCGACGACGCCCGGATGGCGCCGTCGGGGTACAACCTCCAGCCGTGGGAGTTCCTCGTGTTGGACGAGGAGGAGGATCAGGCCGCACTACGAGAGGTTGCGTACGATCAGGACCACGTCACCGGCGCGGGCGCGGCGGTCGTCGTCTTCGGCAACACGGACCCGGCAGCACACGCACAGCCGGTGTTCGACGACTGGCTCGACAAGGGGTACCTGCCGAGTGAGGACGTGAAGGAGGGGTTGTTGGAGAGCGTCGACGGGATGGCCGGACTCCCCGAGACGGAGCGTCGCGTCTGGACGACCCGGTCGTCGTCGCTGGCGGCGATGACACTGATGTACGCGGCCTGGGACCGCGGGGTCGCCTCCTGCCCGATGGAGGGGTTCGACGCGGACGCACTGCTGGACACGTTCGACGTGCCCGAGGGGTACGAGCCAGTGATGATCGTCACGCTCGGCTACGCCGCCGACGGCACCGACGACATCGAGAACGACCGGAAGACCCGGCGCTCGGTCGACGAGATTACCCACTTCGGCGAGTTCGATCCGGTCGCGGAGACAACACTCGACGACGAGACAGTGGACGCGGTCGGTACCGACGACTGAACTAGATATTCTAACTTCTTTCCTGTATACTAAAAAACAAAATATATAATCGCCTCTACCTCATTCTCACGGTAATGGCAAGTAGTCGCAGCCCAATACCTGCATTAGCATTAGAGTTCATACAAGAAATAACTAACATAATAGAACAAAAAGACCTCTCAAGAGAAGATATTGAGTTCGTGAGACGAGTGCCAGTCACACCGGGAGAGAACCCCTGGTGGACAGATTCTCACAACAAATGAATCCGAAGTGATTCACGAAGCTTGGCCATCTGATTCAATAAATACTATTAGAGAAGAAATAGAAGAAAAGAAAGTGCGTAATAAGCTAATTGATACAGCTAGAGATCACCTGTCATCCAACGGTGAAGCACGGTTTTTTGTGAATAGCTATCTTGAGCGAATACTTGATAACTATGACGACGGTGTGGACGAATCGGATAAGGTCCGACTTGTGCATGCGTTTGCCTCTGTTGTTACCGAGGCGCCTGTAAACTATTCACCAGAAGTTCATATTGATGGTTTAAAAATAAAAAACAAAGAGTTTAATCTTGGCCGAAGTTACTCCCTCCGACCAGTCTCAGAAGACGACCTTGCTCTTGAGTTCCGATCAGAAGGGAAAGCTCTTAACTCAAGTGGTTTTGGACAGTTTGCTCCTATGGGTGTAGTTGAATTTGAAGTACAAACAGAAGACATAAGCAATGTTTTTAATAAACGGGACAGCGTTCTTTCTACTCTCCAGTTATACGATCTCGTGTCACTGTGTGAAGTTACTATCAACCCTAATCCGTTGCTACGTGGTCACCTCTCACGTCGACCAGCCTACGGCATTAGACGACGTGATGTACCACAACTTCCATATCAAATGCAACTTGACGAGAACAGCGATGGTGAGAGACTTGCAAGATTCTTTGAGGAAATACAGCCAATTGTCCATCATAGAGTATCAAAATCCTCTACGGACACTTTTGTTTCTATCGCATTTAATCGTTATCAGAATGCACTCGTTGATGATGATTCGGAAGAGTCCAGACTTACATCTGCTATTATGTCATTAGAAGCTCTTTTCCTTGGAAATGAAGGTGAACTGTCGGACAAACTTTCCCGTAGAACAGGAATTTTGCTTGGTCATGAAGGAGAAAATGAAATTGAAGTATATGACAAAATTAAACAGGCTTACAGAGTCCGTAGTAACTATGTCCACGCCTCAAAAGACCAGAGTGGTAGAGAAAACAATCAGCCGGACAATATCAACAAACTCACCGACAGAGTTCTTGATTACACTAGAAGGTGTATTATAATTGCACTACAGCTTTCAAATGAAATGGTTGAAGAAAAGTCTGTAACAATGAGAAGTGCTAAAAAGCGCATATTGAATGACATTCAAAATGCATCTCTAAATGACGACGCGAGAGAGAGCTTCCATGAGACATTCGATGATGCAGTTGAGTTCCGGACAGAGAGCAGAGGTCAGTAACTCGCGTTATTATCTAGTTTCACCAGCTAGTATTCGCGCATACGGGAGAGGCATCCAGCAGTTCACTCCCAATCGATAGACACGTCCGCAGAAACGAGTGTATCCGAGCGTCCGGAAGTCTCTGTCAAATACGAGTACATGATTGATTCTGAACTCGTTTGCAACAACAGCGGTGATGTGATCGATTCTAAACCGATTAGCCACTTCCCTAGCTGTCTGGAACGGACGACCAAGCTCGGACTACGACAAGAGATTGCCGCCACTCGGTCAAAACCCCTTTCGCTTGTCCGTGTTCCAATAAGTGTGTTCAGACATCCTCAACAGTTCGGTATGTGGCATGTTGTTTAGTCTCATTTGTGTCTATACAGTAGCACTCCGTTCCCTACGAAGTTTGTCGTCCGTGGCGTATCTACTCCTTCCCACCAGCACACTGATTAGCCGTCGGTCGTCGTACCCAACAGTGACAGACGAGGGGGAGGAGACGGCCGTCAGCCCCGGGGACCGTCGGCAGTACGGACGGGTCGTCGTCGCCGTGTTGGCGGCGGCGACACTCGTACTCGCGGCCGCCGCGCTCCCGGCGGTTGTGGGCAGTGGGGCCGCGCCGGCGCTCTCGCTCGTCCCACTCGAACAGGCGAACGCCGGCGGGGACGCCGCAGACGCGGCCGCCGACGCCGCGAGCGGACGTGACGCGGCAGGGGCAGCAGGCGCGGCGGGCGCGGCAGACGCGACGGGCGCGACAGGTGGCGCCACGAACCTCTCCGGATCGGAACTAGGTGCGTTGTCGTCCGCCGAGTCGACCCGGATCGGCGGACAGACCGCGCCCGGCAGTGGTGACAACCCGCTCCGGAACCAGAGCACGGAGATCCACTTTGTCGTCGAGAGCGAACAACCAAGCTACTGGCGAACCGGCGCGTACGGGGAGTACACGGGACAGGGGTTCGAGCGCGTCGACGACACACAGTCGTTCGACGGGCGGGTCGACCCCGGTCCGCTCCGCGGGGAACGAGTCGCCTACGAGGTACGGCTCCGGCAGTCGGCGACCGCGTTGCCGACGGTGTGGCGGCCGGCCCGAGTCGACACACCCGAGGGGACGCGACTCGCGGCCGGCACGTCGTTGTCGGTCACAGACGGCGTCCCGGCCGGGACGACCTACCGCGGGGTGTCGTACGCGCCCGCTCGGGAGCCAGTGGTGTTGCGTACCGCGGGGCGGAACTACCCCGCGGCTGTCCGTGAGCAGTATCTCGGACTGCCGGACGACCCGGACACGGAGCGAGTCGCGAGGTTCACCGACAACCTGACGAGCGACGCGAGCACGCCGTACACGACAGCAGTCAAGATCGAGGAGTGGTTGGAGACAAACAAGGAGTACTCGTTGTCGGCGACCCACGACCCGGCGGACGGGACCGTCGCCTCACAGTTCGTCTTCGAGATGTCGACGGGCTACTGCGAGTACTTCGCGGCGACGATGACAGCGATGCTCCGGACACAGAACGTTCCGGCGCGGTACGTCGTCGGCTACTCGACCGGGCAACAGACCGCGCCGGGGGAGTACACCGTTCGGGCGATGAACGCCCACGCCTGGGTGGAGGTGTACTTCCCAGACGTGGGGTGGGTGCGGTTCGACCCGACACCGGGGAGCAGTCGACTCACGACGGAACGACGCGCGTTCGCCGACGGGACCGATCAGTCGACGGCGGCGTACAACCCGGACGAGAGCGGGAGTCCCGGCGAGTCGTTCACGCCAGCCCAGACACCCACGGGTGGTGACGAGACCGTCGACGGAGCGACCGCCGAAGCGGACGGCCAGCGCGCGAACGCCACCGGACAGACCGCGAACGGAACTGGCGTCACGAGTGGGACTGCGACCAACGAGAGCGGGACTGTGACCGGAGGAGAGAGGACCGCGACCGGTGAGGACAGCGAGAGCGGAACCACGGACAGTGGACGCGAGACGGGGACCCCACCGACCGGCGAGGACACGACGACGACAGTTACCGAGCGAGTTACTGGGACACCGGCCGGTGACGTGACCGCGACGGGTGACCGCACGAACACCAGCGGGACTACGACTGGGGGGGAGGGGACGACGAGTAGCGGGACCACGACAACAGACGACCAGACGACTGAAGACGAGACGACAACAGACGACCAGACGACTGAAGACGAGACGACAACAGACGACCAGACGACTGAAGACGAGACGACAACAGACGACCAGACGGACGACACGAGAGAGAACAACGATCGTGGCGCGAGTGTCGTTCAACGGTGCCCCGATCGGCGTCACGAACGCCTCCGGGGTCGTGGTCGGAGAGGTGCCGTACGCCCGCGAACTGAACGTCACCGTCACGCCACGCACACGCGGAGCGCTCGCCAGCGGAGGTACAACGGCCGTCGCGACCAGCGCCGCCGCTCCGGCAGGCAACGTCACGACTGTCGCGACCAGCGACGCGACTGCCATAACGCCCACGACGAACCCCGCAACCACCGAGAACGACACCGGCTCCAACTCGACGACGTACACGCTCGACACACGCGCGTCGGTGTCGGTCGTCGGCAGCGTACGGAGCGGTCGAGAAGTGACGATCGTCGCGACGGTGTCGGACGTGCCGGTGCGCGGTGGTGCGGTGTTACTCGGTGGGAGTCGCGTCGCCCGGACGGACCGCCTAGGACGTGCGACGGTGCGGCTCCCGACGGAGCCGGGGACGTACACGCTCGGGGTCCAGCGTGGACCGGTCGCGGGCAACCGGAGTGTGACGATCCACCGACTGAACCTGACCAGCGAGGTGGAGTGGCCGATCGCGGTGCCGTTCGCTCCGGTGACGGTGACGACGACACTCGACGGCGACACAGTCGACGGTGCGACGGTGCGGCGCGGTGGGGCGGTTGTCGGTGAGACCGGTCCCAGCGGGCGGGTGACCGCGACACTGCCGGCGCGTGACCGGTCGACGTTCGTCGCATGGGCAGGTGGCCAACGAGCGACGACGGCCGTCACCGGTGTTCTCCGGACGACCGCGGTCCTCGTCATCGGGGTGACCACACTGGTCGGTGTTGTTGCAGTCGCGGCACGACGCGTCGGTGTCGGGCCCACGGCGGTCGCTCGGCGGCTCCGGCGGGCGAGTGCCGCCGCCGCACAGGCGGTGTTGGCGGGAGTGTTGTGGATCGCCGACGCGGCCGACCGCGCCGGTGCGGCGTTGGTCCGGCTCGTCGCCGACCTGGTCACCCGACGGCTCGCGTTGACACAGTTGCCGGCGCGGCTCGCCCACCTGTCGGCCGCCGCGGCGGCTGTGTTGGCCGCGGGTGTACTCGCCGCGTTCGGTCGGGTTCGCGGCTCACTCGGGAGACGGGGAGAGACACCGACCGGCACCGCGGGTGGAGACGACGACGGCCAGACGCGCTCCGCGCGGCGTGTGATCCAGAACGCGTGGCGGCAGTTCGTCGCCGGGCTGAGCGTCCGCCGGGTGCGGACGAAGACCCCCGGAGAGTTGGCGCGGTGGGCGGTCGAGCGCGACGGGCTCCCGGCGGCGCCCGTCCGGCGACTCCGCGACGGCTACCGTGCAGTCGAGTACGGTGCTGCCGACCCGACCACGTACGTCGACCGGGTCAGGACGGCGCTGGCCGGCGTCCGTGGTGACGCGGCCGACGACTCGGGGGACGACGAGCGCACAGACACGCAGGATCGAACAGATATGCAGGACAGCAGATCGGGCGACGGAACTGGGCATGGAAACAGAAGTGGATCGGGCGACGGGACCAAATCGGAAGACGGGAGTGAGATGGGGGGTAGGTCGTGAGCAGACTCCGTCGGCTCGTGCGTGGGTCGGTCGGCGCAGTCGGGGTGGGGCTGGCAGTCGCGGCGGCGACGGTCGCGGTCGCGCCCGAGCGGGCAACCCGGCTGTTCCCGGCTCTCACACGGGTCACAGAGCCGCTCGGAGGCGTCGAGAGCCGGTTGTTGTTGGCCGGCACCGCGGCGGTCGTCGGGGCGCTGGCGGCACTGCTGGCACGCGCTGGCGGGACGCGGACGACGACCGACCCGACCGTCGACGGACGCCGGGATCGACCCGTGGAGGCGGTCGCGGTTCCCACCGCGGCGATCACCGGGGCGGCACTCCAAGGCACGTTCGACCGGGTACGGAACACGGACGAACCCGACGGTGTCGCCGAGCAACTCCGGTCACTCGCCGTCGCGGTCGAACGGACCGACACCGGAGTCGAACTGTCGACCGCGCGTGAACGGGTCACGACGGGGGAGTGGACCGACGACGATCTCGCGGCGGCCGTCCTGAGTGAGGGTGTTCCGACTCCGGTCGCCGCCCGACTCCGGGGGTGGTTGGACGGTGAACGAGAAGCGCGGCGGCGTCTCCAGACCACCGTGGCCGCTATCGAGGCCCGTCTCGACGGCGACAGGAACGGCGGCGAGACGACGAGTGACCGAGACGGGACCGCAGAGACGGACGGGGGTAAGAGACGGGACACCGACGGCGGGAGACGGGACACTGATCTCGGAGCAGTCGACGACGACACAGCAGTCAGCGACGACAGAGCAGCCAGCGACGACGGCAGAGTAGTCGACGACGACGCCGGCAGAACGAGTGAGCAAGCGGAAGCGAACGAATCAGCTGCGGCAAGCAGTCGGAGCGAGTCAACTCCGTCGGCGACACTCAGTTCAGTGGACGACTACCGGACGCACTGGCGGCGGTGGTTGGGTGGAATCCTCGGGCTCGCCGGGTTGGGGTTGTTGTACGGCTCACCGGCAGTCCTCGCCGGCGCAGTCGTCCCGTTGGCGTACGTCACGTACGCCGCCGTCTCGGCACTGCCGACGACGGTCTCGCTCCAGATACGACGGCGGGTGGTCGCCGACCAGATCACGCCCGGCGACACGGTGCCGGTCCGACTCACCGTCGAGAACACCGGTCGATCCGTCCTGCCGGATCTACGCGTCGTCGACGGCGTCCCCGAAACGCTGGGTGTCGCCGACGGCTCGCCGCGGGCAGCGGTGTCGCTCCGACCGGGCGAGGACGGCCGTCGCAGTGGACCGTGCTGCACCGCTCCGAGTCGGGCAGGCGACGGCCGACAGCGGGGGCGAGGGGTTGGAGTTCCACAGCACCCGTGAGTACCGCCCGGGAGACCCGCGGTCGCGCGTCGACTGGCGACAGTTCGCCAAGCGACGCGAACTGGTCACGACTCAGTTCCGCGAGGAACGTGCCGGCCGGGCAGTCGTGGTGGTAGACGTGCGACCGCCGACCCGGCGGTCAGGGACGGCCGCGGCGCCGACCGGTGGGACGTACGCCGCCTACGCGGCGGAGGCGGCCGTCGAACGACTTCGTGCCGACGGTGACGACGTGTCACTCGCTGTGTTGGGGGTGGACGACCGCGAGGTGTCGACGCCAGTCGCGACGGCCGGTGACGCCGTCTGGATCGACGACGTGACAGCCAACCGACGCCGGACCCGTGCGGTCTTCGCGGCCGCGAGCGCGGCCGCCGGCAATCGGGAGACCGTCTCCCGCAACACGGGTGTGTACGACCAGACCCCACCCCGCGGGACGGACGCGGCGGCGGCGACGCTCGTCGCCCGGTGTCCGGCGGACGCACAGGTGATCCTCGTGTCGCCGTTCCCCGACGCGGTGCCGGCGGTGTACGCTCGTCGGTTCCGGGTCGCGGGGTACGCGGTCGCGGCGGTCGCGCCGGACCACACCGGCGGTCTCGGCGGCGAGGGGCTCGGCCGCAGAGCGGCGGCGATCGGTCGACGGC
>UEZI01000060.1_pt1 | contig 11241 bp, 12 predicted proteins | sample 1903671 | NCBI WGS metagenome assembly UEZI01 (sample SAMEA4776352, study PRJEB27445) | saltern metagenome | biome: Hypersaline environment; feature: solar saltern; material: Pellet | place: Spain | collected 2014-08 | depth 0 m
GTGGAATATCCAGCTGACGTGTTTGCGCGTGGATTGTCTCCGCGTTGTCGGCTTCATCCCACCCCTAAAGGGGTGGGTTTTCGCCTCGTGATTCTATAACAACTTCCCAGCAGTTTCGAGCCGGGGCCTCCAGTCTCGAGGAGAACGGAGCGAGTGTACCGGAGTGGAAACTGGCACGGAGCGACACAGCCGGGACAGTCCGGTCACGCGACTCACGAACAGTCATTTGTTTACCCCCCTAGCCGTTCCGACACCGCCGTCCCCCCCATCGCGGTCAGTCCGGGGTCGCCTTCCACGTCGACTAGTCCCTTCGCCGAGAGTGACGCCGGAATCTCTCCGAGCCCGTCCGGGTCCACATTCAACAACATCCCCACATCCATCCCGTCGCCGACGGAGTAGAGCGCGACGGGCGTCTCCGTCTCCTCGTCGGACAGCTCCGGTTTTTGGGGTCGATGCTCGCGCCGGCGGTAGTCGTGTGTGATCCACCGCTCCAACGCCTGGAACACGCGGTCGTCGTGGGCGCCAATCTCGGTGGTGACCCGTCGCCCGTCGTCGTCGTGACACACCTTCACCGTCTTCCGTGTCGAGCCGCCGTTCGTGACGCGTTGGCGACCCCGCTCGGCATGGACCAACCCCGTCGGTTCGACAGTCGTCACCACGTCTGGACCGCCGGCCAGGCCGTCCTCGTCGTCACCAGCCGGGTCGTCGCTGTCGAAGTCCCCGGTCGGGTCGTCGCCGTCAGGGTTGCCAGCTGTCGTCGCACGAAACTGGAGTCGTCGCCCCTCCGAGACGACCGTACACGGCTGGGGGTCGGCGTCAGTGACGCGCCCACCGACGCGGGCGGGGTGGGTGACGAACACCGGCTTCCCGTCGAGGAGCGCCACGAACAACGTGTCTGCCACGCTGGCGACGGCCGGAGAACTCGCCGACGGCAACAACGGCTCCGTCTCCCGGAAGGCTGCTGTGTGATCGGTTCGATTTTTCGAAATGATAATAGCTATCGGTCGGACACCGAGAAGTCGACCCACTCGCCGCGGTCGTCGCTGCGTTGGACGGCGTCGAGCAGTCGTTGGACGGCGTAGCCGTCCGCGAACGACGGCCGGAACCGTTCCCCGCCGGCGACCGCAGAGAGGAACTCGTAGTTCTCGTGGACGAACGTGTGTTCCCACCCGAGGACATGGCCGGGTGGCCACCAGTGGTCGACGTACGGGTCGGACTCCTCGGTGACCAACACCGTCTCGTAGCCGCGACCGTCCGTTTTTACCCGGAGTTCGTTCAGCCGCTCCAACGAGAAGGAAACACTTCCGTCGCTCCCGTGGACGGTGATCGTGTGGTCGTTTTTGTGGCCCTCAGCGACCCGGGAGGCCTCGAAGGTCCCAACGGCGCCGTTCGCGAACGCGACCTGCGCGGAGTAGGCGTCGTCGACTGTCACCGGTCGGGTCTCGTCCGTCTCCGGCACGGGGCGTTCCTCGGTGAACGTCTGGCAGTGGCCGGAGACGCGTTCGACCGGGCCGGCGTGGTCGTCGACGAGGAAGCGAGCGAGATCCAACGTGTGTGCGCCCAGATCACCCAGCGCGCCGGAGCCGGCCGCCTCCGCGTTTACCCGCCACGACCACGGCGCCTCGGGGTCCGACAGCCAGTCCTGGAGATACCGCCCGCGAACCTGCCGGATCTCGCCGAGTTCGCCGTCGTCGATCAACCCCTTCACGTACTGGATCGCCGGCACGAACCGGTAGTTGAACGCGACACCCGCGACCGCGTCGCTCGCCGCGGCCGCCGCCCGCATCCGCTCTGCACCGTCGAGACCGGGTGCCAGCGGCTTCTCACACAGGACGTGTGTCCCCGCGTCTAACGCCGCAATCGACGGCTCGACGTGGAGGTGGTTCGGCCCGAGGTTGTAGAACACGTCGACGCTGTCGACGACCGACCGCCAGTCGGTCGCCGTCTCGGTGAAGCCGAGTCGGTCACCAGCCGCCGTCAACGCCGTCTCGTCGCGCCCGACTAAGACGGCTTTCTCGGTCGCCGGTGCGTCCGGAAAGAACGTCTCCAGTCTGTCGAGGGCGTTCGTGTGTGCCTCGCCCATGAACCGGTAGCCCAACACGCCGACGCGGAGTGGCTCGTCGGTCATGGTCACTCCGCCCAGTAGGCGTCACCCGGCGTCGTTTCGAAGACGGCACGCTCCAACACGTCGACGGCCTTCTCCAACCCCTCGCGTGAGGAGGTGAGCGCGTCCTCGTGTTCGATCGAGAGTGCCCCGTCGTACCCCACCATCCGGAGTGTCGACACCACCTCCTTCCAGTGTGACTCGTCGTGGCCGTAGCCGACCGTCCGAAACAGCCACGACCGGTCGGCGGTCGCGGCGTAGTCGGTGGTGTCGAGGACGCCCTTCTCGCGGGCGTTTGTCTCGTAGACGGCGGTGTCCTTGGCGTGGACGTGGTGGATCGCGTCACCCAACAGCCGGATCGCCGCCGGCACGTCTACCCCCTGCCAGTAGAGGTGGCTCGGGTCGAAGTTGGCGCCGATCCGGTCGTTCGTCAGCGCTCGCAGCTCCAACAGCCCGTGTGGCTCGTGGACGAGCATGTTGGGGTGCATTTCGATGGCCACGTCTACGTCGTGGGCGGCGGCGTGTTCGGCGAGATCCGTCCAGTACGCCTCCGCGACGGACCACTGGTAGTCGAGTGCCTCGGCGTGTTCCGGCGGCCACGGCGCGGTGATCCAGTTTGGCACCTCGTCGTCGGGACTCCCCGCCGGCAGCCCAGAGAAACACGTCACCGTCCCCACGTCCAACTCGGCCGCGAGTTCGATCGCCCGCCGGAGTTCCCCATCTGCTCTGTCGGCCCGGTCGTCGTCCGGCGCAAGCGGGTTGTTGTGTGTCGCCAGCGCCGACACCCGGAGCCCAGCGGCGTCGAGATCCTCGCGCAGCCGGTCGCGTGCGGCCGGCTCCGCCTGGAGCCGTTCGGGCTCCGTGTGGTCCGTCCCTGGGTAGCCGCCGACACCCAGCTCGACGGCGTCGACACCCAACCCCGCGAGATACTCAAACGCCGCCCGACGCGACTGACCGCCCAACGGCACCGTGAGTACACCCACGTCCATGTCGCGGATTACACAACAGCCCGAATAAAGCTTCGTACGAACACGACGTTCTGGCTCACACTCACTCGCCAGGACGTGGTATCTGCATTCCACTTTACACACTGTCGAGGCGAATATCACGGGGCTTGACCCCGAGGCGGCTCACAGTTATCCTGCATTCAACAGGTGTTTATTCCAGCACTACACAGATACATAGCTAGTACCGTGTGGGGTACGTAGACGACAACTACAACTTCGCCGGCATCGGTGCGCTACAGAGACAGGGCGCGGACGGCGACACGGCGGAGCCGCGCGCTCCGGATAGGGGTCGAACCCCGGATGCCGTTTCTCGACCGCCGGGCCGCCGCGCTCGTCTCTCGGCGTGGCTGCTGTCGAACGGCCGTCCGAAGGGGTTGTTCCGGCGTGCGTTCCGTGACTGTCTCCCCGACTCCGTGTTGTCGATCCCCCGTGGAACGGTGTTCGACCCCGGGACTGCGTGCCGCCGGCGACCACCTCTGCGAGACGCTGACGGACCCACCCGTCGAACGGCGCGGGTTCGCCGTCGGCCGACTGGGTTCTGACAGACGGTGGCCACTCCGACCAGCCGTGGCGTGTGTACCTGATGGGACGGTCCGTGCTGTCCGCCTCCGCGTAGAAGCGAGAATATTACAGCAGCGACAAGGAGAAAGCCCACCCGTTTGCGGATGGGATGAATCCGACAACCCGGGGACGTATCTCTTTTCTGCTAACGGGAGTTTTATATCCGTTGAGTCTGTACGTATGATTATACTGAGGCGGTTCAGCCGCCCAACGAAACGGATAATATCGGATTCAGCCCAAACTACGTTCGAAAGAACTCCTTTCGAACCGCTGGCAGTGGGTTCCGGACAGAAAGTAACTCTGACTCCCAGTATGGAATAGGAGTAACGGCGGCTTGGCCCTGCCAGGAGTCCGGTCATGTTGACCAGGCTGCGAACCTGAAACGCCCACCCAAGCGGTGCCGTGCCGTGGGAATCCCACCCGACGGGGTGGGAGGAGGTCAATCGCGTGTCTCCGACCCCTCGTTTCTTGTCCCAGCCAGCGAACGTCTCAACGAGTTCTTATATAATGCGCTGACTTGACTGTGAGTGGCGGTCATCGGAGCAGTCGTGTGGGTTGAGCTACGCAGTGAGTTCAGTGTGACCGGGGATATGTCCGATTTCCGACTACACGCGGCCACAGAACCACCATCCGACGTTCCAGAGTTTTGAAGCAGCAAACCCGAGCGTGTTGAGGTCGTTTTCGACCTGTGACTGGTCTCGGAGAGTGGCAGTGTCAGTGCGGGTGACGACCTGGTTTAATATATCTAATGTATGCATACGAACTGAGCTAACCCTGTGGACCTGTTAACGTGGAGTGTCCGGCGATGTCATCGTCGGTAAGCTGGCTAAGAGTTGTCAGACCCATCTCACCCCGCCAGGTGTGCTTTCTCCTTGCTACCTGTGTAAAAGACAAGAGGCACAGAAGTAACTCCGTGTCGAGTCTCGAAAAAGTGAGAAAACGGGTGGGCGGTGACAGCAGCCGGCTCAGCAGTAACTGTCGGTGACGGTCTCGCTGAAGTCGAAGTCCTCGCCGAACACGTCGAGGGAGACATTCGCCGACACCGTGGCGGTACAGGTGTCGACCAGCTTGGCCGAAAACGCCGCGTTACCCGAGACATTGATCACCGGAACGTCGAAGCTGTACGACACGCTTTCTTCTTTCGGAAGCGTGGTATCAACGATCGGGTAGCCGGCGACGACGAGGAGAACCTCGACACCCGCCTCGGTCACCTCGACAGTGAGCTCCGCACAGACCTCCGGAACGAAGAACCCCGGATCGAAACACCGCTTGAGCGTGTCCTCTGCCGAGAGACCGCTCTCGAACTCCCGTTGCATCGTGTCGACCCGCATCTCGCGGTCGTCACCGACGAGCTTCGTCTCGTCTCGGACGGCCCCGCCGGTGCGTCTGACAGCACCGTTGTTGGCGCTTTCCAGCACACGACGGTACTCGGGGAAGCTGAGCTTCTTGTCCGCGGAGACATCTGCCAGCGGGCCGAACGTCACGTCCTTGCCCGCAGCTGCTGCCGGCCGTGCCGCCAGTCCGGCGACACCTGCGCCCGCAGTTGCTTTGATTACGTTCCGTCGCGTCGCAGACCGTTCGTCTTTGTCTGACATCGTACCCGGTAGTATGCACTACTAAGATATAACTTTTTCTGATTTGGTGTGAGTGTGGCAGCTAAACTGTGTCTCCCCTCCTCTGCGAGCGACCCTGCGTGTGTGAGCGTGTGCACGAACCTATTACGACTCTGTCGCAGCGTACAACCTTACAGCAGTGACAAGGAGAAAGCCCACCCGTTTACGGGTGGGATGAATCCGACAACTCGGGAGCGTATCTCGTTTCTGCTAACGGGATTATTATACCCGTTGAATCCACGTGCATGACCAGACTGAAGCGGTTCAGCCGCCCAACGAAACGAATAATATCGGATTCAGCCCAAGCTACGTTCGAAAGAACTCCTTTCGAACCGCTGGTAGTGGGCTCCGAACACAAAGTAACTCTGAATCCCAGTATGCGATAGTAATAACGGCGGCTTGGCCCTGCCAGGAGTCTGGTCATGCGACCAGGCTGCGAACCTGAAACGCCCACCCAAGCGGTGCGGTGCCGTGGGAATCCCACCCCTTTGGTCGTGGGCACCTGACTGGTCCGACGACTCTGTGTGGCCGATCCAGGGCGGCACCTGCACCTACGGTTGTTCTGCTCACGTGAACTGCCTCGGGAGCGAGCCTCGAGACTCCCCACGGTCGCTACAGTTGGTGTGAGGATGCGTTCGGTGCTCAGGTCTGTGGATCACGTTCTTCGACGAGCATCCCTTCCCTCACCTCGACGGTGACATCCGCGGGAAACCGTGTCGGGTCGAACGCGGCAAGCACCCCGTCCAGAGTCGCCGGTGGATCGGGGTCGTCGTTGATGTCCGCGGCCACTCGTGTCGCGAGCAACTCCGCGTGTGCAGGCGAGCGCATGAACCCGTGCCCCTGCCAGCCCGTCGCGACGTACAGCCCCTCCGTGACACGCCCGAGCAACGGGTCACCGTCCGGCGTCGCGGTACACACACCAGCCCAGGCGTCGGTCGTCGACTGGACTGACCCGTGGAGTCGTTCCCGCGCGACAGCCAGCGCGTCTGTCTGGAACCAGTCGTCGGCCTCGCGCCGCCACTCCGCGGGGTCGGCTGGCTCCGGCACGGTGCCGTCGCCGACGAGCAGTCCCTCGGGGTGCGGGCGAGCGTAGGTTCCTGCAGTCGCGTCGTACCACATCGGTCCCGGGTGCGGCTCACTCGCGGCGGGGGCTGTCCGTCCTGTCGTGGCGGCGTCCGTTCGCTCCGACTCGGCGACGCTCGGCCTGCCTGTATCGACACCTGTCGTCAGCGCCTGCACGCGGTACGGAACCCACGAGCGTCGGGAACCAGTCGCCGAACGTGTCGGGCGCGACTGTCTCGACTGGCCGCCCGTGACTCCGCATCCGTTCAGCCGCGCGTCTGGTCGCCTCGACGCGTTCCGTGTCACCCTCGCGGACGCAGATCGCGTACGGGCAGTCGTGGAACCGGAAGCCGCGGGTGTCGTCGAACGCCCGGAACCGTTCGAGTGATCGGGCACCGAGCGCGGCGTCGATGTCCTCGGCGTAGGCGTCGTACACCACGCCGGCCGCGCGGGCCGAGGCGGCGTCTGCTGGCGTCCGACTCGGGGTGGCCGTCCCGTCCCAGTCGATCGGTTCGCGTTCGAACAGGGTCACGTCCACGCCGGCCGCCGCGAGGTCGTGTGCCGTCGTCGCGCCGACTGCGCCCGCGCCGACGACCGCGACGCGGCTCATGAGAATGTAAGGCGGATACCCACCTTTTCAACCGTGGGAGGAAGCCGACATTGGCTTCGGCTTGCTGTATTCACTGCGCGGTACTGGTTTCCGTAGGGATTTAGCGTCATGGGTTCGTTTCTGTGGTTGCACTCCGAGGTGGCCAAACTGGACGCCTTGGAGGGGTTGTCGTCGGCCAGCCCTGAACAGTGGGATGCCGACCACGCCGCTCCAACCACCGTTCTCGGTGGGCGTGAAGCGTGTGAGTCCACGCTGAATGAAAGCAACGTGCCACGCCAGCAGCCCTCACCGGATACACCCCGGTGAGAGTACGCCCGCGAGAATCACACAGTTCCCGCTGGCAGAACCGGCGTGATGCAATCCGCCTCGGTCTGTCGCAGGTCGGTGGCTGGAAACCCGTCATGGGGGGAATGTCACGGCCTTCAGGCTGTGGTAGCTTACCTGTGTGGCTCCGGCAACAACGCCGCGAACTCGCGGTCCGCGAGCCACTCGACCAACGCCGCCAGTTCGTCGGTCGCGTGCTCGAACAACCGCTGGCCCTTCTCCCGGGAGGCGTCTGTCGGGTGACCGACCGCCCCCGACTCGGAGAAGTCGGCTGTGTCGAAGCCGAGCTGTGCGCCGTGCACCTCGCGGCCCCAGCCGTCGGCCGCGCCCGCTTCTGCGTCCGCCAGCGCGGCCTCGCGGACCAGCTCCTCGGCGACCGCGTACACCATGCTCGTCTCGGCGGCGTCCGCGTGACCGATTCCCGTCTGACCGAACAGTTCCTCGTCGAGTCCGCCGAGATCCGAAAACCAGTTCCAGGGCGCCAGAAACGCCGTCTCCTCGGCGCGGAGTCGACGGGCCGCCCGCCGGAGCGCGTCGTCGTTGCCGCCGTGGCCGTTGACCGCGACCACCCGGCGGACACCGTGGGCCGTGAGACTCTCCGTCACCTCACGGACGTACGCCCCGAACGTCTCTGGACTCGCCGACAGCGTGCCGTGGAACTGGCGGTGGAGTGTCACGTCCCCTGCCAGACGCGCCGGTCACTTAGCCGCCGCGGAGCCGGCGACCCGTCGCTTCGGCGCTCGTGGGCGCGGCAGGGGGTTCACCGCCCTCCAGTGTCGCCTGCTGGGTGCCGGTAGTGGTAGATTTATAACGGTCGCCCGCCGACTGCGCGGCGTGTCGACGGTCGATCTCGGCGGGCGGTTCGGACTCGACTTCGAGTTGGCCTTTCGGGAGTCACGGGTCCAGCGGGCGTTGCAGACGACGCCGGCGGACGTGTCGGCGGCCCCACAGTTGACGTTTGCACGGAACGTGTTCGTCCCGCTGACCACCGCTTGCCGGTACACCTGTACCTACTGTACGTACTACGATCCGCCCGGCGAGGCGTCGTTGCTCTCCGAGTCAGAGGTGCGTGACCGGTGTCGGGTGGGCGCCGACGCCGGCTGTACGGAGGCACTGTTCACGTTCGGTGACGAGCCGGACGACCGCTACACCCGGATTCACGACCAACTCGACGAGTGGGGGTACGACTCGCTGCGCGCGTACCATATCCGGGCCTGTGAGATCGCGCTCGAAGAGGGGTTACTCCCACACTCGAACCCGGGTGATCTCGACCGCGCCGGCTTCAACCGCCTGAAGCCGGTGAACGCCTCGATGGGGGTGATGTTGGAGACCACCGCGGACGTGCGCGCTCACTCCGGCGCTCGCCAGAAGGAGCCGGCTGACCGACTCCGGACGATCCGCGCGGCGGGCGAGGCCGGAGTGCCGTTCACGACCGGGATCTTGGTCGGGATCGGCGAGGAGTGGCGCGACCGCGCGGAGTCGTTGGCGGCGATTGCCCGGCTCCACGAGCAGTACGGCCACGTTCAGGAGGTGATCGTCCAACCGGTCGTCGAGAACGAACGGTCGGATTTCGCCTCACCCGATCGGACGACGATGCGCCGTGTGACGGCGATGGCGCGGTGGGTGCTCCCCGAGGGCGTCTCCGTCCAGTCGCCGCCGAATCTCGCACCCGTCCGCGAACTGTTGGACTGCGGGATCGACGATCTTGGCGGGGTTTCACCGGTCACGGACGACTACATCAACCCGGAGTACGAGTGGCCGGCGCTGCGTGAACTCGCGGAGATTGCCGACTACGGCGGGGTGCCGCTGCACGAACGGCTCCCGGTGTACGATCGGTACCTGCCGGATCGGTTCCGACGAGTCGGCTTCGACGGCCTACCTGCGGACGCGAGCCCGACGGGCGCGTGGCTGACGGGCCAGATTCCGGACGCGCTGGCCGCGCCGGATGTCCACGGCGAACGGTTCCGGAGCGTCGCTCGGCGCGAGGCGCCGTTGGCGACCCCCGAGACGGGGGCGTCTGCGCCCGGTGACGACTGAGGTGGGTCACGGTTCGACCCGACGGTCAGTGTGCTACTCGTCGTCGGCCACCCCCGCGAGCACGTACTCTGCGGACTGCCGGGTGGTCGCCAACGGTACGTCGTTCAGGTCACAGATTCGGAGCAACGCGCTGATGTCCGGCTCGTGTGGCTGGGCGGTCAGTGGGTCCCGGAGGAAGATCACCGCGTCCAACTCTCCAGTCGCCACCTCCGCGCCGAGTTCAAGATCGCCGCCGTACGGCCCGCTCTCCTTGCACTCGACGCTCAGGTCGGTCTCCTCGGTGATCCGTTGGCCGGTGGTGCCGGTGCCGACCAGCTCGAACTCGGCGAGTGTCGTCTCGTAACTCCGGACGAAGTCGATCATCTCGGGTTTCTCGTCGTCGTGTGCCACCAGTGCGAGGCGTGTCACGGCCCTGTCGACGCCCGACGGTGACAAAAACGGCCGGGGTCGACCGGGCGGTCGGCGCGGCGGCGAACCGCTTATGTTAGCTCCTGCGACTACAGTGACACAGTGACGATGGTGGGTTCTGGAGGCGACACGGACTGTCCTGCGGCACAGCCGTCGACCAGCGTCGAGACGCTCCGCCCGACGGCCGTAGGGCTGTGGCCGTCGTCGCGGGAGACGGCCGCGCTGGTCGCGGCCGTCGTCGACGATCGGACGCTGGCCGGCTACTGTACGGCGTACTACGACGCGGTGTTGCCCGGAGAGCGGTCGCTGGGCGCGTTCGTCGAACGGCTCCGTGCAGACGGGGTCGACGCCGCGGCGTTCGCGGCGACCGTCACGGCGGTCCAGTCGCGGCTGTTCACAGAGCAGTCGGGAGAGGCGGCTGTCGCTGCCCACGCTCGTGTGACCGCACACGACGTGGGTGTCTTCCGGGCGAGGCTGGAGCCGCCAACGGCGTCAGCAGTCAGCGCCGCTAGCGAGGAAATCGCCAGTTCGGCGACGGCGGTGAACGAACGGAGCGACGAGGCGACATCGTTGGCGGTCGACGGCTACGACCGCGGTGCGGATCTGGTCGACCAGATCGAACTGGTCCGAGAGGGGGTCGACGACGTGCGCGAACAGGTCGAGACGCTCCAGTCGCACACGGAGGCGATCGACGAGGTGGTGGAGATCATCGACGACATCGCCGAACAGACCAACATGTTGGCGTTGAACGCCTCGATCGAGGCGGCCCGCGCAGACGCGGACGGCGCGGGGTTCGCGGTCGTCGCCGACGAGGTCAAATCGCTCGCCGAGGAGAGCAAGTCACAGGCGGAACGGATCGAGGAACGGGTCGGGAACATCCAACGTGACGCCCGCGAGACGACGGACACCCTCGACGAACTCGCCGACACGACCGCAGAGAGTCTCGACGTGAGCACCTCCGCGCTCGACACGTTCGACGAGATCCGTGAACTCGTCACCGAAATCTCCAGTTCGCTCGAAGAGGTGGAGACGAGTACAGACCAGCAGGCAGAGAGCACCGAGGAGTTGACCCTGATGATCGAGGAGACGGACCGGAAAGCCGAGCGCATCTCCGAGGAGATTGCCAAGATCGCAACCGCGAATCAAGAACAGATCCGCGCGCTTGACTCCGGCAACCTGGAGTTGCAGCGGTAGTCGGCGACGGCGACGCGGGTCGTGGCCGGCTCAGGCGTACTGACGTTCGAGGTGCGAGACGATCTCGTCGGTGTCAGTGAGGTAGCCGCCGTCGGCGTTGTCGTCGAACAACACCGGGACGCCGGTCTGGCCGGTTAGCTCTTCGACCTCGCTGCGGTTCTTGTGGGCGTCTGGGACGAGCGTCTCGTCGTACTCCAACCCTAGTTCGTCGAGCGTGTCGCGGACGCGCTTCGAGTACGGGCAGTCCTCGCGGTCGTACAGTTCGAGTGCTGGCACGCTATCATGTTGACGCTCCGGAGAGAAAAACCACACCCGGTTGTG
>UEZI01000016.1_pt1 | contig 11120 bp, 11 predicted proteins | sample 1903671 | NCBI WGS metagenome assembly UEZI01 (sample SAMEA4776352, study PRJEB27445) | saltern metagenome | biome: Hypersaline environment; feature: solar saltern; material: Pellet | place: Spain | collected 2014-08 | depth 0 m
GTCGGTTATCGAGCGATACGGGCCCCGCGCCCGGACGGCTGTTGTCGACGTCACGGGGACGATGGCGGGGCCGGTAGCGGCGATGGAGGGTCTGACCGGCCGGGAGCGGGCAAGTCTTCACCCCCTCTTTGCGCCCGACAGCGAACCGGGGAACGTGCCGGTCGTCGTGACCGAGCGGGGACCGACCGTCGACCGGCTGCTCGAGACGCTCGGGCGACGCGGCAACCGGGTCGTCGAGACGACGCCGGCGGAGCACGACCGGGCGATGGAGACTGTCCAGGCCCGGGCACACGCGGCGGTACTCGCGTTCGGGCTCGCCGCCGAGTCGGTTCCGGAGGGGTTTCACACGCCGGTCTCGGCGGAGTTGGTGTCGCTTGTAGAGCGCGTCACGGGCGGTGAACCGGGCGTGTACCGCGACATCCAGACGGCCTTCGACGGTCGTCAGGACGTCGCCGAGGCGGCACAGCGACTCGCGGCGGTGACCGGCGACGGGTTCGACAGCCTCTACCGCGAGGCCGGTGCCCCGCACCACGACACCGGGACGGATACCGACCGCGACGGAGGTGGGGAGCGGTGAACGAGACACAGCGCTCACAGGTGCGTGACAACGCGCGGTATCTCAGGGAGGTGCGACCGGTCGACCCGGCGGAGATACACGAGTACGTCGAGGGGCAGCCACACCCGGCGGCTGTCCGGCAGGTGCTCCGCGAGGTCGCCCCGGAGCTGGGGCTGTTAGAGCGTGCAGACGGCCGGTTCGAACCCGTTCCCGAGGGGGCACTCGACGTCGCGTTCGACGGTGTCGACGCGCTGCCGTCCGGCCTGGAGCGGGCGGTCGAGGGGTTGCTCGTCGAGCAGTTCGGGCTCGACTGGCCCGACGGGGAGTCGGGTGCCCGTCTCCGCTCGCTCGTCCAGGATTTCAAGCAACGGTATCTCCACGGGGCGTCGGTCACCTACGACGAGGAGACGGCACTGGGGTACGCGGTGTACCACCTCGCACCGACGTTCGCGGCGGTCCAGTACGTTCTCGCCGAGCTCGCGGCCGCGGGTCGTCTCGACCGGCAGTTGCGCGTACTCGACGTCGGTGCGGGCGTGGGTGGACCGGCGCTGGGGCTCACCGACCTGGCCGACGAGGAGACACTCGTCGACTACCACGCCGTCGAGCCGAGTCCGGCCGCCGACGTGCTGGTGACGCTACTCGGGGAGACCGGGCGAAACGTCCATTCGACCGTCCACCGGGAGCCCATCGAGGGGTTCGAGCCGCCGGTCGAGGGGTTCGACCTCGTGCTGTTCGCGAACGTGCTCTCGGAGCTCGAGGAGCCGGCTCCGCAGGTCGAGCGGGCGGTGACCTGGCTCGACCCCGCGGGGTCGGTGGTGGCGATCGAACCGGCCGACCGGAACACGGCGATCGGACTCCGCGAGGTCGAGCGGACCGTCGAGGCGGAGACGGCGGCGTCGGTGTACGAGCCGACTGTCCGGCTGTGGCCCCACGAACGACCCGCGAGCACGTCCTGGTCGTTTGTCCGCAGACCACGGCTCTCGGTGCCGGCGGTCCAACAGCGTCTCGACGAGGGCGAGCGAACGGCTACGGAGCAGGCGGAGCTGGCAGACGAGACCGGCGAGAGCCACGGACGGCTACCCGGTGACGGTGAGTTCGTCAACGTCGACGTGCAGTACGCCTACTCGGTGCTGGGGGTGGACGGCGAGCGGGCGGTGTCGTTCCGGCCGAGCCAGGAACGGGTGTCGAAACTCGCCACCAGCGAACGCCACGTCACCGAGCGGGTCGACGTCGCGGTAGTAAAGCTGAGCCCGGACCTCTCGGCCGGCAACCCGGTGTTTCTCGTCGGCGACGGGAGTCAGCAGGTCGACCACTTCGCCGTGCTGACCGAGCCCTCGGCGCTCAACCGCCCGCTACAGGAGGCGGCGTACGGTGACCTCCTGTACATCGAGAACACGCTCGTCCTCTGGAACGACGACGAGGGGGCGTACAATCTCGTCGTCGACGGGGAGACGGTCGTGGACCGGGCGTAGCGAGCCGGGTCACCGCAGGGTTCGCGGAGACGAACGGTGGCGTTTATGCGCTCGGCTCCCGAGATGCGCGTATGGACGTCAAGTCGCGTCACCACCTGCGCTCGGACGCAGTCGCGGAGATCGAAACCGCGCTCGCGGCGAATCTCGGGGTCGACGTCGACGCCGACACCGTCGAGAACGTCGAGTTGACCGACGGCGAGTGGAACATCGTACTGGTCGACGGGGAGCCGCTCGTGCTGTACGTCGAGAGCGAAAACGGTCGCGAGCCGTTTCTCACCGTCAGAGGGGCAAACGAGTTTCCGCCCGACGACCACGTCGTGACGGTCGACCCGGGTGCCATCCAGTTCGTCTCGAACGGGGCCGACGTGATGCGGCCCGGTATCGTCGCGGCCGACACGAGTATCGACGAGGGCGACCTCGTGGTCGTGACCGAGGAGACCCACGGAAAGGCACTCGCGGTCGGGCAGGCACTCGTCGACGGCTCCGAGATGCTCGGCAACGAGGGCCGTGTCGTCGAGTCGATCCACCACGTCGGCGACGAGCTCTACGAGTTCGACATCTGAGCGTCGGTCGGTCACCCGGACAGTCGGGAGAGCCACACCGGGACGACGGTTCTCTGCCCTGTCACAGGGAGTCTGCCGGCGGGCCGACCGGGCCGTGACAAGTCTTTAGTCGTCCGGTAGCCTACATCTAGATACGTCGTACATACCAGATATGGAGGAAAAACCATGATAGATTCGAGTCTGATGTGGCGGATCGCCGGTGGGTCGGGCGACGGTATCGATTCGACGAGCCAGAACTTCGCGAAGGCGCTGATGCGGGCAGGGTTGAACGTGTTCACCCACCGGCACTACCCATCGCGGATACGTGGCGGCCACACGTACGTCGAGGTGCGGGCGGCCGACGAACCGGTCCAGTCTCGCGGTGACGGGTTCAACTTCCTGTTGTCGCTGGGTGATAGCTTCGCCCGGAACCCACAGGACGAGGCCTACTACGGCACCGAGCAGGTGAAACCGCTGGTCGAGCAGTTCGACGACCTCAACGAGGGAGGGGTCATCGTCTACGACAGCGGTCTCTTGGAGTCGGAGATGGTCGCGGAGACCGACCTCGAGGAGCGGGCCGCCGAGAACAACTGGCACGTCTACCCGATGAACCTCCGGGAGATCGCCCGTGACCACGGGCGCGAGGTCATGCGAAACACCGCCGGTGTCGGCGCGACGGCCGCACTGCTCGGGATGGACACGAGCTACTTCGAGTCGCTGATCCGCGAGGCGATGTCCGGGGAGATAATGAACGCGAACCTCGCCGTGCTCGAGGAGGCCTACGAGCGGGCGGCCGCGCTCGACACCGACCACGACCTGGAGGTCCCGACGGGCGAGCACGACAGCCAGCAGGCGATGCTGAGCGGGTCGAACGCGATCGCCTACGCCGCCCTCGACTCGGGCTGTCGGTTTATCTCGGGCTACCCGATGACGCCCTGGACCGACGTGTTCACCATCATGTCACAGAACCTGCCCCGGTTTGGCGGCATCGCCGAGCAGGTCGAAGACGAGATCGCGGCCGCGGCGCTCGCGATCGGTGCCGCACACACCGGGGTGAAGGCGATGTCCGGGTCGTCCGGTGGCGGGTTCGCACTGATGAGTGAACCGCTCGGGCTCGCCGAGATGACCGAGACACCGATCGTACTGGTCGAGGCGATGCGTGCCGGCCCCTCGACGGGGATGCCGACGAAGACCGAGCAGGGCGACCTCGAGCACGTGCTGTACACGAGTCAGGGTGACTCCTGTCGGCTCGTCGTCGCACCGGGCAACCTGCGGGAGGCCTACGACCAGACCCGGGACGTGTTCCGTCTCGCCTACGACTACCAGCTCCCCGGAATCGTGCTCTACGACCAGAAACTCGGCGGCGAGATGCGGTCGGTGTCGACGGAGTTCTTCGACCGCGAGCCGGCACCGGACCCCGGGTCGGTCATCAGCGAGGACGAACTCGCCGAGGCGGCCCACGACGCCGCCGGCAAGTACATGCGCTACGACACGGACGGGACAGACGGTGTCGTACCGCGGTCGGTCCCCGGACAGGAGGGCGGTCGGTTTCTGGCGACGGGCAACGAGTCGATGGAGGTCGGCCACATCAGCGAGGACCCGGACAACCGGACGGCACAGATGGACCGCCGGCTGGAAAAGCTCGACGCCATCCGTGAGGAACTCGCCGAGGCGGACCACCAGACACTGCACGGCCCGGCCGAGGCGACCCACGGTATCCTCACCTGGGGGAGCAACCAGGACACCGTCTTCGAAGCGGTCGACCGCCTGCAGGCAGACGGATACGACGTCCACGCGATGGGTGTCAGCGACCTCATGCCGTACCCCAAAGAGGCGGTCGCCGGGTTCCTGTCGGGTGTCGAGGAGTGTCTCGTCGTCGAGATGAACGCGACCGCACAGTTTCGCGGCCTCACCCAGAGGGAGCTCGGGCGCTTCGGGTCGACGATGTCCAGTCTCCTCAAGTACGACGGCGAAACGTTCGAACCCGGCGAGATAGTCGAAGGGTTCGAGTCGAACATCGACGGACAGGAACCCGCGGGTAACGTCAGACTCGCGACAGGTGACTAAACGAGCCACACCAGACCGATGAGAGAAACACAGACCACACGACCGGCCGTACAGCGATTCGACCACACAGAGAGCGGACACACCGGAGGAGAGCGATGACGTCGTTCTCGGCGATCGGAGCGGACCGCGAGGCGACAAAGGAGGAGTTCACGCCCGGTGTCGAGCCACAACCGACGTGGTGTCCGGGCTGTGGTGACTTTGCCGTGCTGAAGGCACTGAAGGGGGCGATGCCCGACGTCGGGCGTACCCCCGAGGAGGTGTTGCTCGTGACCGGTATCGGCTGCTCGGGCAAGCTCTCTAGCTACTTCGAGAGCTACGGCTACCACTCGATTCACGGGCGCGCGCTCCCCGTCGCCCGAGCGGCCAAACTCGCGAACCCCGGCCTGGAGGTCGTCGCCGCCGGCGGTGACGGCGACGGCTACGGTATCGGCGGCAACCACTTTATGCACACCGCCCGGGAGAACCACGACATGACCTACATCGTGTTCAACAACGAGATATTCGGGCTGACAAAGGGCCAGACCTCGCCCACCAGCCCGAAGGGACACAAGTCAAAGACCCAGCCGTCGGGCAGCGCGAAGGCACCCGTCCGGCCGCTGTCACTCGCACTCGCGTCCGGTGCCTCCTACATCGCCCGGACGGCGGCGACCAACCCTCGACAGGCCCAGGAGATACTCGCCGAGGCGGTCGAACACGACGGGTTCGCACACATCGACTTTCTCACCCAGTGTCCAACCTGGAACAAGGACGCAAAGGAGTACGTTCCCTACACCGATATCCAGCAGGACGACGAGTTCGAGTTCGACATCTCGAACCGAAAGGAGGCCGGCGAGGCGATGTACGAGGCCGAGACCCGCCTCGCCGAGGGTGAGGTGCTGACCGGGCGGTTCTACGAACGCGAGCGGCCCTCCTACGGCGAGGAGAAACGCGCCACCGGTGAGATGCCCGACGACCCACTCGCCGAGCGGTACTTCGAGGACGGGGACTGGGAGCGAACCGCCGACAGCCTGCTCGATCGCCACACCTGACTGCGGGCGTCCGGAGGCCTTTTTTCATCGGTGCTCCTGTGAGCGGTATGTTCGAGGTGGAGCTGAAGCTCCGGGCAGCACACGGCCCGATCAGAGAGCGACTGGAAGCTATGGACGCACGAAACGTCGGGCGTGTCACGCAGGTCGACACCTACTACAACGCGCCGGACAGGGACTTTGCGACGACCGACGAGGCACTCCGGCTGCGCGAGGAGAGTGACACCGGCGGGCAAAGCGCCGGCGAGCGTGCGAGTGAGGACAGTGGCGGGAGTGACACCGACGCGCCTGTCGGTGACGAAGGCGGCACAGACGAGCGGGTGCTGTTGACCTACAAGGGGTCACTGGTCGACGACAGTTCGAAGACGCGAACGGAGGCGGAGACGCGCGTGGTCGACGGTGACGCGGTCCGTAACATCCTCGCGGGGCTCGGGTACGACGCCGCCGCCACGGTCGAGAAGAGACGCGACCGGTACGCGGTGGCCGACTGCCGGGTGACACTCGACCGGGTCTCGGGTATCGGCGAGTTCGTCGAGGTGGAGTACCACGAGCCGGTGGTCGAGGGCGATATCGACGGTGCTCGCGGGGCCGTGACCGACCTCGTGACGGCGCTCGGCCTCGACCCGGCGGCGAGCATCCAGACCTCGTATCTCGGGCTCCAGCTCGCGGCCGAGTGACTCCGACAGACCGAGCTCTCGGTCGGGCCAGCCCCCGCGGTCACGCCCGTCAGCGGTGTGGCAGACGGGCGGCAGACGGCTGACCGATAGGACGCAAGGCTTTTTCCTGTTGTCTCGCTCTCGTAGGTAATGAGCGGAATGCAGGCTGTTGCTGAGGAGTTCTTGGAAGGGGCAGATGCGGTGCTTGTTTTCACCACAGACGGGTCGACGTACGGGCGGTTCGAGGGCGAGGACCGTCCGGTGGTCGTCGTCGCGACGGAGAACGCCGTCGGCGCCGACACGTTCGTCGCGCTCCCACTCGAGTTCGACTCGACGACGGACCGAGTCCGGTTTGGAATCGAGGGGGCACTCGACGGCGGTATCGTGGGGGAGGGCGACGACGTCGTCGGGTTCACCCAGACGTTCGACGAGAGCCGACTCGACACTATCGTCCGGGTCCGGGCCGACGAGTTCACCCGGACCGGCCTCTACGACCTGTTTGTCAACTCCCGGGCCGACGCGCAGGTTATCCGGGACGTGTTCGACGTGGTGATCGAACTCGGTAAGAAAGGACAGAAAGGCAAACCCGTCGGGGCGCTGTTCGTCGTCGGCGACGCGGGCAAGGTGATGAACAAGTCCCGGCCGCTGTCGTACAACCCCTTCGAGAAGTCACACGTCGACGTCGGCGACCCTATCGTGAACGTCATGTTGAAGGAGTTCTCCCGGTTGGACGGCGCGTTTGTCATCTCTGATGGGGGCAAGATAGTCTCCGCGTACCGGTATCTCGAGCCGGGGGCTTCGGGTGTCGATATCCCGAAGGGGCTCGGCACCCGCCACATGGCCGGTGGTGCCATCACCCGGGACACGAACGCCGTCGCGATCGTCCTCTCGGAGAGCGACGGGATGGTCCGTGCGTTCAAAGCCGGTGAGTTGATACTCGAACTCGACCCGGAGGCGTACTGATGGTCAACGCGCTCGAGGAGGTCGGGGACGCCATCTCCGACGAGTTCGCGATCTCACTCGCGGTTTCTGCGCTGGTCTTGGGTCTGTTCGTGTCGTATCTCATCTGGCGCGTGACACACCGTCTGTTCGAGTGGACCGGCCTCGACAGCACCGTCGAGGGAACCACCTTCGAACGGGCCGCCGGCCGCTTTGGCACCTCGACAGCCGGTGTCGTCGGACTGTTGTTCGCGGTATCGGCGTACGCTGTTATCCTGCTGTTCGCGCTCAATCTCGTTCGTGTGGCCGAGGCGTCGGGGTTCTGGTCCGGTGTGGCGAGGCTGATGCCACAGTTGGTCGTGGCGATTGTCGCGATAATCGTCGGTGTGATTCTGGGTGATAAGTCTCGCCTCGTCGTGCAGGAACGGCTCCGGTCGGTCAAGCTACCGGAGGCCGCTGTTATCCCGGAGCTAGTAAAGTACAGCATCTACTACATCGCGGCGCTGGTCGCGCTCGCACAGGTCGGCGTCGCCACGACGGCACTGCTCGTGTTGCTCGCCGCCTACGCCTTCGGGGTGGTGGTGCTCGCGGCAGTCGCCTTCCAGGACCTGCTCGCCGCCGGGGCGGCGGGTGTCTACCTCCTGTTGAACGAGCCCTACAGCATCGGTGACGAGGTTCGTATCGACGACCGACACGGCATCGTCCAGGAGATGACGATGTTCGCCACCCACATCGAGGACAACGGCGAGGAGTACATCGTCCCCAACCAGCAGGTCCTCCGGTCCGGTGTCGTCCGCGTGCGGAACTGAGAGAAGGCGATACCGGCTGACGCGGGGCTTTTTGTCTGCCAGTTCCCTACCGGTGGTATGACCCTCCTGTCGTTCGACGAGCAGGGAATCGACGTGGTGTACGAGGGGACCGAGTTTCGCCTGGAGAAGTCACTGGTCGAGGAGGCCATCGGAAAGGCGTACCCGGACGTGACCGACCACGAGGTGCTCAAGATGGTCGAGGAGGACCCGCCGTTGTCCGGCGAGCCACAGCGCATCGACGATATCCTCGGCTGACAGCTACAGCCCGAAACTCGTCGCGAGCAGTTCCTCGTCGGTGTCGCCGACGACGTGGGTGTCCCCACCGACGACGTCGACCGTGACCTGTGCCGGGCCGAAAAGCGCCGGCGAGAGCGCGTCGTACTGTCGGTCGACCTGGTCGAAGATATCCGCGAAGGGGACTCCGTACTCGGCCGGTGCCGTCGAGACGAGTTCGTCGAACCGGTCGAACGGCTGGTCGACCGTGAGATGCACCCGGCCGCCGTACGCGAGAGCGTCGTTCGTGAGCGCCAGCGCGCCCGGTTCGTCGCCCGCAACCGGTGGAACCGGGGCAGACCCCGTGACCGAGAGCACGTTTAGCGGGTCGTAACCGAGCTCCGACAGCCGGAACGTCGCGAGTTCGGCCGCCCGCGAGGCGGCAACGACACTCCCGGTGACACTGGCAGTCGCGTACGACGGCAGGAACACACCGCTCTCGGGGACACCCGCCCGTTCGGCGACCTGTCTGACGACCTGCTCGTCCGGGAGTCGGTCGGTCTCCAGCGCCAGCACCGCGAGGTCGAACTCGTCACGGTAGTTGATGCGCCCGAACACCGGCTCCTCGGCGACGAGTGCGCGCGCCGGACCGCTACCGAGCGCGTCGAACGCCCCGGTGCTGACCTCCCAGCCGGCCTTGCCGGCACACAGCAACGCGAGCGCCGGCTGGTCGGTCGAACACTCGACGTGGGTCCGTGGTGTGCCCGCGACCGTACGGAGCTGCGTCCCCAGCGTCGCCAGCCCACCGGTCTGTATCTCCGCGAGCAGCAGTCCGGGCTCGATACCCCCCGGCATGTCGACACCGAAGTCGAGCACCGCCGCGTCACCCGACAGGGAGTGGACCTCGATGGCGAGTTCGTCGGCAAAGTCGATGGCCTCGTCGACCAGTTCGGTGGCCATCCGGTTGAGACTCTCCATACCCCACTGTCCGGCTGCCGCGCTTAAGAAGACGGCGGGTTCAACAGACCGCCGGTCACCCGGTCTGTGCGGTGTCACAGTGGTAACAGCGCGGAAGCCCACCCCTTCAGGGGTGGGAGGAAGCGCGTAAGCTGCACTACACAAACCACCGAACATAGCATCGCTGACTCTCCCACGCTATTCAAAAATATTAATAAAGAAAAGACCTTACTGTGAGATAGATGGCGTGGGAGGTAACTCGCACCGTGCGCGTCCGCCTCGACGTGCCTGACGACCGCAAGAGTGACCTCTACGCCACCAACGACAAATTCCAGTACTGTGCGAATCGCACTGCAGACTGGGCGTGGCGCTATCCCGACGAGGACTGCGTGACCAGCAAGAGCGACGCCGAAGACGCCATCTACGACGACCTCCGTGACGAAACCAACGGTCTGCACGCGAATCTCGTGCAGAAGGCCATCAAACGTGCCACCGACGACATCGACAACTGCGTTGACAGGCTTGCAGACGGCGAGAACACCAGCAAGCCTGAGTACGACACGTTCAGCATTGTCTACGACAAACGGGCAGCGACCTACTACCGCGACAAAGTGAGTCTCGCCACGGTCAACGGTCGTGTCGAGTGCGAGTACGACCTCCCCGATGACCCTGAGGGAACACCGCACGGCGAGTACCTGCTCAACGAGGACTACTCGTTCTCAACCAGTACCGTCCACTACGATAGCGAAGCCGACGAGTTCTACCTGCACGCGGTGATGGAGAGAGAACTCGACGTTGATAGTCCTGAGAAAGCCGAAGATTCGAAAGTCCTTGGCGTGGACTGCAACGTCAACGACCACATCGCCGTCACCAGTACAGGAGCGTTCGTCGGTAACGCCGACTACCTCAACCATCAGAGACGCGAGTTTGAGAAACGACGTGCCAGCCTCCAACAGACGGGCACGCGGAGTGCCCACCTTACCTTCCAGCGTATCGGAGACAGGTTCGGACGCTGGAGCGAAGACTATCTCCACCAGTGTTCGAAAGCAATCGTGGAGGAGGCTCGTCGCCACGAGTGTACACACATCGCGTTCGAGGACTTGGAACGAATTCGAGAGCGTATCAGTGATGGGAAGAAGTTCCAACAGTGGGCGTTCAACGCGCTTCAGACAATGGTTGAGTACAAGTCCAACGAGTACGGTATCATTGTGGATATCGTGAACCCGCAGTACACGAGTCAGCAATGCTCGAAGTGCGGGTGTACGTTGGAGGAAAACCGTGACGACCAGCAGTTCAAATGTCTTGACTGTTCGTACACGGCGAACGCGGATTACAACGCGTCGAAGAACGTGGCGCGGAAACTTGCGCTCAATCTCCAGCGGGGGCAGAAGTCCCCTGCTGGAGGGGCGTTCTGTCAGTACGCCCTGAACTCAGGGGTGATGATCGTGAACGCTACTGAAGTGGCGTCCGACACTCCTGTGTCGGCAGAACGAGAGTCCACTGACAAGCCCACCCCTTTAGGGGTGGGTAGCTGACGGAACACACTTGTCCCTCAACGGCCTCCGTCTGGTATGGCCACCGAATCGTGTGACGGCTGTGGTGAGACCGTGCGGATCGGCGGCGGAATCGCCAACCTCTGGATCTTCGACCACACACCCACCGAGGGGATGACACTCGAACTCGTCGACGGCTCCGAGCATTTCCTGTGTTACGACTGCATCGACCGGCTCCCCGACGACCACGAGGTCGTCGCCGAGGACGTCGCCGCGCTCGACCGCTGAGCGACGGGCCCGGGCTCGTTCGACCACACAGACACACTCCACCGAACCAAACGGTCGAGTCCTGACACCGACAGTGGGTTTCTGACCTGCTCTCGATCTCGTT